>Ga0247841_10001002_pt1 | contig 68406 bp, 80 predicted proteins | sample LaCruzMarch2015__2_FD_192410 | JGI IMG/M metagenome (GOLD analysis project Ga0247841, IMG submission 192410) | Freshwater microbial communities from meromictic Lake La Cruz, Castile-La Mancha, Spain - LaCruzMarch2015_18m | ecosystem: Environmental > Aquatic > Freshwater > Lake | place: Spain... | reverse complement strand
CTAACAAATATAAAAACTTTCAACTTTACCCAAACGAACCGGTTTACGCCGAAGGCTTTGGACCCGAACCAAAACTTGTAAAGTTTCTCACCACCGAAGTCCCTCCAACATACACAGGCATCTTTTCGTTGCTCACAGCTTTTAGTTTAGTTTTACTCTTCGGAAACACAATCATTCAACCAAAACCAACCAACATCGCAGAAGTAATCCAGACAGCAAACATACAAACAATCAAAACAAATCAAATTGTAGCAGGAGGCGCACCACTTAAATGGACAAAGTTAATTAAACAAAGTGACATTACAAACACAAGCCACTTGCTTAAACTCCCCAAGGAATCAACACAAATCAAAGTTGAAACTATCACCCAGCAACAAGCAACCAATCTCCAACAACAACCAATCCAACAACTCACCCTTGCCGAGAAAAACCAACTTGCAATAAGTAATCAAAACAACAATTTATTTTTCGCGAGTATATTAGACTCACTCGGTAATCTCGGAAAATACTTTACGGGCGCATTAAAGGACGGGGTGGACAAATTCACTAAAGACGACGACGAAGAAAAGGAAAAGAAAGAAAAGGAAGAAAAGGAAGAAAAGGTTGAAAAAACAGAGGACGCAGTAGTTGTTGATTTGATTGAAGAAGTCGTTGTTCCGCCGGTAGTTGAGGCGCCCGCACCAGTTGAAGCGCCGGTAGTAGAAGAAACACCTGCAGAAATTCCAGTAGAAGAAGTCCCCTTGGAGTTTCCAGTTGAGGAAACTCCATTGGAAATAGTAGAAGAAACAACGGTTGTTGAGGAAATTCCAGTTGTCGAACAAACTTCAGAAATTCAAGATTACGTCGCAGTCACCTACGAAACCCCTGCCCCAATAATTACCGAGCAAGACACTGACACCGGAAAAGTCGTCACCGTCAAAGGTGGTACCACAGAATGCGAAAGTATTCTCCACCAAAACTCACTTCTGTCAAACATTACAAACGCACCAGCCAGTTTATTTAACGCAGCAAAAAATTTATTCTCTAATCTTTTCACATACATACAAAAATATCTGTTCGCCAGTTTAGAAGACGCAGTTAATTTAATTACCGGAGGATCAAATGACACGTTCGTCGAGCCTGCACCGGAGCCCGCAGGCGACGCGTCCCTAGAAGCTAGAAGCTCTAACCTAGAAGCTGAGACAGCATATCAAGAATGTTTAGCCACTCACGCCCAACTCACAGACATTTTAGCCAGCACCAAAATTCCTGAAATCTACAAAGTAGGACAAGAAAACAAAATTAAAATTAAGTGGACCAACGAAAACGATAAAGATGTTTCATTTCACGCATACGACACCGACGGAAACAACAAACTCGACTACGTTGAATGGACAGTGCCCCACTTATCCGAACAAATCTTTGAAATTATCTTTATTTCAAAAGCATTTGAATTAGACCAAGACCAAAATATTATTTCTGATATTTATGAAACAGTAGCTGTGCAAGATGACATTTATGCTTCAGTTGTGCAGAATAATTATGTAAGAGTGACATTTGAGCAAATTTTAAACAGCACAAAAGACATAACAATGTATATGAAGCCAACAGCGGGAAGCGTGCCAACGCAAATTGAGGTTTACCCTGTTTACACTGATGTTGACGGGAATATGACTCAAGGTCCTCAACTTGAAACTGTCGCAGACGGACAAAACCCCGATTTTTCCAACATTGACCACAGCGGAAAATACCGAATTTTGCTTACTAATTTGCAAACCCCAACAAGTGTTTTTGATTTAAAAATTACACCAGCCAATGCAGAATAAAAAAATAATTATTTTTGGAGTTATAATTTTGGCTGTAGTTTCACTAATTTTTTGGCAGACGATATTTCAGAAATTTTACAAAACAACACCTGAAGAAGAATTAATTTTGGCGACAAAAACAGCTGGAAATTTTGAAAATTTACTGAAAAATGGAATTAATGAAAATAATGCAGAAAATTTATTGGGGTATTTTTCAGAAGATGTTTTGCAACAAGACAAGATTTACAAAAACCAGATTTTAGACGACATAAAAAACAAAAACCAACAATTAAATTTTAAGGTGTTAGAATATAAAATTTTAGAGATTTTAAAACAAGAAAACCAGAAAAATTTTGAGGTAAAAGTTGAGGAAACGAGAGATTATGTTGAAAAATCCGCTGATTATGGCACAAAATTTTTGAGAGTGATTATTTTAGAAAAATACAAAAATGATTGGAAAATAAAAAATTATGAAAAAATTAACAACAATAATGTTTATTCGGGTAGTTTGTCCGGAAGCAGAAAATATGACGGATTTTACCCGTAAAATTAAAAATAAAAATTATGTTTAAAATAAAAATTAGTAAAGTAATTATTTTGTCGGCACTGGGGATTTTTATGCTTGCAGGGCCGGCATTGGCAAACAATGTTGCTGTGGCAAATGTTGTTTTGCAAAACATAGACACTGACGCCAACACAGTGCAAGTAAAGTTTGACCTTTCGCAAAGCAATGCTTTTGGCGACCTGACTTGGGACAGCCAGGCATTTTCTGACTACATTTGGGTTGTTGTAAAATATGGCGACGACAGTTTTGACTTGCCAACGGTTGGCTACAAGCACGCAACACTGGCTTCTGGTGGGACAATTACTCCTTCTTCAGACAACAAGGGTGCTTTTGTAAAGTCGTCAACCGCAACAACAAACATGACTTTAGTGTGGAATTATGGGGCTGACGGGTTGTCTGACACAGCTATTGTAAGCGTGAAAGTTTTGGCTTTGGAAACAGTGAAAATTCCTGAAGGCAGGTTTACTTACAATGCAGGTGGAATTGGCGGGTCGGGCAGTAATAATTATGGCGGTGGCGCGGAAACCGATGTTACCTCTGCTACCAGTTTGCCAACGGGCGCTGCATCGGGTTGGCCCAATGGCTATGGCGCTTTTTACTTAGCAAAATATGAAGTGTCGCAAGGGCAATATGCTGACTGGCTAAACATGCTTGGCGCCAACGACGCATCAAGTTTTTTTAGCGCTCAAACCGGCAGTGGGCACACAATCACTTACACCGCGGGTAATGCTTATGGCTCAAGATATTCAGCCAGCATTCCCAACAGGGGCAACAACTACATGTCAACATCGGACAGCTGGGCTTATGGCGCGTGGCTGGCAATGCGACCAATGACGGAAATGGAGTTTGAAAAAGCAAGTCGAGGCACAAACATTGGAGCCGTCAACACCAACACCTACCTTTGGGGCAATGGCGACCCAACGGGCAGTGGCACTTACACATACAACGATGGTTCGGGCAATGCCACTTATTTTAAGTATTTTGCTAATTATTCAGGCGGGCCAAGCCGTCCAATTGATGTGGGGCATTATTTGCGTGGTGACATTGCAAGGACAAATGCGCAAACAGGGGCTTCACCCTATGGTGTGGCTGATTTGTCGGGAAATGATTGGGAATGGGAAATTAATTGCGCCGGCACAACATTGCCACTTAACGGCGTTGGCACATTGACAGTGCCAGCTTCCTGGCCAACTGCAAGCTCGGCCAACAAGGGCGTCCGCGGTGGTAATTGGAGCAATGGTTTGTCGTACCTCCGCGTGTCTGACCGCATCCTCGCCAGCAGGTCCTACTCAGATCGCGGCAACAATATCGGCTTCCGCCCCGCCAGGACTAATTAGGAATTTGATTCGTTTTGACGTTTTGAATTTCGTAAAAATTTTTAAAAAAATGGAGAAAAAAAATAATTTTGCATATATTGACGGTCAGAATTTAAACCTTGGAGTAAAAAGCATGGGGTGGAGTTTAGATTTTAAAAGATTTAGGGTATATTTGGAGGAAAAATATGGCATTACAAAAGCATACTATTTTGTTGGTTTTGTGGCTGGCAATCAAAAATTATATGATTCGCTTCAAGAATACGGATATATACTCAACTTTAAACCCGTTATTTTGGGAGAAGATAAAAAACCAAAAGGCAACATTGATGCTAATTTAGTTTTGAAAGTAATGGTTGACTCAAACGAAAATAATTTTAGCAAAGCAGTTATTGTGACAAGCGATGGAGATTTTTATTGCTTGGCTGATTATTTGTATGAGAAGAAAAAATTATTAGCTGTTTTAAGTCCAAACAAGTCAAAATGTTCTTCATTATTAAGGAAATCAGGTAAAGAAAAAATGGTTTATTTAGATAATTTAAAACAAAAATTGGAGTATAAAAGAAAAAGCACCGCTTAAGGACGAAACCTTAAGAGGTACTTTTAAATGGTGATACAATATTAGTATAGCATTTAATAAAATCGTGTCAATAGTATGAGTCAAAAAAGTTTAGCGCCGGTAATTTTAAAACATTATGACTTGATTCTTTGGTTTTTCCCGCACATTTCCAAATTTTCCCGAAATTACAAATTTTTGCTTGGCGACAGGTTGGAAAATTTACTTCTAGACATTTTAGAAAACTTAACTATTGCTAATTACAGCGTTGAAGCGAGGAGGAAAAACTTAATGGAAGCAAATTTAAAATTAGACCACTTAAGGATTTTAGCTCGACTTTGCAAGGATTTAAATTTGTTAAGTTTTAAGTCATACCAGTATCAGGCAGAAATTATTGATGAAATTGGCAGGCAAGTTGGCGGGTGGATGAAAAGCGGTTTTTAGTCAGTACGCCAATTTTCCTGTGTTTGGGGAAAATTGGCGTGGGGGCTTGGGCCAGAGTTTCTGTGTCGTTAAAAAACATAGAAAGCGCGCCGATTTAGTCCAAAGCTTTATTCCCTTGGTAATTCCAGCATAATTACCAAAAGAGGGCGAGGTGTGTTTAATCAGGTTAGTAGTAATTTTGCGAAAATTTGTTTAAAGCAGGGAATCGCCAACAAAAATAATCAGGGATAAGCTTTTATAGGGCATCCGCGGTGGTAATTGGAACAATGCAATGTCAAACCTCCGCGTGTCTGACCGCAACAACGCCAGCAACTCCAACACAGATCGCAACAACAATATCGGCTTCCGCCCCGCCAGGACAAATGTGTCCCCACTAAAATTTAAAATGAAAAAATTTAACAATCTTTACAGCCAAATAATTTCTTTTGAAAACCTTTACAGGTCGGCTGTTGAGGCGGCTAAAGGCAAGCGGACAAAAACAAACGTGGCAGATTTTCTTTTAAACAGGGAGAAGGAATTATTTAAAATTAAGAGAGAATTGGAAACAGGAAATTACCAACCGGGCGGATACCGCACATTTTATGTTAATGAGTACGGAAAAAAAAGAAAAATTAGCGCCACTTCTTTTAGCGACAGGGTGGTGCACCATGCATTTTGTCGAATTGTTGAACCAATTTTTGACAAACGATTTATTTTTCAGTCATTTGCTTGCAGAGTTGGAAAGGGGACGCACTTAGCCATTAAAACAGCAGAAAGATATTTACGGCAAAACAATTACGCTTTTCAGGCAGACATTGCCAAATATTTTGAAAACATAAATCACAAAATTTTGTTGGCAATTTTGGAAAGAAAAATTAAAGACAAAAAAATAATAAATTTAGCTCGACTCATTTTGGAATCATGGAACAAAAATTTGGGCAAAGGCGTGCCAATTGGCAACCTAACAAGCCAATTTTTTGCTAATTTGTATTTGAATGAATTGGATTATTTTGTAAAGTTTGAGCTTGGCAATAAACATTATGTGCGCTATATGGATGACTTTATTTTATTTAGTAAAAATAAAAAAGAGCTGTGGAATTGGCACGCAGAAATAAACAAATTTTTAGTGGAAAAGCTTTTGCTTTCCCTGCATAAAAGAAAATCAACGGTGTATAATGTAGTAAATGGAGTGCCATTTCTTGGCTTTAGAATTTTAAAAAAGTACCGTCGCATAAAAAATGCTAATGTGGTAAGATTTATAAAGAGAATTCATCAATTCAAAAAGTATTTTTTAGATAAAAAAATTACTTTGGAAGAATTTTGTGAAGAAATTAAGCGTTGGGTTAACTATGCAAAGTTTGGCGACACATATTGTTTAAGAAAAGATTTGTTTTCACGAATAATTTTAAACAGATAAAATGGAAAAAGATATTGAAACAACAAAAATTGCCCTATTTAAGGGTAAAAAAATTCGAAAAACTATTTACCAAAATGAGTGGTGGTTTTCGGTAGTTGATGTTGTCGAAGCACTTACAGATAGTGTGGACGCTAATGATTATTGGTACAAAATGAAAATTAGAGTGAAAAATGAAGAGAAAATTGAGTTATCGACAAATTGTCGACAACTGAAATTGGAGTCGGCTGACGGAAAAAAATATGAAACCGATTGCGCAAGCACAGAGGGAATTTTTAGAATAATTCAATCAATTCCCTCGCCAAAAGCAGAGCCGTTCAAGCGATGGCTGGCAAAAGTTGGCTATGAGCGAGTGCAAGAAATAGAAAACCCTGAATTGGCAACCAAACGGACCAGAATGCTTTACAAATTGAAAGGATATTCTGACGATTGGATTGAAAAAAGAATGCGCGGAATTTTTATTCGCGAAGAATTAACCGACGAATGGCAAAAAAGGGGTGCTGAAAATCAAAGGGATTACGAAATACTTACTGCAGAAATTTCAAAAGCAACCTTCGGAATGACTCCCAGCGAATATAGAAAACACAAAAATTTAAATCGCGAAAATTTGCGCGACCACATGGATGATTTGGAATTGATTTTTGTGATGTTGGGAGAAAGGTCAACAACTGAAATTCATAGAACGGAAAATTCACAAGGTGTGCCAAAATTAAAAAGTGACGCCTTAGCAGGCGGAAGCATTGCCGGAGGTGCCAGAAAAAAATTGGAAAAACGGCTCAAAAAATCAATAGTTTCTAAAAATAATTATTTGAAAAGCCCGCAAAATAATAAAAGTATTGGATAAAATAATTAATGTTATTTTTGAATAATAAAAAATTTAATATCCCCTACACAACTGCAATTTTTATTTTTGCGCTGTTTTTTCTTTTATCTGCGCAATCTGTTTATGCTCCATTATTCCAAAAAGACATTGCTTCTGCAGGGCAACTTATTTCAACGGACATTGATTACATTGTTGACCCCGACAGTGAGGCCCAATATGTTGGTGGTGCTGGTGACGGCTGGTTTGTTGCCAGCAGTGTTATTACTCAAATGCCGGCATTGACAGAAACCACTTATGTGTGGAATGACATTGCTGATGGAACCATGCAATATGCAGGCGGAACTGGCGATGGTTGGGCAGTAAACACAAGCAGTTCAACCGATTTTGGCCCGTTGAATATTTTTACATGGAATGGCCTTGGCGCCGATAATAATTGTTCTACAGTTGGGAATTGGGATAAAAATGTGGTTCCAAATGTTGGCAGTATAATTGTTTTTGACGGCACTTCGACTAAAAACATAACATGGGATGCAGGGTGTCCTTCAACAGTAGCCTCACTTGCTATGAATGCAGGTTATACTGGAACACTTAATTTAGATGGGCAAAATTTAACTGTTGCAGGCACTTTCACCGTGAACAGTGGCACCCTCAAACTTCAAGGCGACGAAACTGTTTCTACTCCCACATTAAACAATGGCTCAACAGTTGAATACACCGGCGCCACACTCCCCGCAATTGCAACAATAAAGAATTGGAGCTACAAAACATTAAGCATCACGGGCGCAGGTAAAGAATATGACTTCACCGCCGGAGCCACTTACACCGTAGCCACAGCCTTCAATGCAACAGGTTTAGTCGGAAGCTTCGCCCAACTCCGTAGCACCTCAGCAGGCACAATGTGGAACATGGCAATTCCAGCCACAAGGTCATTCAACTACCTCGACGTTAAAGACAGCAACAACACCGGCACCGAAGTTGACGCCCGAGGCACCACATTCACTAATTCAGGCAATAATGCAGGATGGTTGTTTAACCAAACCCCAAATGTCCCAACCCTCGTTTCCCCAGCCAACGCAAGTTTCACCAGTGACACAACTCCAACCCTGTCAGCAAACTATTCTGACCCCGACACAGCAGACACCGGCACAACTAATTATCGAATTTCAACTTCGTCGCTCGCCGACTGCACAGCCAACACTAATGTAATTGCTTGGGGCACAAGCGACCCAGCTACCTCAGACGAAAACGAAAACACATCAATCACAGTCACAGCAGGACAAGCACTTACATCTGACGCCACTTACTACTGGTGTGCCCAAAACAACGACGGCACAGCCACCTCCTCATGGACAGCAATGGGAAGCTTCACGTTAGACACCGCAACCCCAACTACAACTGCTACAGCAGGTAGTTATACTTTTGGTAATTTATCCATTCCCGACGTCACAGTCACCTTGTCGTGTAGTGATGGCTTAGGCTCGGGGTGCCTTACCACATATTATTGTATTTCCGAAAATGACACTTGCACACCAAACACGGTTTACACAAATCCTGTAAGTGTAGGTAGTACAGGTTACATTAGGTATTATTCAACCGATTCCAATTCAAACAACGAAAGCATTTCTTCGAAGGTGGTCAGGATTACTTCGGGTGGTGGAGGAGGTTTATCTACCCCGACAACTTCCACTTCCGCCGAAAGCTCCGGCGAGACAAAGCAACCCAATATCGTTGAACAAATCATAAGCATTCCTCAGCAGATTGTTGAAAATGTAGTCCAGCAAATCACAAATGTATTTAATCCTCAGACTTCACCGGAGGAGGGTGTAGTATTGTACCCTCCAATCGAGCAGGCGGTGCCCTTGGTTCCACAATTGGCTTTTGATGGTTGGGAAGTTTTAAAGCCGGCTCCGCAAGGATTTGCAAATGTTGTTGAAGAAGTTGTTCCTAATTTTGATTTCTTTGCTAAAAGGCTTCCCGAATTTAACGAAGCAATGAAAAGTCTTGGGGTGAATACAGTTGAGGATGCAGGAAAAATATCAGGATTTGATTTGAATTTGTCCGGTATAACGCAAACATATTTGTCCGGGTCTGGTTTTACTGTGCAGAGCATGGGTTTAGAAAACGGTCAGGGAATTCCTGTTGCGCAATTTTCGGCTAAAGATGTTGAAAAAATTCCAAGTGACATTGTTTTTGCGCAATCGGTTGATGGCGCAATCGATTATTCAATTAAACTGACTTTTGACAGCGAAGGAATTGCCACTCAGCAAATAAATATTGTTTCAGGCAGAAAGGTTGAGTTAATAATGAAAACTTCAAGTGAAGCGAAAAGAGTTCTTGGATTTTTAGTGATGAAAAATAGTAAAAGTGCTTCGGTGGAAGAAAAAAATCCATTTTTAGCCAATTTGCTTTCTGCAATAACCGATTCAGCGCAAACAGTTTCAGAAAGCATTAAAACGGGTTTACTTTTACAAAAATTTGAATATGAAAGAATTGAAAACGGGCTTTACAGGGCAAATATTACTGCCCCAGTTGTTGATGGTGAATATGAAATTATTACAATAACCGAATACAAAAACACGGAAATTGCGCCAAAAGAAACACGATTAATTGCAGTTGTTGACCCTGAAGGTTATGTTTATGAAAAAATTGGCAAAAAACAGGCGCGAGTTGTTAATGCGAAAGTTTCTATCTTTTGGCTTAGTCCTGAAACAAATGTTTATGAATTGTGGCCTTCTGAAAAATTTATTCAAACAAATCCACAAGTCACCAATGAAACCGGAAAATATTCATTTTTGGTGCCACAGGGAATGTATTATTTAACAGCAGAAGCCGACGGTTATTTTTCTTACAAATCAGCTCCATTTTCAGTCCAGCAGGACATTGGCGTGCACATGAACATTGAGCTTAAAGAAAAATCATGGTTGCCTAATTGGGGGGTGCCATGGCAAGCAATTATTGCAATAACTTTAATAATTTTAACAATAGTAATAATATTATTTGCTTTCATAACATGGAAATCAAAAAACCAGCATTTGTCATAATAATTGTCGCCCTGGCTTTAAGCATAGTTGCCAACGCTTGTCTTGCTTTTGTTGGTTATAAATCAATCAAAAAGCTTGCAGAGCAGGAAAAATTCCAACAACAGAATGCAAAGCTTTTTCTTTTCAGAAATTTGTTTACTAAAAACATAATTCTTTCTAATGAAAGCGTTGATTTTGAAAACCGGCTGAAAATGGAAGAAGCTGCCAGGGACTTGAATGACCCACAAATTTTTGCTTTGTGGCAAAATTTTGTAAAAAGTAAAACCAGTGAAGAAGTGAATGCACATGCCAAAGAACTTTTGAATGTTTTAATTGACAAGACGGGTTATTAAAATATAATAAAGGTAGCCCTAGTTTTTCTATATAATTCTTTATTTAGGGAATCCAATATTTGTTAAGGCCGTGGTCTTAGCGTGAGGACGCCCACCGAAGATGAAAATCTTCAATAATTTTAAAGGAATACCTAGGGCTATAAAGGAGCTGTTTTGATTGCCCTGCTACGAAATAAGGATACGCGCTGCAATTTGAAATTTTGGCTGCGAAATTATAAGAATTCGTCGGCTTGCCACATATGGCAAACCTCCTCATTTTTCTAATTTTTCGCACAAAATTTATCAATTTCGCTTGCTAATCTTATTCCGCAGCAGGACAAAACGGCTTTTTTGTTGTATAGTTGAATAATATCGCTCGTCCCGCCCTCGCTCGCAGTAGACCTTTTCGCTAACGCTCGTGTCCCTCGGGCTTTGCCCTCGGGAAACTCGCTTCGACAGGCACTATACGTGTCCTGTAATACGCTTAAAAGTCCACTGCTCGCTTAGCGGGCCTCGCTTTTTTAGATGTTAGAAGTTATTTTAGGTGTAATTTTACTTTTGATTCCATTCTTACTTTTGACCTTGTTTCAGGATAAAAACAAGGGTTTTGTTTATATTGTTTTTTTTGTGCTTGTGTCACAGAGCTTAATTGGATTTTTAGCCCAAGTTTTTGGCGTTTTTAATTATTTAGTAATTTTGAGCGCGACAATTTTAGTTGATGTCGGAGTTTTGTTTTATTGGTTCAGGAGAAAAAATTTGAGTCCTCGGCAACAAAATTTTTGCTCTTCGGGGGAGGTGTCCCCCAGGCACCTGCCCCTCATCCAAAAATTTGTTGCCTCGGCCTCGCAGAAGCGCATAGACTATTTTTTCTTCGTTGTTTTGGCGTTTGCGATTTTGACCTTGTTTCAGGTTCATTACAATTACACGGGTAAAATAAACATAGCAACCGATCAGACAGTCGGTTATCATCAGGTGCAAAACATGAAATATGTTTATCCATATTTTTCTGATGAGTGGTATGCCGTTTCGTTAATCCAGGGGGCAACAGAATTACACTCTTTGCCGGTGCACAATTTGCTGACAGGCGGATCGTTTTACAACTTAGAACTATTCTTTCATTCTTTCGTTGCGCAATTAATGCTTCTTTTGCAACTTAATCCACTCACGCAATACACGCTACTGGCTATTTTTTTAAATTCCCTATTTGTTGTTTCGGTTTATGTTTTTTTGAAATTGAACAAAATTTCTTCTTTAACCTCGGCAATCGCTTCAATGCTTTTGCTGTACATAGCTTCGGGGGCTAATTTGCCTTACATTTGGCATTTAATACCGTTTAATTTAGGTTTAACTTTTTCAGTTTTGGCAATGTGTTTTATGAAAATGGATAAATTTAAAATGTCGTGTTTGGCTGTTTTGTTAACACTTTTATTTTATCCACCGTTGTTTTTGTTTTCCGTTTTAGCTTTTTTTGTGTATTTGACGCCTAAAATAAATGCACTTAAAGAATCTGTTATAAATAAAATTTTGTCTGTTTATTTGCCGATAGTTTCGGGCATAATTGCGGCCGGATTTATTTTAGCTTTGGTTTTGGAGCCAAAAACAGTTTTTTATTTGTTATCAAGAATATGGTTTGATTCTTTTGTTGCCCCACTTTTGCCAAGGTATGCTGTTTATGGAGTAATTTTTTGGCCTATTTTAGTGCTGTTATTTTTCGGTTTAGCGCCCATTCTTAAAAGGAACAAAATTATTTTTTATCAATTCATTTTGGGGGCAATGCTTTGGTTTGCCTATTCTTTAACAACTAAGAGGTTTTTTATTGAATATGAAAGAGTGGCTGTTTTTACGGCCTTAATGTCTGTGATAATTTCTGCTTTTGGGATTGAAGCGGTTTTAAGAAGGGCAAAGAGTTTAATTCCCAGAGAAGTGGGAATGCTTATTTTAGTTGCGTTTTTTGTTTGTATCCCTTTTTATACCAAATTGGAAGGTTGGATGAGCCTTGTTTATGTTAATCCTGCTTCAATGCAAATTGTTTCTCCAAAATCTCCGGCCAACAATTATTTGACACAGGAGGATTTGAATATTTTTAAAGACATAAAAGGTAAAAAATTTCTAAGTTTGCCCTGGAAAGGCACGGTCATAGGTGTAGCAACCAATAATTATCCGATTTTCACGAAAGAAGGTACCATTTCAATTGGGAGTTCTTTTGATTTAAATAATTTTGCTCGCAGTGACTGCCAAGGCAAGCAAAAATTGGCAAAAAGTTTAAATTTAGATTATATTTATCTATATTCATTTGATTGTAAGGGCTTCGAAAAAATGGCAGAAAGTAGTGAAAAATTAATTTTATACAAAGTAAATAGCAATTAAACAATTCTATGGAATTGTTAAATAAATATTATCAAAAAGTAAAAAGCATATTGGGACTTAGTTTTAGTTTAGCGAAAGCTAAGTTTAAATTGCGCAACGAGGGAAGCTACTTGGGCATTTTTTGGTACCTTTTAAACCCCTTAATGCTGTTTTTTATTCTTTCATCCATTAACCATATTACAAATAAGAACCCCATAGAGAATTATCATTTATATCTTTTAATGGGGTTAATTATGTTTAATTTTTTCAGACAGGCCACAACTGTTTCGGCTGGTGCAATAAAGGGTGGAGCAGGGTTAATTAAGTCGTTAAAAATTAATTATGAACCGTTTGTGTTGTCAGGAGTTTTGCAGGCAATTTTTTCTCATTTTTTTGAAATTTTAATATTTATATTTTTTTATATTTATTTTGGTTTACCTTTATTATGGATTTTATATTATCCTTTAATTTTTTGTTTGTTTGTTGTTTTTACTACCGGAATTTGTTTTATTTTGGCAACAATAGGCACTTTTGTTAATGACATTGAAAATGCTTGGGGTATTATTTTAAATTTTTTATGGCTTGCTACTCCGATTTTTTACTTTTCTGATGTGAATTTTTTATTAAATAAAGTTAATCCGATTTTTTACTTTGTTGAAATTCCAAGAAGCATTGTAATTTATGGCCGATATCCCGATTTTTATAAGATAATTTTGCCAGCATTTGTTTTTAGTGTTATTTTTTTGATAATCGGACTTTTCATTTTTAGAAGATATAAAAATAGGTTTGCAGAAGCATTATGATAAGAGTTGTAGCTGACAATATTTCAAAGGATTTCAGCATTGGATATAGAAAAGAAGAAAGTGCACTTTCAGCTGTTTTGAGTTTTTTGCCAAAATCTTATCCAAAAAGAATTTTGGTCGCTTTAAAAAATATTTCTTTCAGTGTTGACTCGGGTAAAGTTTTAGGTTTGGTAGGAAAAAACGGGTCAGGAAAAAGTACTTTGTTAAGAATAATTGCAGGAATTTATCAGCCAACCCAGGGTGTTGCAAAAACTGTTGGCAAAACAATTTATTTAACAGGATTAGGGCAAGGGTTGTCACCCATGCTCACAATGAGGGAAAACATTTTTCTTATGGGTTCTATTATGGGCCTTGGACAGAAAGACATAAAGAATAAATTTAATGAAATAGTGGATTTTTCCGGACTTAATGATTTTGTTGACACAAAAGTTGCACATTTTTCTTCCGGAATGATAACCCGCCTTAATTTTTCAGTAATGATAAACTCCTTAAAACACCACAATCCAGATGTAATTCTGCTTGATGAAGTTTTCGGATCGGGTGGAGACATCGATTTTCAGGGAAAAGCGATACAAAAAATGGAAGAGCTGATTAAAGGTGGCGCAACAGTTGTAATGGCAAGCCATGACTTGGAAATAATTAAAAAATATTGCGATAAGGTAATTTTATTAAACAAAGGCGAAGTGGCTTTTATGGGGCAACCCGATGAAGCTATTAAACTTTATTTAAAATCTTAATGGATATAAATAATGCTAAAAATAATGGCGTAATAAAGGATTTTTTGCACTTTTTGTGGCAAAGAAAAGCCTGGTGGATAATTCCAATTGTCGTGGTTTTGGCAGTTGTTGCATTTTTGTTGGTTTTAATGCAAAGTAACTATATTTCTCCCTTTATTTACGCTTTATGATTAAAGAAAATAGAGTAAATAAAATTATTCAGGCAACTGGATATTTAATTTTTTTTGCACTTTTTGCGGTGGCTGTTTATTTTGTTTTGTGTAAAAAAGTGTTTCACCTGCAAATTAGCGCCCCAGTTTTTTTAATTTGGGCGGTTTTGTTTTTAGCTTTAGGAAGAATAATCAGAAAAATTTCACAATGGGATTTATAAAACAAATTTTAAGCGGACAAAAAGAATTTATGTTGGATTTACTGGCTCCGGTTAATTTTACATTATTATCAATAGCATATTTTTTGGGAGTAGGTTTGTCGCGCATACTCATTAGAAAAGAAAAGACTAAGGAGGGAAAAAGTTTTTGGGTAAATTCAAATTTAACAAAAAAAGAGAAAGAATCATTTTTGAGGCAATTTTAATGATATGAAAATTCTGGGAATCAGTTGCTATTACCACGATGCTTCTGCGACCCTGCTAATTGACGGCAGGGTTGTTTCGGCTGTTGCCGAGGAAAGATTTACCAGAAAAAAACATGATTCTTCTTTCCCTATAAATGCCATAAACTTTTGTTTGTCAGCAAATAATTTAAACATTAAAGACATTGATTACATAGCTTTTTATGAGAAGCCGATTCTTAAATTTGAAAGGTTTTTAAAATTTTCTACTTTAGGGTTTCCTCGAACATTTTTGTCCTTTGTTTCTTCGATTCCAGCATGGGTAAAAGAAAAAATGTTTATTCTGAGCACCATAAGGAAGAAGTTAAAATATAAAGGTCAGGTGTTTTTTATTGATCATCACATTTCTCATGCAGCATCTTTTTTTGCAAGTCCGTTTGAAAAAGCGGCAATTTTAACTGTTGACGGAGTTGGTGAATATACTACTGCAAGCTATGGTTTCGGAAGCCAAAATCGATTGGAGATTAGGAAGGAAATAAATTTTCCGCACTCGTTAGGCCTTCTTTATTCTGCAATAACCGCTTATTTGGGTTTTTCTGTTAATGATTCCGAGTACAAAGTTATGGGACTGGCGGCCTACGGAAATCAGGACAAAGAAACGAATAAATATTATGAAAAAATTAAGAAAGTCATAAATTTAAAGGACGACGGCAGTTTTGAGCTTGACATGAGTTTTTTTACATATCAGTTTGGACGCACAATGTGTTCTAAAAAAATGTTTGATTTGTTGGGCGGGAAACCAAGGAAAGAAAAAGAGCAGGTTTTAGAAAAACATAAAGACATAGCCGCTGCTTTGCAGATTATTACAGAAGAAGTTCTGATTTTAATGTTGAAAAACCTCCACGGGGAGTTTAGTTTTGATAATTTAATTTTTTCAGGCGGAGTTGCTTTAAACAGTGTTTTTAATGGAAAAATTTTAAAAAATACGGAATTTAAAAATGTTTGGATAATTCCTGACCCCGGTGACGGGGGCACAAGCGTTGGGTGCGCAATGTATTTATATAATCAAATTTTAGAAAAACCCAGGGCAAGTGTTTTAGATACCGCTTATTTGGGCCCTGAATTTTCAAACGAGCAGATAAAAAAGTTTTTAGACAATAATTCTGTAAAATATAGAGAGTTTGAGAGCCAGGAAGAAATTGTAAAAGAAACCGCAAAATTAATTTTTGAAAACAATGTTGTAGGCTGGTTTCAGGGAAAAATGGAATTTGGACCCAGGGCATTGGGAAACCGAAGTATTTTGGCAAATCCGCTTAACCCCAAAATGCAGGACATTTTGAATTTGAAGGTAAAGCACAGAGAACAGTTTAGGCCATTCGCCCCGGTTGTTTTAAAGGAAGAAGTTGACAATTTTTTTGAATGTGACAAAACCTTTCAAGAGTCTTGCAATTTTATGCTTATGGTTTATCCTATAAGATTAGAATGGAGGGAAAGGCTTCCTGCTGTTACACACGTTGATGGGTCGGGGCGACTGCAAACGGTAAGCGAAGAAGACAATTTTTTGTATTATAATTTGGTAAAAGAATTTGGAAAGTTATCGGGAGTGCCTATTTTAGTAAACACATCATTTAATGTTAGAGGTGAGCCGATTGTCTGCACCCCTGAGGATGCCTACAAGTGTATGCTAGGCACAGAAATAGATTATTTGGTAATGGGAAAATTTTTAATCAAAAGAAGTGAAAATATAAATATAGTAAAAATGCAGGAAGACAAACCAAGAAATAGTAATTTTTTGAATGTTGCAAAAAAAGTTTTGGGGACACTTATGCTTGCTTTTGGTATATTTATAAATCAGATTTTGATCAGTAATTTTTTGCCCAAACTCTCCTTGATTAAAAGCCATAAAATAATTTTTTCCGCAATAGAAGTTTTCATTATTATTTTGGGAAGCTTGCTGTTGTTTGCTCCAAGTGTTATGACCATGGAAAATATCGGAAAAGCTAAAAGAAAAATAGGAGTTTTTATGTTGGCAACAGGACTGATATTAAATCCTGTTGTTATAGCCAATTTTTTTATAAAAGATCTTAATATTAAAACTCTTTCTTTTTCATTGATATTTTTTTTAGAAATTATAGCTATATTTTTAGGACTGCTTTTTATTATTAAACCGGAAGCGCTGACAATCAAAAAAATATTTGATAAAAAAAAAGAAATTTTACTTGTAATAATTTGTTTGTTGTTGACTGATTTTTTACTTTCTTTTTTTGTTCCTCAGGTTTATGGCGTAAAGTGTAAAGAGGGTTGGTGTGTTGGCGAGGGGCATGGAAAAACGACAATAGAAGATACGCCAAACATCATAAGGAGAATTACAATAATTAATTATAAAGATGGATTTAAAAGGTGGGGAAATTTATCTGACACAACGAAAAAGAGGGTGTTGGTTATTGGAGATTCATTTACTCAGGATTCATATGTTAGTAATGGAGAAGAATGGTATGCGTTTTTAGAAAGAGCATTTCCCAATGCAACATTTTTTGTTAAAGGTGTTTCAGGTTACGGATCGCTGCAGGAATATATGATACTTGATAAATACATAGATGAAATAAATCCCGATGTTGTATTATGGCAATTCTGCAACAATGATTATGATAATAATTATTACCCATTTGACAGGTTGCTTTATGGAAGAAATAATTTGGGCACCAGGCCTTATTTGGAAAATGGAAATATAGTTTATAGGTTGGCCGGTCCCTATGCATCATTAAGAAAACACTCTGTTGTTTTGGACAAATTGTTTGCTTTATATGATGTGAGCGTAAAAAACAAAACAGATCAGAGCCGAAAAGGTTTAAAAATTCCGGAAGAAGTGTTTGTGGGTTCAAAAAAAGCCACAGAGGATATAATGGAAAAGATTAAAAACAGGTTGGCGGGTAGAAAAGCATATATGTTTAATTCAACCGGACCAATTAGGGAAGAAGAAAAAAAATTATGCCAGATATCAGGCATGGTTTGTATAGAAAATATTCAGGAAAAACTTGAGGCGCTCAATGGCAAAGAGGGAGTTGTGCATCCTGTGGGAAACGGTCATTGGAATTTAAGGGGCAATAAAATTGTCGGAGATTTATTGGTTGATTATTTTAAGAAAAATAATATTTTAAAAAATTATTAAAAATTATGAACAAAGAACAAAAGGCTAAAATAGGTGTTTTTTTTGCGAGCATTGTAGGAACGATAATTTTATTATGGTTGTCGGTTTTTTTTGCGCTTCCGTTTATTTATTTGTTTTTATTTTTTTCTGTATTTGTGTGTTTGATGATTGGTTCCGAGCTATATTTGAGAATTCAGCATAATATCGATAGAGTACAGTCTGAAATTGATCAAAAAACTCAAATTATCAAAAACAATTTAAATTCAGAAATTAAAGTTTTGGATACCTCACTCGTTTATATTAAAAAAATAGAGGAATTGGCAGAAAAACAAAAAAAATTTAATGAAGGAACAGTTGAATTTTTCAGCAGTCTTCTTAAAAAATTATCAGAAAATAACATAGAAAATACTAGGAGAACATCAGAACTTTTTGACGCCATAGCTAATGCAACAAAGAACATGGATCAGAAAAAAGATTTATCAGAATTTCTTATTAATGTAAATAAAATGGATGAAAACATAAATAAAATGGATGAAAACATAAACAAAAGTGTTGTTGGGCTTGATAATAATTTTGGTCAGCTTGTTGGGAAACTTGATGATTTAAAATTTCATATTGATACAAAATTCAGTAATTATAATGCGGCTCAAAAAAAGATAAATGGCGCAATTGAAGAATTATTAGGTAAATAAATCAGTAAAAATGAAGAAAATAACTAATATAACTTTTCCAAGGTCCGGGCACCATTTGTTGGTTGATTGTTTGTTGAGATATTATAGCGGGGACTTAAATTTTATTCGAACATCAAACGCAGAAACAAATAAATTTTATAGAGACATTTTGCGCGCCGGAAAATTTCGTTATTGTGAATTATATCATCACTGCAAAAAATATCCATGCACCGAACCCGAGACAAATTTTCAGAAGAATCATGATTTTTTTCTTGATTTGTCTGTTGAGAAGGGGCAATTATGTGTCGTTTCTTATCGACATCCGCTGGAGTCGATTGTTTCATTGTATCGCTGGTATGAAAATAATCCGTTGAATAATCTTTTTGCGGCAAAAAGTGTGGATTTCACAAGACGGGGATGGGAAGAATTCGCAAATGAAAAGATACTTTATTGGAAAAAATTCATGCAAAAATGGGTAATAAATAAAACTTCAAATGATTTTTTGTTTATTACTTACAATGAGCTTGTTTCTAATCCAATGATTACAATGATAAGTGTGTTGCACTTTATGGATCCGTTTGAAAAAATTAATTTGAAAACTCTGTCAGATTCAATAAAGTCACTTGATGTTGCGCCCAAAAATAATATAAAGAATTTTGAATATTACGATGAAAGTTTTTTTAAGCATCTTGAGGCTCAAGTTGCAAATGAAATAATTTTTTCCGGTTTAGAATTAAAATTCAACTAAATGAGACGAGTAATTTCAGTAAGTTTTCCCAGGTCCGGGCACCATTTGTTGGCAAATTGTCTGGGGCAATATTTTTCGAATGATTTATTGTTTACTACCGAAAAAAAAGAATTTTTGTCGGCGGGTAAGTTTGTTTATTGTGAATCATATTACCATTGTAATAAAATACCCTGTCCTGATTCATGTACTACTTATCAAAAAACCCACGATAATGATTTTGACGTTGATAAAGAATTAGGATTTCCGTTTATTATACAATTCAGAAATCCGATAGAGTCCATAATTTCCAGATACTTACTGGAAACAAGTGAAGAATATCGAAAATTTTTATTAGGTAGAGGGCGAGGATTTGAGGGCTATGTTGAGTATTCAAAACAATCTTGGGAAAATTTTGCCAGATATAATTTGGGTTGCTGGAAAAAATTCATGCAAAAATGGGTTGTGAATCCGCCTAAAGATTCTTTTGTTATTGCGTATGAAGATTTTATGAAGAGTCCGCTCCTTTTGCTTAAAAGAGTTTTAGGATTTTTAGGTGAAGAAAAGATTGATGAAAATTTTCTTAAAATAGTAGTTGGTCGTAATGGAATAGGAAAAAAGGCAGATATTAAAAAATTTGAGTTTTATGATGATAAATTTTTGACTGGACTTATAGAAGAGGTTAAGCCCGAGCTTATTAAGGTTGGTCTTTATAATTATTGTTTGGCTTTGATTGAAAATTATGAAAATTCCCGAATTACAGAAAATACGCGGGGTGAGCATAATCCTTTTCAGGATTTAATGGAAAAGCTGAGTGTTATTTTTAACGATGAAAAAGAAAAGAAAAACGAAAACCAGGAAAAATTTATTTTGATTCTTCAATATTTTATACCGCATGATAAAAAAAGGTACGAAGAATATAAAACCTGTCTTATTAATAATTGTAAAAATCCTCTTATTGGAAAAATATGTCTTTTGACGGAAGAAAAAATTACCGCCGAAGAATTGAATCATGAAAAAATAGAACAGAACGTAATCGGACATAGGCTGACATATTTGGATGCTTTTATGTTTGCCAACAAATTTCCAAACTGTAAGGTTATATTGTCGAATGCGGATATTTTTTTTGATGAAACATTAGAGCGGGCTTTGGAATATAATTTGGATCAGGATGTTTTATGTTTGACAAGACATAATGTATTTTCCGATGGAAGAAAACAGCTTATGATAGGATTCCCAAAATACAATTGGGATAATGTGCAAAAAGAATTTGATGAGGAAGGAGGATTTTTTGCATGGGGTAGTCAGGATTCATGGATTTTTAAAAGTCCAGTTAGAGAGGGGATGATAAATTCTTCTGATTTTGAATTGGGCAGGGTGGCATGTGACAGTGTTATTGCTAGGTCTTTTAAATTACAGGAATATAATGTGCTTAACCCATGTATAGAGATAAAAATAAATCATTTGCACAATATCCAATCTGGTTTAAGCCGAGAGGACATAACAGAGCATGGTAGAAGGAGAATCACCGGAGATTTTTATTTTCTTAATCCTGATTCCAGCACCAGGCCGGCACAAAGAACTTTTGTGCAAGGAACGAATCCGTCCGGTAAGATAAAAATGTATGGTTGTTACAGTGAAAGTCACGAGAAAATGAAAGATAAATATTTTTTACCATCGATTAAAGACGATTATTTTTTAATTTTAGAAAAAATCAGCCAAGACTGCCCTACCGGTGAATTTGAATCATATGGCTGGGTGGAAACTATGAAAAAAAAGACCAGCCTTATCCTTAGGGCGATAAAAGAGAATATGGGTGGTTTTTTTGTATATACTGATGTTGATTTACAGTTTTTTGGGGCAACTAAAAATTTGTTGTTAAGTTTGATAGAAGGCAAGGATGTTCTTTTCCAGAGAGAAAATTATATAAATGATGAAGTTGGAGGAAAATATTGTACGGGATTTTTTATTTGTCGGGGGAATGAGAGGACACTTAATCTTTTTGAAGACATTTATAAAAAGGTTGTTGAGCAAAATAGAAACGAGCAATTTATTTTGAATAATATAATAGGAAAAAATGTCCATAATGTGAAACATGGGTTTTTGCCGGATTGTTTTTTTACCCCCGGAATTGTATATGGAAAAGACGGGACTTATCTTTGGGAGCCAGGTAAAGACATGGATATTCCGGAAAATATTTTGGTTCACCATGCCAACTGGACCAAGGGGACGGAAAACAAATTAAAGCAACTGGAATATGTGCGCGATAAGGTTTTTAAAAAAAAGGGATATGTTTAAAATTTCAATTGTTATTCCCAGCTTTAATCAAGGAAAATTTATTGAAGAAACAATCAATTCGGTTTTAAATCAGGCTGGCGATTTTGAACTGGAATGCGTTGTAATTGACGGAGGTTCAAATGACAACACGCTGGAAATTTTGAAAAAATATGAAGGCAAAAGGGGATTAAGGTGGATTTCGGAAAAAGATTCGGGACAGAGCGAGGCAATAAATAAAGGTTTTAAAATCGCAACCGGTGACGTAATTAACTGGCTTTGCTCGGACGATTTGCTTGAGCCTGGTGCTTTACAAAAAGTTGCTGATTTTTTTAATAAAAACAGGGAAGCCATACCTGACGGCAGGCAGGCTAAAGTTGTTTTTGGACAAAATTTATTTATAGATGAAAATGGAAAATTTTTAAGACATTTAAAATCAAAAAAATTTTCAAGAGACGAGTTGGTTAAACGTTGGAATAAAGTTTATGTTGATTTTAATATACCCCAACCGTCTGTTTTTGTGAAAAGGGAAATATTGAATGAAATTGGATATGTAAATGAAAAATTACTATTTGCAATGGATTATGAATGGTATTTAAGAATTAATAAAAAATATGAGTTTTATTTTTTAGATGAAGTTTTATCTGAGAGCAGGTATCATAAGGAAGCAAAATCTGTTGTAGCAGAAAAGAAGCAATACGAAGAGTCTATAGGGGTTTCTAAAAAATATTGGAAAGAAAATTACTTTTTATATTTTTTTTGCTATTATTTTGACTTGTGCCTCAAAAAAATCTACGCCCTTTCAACTTTGCTTAAAAAAAAGTTTCCTGCTTACAAAAAATTTGTTGCGCTTATTAAAAGCCAATCTGACGTTTAATTTTTCCAATAAAAATTGCAGTGTCAAACTTCTGCGCCTGCTCAATGCAGGCGTTTTTATATGTCTCAGTATCGGCGGATAGGGTTTTAATTGCTTCTGCAAGCTTAAATTCATCAATATTTTCAATTAACACTCCTGTGGTGCCGTTTATCAACGTTTCTAAATAACCGCCCTCTGCAGGGGCAATTACTGGCTTTCCTGAAGCCATGGCCTCTACAACATTCATCCCAAAGTCTTCGTCTTTAGATGTTGTTATAAACCCATTGCAGTTTGCCAGTAAATTTATTTTTTCTTCTTCAGAAACCCAGCTTTTTATGTTAACGTTGTTGGTTTTCTCTTTCATGCATTTTTCGGCATATTCCTGAAAATGAGCCGATTTTTCATAGCTTCCGATAATAATCAATTTTTCTTGCGGCAATTTCTCAAAAGCTTTTAGCTGGATATCTATGCGTTTATGCGAGATTAATCTGTTTATAGAAAGCCAATAGGCGGAGTATTTATTGTGTTGCTTATTAAAATAAAATTTTGCGGTGTCTATGGGTGGGTAAATTATTTCCGTCTCTCTGCCTAAATATTTTTTTACTCGGTTAGCGGTGTTTTGTGAGTTGCAAGCTATTTTTCCGACACTTTTTATGTATTTTTTATTTAAATGCCGGTTGAAAGCAACCCAAATTTCAAAAAGCGGCCGCTTCCACGGTGTTACAAGATTGTTTTTCGTGTAATCTTTTAAGTCCCAAATTTCTCGAATGGGGGAGTGTACATACCACAAATTTGGTTTATTATTTACAGCCCCCGACATTGCCCAGTCGCCTGCAATTATATAAAAATTATACTTGTTTTTTAAGTTTAAAAACCTGAATCGTAAAAGCGCTATTTGTTGACGAAACGGCGCATTTAAAGGAACTTTCCCAATTGAAAAAATCCGCGGTAAAACACTTTCAAAACCCATGTTCTTAATTTTTTCTTCGTCAATGTTGGTTGTGTAAATGTCAGCATTTAATTCGCGAGCCAAAATAAGCGAAACCATTTCGGCTCCGCCAATGTTGTCCAAAAAATTATGGAATATGGCTATTTTCATTCTACTATTTTTTTGTTTATTTTTGGCCCCGACCGAATTCCGGTTGAATTTCGGGTTGGCAGGCCAGGTTTCGGTTTTCTGGCCAGTACAACATATTTTATGTTGTATTTTTTACAAAGATTTTTTTTCTCTTCCGTGTGACCGTCTTTATTTACCACGAAAATGTCAGGTTTTATTTTTAGTAATTCCGGTAAAAAATCAAGCATTCCATGTCCACTACCCAAAAAAGCTTTTTTAACGAATTTTATGCAACTTACGCAGTAAAGCCGCTCTTTCTCTGCGTTGTAAACGGGCCTTTTTTTTAACTGCATTATTATTTTGTCTGATCCGATAGAGACGTATAGGTCACCATACTTAGAGGCGTTTTCAAAAAAAACTATGTGTCCAGAATGTAGCGGGTCGAAGCAACCGCTTACGAAAACCTTTTTTATTTTTTTATTTATATTTTTTTTAAGCATCTTTTGTTTTTCCCATTTGTTCGCGGATTTTTGTTGCGGAAATGCTTTCTGTTGCTTCGTCTACTTTTATTTCACGAATTTCATAGCCCACTTTTCTGCCATAACAAACAGCTTCAATGTCGGGCAATACAACAAATTCCGCATCGGGCACATCTTTTTTTATCATTTCAATTCTTTCGTCAACTGAAAAGGGGTTTTGTTCATCAATTCCGGTGTTTCTGATTCCAATTAAAATTTTTCTACCTTCTTGGCGCATTTTGTCAAAAATTGTTAAATGGCCTTTGTGTAAAGGTTGCCACCTGCCGATAAACAAAGAAAATTTTTCGGGTACATGATGTTTGTCCAGAATCATTTTTACGCATTCTTCTAAATTTTTTGCCGTCGTGTCAACTTTCGTTGTTGAAGAATCTGGTTCTTCATATGGAGCATCAATGCCTGTAAAATTTTTAATTTTTCCCTCCATTGCTAATTTGTACATTCCTTTTACATCTCTAGCTTTGCAGGTTTCCACATCAGCATAAACAAAAATTTCTGTCAGATTAGGATACATTGCTTTAATTTCATCGCGAACTTCTTTGATTGGTGAAACCAAAGAAACAATAACATTATTGTATTTGCTTAAAATTGAGGCAAATTCAGCAACCGACTTCATGTGATTTCTTCTGCCCTCGTGTGAAAAGTCATCATTTTTAATGATTCTGCGAATGTCATCACCGTCGAGAATTTCAGCATGAATTTGTTTTGCCAATTCTTTTGCAATTGTTGTTTTACCTGCGCATGGAAGCCCCGTTAACCAAAATATTTTATACATAAATCTTAATTTTTATTTTTGATACTTAATATTGAAAGCATGAATGATGAAGAAACTGTTTGAACTCCGAAAATTATGAAAGTTAAGGCCACAATTGAATTTTTAATTTCGTTTAAATTTTTAAAGCCCGCCCCGATCCATCCCGCCAGAATTATAACATAAATTAATGCGCCGGTAAAAAGCAGGAAAATTCCTAAAATGCTTGCGCGTTCTATTGTTATGAAACGGTATAATTTCTCCATTCTTTCAGATCTTTCGCCCAAATGGTTTATGGCATATGACTTTGCAAAAGCCGAAAAAATAATCAGCTGATAGCCGATTATTATTAAAGCCGATGAAAAAAACATTGGATGGTAATAAAGTTTTATGCCAAAAAAGTTTGGCGACCCAAAATACAGCCATGCCATTGAAATTATTCCTAAAATAAACAAAACAGCACCCGGAATAAAAAATAAAAATAAAGGGGAAAACAACAACATAAACCGCACGTGTTTCCAGGCGTCTGAGAATGGTCTCAGCTTTGATTCCCCTATTCTTTTTTTGTAATCAATCGGAATTTCTTTTATTTTAAAATTATTTTTAATAGCTTTAATTATCATTTCTGAGGCAAACTCCATTCCGGTTGTATAAAGGTAAATTTTTTCTAAAGAACTTTTTCTGAATGCGCGCATTCCGGTTTGAGTGTCTTTTATTTTAGTAAAAAAGAATAGGCGCAAAATAAAAGACAAAATTGGGTTGCCAATGTACCTGCTTTTAAAAGGCATTGCGCCTTCTTCCATTGTGCCCCCAAAACGGTTGCCTAAAATTAAATCATTCCCCTTTTTTAATTCTTTTATAAACCTTGGGATTTCATTGAAGTCATAGGTACCATCGGCGTCGGCCATAAAAATGTATTTTCCTTTTGCAATTTGAAAAGCTTCAAGGTAGGCGATGCCATAACCTTCCTTGTCATGTTTAAGCAAAACAACGCCAGTTTGTTGAGCAATTTCCGGGCTTGAATCAGAGGAAGAATCAGAAACAATAATTTCGGCCGAAAGATTGTGCTTTTTGATTGTTTCCTTAATTTGTTGTAAACAAAAATCTAAAGCCTTTTCTTCATTTCGGCATGGAAGTACAACGCTAATTTCCAGAAAACCGCTGTTTTTTTCAGACATATTATTAATTTAATCTACTCCTAAAAAACACTTTTTGCAATTTAAATAAAAAAAACGTTCTGATAAAAGATCAGAACGTTTTTTTTATTGGTCGGGGCACTGACCTGCCTGCCGGCAGGCAGGGATTCGAACCCAAGAGTGTCGGGCTGCTGGGAATCGCACCCAGATCTTACGCACCCCATGCGCAAATACTGCTGTTGTACTACAGCCCGTCGCGCTTAGCGCGACAATTGGAACGCTAAGCGTTCCGCATTATATTTTACCGGCCCTTTTTATACATTTAGCGCAAGCTAAAACACGTCCACCTGTTAAAGGTTTAAACCATTGAAGGTTTGGGCGTTTTCTTTGTTTTGAAGTTGGGTTGTATTTACCTCTTAACTTTACAAGAGTTGTGCCCATCGATGAATGTTTTCCGCAAATTGTACAAATTTTTTCCATGTTGAGTTTATTTAATAAAATAATCCTAACACATCATTGCGTATTTTGCAAGATTAGGAATATAGTGTATTATAAATAATATGATTTCAGCCACAGTCGTTACAATTTTTTCTTTAGTTATTTTGCTTTTTTCTATAATTATCCATGAATTGGCTCACGGCTATACAGCTTTTTCTTTGGGTGACAACACTGCAAAATATGCAGGCAGGCTAACTTTAAACCCAATTAAGCATTTAGATTTGTTTGGTTCTATTTTATTGCCCTTCCTTTTGTTTGCAACAGGAAGCCCTGTTATGTTTGGCTGGGCAAAGCCGGTGCCAGTTAACCCTTACAATTATAAAGATCAAAAATGGGGCGATGTGAAAGTTTCAATTGCCGGACCGTTGTCTAACTTTTCATTAGCATTGTTTTTCGGATTAATTTTAAGATTCTTGCCTGAGGCATTTTTAATTTCAAGCCCGGGAATTATAATTGCCCTTACATATATAGTAATTATTAACATTTGGCTGGGAGTTTTTAACTTAATTCCAATTCCCCCTTTAGATGGTTCGTGGATACTTTTTTCCATTTTTCCAAATTGGGCAAAACAAGCAGAAATGTTTTTAAAGCAATATGGATTTTTTATTTTGATTTTATTAATTTTTTCTGGCGGATTGAATTGGTTTTATCGCCTCGCAGTGGTGATTTTTTATGCAATTACAGGAATGCTCCCGTAAAACTATTGACTTTCTATTGACTTTGTAAAAACTATTTGCTAATATAATTATTACATTAAGCGCATTGCGCTTTTATTTTAATATTTAACACATGCCAACAATACATCAGTTAGTAAAACACAATAGGAAAAGTAAGAAAAAAGTCAAAAAGACCGTTGCTTTGCACAGGGGTTTTAATGTTTTAAGAAACAGGCCAACAAGCTATGCAGCTCCATTTAAAAGAGGAGTGTGCGTAAAAGTTTTTACTCAAACACCTAAGAAACCAAACTCGGCTTTAAGAAAAGTTGCAAGAGTTAAATTGTCAAACGGAATGGAGGTTACAGCTTATATTCCCGGAGAAGGACATAATTTGCAAGAGCACTCAATTGTTTTGATTAGAGGAGGAAGGGTTAAAGATTTACCAGGAGTAAGGTATCACATTGTTAGAGGAGTTTTGGACACACAAGGAGTTCAAAACAGAAAACAAGAAAGAAGTAAATACGGAGCAAAGAAGCCAAAGGCTGCCTAATAAATTTAGAATTCTAAATTTTAAATGAATTTTAAATATTAAAATTTTTGAAATTAAAAATTAAATCATTCAATTAGAATTTAAAATTGAAAATTAAAAATTCCTATGCGTAGAGCTTACAAAAAACATATAGTATCCCCGGATTCAGTTTATAATGACTTGGCAATTGCCCAATTCATAAACAAAGTAATGAAAAGCGGTAAAAAAACCGTAGCCCAAAGAATTGTTTATGGCGCTTTTGACATTATAAAAGAAAAAACAAAAAAAGATCCTTTGGAAACTTTTAGGGCAGCAATTGAAAATGCTTCCCCACTTTTGGAAGTTAAACCAAAAAGAATTGGAGGCGCAACCTATCAGGTGCCAATGGAAGTAAGAGGTGAAAGAAAATTGGCCTTAGCAACAAAATGGATTTTAGATGGTGCAAGAGCCAAAAAAGGTAAACCAATGGCTGAAAAATTGGCTCAAGAACTTATTGATTGCGTTAATAATCAGGGTAACGCAATTAAAAAGAAAGCCGACACTCATCGTATGGCAGAGGCGAATAAGGCATTTGCAAGATATGCTCGGTAGTAATCTCGAATATACAAATATAAAATAATATACAAATATACGAATTCGTATATTCGCGAAAATTCGTATATTAGTGAATACTCCAAACATTTATGGCTAGAGAACACGCATTAAATTCATTAAGAAATATTGGGATTATTGCCCACATTGACGCAGGAAAAACAACTTTTTCCGAGCGCCTTTTGTTTTATACTGGAGTTTCACACAAAATTGGAGAAGTGCACGAAGGTGACACGGTCATGGATTGGATGGTGCAAGAAAGAGAAAGGGGAATTACAATTACCTCGGCTGCCACAACAATGTATTGGAAAAACCACCAAATAAACTTAATTGACACTCCTGGACACATTGACTTTACTGCTGAAGTGCAAAGGTCACTGCGCGTGCTAGACGGTGCCGTGGTTGTGTTTGATGGCGTGGCAGGTGTTGAGCCTCAGTCAGAAACAGTTTGGCGTCAGGCAGACAAATATGCAGTGCCAAGAATTTGTTTTGTGAATAAATTAGACAGAATGGGCGCCAGTTTTGAAAAAAGCTTTAACTCAATTTTACAAAAATTAACTCCAAATGCAGTTGCGGTTGCAATTCCAATGGGTTTAGAAGAAAAATTATCCGGAGTTGTTGATTTAATAAAAATGAAAGCCCTTTACTTTGAGGGTGAAAAAGGAATTGAGGTTGTTGAAAAGGAAATTCCTGAAGAATGGAAAGCCGAAGCGGAAGCTTGGCACCATAAAATGATTGAAAGAGTTGCAGGAGAAGATGATGTCCTAACAGAAAAATTTTTAGAAGGGAAGGAAATTACAGTTGAAGAAATTAAAAATGTCCTTAGGACATCTGTGTTGAACTATAAATTGATTCCTGTTTTTTGCGGAAGCGCATTAAAAAATAAGGGCGTTCAAACAATCTTAGACGCAGTTGTTGAATTGTTGCCTTCGCCATTGGATTTACCTTCACAAAAAGGAACAGATCCGAAAACAGGAGCCATAATAGAAAAGAAAGCAGAGGACGACGCTCCTTTTTCAGCTTTGGTTTTTAAAATTGCAACCGACCCGTTTGTTGGGACATTAACATTTTTTAGGGTTTATTCCGGAAAATTAGAAAAAGGAAGCTATGTTTTAAATGCAAACACGGGTGAACAAGAAAGAATTGCCAGAATTTTAAGAATGCATGCAGACGAAAGGCAAGAGCTTGATGTTATTTATGCAGGAGAAATTGGAGCAACAGTTGGTTTAAAAGCAACCAGCACGGGTCACACTTTGTGTGACAAATCGTCACCGGTTATTTTGGAAAAAATTGTATTTCCAGAGCCTGTTATTGGAATTAGGGTTGAGCCTAAAACAAAAGTTGACCAGGAAAAACTTATTATGTCTATCAGGAAGCTTACCGAAGAAGACCCAACATTCAGAATTAAAGAAGATTTGGAAACAGGAGAAACAATTATTTCTGGAATGGGTGAATTACACTTAGACATTATTGCTGACAGATTAAGAAGGGAATTCCATGTTGAAGCAAATTATGGAAGGCCTCAAGTTGCTTATAAAGAAACAATTACAGCAGAAGCAAACGGTGAAGAAAAATATGCCAGACAGTCCGGCGGAAAAGGACAATATGGACACGTTTTGCTTAAAGTTAAACCAAAAGAAAGGGGTGCAGGGTTTGAATTTGTTGATGAAATTAAAGGAGGAGTAATCCCTAAAGAGTTTATTAAGCCAACCGAAAAAGGTATTGTGGAAGCAATGGACAAAGGAGTTGTTGCCGGATACCCAATGGTTGATGTTGAAGTTACACTTTACGACGGATCATTCCACGAAGTTGACTCTTCAGAATTTGCCTTTAAAATTGCAGGTTCTATGGCATTTCAACAAGCAGCCAAAAGAGCAAAACCTGTTATTTTGGAGCCCGTTATGAAAATGGAAGTAGTTACACCAGAAGATTTCTTTGGACAAGTTATTTCTGACTTAAGCTCAAGACGAGGACAAATTAAAGAGACTTCAGAAAGAGTTGGAATGAAAGTAATTGATTCATTAGTGCCATTGTCAGAAACATTTGGTTATGCAACATCAATTCGTTCACTTACTGAAGGAAGAGCAAGTTTTACAATGGAATTTAACAGTTATGAGCAGGTGCCAGCAAACGTGGCCCAGGAAATTATTGACGGAAAAAGAAAATAAGGTTGAAATTGTATTGACATATTAGAATTATTGTAATAATATAATAATACGTTAAAAAAAATTCACCCAGTCAAATAAATTTCTTTGAAATTTAATTTTGCAAAGCAAAATTATTTGACGGGGTAAAATTAATAAATATTAAAATAATATTTGCTGACAGGTTATTGTCGGCAGAAAAAGTAACAAATGGCAACAGAAAAATTCGAGAGGTCTAAACCTCACGTAAACATTGGTTCAATTGGTCACGTTGACCATGGTAAAACCACATTATCTGCAGCAGTTATGAAAGTTTCAAAATTGCGCGGAATGAAATCTTCAGACAAAAACGTTGATCAAATCGACGCATCCCCTGAAGAAAAAGCAAGAGGAGTGACGATCTCGATTACTCACTTGGAATTTGAGTCTCCTAAGAGACACTATGCTTGGATTGACTGCCCTGGTCACGCTGACTACATTAAAAACATGATTACTGGAGCCGCTCAAATGGATGGAGGGGTTTTGGTTGTTTCTGCACCAGACGGCCCTATGCCTCAAACAAAAGAACACATTCTTTTGGCAAGACAAGTTGGATTACCATCATTGGTTGTATTTATGAATAAATGCGACATGGTTGATGATCCGGAAATTCTTGACTTAGTTGAATCAGAAATCAGAGAATTATTGAAGAAAAATGGTTTCCCAGGAGATGAAACTCCAATTATCAGAGGTTCGGCTACAAAAGCATTGGAAGCAACATCAGCAGATGATGCAGCCGCTAAGCCAATTATTGAATTAATTGACGCTTGTGATAATTATATTCCTGAGCCAGTTAGAGAATTAGACAAACCATTTGCTATGGCAATTGAAGATGTTTTCTCGATTGAAGGAAGAGGAACAGTTGCAACAGGAAGAATTTCAAGAGGAATTATTAAACAAAACGATGAAGTTGAAGTCATAGGAATTCGACCAACACAAAAAACAGTTGTTGTTTCAGTTGAAATGTTCCAAAAATCACTTGATCAAGGAAATGCCGGAGACAACGTTGGAATTTTGTTAAGAGGTTTGAAAAAAGAAGATATTGAAAGAGGACAGGTCATTTGTAAACCTGGTTCAATTCACCCTCATACAGAATTTGAAGCAGAAGTTTATGTTTTGTCCAAAGATGAAGGTGGAAGACACACCCCATTCTTCTCAGGATATAAACCACAGCTTTACATTGGAACATCAGACATTACAGGAGATGTAACATTGCCAGAAGGAACAGAAATGGTTATGCCCGGTGACACAGCCAGCTTAAAAGTTAAACTTATTGCTCCAGTTGCTTTGGAAGAAAAAGGTAAATTTGCAATTAGAGAAGGAGGAAAAACAGTTGGTTCGGGAGTTGTTACAAAAATCATAAAATAAATTTAATTTCGCAAAGATGCGCTTAATCGCGCATCTTTGCGCGAATAAAACTATGCCAGAGCCAAATTTAGAAGCAAGAACAAACGGATCGCCAAAAGATATGGCAGAGGCAATAGTTAGCGGGCGAAATGAAATAAAAGAAAAGTATAGACCGGCGATAGATGGATTAAATGAGCAAATTTTTCAATTAAGAGAACAAAAAAAAGCATTAGAAGATAGGATAGAGACGATAGAACAAGAGAGAATTGATTTAAAGGAAAAGAAAGCAGAAGATAGAAGAAGTACTCGAACTAGGTATGTCGTAGCATCTAGAGGGGGGAAATTAGATAAAGATGAACTAGAGGGTGCGTTGGATCAAGTCGAGGAAACCTATAACCCCCTTATAGAAGAAACAGACAAACGAATAGCTGAACTTGAGGGTGAGTTAAAAAAATTATTAAAGAGTAAAGCCGAAGTGAAAGAGGACATTACCAGATTAACTGATTTAATCAATACAAAGTCTGAAAAAATGATTATGTCGTATCAAGAACCAATTAAGAATCAAGAAAATAAAGAATAAAATAATATAAAAATGGCAATAGCAAAAGAAAAGACAATTAAAAAAGCGGTAGTTAAAGAAAAAGCAAAGGAAGTTATCCCTACTACTCTTAGATTGCGAATTAAACTGAAAGCATACGACCACAAAATTATAGATAATTCCGCAAAACAGATTATTGATATTGCCAACCGATTTGGCGCAGAAGTTTTGGGCCCAGTGCCATTGCCAACAGAAATAATGAAGTACACTGTAAACAGAAGTTCATTTGTACACAAAAATGCAAGAGAACAATTTGAAATGAGAGTACATAAAAGAATTATTGACATTTTAAATCCAAATCAAGAAATTATAGAATCACTGCGCGACTTCAATTTACCTTCAGGTGTTGACATTACAATAAAAATTTGATAGGATAATCAATTACAAAATAATACAGTTAATTTAGCGATAGTTAACTTTCCCAGTCATTCGACGGGATTAATAACATTGCCAGTAAGCGTTATAAATCGCTGGGCAAAATGCCCAGTTTTTCATTAGATATGAAATACATATTAGGTCATAAAATAGGAATGTCTCAAATGTTTGACAGCAAAGGGAAGCTAACTCCTGTTACTTTAGTTGTTGCCGGACCTTGCATTGTTTTGCAGAAAAAAAATCAGGACAAAGATGGTTATGAAGCATTACAAGTTGGTTTGGAAAAAATTGAAAAGAAGAATAAAATTGGAAAGACAATGAAAGGTAAGGAGTATAAATTTATACGAGAAAACAGAATTAAAGAAGAATCTTCATTGAACGTCGGGGATGAAATAGATGTTTCGGGTTTTGCTGAAGGTGATGTCGTAAAAGTTTCAGGAATTTCAAAAGGAAAGGGTTTTCAGGGTGGAGTTAAAAGGCATGGAATGCACGGAAGAAACAGAACTCACGGAGTTAAACACGAACACAGAACAATTGGTTCAACTGGCCAAAGATTTCCTCAGCACGTTATAAAAGGAAGAAAAATGCCTGGCCGAACAGGATCACTCAGGACTACAGTCAAAAATTTAAAAATAATGAAAGTTGATAAAGAAAATAATTTGTTAGTTATTAAAGGTGCTGTCCCAGGAACGAAAAGGACATTATTAGAAATTCACGAATAAAATATGAAAATCCCAGTTTACAATCAAGAGGGAAAAGAATTAGAGGCTATAACTTTACCAAAAGAAATTTTTGACGTAAAATTTAGCGCTGATTTAGTGCACCAAGTTTCAGTTGCTTTGGCCGGAAATGGCAGGCAGGTTTCAGCCCATTCAAAATTCAGAAGTGAAGTAAGTGGCGGAGGTAAAAAACCTTGGAGACAAAAAGGCACAGGAAGAGCAAGGCATGGTTCAACAAGGTCACCAATATGGAAAGGTGGAGGAGTTACACATGGTCCTCGCACAGAAAGAATTTTTGGAGGAGAAATTCCTAAAAAAATGAGAAGGAAGGCATTGTTTATGGTTTTGTCCGAAAAAGCAAAAAATAAATTTTTAATTGTTTTAGATAAAATTGAATTGGAAAAAGGAAAAACAAAAGAAATGGCATCTTCTTTGCAGAAATTGGCATGTAAAAATGAATCAACATTGATTGCAATGGCCAATCACGACAAAAAAGTATTTATGTCAGCAAGAAACATCAAGAAAACGTCTATTGAAGACGCAAGAAATTTAAATGTTTTGGAATTATTGAATCACAAATATTTGTTGATTACAAAAGACAGTATTAAAACAATCGAAGACACATTTGGAAAATAAACATGGCAATATTAGACTTTTTAAAAAATAAAAATAACGCAGATACAACGAAATCAAAATCGAAAAAAACCGACAGAAAGGTTTCAGTTGAAAAAAAAGAGGAAGTTGCAAAAGTAAAACCGGAATTTGTCACAGCGAAGAATGTTGTTAATAATGGAAAATTTTCTTATGAAGCCGTAAAACAGCCACACATTTCTGAAAAAGCCACAGGTTTAATGGAAGAAAATCAGTACATATTTAAGGTTTTAGCAACTTCCAACAAGTATGAAATAAAAAAATCAGTTGAAGGAATTTATGGAGTGAAAGTTTTATCAGTAAATAAAATAAAAATTCCAGCAAAGAAAAGAAGATTGGGGAAAACTGAAGGATTCAGAAAAGCATATCAAAAAGCAATTGTTAAAATAAAAGAAGGACAAAAAATAGAAATTTTATAATATGAAAGTTTATAAGCCAACAACAGCCGCAAGAAGAGGAATGACCAAGATAGATTTTTCTAAGCTTGCCAGAAAAAGGCCAGAGAAAAGCCTTTTAAAGTACGTTAAAAGAAACGTTGGAAGGTCTGCAGGAAGAATTACAACCAGACATAAAGGCGGTGGAGTTAAAAAACTATACAGAATAATTGAGTTTTCACAGACAAAAATGAATTTGCCTGCGAAAGTTATTGCTTTAGAATATGATCCAAACAGAACAGCTTTTATTGCATTAATTGAATACACAGATAAAGTTAGGCAATACATTATTGCTCCACAGAATTTGAAAGTAGATCAGGAAATTATTTTTGCCGAGTCGGCTCCACACACTATTGGAAATAGAATGAAACTTGAAAACATTCCGGTTGGTACCGCAGTTTATAATGTAGAGCTTGAAGCGGGAAGAGGAGGAAAAGTTGTAAGATCTGCAGGTTCATCTGCTCAAGTGTTGGCTCATGATGGAGATTATGTTAACCTGAAAATGCCTTCAACAGAAATCAGAAAATTTAATAAAGGATGTTTTGCTACTATAGGATTGGTTTCTAATCCGGAAAATATGTTTTATAGAGCAGGTAAGGCAGGAATATCAAGACTGAAAGGAATAAGACCAAGCGTTAGAGGATCGGCAATGAATCCGGTAGACCATCCACATGGAGGAGGAGAAGGCAGACAGCCAATTGGTTTGAAATATCCGAAAACTCCATGGGGCAGGCCAGCTTTAGGAGTTAAAACAAGAAATAAAAAGAAATGGTCAAGTAAATTAATTATTAGTAGAAGAAAGAAAAAATAAGCATGGCAAGAAGTTTAAAAAAAGGCCCATATATTGACGAAAAATTGCTCGAAAAAGTTTTGAACTTGAGAAAGGATGAAAAAAAGATAATCAAAACTTGGGCAAGACATTCTACGATTTCTCCGGAAATGGTTGGACACACCTTTGGGGTGCATAACGGGAAAGATTTTGTTGCAGTTTTTGTTTCAGAAGACATGGTAGGACATAAATTAGGAGAATTTTCACCAACAACAAAATTTGTAAGACATGGAGGAAAAATGCAAAGAGAGCAAGAGGCATCAGCTTCGGCAAGTGAAACAGCAAAAGTTGTAGCAGCAGCACCGGCCGCAAAAACAACGGTTAAAAAATAAAGAACATGGATATCCAAGTAAAATTAAACAATTTTAGGACATCACCAAAGAAAGTCAGACAAGTGGCAGATTTGGTTAGAGGAAAAGATGCTTTGCAAGCGCAAAACATGCTTTTGTTTACAGTAAATAAATCATCAAAGCCGGTGTTAAAACTTTTGAATTCAGCAATTGCATCGGCAAAACACGATTTACACTTGGAAGAATCAAATTTGTTTATTTCTAAAATTACAGTCGACGAAGGTCCAAAAATGAAACGATGGCACCCAATGTCGCGCGGAAGAGCATATCCTATTATAAAAAGATCATCCCACATAGTCCTGACATTATCAGAGAAATCCGAAGCACGAAATCCGAAATCCGAAACAAAAACTGAAATAAAGAAAGAAATAAAAACGTCAAAATCAGAAACAAATCAAAAAAAAATAAATACAAAACCTAAAACTAAGAAAATAACTAAAAAGACAAAAGTAAAATAATTAGACGTTTCGAATTTCGATATTCGAATTTCGAATTTCTTTTGTAAAACAAAAGTATGGCACACAAAGTCCACCCAAAATCATTTAGAATAAAGGAAACAGAAGATTGGAATATCCGTGGTTTTTACGGTAAAAAAATGCCTCAGTACCTAGAGGAGGACTTTTTAATTAAAAGCTTTTTAACAAAAAAATTAATTGAAGCTTCGGTTGCAGGAATACAAATTGAACATTCAGCCAATAGGGTGAATGTAATTATTGAAACAGCAAGACCTGGTTTAATTATTGGCAGGGGAGGTGAAGGAATAGAAAATTTAAAAAAGGCAGTAGAAAAAAATACAAAAAGAAAAGTAGTTAATTTCAGTAAACGAGAACTTAAGATAGAAATTAGAGAAGTAAAAAATCCTTGGATTTCAGCTTCGTTGGTTGCTCAAATGGCAGCCCAACAGATTGAAAAACGTATGCCTTTCAGGAGAGTTTTGAAAAAATCAATTGAAAGAATTATGACAAACAGGGAAGTGAAAGGAGTAAGAATAGAAGTTTCCGGACGTTTAAATGGAATTGAAATTGCAAGAAGGGAATGGTTGAGTCAAGGACAAATGCCAAGAAACACGATTAGAGCTGACATTGATTTTGCGCAAGACGAAGCAAAATGTACATATGGAAAAATTGGAATAAAGGTCTGGATATATAAAGGAGAAAAATTTGAATAAAATACTATGAGCTTATTAATGCCCAAAAAAGTTAAACACAGAAAATGGCACAGAAACCCTTCAAAAGGGGTTGAAAATCGTGCAACTGAAATTAATTTTGGAAGCTTTGGATTAAAATCGATGGATACAAAATGGCTCACAGCAAGACAAATTGAAGCAGCAAGGCGCTACATAATGAGGTATATGAAAAAAGGAGGAAAGTTGTGGACAAGAATTTTTACAGATAAACCGGTTACTTTCAAAGGTGCTGAAGTCGGTTTGGGTGGTGGAAAAGGAGGTGTTGATCATTATGTTTATCCAATAAGACCAGGAAGAATAATTTTTGAATTGGACGGACTAAAAGAAGACATTTCAAAAGAAGCATTGGAAGGAGCGGGCAGAAAGTTGCCAATTAAGACAAAATTTGTTAAAAAAGAAGTCTAAGGGAGCGAAGCGAACACTTATCCCGCTTAGCGGGATTATCAAATAAAATTATGAAAACATTAGAATTAAGAAAAAAAGAAGTAAAAGATTTAGAAAAGAGCGTTCAGGAATTAACTAAAAAGTTAAGCGACCTCAGATTTAAGTTTTCATCAGGAAAATTGAAGAATGTCAAAGAAATTAATAGTTCAAAAAAGGAAAGAGCAAGAATTCTTACAATATTAAGAGAAAAAAACAATGGCTAAGAAACTTTTACAAGGAATAGTGGTGTCAGATAAAATGCAAAAAACAGTTGTTGTCCAAGTGGAAAGAATGAAAGAACACCCAAAATATAAAAGAAGGTTTAAGGTGTTTAAAAAATTTAAAGCCCATGACCAAAATCAGGAATATCATGTGGGTGATAAAGTTGTTATTGAAGAATCAAAACCGATTTCAAAAGATAAAAATTGGATAGTAATTAAGAAAATAGAAAACAGTAAATAGAAAATAGAAAATTATGATACAGCCAAGATCAATGCTAAAAGTTGCGGATAATAGTGGAGCCAGGATTATTCAAGTTATTAATGTGCCTGGCGGAACAAGGAAAAGATATGCTCAATTAGGAGACATTGTTGTTGCTGCTGTTAAAAAAGCCGATCCGAGAAAATTAGTTAAGAAACACGATAAGGTAAAAGCAGTAATAGTAAGACAAAGAAAAGAAGTTAAAAGAGCAGACGGTTCTTACATAAGATTTGATGATAACGCAGCAGTTATTTTGGGTGATGGAAAGGAGCCTAAGGGAACCAGAATTTTAGGGCCGACAGCTAAAGAATTAAAAGAAAAAGGTTTTGGCACAATAGCCATGATGGCAAGTGAATTACTTTAAATAAAAATATGAAAGTAAAAAAAGGAGATTTAGTTTTAATAATATCCGGAAAAGATAAGGGGAAAACGGGAAAAATCATAAAAGCTTTACCAAAAGATTTAAAGATTTTAGTTGAAGGGGTTAACATAAGGAAGAAACATGCAAAACCTAAAAAACAAGGCGAAAAAGGTCAAATTGTTGAAATTCCTTCACCATTAAACATTTCTAATGTAAAGTTGATTTGTCCTAAATGCGGAAAAGCCACAAGGGTTGGATATAATTTTGATAAAGATATTAAAAAAAGAGTTTGTAAGAAGTGTAAACAAGAAATATAATATGGAAAGCTTAAAAGAAAAATATAATAAAGAAGTAGTCCCGACAATGATGAAAGAAGGGGGCTATAAAAACAGAATGGCGGTTCCTTCAATAAAGAAGGTTGTTTTAAATACATCATTTGGAAAAGCGGTTGTCGGAAAATCTGCTTCAGAAAGAGAGAAAATTTATAATTTTATTTCGCAAGATTTATCTTTAATTGCCGGACAAAAAGTCAACATAACGAAAGCTAAAAAATCGATTGCAGGATTTAAACTCAGAGAGAATTTGGAAATTGGAGGCGTGGTAACATTAAGAAAAGGAAAAATGTGGGATTTCTTGGAAAGATTAATTTATTTATCTTTACCAAGATCAAGAGATTTTAAGGGCTTAAACCCAAAATCAGTTGATAAACAAGGAAATTTGTCCATTGGATTGAAAGAACACATTTTCTTTCCTGAAATTTTTACAGAAAAGGAAAAGACAATTTTCGGTTTTCAAATTACAGTTGTTACAAACGCAAAAAATAAAAAGGAAGGATTAGAATTATATAAATTATTAGGTTTTCCAATGAAGGAAGACAAAAAATAAAATAAAATAGAGTATGGCCAAAGTATCACAAGAAGCACAAGTTAAAAAGACACCAAAATTTTCCAGCAGGAAAATAAGGAGATGTTTTAGGTGTGGAAGAAGACACGGATTTATAAGAGCATTTGGCCTTTGCAGAATTTGTTTTAGAGAATTAGCAAATAAAGGTGAAATTCCTGGAATTAAAAAATCATCTTGGTAAAGTAAAATAAAACTATGGATCCAATTACAGACATGTTAAATCAAATAAAGAACGCCGAAGCTGTTGATAAAACAGAGATTTTGGTTCCTTTATCAAAAATAAAAAACGAAATTGCTAATATTCTTTCAAATGAAGGTTTTGTTGGAGAAGTAAAGAAAATTGCCAAGGGAAGAACAAAGAATATAAAAATTACTTTGAAATATAATGATAATATGCCTGCAATGCTGGGATTTAAAAGAATTTCAAAGCCAGGACAAAGAATTTATCAAGGAGTTTCTGAAATTAGAAAAGTGCGCGGAGGATTTGGAATATCAATTATTACGACATCTAAAGGTCTGATGACAAATAAAGAAGCTAAAAAACAAAAACTGGGCGGAGAAGTAATCTGCCAAGTTTGGTAAAAAAATATGAGCAGAATAGGAAAAAAACCAATAGATATACCACAGGGTGTAACAGTAGAAATTTCTGACAAAGAAATTAAAGTCTCCGGACCAAAAGGAGAATTAAAGCAGTTTGTACACCACGAAATTAAAATTGAGCAAAAGCCAGGTGAAAATGGAAGCCTTAGCCAAATTTTAGTTTCCCCAAAAACAGTTCTTTCCAAAAAAGGCAGAGGATTGTGGGGTTTATATAAAGCTTTGGTTTCAAACATGGTTGAAGGAGTCAGCAAGGGTTTTGAAAAGAAATTGGAAATTGAAGGAGTTGGTTTTAAGGCCAATGTGGAAGGAGATAATTTAATTTTAAATCTTGGCTTTACAAATCCTATTAAAATTGAAAAAATTCCGGGTGTTGCTTTTTTGGTGGAAAAAAACGTTATTACAGTTTCAGGAATAGATAAAGAAAGAGTTGGACACATAGCAGCTTTAATAAGAAAACAAAGGAAGGTTGAACCATATAAGGGCAAAGGCATTAAATATCAAGGAGAAAAGGTCAGAAGAAAAGAAGGTAAAAAAGTAGTTGCATCATCTAAATAGAAAAAGACTATGAGTATTAAAACAGAAAAAAGAATAAGGAGACATGTCAGAATAAGGAAAAATATGCACGGCACAAAGGAAATGCCAAGACTTTTTGTATTCAGATCAAACCAACATATTTATGTTCAATTGATAGATGACGACAGTCAAAAAATTATTGATTCAGCTTCTGATAAAGATTTAAAGGCTAAGAAGGGTGAAAAGAAAGGTGAACTTGCTAAAGAAGTTGGCAAACTGATTGCTAAAAAAGCGTTGGAGAGTAAAATTGAAAAGGTGATTTTTGACAGAGGAGGAAATCTTTTTCATGGTAGAATAAAATTTGTAGCAGACGGAGCCAGAGAAGGAGGATTAAAATTTTAAAAATTTATGGAAGAAACAACAAATCAAAAAACAAACGACGGCTTCGCACCAATTGTTACGGGCCAAGACCCTGCTAGAGACCCAAGAGATAATAGGGCAAGGCAAGGAGGAGGTAGGAGATTTGGTGGCGGGGGTAACAGGGGTGGTTTTGGTAAAGACAAACCAAAGGATGATTTTACGACTAAGCTTTTGGATTTAGCCAGAGTTACCAGGGTTACCGGCGGAGGAAAAAGAATGAGTTTTCGTGCTGTTGTTGTGGCTGGAGATAAAAAAGGTAAAGTTGGCATTGGAATAGATAAAGGAAAAGATGTTTCACAGGCAGTTGAAAAGGCCACCAGAAGAGCAAAAAACGATTTGGTAACAGTTGTCACCGTCAATGGAACAATCGCTCATGAAGTTATGGCAAAATCGGGACCGGCAGTAATTTTATTAAAGCCACAGAAAAAAGGAAGAGGATTGGTTGCTGGAGGAGCTGTAAGAATGATTTGTGACTTGGCAGGAATTAAAAACATTTCTTCAAAAATTCTTTCAGGGTCAAAAAATAAATTAAACAACGCAAGAGCGACAATTGAAGCATTAAAGAAATTAAAAACTAAAGTATAACCATGCAGATTCACGAATTACAACCAAAACATAAAAAAAGGGCTAAGAAAAGAGTCGGTAGGGGTGGCAGAAAAGGAACATATTCCGGTCATGGAATGAAAGGACAGAAATCCAGAGCAGGAAGAAAAATGTTGCCGATTATTAGAGAGCTTATTAAAAGATATCCTAAATTAAAGGGATACAGAAGCTTAACCAGAGAAGATAATTCTGTGATTGTGAATTTGAATGTTTTGGAAACAAGTACAAAAGATGGAGAAATTATAAATCCTGAAAATTTGATTAAAAAAGGAATTTTGAATAAAATAAAAGGTAAGATACCGCCAGTTAAAATTTTAGGTACAGGAAAGTTTACAAAAAAAATAATAGTTGAGAAGTGTAAAACCTCTAAAACTGTTAAAGAAGCAATTGAGAAAGCAGGGGGCGTAGTAAAACCCGAAGCACGAAATCCGAAATCCGAAACAAATTAAAAATCCAAAAAACCACAAAACACTTTTCGAATTTCGATATTCGAATTTCGAATTTCTTTTGCGGAGCAAAAGCTATGTGGGCTGATAAAATAATATTTCTATTTAAAAATAAGGAATTAAGAAACAAATTTTTGTTTGTTTTATTTCTTTTTGTCGTTTTCAGAATAGCGGCCAACATTCCGATTCCAGGGATTGGAGTTGAAGATTTACGTAAATTTTTTGATCAAAATCAAGTTTTTGGTCTTTTAAATTTGTTTACAGGAGGCGCCTTGAGTAATTTTTCTATTGTGTTGATGGGTCTTGGGCCATATATTACAGCAACAATTATTTTGCAGCTTTTGACGATGATTTTTCCTGCACTGGAAAAGCTTTATAAAGAAGAAGGGGAGGCAGGAAGACAAAAATTCAATCAATATGCAAGATTGGCAACAATTCCATTGGCCGCTTTTGAGGGCTATGGAATGCTTACTATATTCGCAAAACAGGGAATTATTTCTGGATTGTCTTTGCCAATAACAATATCGGCCATTCTTACAATTACAGCCGGAGCTGTTTTCTTGATGTGGTTGGGTGAAATTATTTCTGAACAAGGAATGGGAAACGGAATTTCGTTGCTGATTTTCGCCGGTATAGTTGCCAGCATTCCAATTAATATTTTCCAAATGTTTGCGTCATATAATCCTGCGCAAATTCCTTCATATATAGTATTTTTTGCGGCAGCAGTTATTATCATTGCGGGAGTGGTTTTAATTACAGAAGCCAGAAGAAACATTCCGGTTTCATATGCAAAAAGGGTCAGGGGATCGAAAGTATATGGTGGATCTTCAAGTTATTTGCCGTTAAGCGTTAATCCTGCCGGAGTTATTCCGATTATTTTTGCGATTTCCATACTTTTACTTCCCGGGATGATTGCCAGTTTTTTGGGTACATATCCTGGATTAATTGGTACAATAGCAACTAACATCGGCACATTTTTTGGAAATGTTTGGGTGCATGGAATTTTGTACTTTGTGTTGGTTATTATTTTTACATATTTTTACACAGCAGTAACTTTTGATCCGAAAGCAATTTCTGAAAATTTGCAAAAATCAGGTGGATTTGTACCGGGTGTAAGGCCAGGAAAATCAACCGCCGATTTTATGAAACACATTTTAAACAGAGTTTTGTTTACCGGCGCAATATTTTTGGGATTAATTGCCATTTTACCTTCAATTATTGCCGGGTTAACTGGTGTGAATGGATTTGGATTTTTAGTCGGAGGCACATCACTTTTAATCGTTGTAAGCGTTGTTTTAGACACAGTCAGACAAATTAATGCGCAACTTCAAATGCGTGAATACGATACATTCTAAAATTATTTAAAGCGCCCCGTGAGGGGCTCTTTTTTTATTTTTTGTTTGTGCTATAATTTTTAATATATCGCTACGCTACATAAACTTATGGAAAAACAAAAACAAGTTATAATTATATTCGGCCCTCCTGGGGCTGGGAAAGGTACTCAAGCAGGACTTTTGGCCGATAAAATGGGTTTGTATAATTTTGAAACAAGTGGAATTATTGGTAGGAAAATAGCCGAAGCAAAACCAAATGATTTTATTGAAGTTGATAGAGAAAAGTATTACCTTTTAAAAGAAAAAGAAATAGCAGATGAGGGAAAACTGTGGGATCCGCCGTTTGTTGTTTATTTTGTTAATGAAAAAATTAAGGAATTATCAGGAGAAGATAAAAGTATTATTTTTTCAGGTTCACCAAGAACTTTTTACGAGGCAGAAAAAATGATGCCCTTGATTGAAAATCTTTACGGGAGAGAAAATATAAAGATAATCAAACTTGAAATAAATCCGGAAACAACAATTTTCAGGAATTCAAACCGAAAAACGTGTGAACTTATGCGCCATTCAATTTTATTTAGTAAAGAAACTGAAAATTTAACAGTTTGTCCTTTAGACGGATCTAACTTAAGAAAAAGAGAAGATGATAGCGCTGAAGCTATTACTGTTAGATTAAATCAATATGCCGAAAGAACTTTTCCAATTTTGGAGTATATTGAGAAAAATGGATTTAAAATGAATAAAATAAACGGAGAGAGGTCTGTTGTTGATGTTTATAAAGACGTTTTAGAAGTTATTAAATAAATGATTACAATAAAGACAAAAGAGGAATTGGAAATAATGAGGGAGGCCGGGAGAATTTTAGCTACTGCTTTAAATAAAATAGCAAAAATGGCTAAACCCGGCGTTACCACATTGGAATTAGACAAGGCTGCCGAGGCCTTTATTTTGTCTATGGGAGCAAAGCCTGGCTTTAAAGGCTATGATGGATTCCCATTTTCCTTATGCGCTTCTGTAAACGAAAACATTGTACACGGGTTGCCTTCAAACTATGCTTTGAAAGAGGGCGATATAGTTGGCCTAGATTTAGGTATATTATATAAGGGCTATTATTCTGACATGTGTGTTACCGTGCCAGTTGGAAAAGTTTCTTATGAAGCAAAAAGGTTACTGGATGTTACTAAAAAATCTTTAAGACTTGGAATTAAAAAAGCTAAAATTGGAAACACGGTGGGGGACATTGGAAATACGGTGCAAAGATTTGTTGAAGATCAGGGTTTTGGAGTTGTTAGGGATTTGTGCGGACATGGAATTGGAAGAGATTTGCACGAAGACCCAAAAATTCCAAATTATGGAGTACGAGGAAGTGGGGAAAAGTTGGTTGAGGGAATGGTAATTTGTATTGAGCCGATGGTTACAGCAGGAAGCTATCAGTTGAAAAAATCAACTGACGGTTATGGCTATGCAACAGTAGACAACTCTTTAGCTGCGCATTTCGAACATACAATTGTAATTACTAAAAACGGCCCAAAAATTCTAACAGAACTTTAAGACTGTTTCGGACTGATTATTTTGTTTACATTTAACTGTTATCATTTATTACGCTCGAGCGTAGTTTGTGATAATAGTTTTTTTAGTTATAATAAAGACATATGAATAATGTAAAAGAAAAAATACTTTTACTTTTGTTGGCAGGCATAGCGCTTGGATGCAGTTATACGCCAGGGAAACAGTGGTTTGTTTTGAAAACATTTTCACGAGAGTGGAATAAAATCAATAAAAAAGAATTGAGAAAAGGAATCAGTTATTTGTACAGGTTAGGATATGTTGACAAAGAAAAAAATGACAATAATATTTTTAAGGTATTATTGACAAAAAAAGGGAAATTAGTGGCACTAAATAGCCGGCTTAATAATATCAAAAATAAGAAAGAAAAATGGGACGGCAAATGGAGAATGGTTGCTTTTGATATTCCAAATAAATTTAAGATAGACAGAGACGCTCTGCGCAATAAGCTTAAAAAAGTAGGTTTTTGTAAATTACAGGAGAGCATCTTAATTATTCCGTATGATTGCTTAAATGAAATTTCTGATCTTGCAGATTATTTTGAGCTTCAGAAATATGTTAGATTTGGTTTGTTGGAGTTTATTGATAATGGAGAACATTTTAAAAAGATTTTTAGGCTTGTGTAATGCAGAAACTAGTATCATAAACTACGCTCGAGCGTAGAATGTGATAACAGTTGCTATTGTTTATTATTTTGTTTGTTTGGGATATAATTAGAAAATATAATATAAAAATATGTAAGGGAGCGAAGTGAACACAAATCCCAGACATTAAAAATAATAAATAAAATGGGGAAAAATTTAATAGTTGCAAATTGGAAAATGAATCCTGCTTCTAAAGAAGAAGCAAATAATCTTTTTGTTAGGACAAAAGAGGGCGTAAAAAATGCGAATGCCGAAGTTGTCGTTTGTCCGCCATTCGTTTATTTGGAAGATTTAAATGGTATGACCTTAGGGGCGCAGAATGTTTTTTATCAGGAAAAGGGCGCTTTTACAGGCGAGGTTTCTCCGGCAATGCTGAAAAATTTAGGAGTTGAATATGTAATAATAGGACATTCCGAGCGCAGAGCTGAGGGGGAGACAGACGAGGTTGTAAATAAGAAAATTAAAATGTCCTTACAGGATGGTCTAAAAGTCATTTTTTGTATTGGCGAAACACAAGAACAACATGATGCCGGAGAAAAAAATAATGTCTTAGAGCATCAAATTAATGAGGGTCTAAAAGATTTACTAGTTACTGATTACCAGTTACAAATTAATATTGCCTATGAGCCTGTTTGGGCAATCGGCACTGGTAATAATTGCGGGACAGAAGATGCAAAAAAAATGAAAGAATTTATTGGTAAAGTTTTGGGAGAAAATGTTTTAGAAAAAGTGAGAATTCTTTATGGAGGAAGCGTAAAAAGCGAAAATTCTGGAGCATACATAAAGGAAGCAGGATACAATGGATTATTAGTGGGTGGTGCTTCACTTGACCCTGAGGAATTTATAAAAATCGTTCGCTCTGCATAATAAAGTTGGAGGTCAAAACAGCTGGGGTGGCCGGCTGTTTTGTTTTAATTATCTTGACTTTTTTTATATTTATGCTAATATTTTAGCAACCTTAAGAGAAAGGAAAAAATGAAGAGGTTGCTATTAGCGGTCGCGTGGTTACTCGTCGGATCTGTTGCTATTGCGTTTATTGATTCTAAGATTGGGGTCGATGTCTATGCCAGCTTCGGAAAAATCAACGGGATAATCCACAATGTCGCTTGGGCAGTTTTTGGAGGAGTCATGTCTATGATAACCTGCCGGCCCCCCAAGCGGTAGTTTTCTTCGATTCTGCAGAAATGCGGGTCATTGCCTCGGGTTCGTCCTGGGGCTTTTTCTTTATATTTATTCACAGGTTTGGGTTGTTGCGTATAATGGCTTTTTGAGGTAAAATACGTAAACTATGACTTCGAAAGAACTCAGAGAGAAGTATTTAAATTTTTTCAAAAGCAAGGGGCATGCAATAATCCCCAGTGCTTCTTTGGTGCCCGAAAATGACTCAACAACACTTTTTACGGGTGCCGGAATGCAACCGATGATCCCATATTTATTGGGAGAAAAACATCCATCAGGGACAAGAATCGTTGATTCTCAAAAATGTTTTAGGTCTCAGGACATTGAGGAAGTTGGTGATTCTAGGCATACCACATTTTTTGAGATGTTGGGCAATTGGTCATTAGGAGACTATTTTAAAAAAGAGCAAATTGAATGGATTTTTGAATTTCTTACAAAAGAAGTGGGGTTAAATCCTGAAAATCTATATGTTACTGTTTTCAGGGGGAAAGAAGAAATTGGCATTAAAAAAGACGAAGATGCTGTGATGATTTGGAAAGAGCAGTTTAATAAAGTTGGAATAGTAGCAGAAGCGGTTGACTTTTCCGAAAAAAATGGAATGCAAAGTGGGAGGATTTTTTATTATGATGAGAAAAAAAATTGGTGGTCAAGATCCGGCATTACTGAAAACATGCCTATTGGAGAGCCAGGCGGACCCGATTCGGAAATGTTTTGGGATTTTGGCGCTGATTTAATGCGTCATGAAAATTCTAAATTTAAAAATTTGCCATGTCATGTAAATTGCGATTGTGGAAGATTTTTGGAGATTGGAAACAGTGTTTTTATGGAGTACATAAAAACAAAAGATGGTTTTGAAAAATTAAAAAATAAAAATATTGATTTTGGTGGCGGTCTTGAAAGAATATTAGTAGCTGTTAATAATGTCGAGAATGTTTATCATACTGACTTGTTTGATGGTGTGCATAAAAAAATTCATTTATTTTTAAAAGAGGAAAGTCCCGTAAGTGAAAGGATAATAATGGACCACCTAAGGGCTGCAACATTTTTATTGGCTGAGCACATTGAGCCATCCAACATTGAAAGGGGATATGTTTTGCGAAGATTAATTCGCAGAGCAATTCGTCATGGAAAACAAATTGGCATTAAGGGGCAATTTTGTTCAAAAATTGCTGAAGAATTTATTGAAACGATGAAAGATGCTTATCCTGAAGTGGAAAAAAATAAGAAATATATTGTTGACCAATTAAACGCAGAAGAAGAAAAATTTGAAAAAACATTAGAAGCGGGACTAAAGGAATTTGAAAAAAAGGAAAGAATTTCCGGGAAAGATGCTTTTGATTTGTATCAAACTTATGGATTCCCAATTGAAATTACAAAAGAACTTGCAAAAGAAAAAGGAATAAAAATTGATTTGGAAGAATTCAAAAAGGAATTAGCAAAGCATCAAGACCTTTCCAGAACAGCTTCTGCGGGGATGTTTAAGGGGGGATTGGCCGATCATTCAGAAATTACAACAAAATATCACACTGCAACTCATTTACTTTTGGCCGGTTTAAGAAAATTTTTGGGCAATACAATTTATCAAAAAGGAAGCAACATCACCGCCGAAAGGTTAAGATTTGATTTTTCATATAACGAAAAAATGACAACAAACCAAATAAATGATGTAGAAAATTTTATTAATGATATAATAAAGAAAGACTTGCCTGTTTCACTTGAAGAAATGACTTTAGATGAAGCGAAAGAGCTTGGAGCAATGGGTGTTTTTGAATCAAAATATGGGCAAAAAGTTAAAGTTTATACAATTGGTTTAGGGGATGGTGTTGTCAGCAGAGAAATATGTGGAGGGCCACATGTAACGCACACCGGAGTTTTGGGAATCTTTAAAATACAAAAAGAAGAAAGTTCATCTTCTGGCGTCAGAAGAATAAAAGCAATACTTGAGTAAAATTCTAAGTACGAAATCCGAAATCCGAAACAAATTCAAAATTTCAAATTATTAAAATTAAAAACTCGTCTCGAATTTCGATATTCGAATTTCGAAATTCTTTTTACGAAGTAAAAAGCATTATGGCCAAAAAAATTTACGACATTAAGCCACCTAAAGTGGCCAGGAAAGTAGAAAAGGACATTAAAGATTTTTTAGAACAACCTAAAGTTACGAGAGTAAAAAGAACAAGAAAACCAAAACAGGAAAATGTTGTGGCTGAAGTTCGTCCGGAAAGTGTTGTCCGCTACGAAAAAAAGGAAGTTGTTAAGAAAAAATCTATTTGGAAACCAATTTCGGTTGGCGCTTTTGTGGTTGTGCTTTTGGCCGGAGTATATTTGTTTTTTACACTGCCTAAAGCCGACATTGGTATTTGGCCGAAAATAGAGCCTTTAACCTTAAATCAAAAAATAACCGCCGATAAATCAATTAATTTGGTAAATGAAGACAACCTTGCTATTCCTGCACAATATTTTGAAGTGACTAAAACGAAATCTCAGGATTTTCCGGCAACAGGAAGCGGGTCTGATGAAGGCAAGGCAACTGGTTCAATAACAATTTATAATAAGGTTGACCCAGGGCAGGCTTTTACTTTTAAGGCAGGGACAAGGTTTGTGTCTGATTCCGGTAAACTTTTCTTGGCGATAGATAAAGTTTCTATTCCGGCAGCAAAAAAAGTTAATGGAAAACTTGTGCCCGGCACCGTTAAAATAGATGTTGTGGCAGCGGAAGGAGGCGCAGATTACAACATAGCTCCTTCACATTTTTCTGTCCCAGGATTAAAAGGAACTGCAAGCTATTACAACATTTCTGCAGTGTCCGATGTTGCTATGACCGGTGGATATTCCGGAAATGTTAAAAAGGTTACAAGCGACGACATTCAGGGAGCAAAAGATGTTTTAAGGGAAAAGGTTGAGGCAGATGCGATTTCTGCTTTAAAAAATCAAATTTCTTCTGATTATGTTTTGTTGGATAATGCAGTTATTACTAATGTTTCTGATGCTTCTTCAAAAGTTAAAGCAGGAGTAGTTGCCGACAACTTTAATTACAGTTTAAGTGTTAAGGCAAGCGCACTAGCTTTTAAGAAAGCCGACATCGATCAACTGATAAATAAGTATATTGATTCTCAAATTCCAGAAGGAAAAACATTATTAGACAGTGCAACAAAAGTAGATTACTCTTCAAGTGTAATAGATATTTCCGGAGGAAAAGCTAATCTTAATTTGGCTATTTCTGTTGGGTATTATCAAGACATCGATAAAAATTCTTTAGTGTTGTTGTTGCTTAATCAAAACGATGGTCAAATTAGAGAAAAAATAAAAAATACGCTGGGAGACCAAGTTGAAAAAATAGAAATTAAATTCTGGCCATTTTGGGTGTCTTCAACCCCCGGCAGTCAAAAATCCGTCCACCTAAACATAAACCTCCAGTAGGGCTTGACCTTTTAAGGGGAATTTGCTAATATATGATTATATTGTTTTAATGAGGGAAAATTACTACCCTTGGAACCAAGGAGTAATTTTTTTAGCAGTAAATTTATAAATAATTTAATGACAGAACAGGAAGAAGTAAATAATCAAAAAAATAATCAGGTTATAAAAAAAGAAGGCAGAGTTATTGAAAATTTGCCGAATGCCTTTTTTAAAGTTGTGTTAACCGACGGTAAAGAAATTTTAGGTTTTTTGTCAGGTAAAATGAGAATGAACAGAATTACCATTTTGCCCGGAGACCGAGTTTCAATTGAAATGAGCCCGTATGACGACAGTAAGGGCAGAATAGTTTATAGATTAAAATAAAATAAAGTAAAGTAAAGCATGAAAGTTCGACCAGCTATAAAAAAAATTTGCAACGATTGTAAAATCATCAGAAGAGAGGGGAGAATTTACGTTATTTGTAAGAAAAACCCAAAACATAAACAAAGACAAGGATAACCTTTGCTTCGCAAAGGAAATCCGAAGCACTAAATCCTAAATCCGAAACAAATTACAAAAGCCAAATTATAAAAATTAAAAATCAGTTTCGAATTTCGATATTCGAATTTCGAATTTACACTTATGCCACGTATCGCTGGGGTAAATATACCCGAAAATAAAAGAATAGAAATTTCATTGACCTACGTTTACGGAGTGGGCAACAGTTTGAGTAAGAAAATTCTTAAGGAAATGAACATAGATGCGAATAAAAAAGCTTCTGATTTAACTGCAAAAGAAGTTAATGATTTGAAAGATTATATTGAGAAAAATTATAAAATTGAAGGAGACTTGCGAAGGCAAATAATGATAAACGTTAAAAGGTTGAAGGATGTCGGTTCGTGGAGAGGAATGAGACATGCCAAAGGTTTGCCTGTTAGAGGTCAACGAACAAAAACTAACAATAGGACTGTTAGGGGAAATGTCAGGAAAACAATGGGTTCCGGCAGAAAACCATCAGCTACACCAACATAATATGGGCAAAAAACACGTAGTAGAAACAAGCCAAGAAGAGGCTGTTAAAGAACAGGAAAAAATAGATAAAGCAGTAAGTAAGGATGTTAAAGTCAAGGCAAGCATTGCCGGAATTCAAGGCGGAAAAATTTTTATATCTTCCACTTACAATAATACAATTTTAACTCTTACAAATTCAAAGGGACAAGTTTTGGCCTGGAAATCAGCAGGATCAGTTGGGTTTAAAGGAGCTAAAAAATCAACTTCTTTTGCTGCTTCAAGAGTAGCAGAAACTATTGCTAATGTTTGTAAAAAAATAGGATTAGTGGACAGGATTGAAGTTATGGTTAAAGGTATTGGGGCTGGCAGAGAGTCAGCAGTGCGAACTTTAATAACACAAGGATTAAATGTTGTTTCAATAAAAGATATTACGCCTGTCCCTCATAATGGATGCAGGCCTAAGAAAACCCGAAGGGTTTAATTAATACTATGCAATACGATCAATGCAAAACATGTAGAAGGTTAGGACAAAAGCTCTTTTTAAAGGGCGACCGTTGTTTTTCACAAAAATGTGCTATGACAAGAAGGGCAACTCCACCGGGACCTCAACGAAAAAGATCCGGCGGAACTCCTTCAGAATATAAGAAATCATTAGAAGAAAAGCAAACTCTAAAAAAGTGGTATGGTCTTTCAGAAAAGCAATTTAAAAAATATGTAATGGAAAGTTTGGCAAAAATGGATAAAGTTGAAGACGTATCAGCCGAACTTATCAGGAAGTTGGAAAAAAGGTTAGACAACACTGTTTTCAGATTAGGTTTTGCAAAGTCCCGAGTTCAGGCAAGACAGCTTGTTTCTCATGGTTATTTTTTAATAAACAAAAAGCCGGTTAACATTGCATCATATCAGGTTAAGAAAGATGATGTTATTTCGTTAAAAGAAAACAAAAAATCAAAAGGAGTATTTAAGGAATTAGCCAACGAACTAAAAAGAAAAGAGATTCCGGTGTGGTTGTCTTTTGATAAAACTAAGTTAAAGGCAAAGCCCATTGGCGAGCCAAGCTTGGATGAAGTTAAGCCACCGGCAGAAATTTCATCAATATTCGAATTTTATTCACGTTAATAATAAACTGGACTAATCACGAATATACAAATAAAATATAATATACAAATATAAAATTCGTATATTAGAAAAAATTCGTATATTAGCGATTACTACAATAATATGATTCCTCTTCCATTACCACCAAAAGTAATCCAAAAGAAGAAAAATCAAGCCGTTTTTGAAATAGAGGGGCTTTACCCCGGCTATGGCGTTACAATTGGAAACTCTTTGAGAAGAGTTTTGATGTCTTCTTTGCAAGGAGCAGCCGTTACTGAAGTTAAAATAAAAGGTGTCCCCCATGAATTTTCAACAATTCCGGGAGTTTTAGAAGACGTTATAATGATTATTTTAAATCTTAAAAATTTAAGGTTTAAAATTTTTGAAGGTGAATCACAAAAAATTTCATTAAAGGTTAAAGGTGAAAAAGAAGTAACAGGTGCAGATTTTGAATGTCCCTCACAGGTGAAACTTACAAATCCTGAATTGCACGTTGCCACAATTACAGACAAAAAGGTAGAATTAGAAATTGAAATTACAGTTGAAAAAGGAATCGGTTATGTTCCGAAAGATCAGATAAAAAACAAAAAAGGAGAAATTGGGGCCATTGCAGTAGACGCAATTTTTACTCCGATTAGAAATGTTAATTTTCAAGTTGAAAACATGAGAGTTGGTGACAGGACAGACTTTGATAAGTTGAGTTTGGAAATAGAAACAGACGGCACAATTACCCCCGAGGAAGCATTTTTTGAAGCATGCAGTATTTTAATAAAACATCTTAATATTATTTTTTCGGGTGAAGCAGGAGACGAGCCTTCTGAAAAAGTTGTGGAAAAAGATTCTGAAGAAGAAGGTCCACAAGATGTTTCAAAATTAGTAGTGGAAGATTTAAAGCTAACCGGTAGGACACTTAATGCTTTATTAAACAACGGCATTAAAACAGTTGGCGGAATTGTAAGAAAATCTGAAAAAAGCTTGTCTGAATTAGAAGGAATGGGTGAAAAAGCAATGTCAGAAATTAAAAGAAAAATAAAAAAATTAGGTTTAGAGCTTAAAAACGAGGAGTAATCCCAAATATACAAATAAAAATTAATATACAAATATAAGAATTCGTATATTCGCGAAAATTCGTATATTAGTGACTACTCCAAATTCATGAGAAAGTTAAACAAAGGAAGAAAACTTAACAGAGAAAAAGGACCAAGAAATGCATTATTAAGGGTGTTGGTCAATAACTTTTTAGTACATGAAAAAATAAAAACAACTGAAGCTAAAGCAAAGGAATTGAGAGTTGTTGCTGAAAAGATGATTACCAAGGCTAAAAACGGCGGCTTGGCAAACAGCAGGTTGTTGGCTAAAGATTTAACTCAAGAAGTTTTAAAGAAAATAACTACAGAAATAGCTCCGCGCTATTCGGACAGACAAGGTGGATACACGAGAATAATAAAATTAGGACCCCGAGTTTCTGATTCAGCAAAAATGGTGATTATTGAACTCGTTAAATAAACATGGAACAAGTAAATAGAAAAACAATAAAAATTGATGCAGAAGGCAAACCATTGGGAAGGTTGGCCGTTGAAGTTGCTGTTGCATTAAGAGGTAAAAACAAGCCAAGTTTTGTGCCCTACAAAGATGTAGGTGATACTGTTTTGATTAAAAACATTGATAAAATGAAATTTACCGGAAACAAATTAACAGGCAAAACTTATTATAAATTTACAGGATATTTAGGAAATTTAAAACAGGCAACATTGAAAGAATTTTTAATAAAGGCAGGCCCAAAAGAAGTTTTAAGAAAAGCCGTAATGGGTATGCTTACTAAAAACACATTAAGAGACCGACAAATTAAAAGATTAAAATTTTCACCCAATTAAATAAAATCCGAAGATTTTAATTTTGCCACGCAAAATTATTTAATCGGGTAAAAAATAAACATGGCCGAGAAAAAGATTAAAAAAGTTACTAAAAAATCTGCAGAAAAACCAGCTGTGAAAGTTGCTGAAAAAATAGAACCTGCCAGCGCAGGCGGGGAGAAAAAAGAGGAAATAAAAACTCCTGTTTTTACGCCTGTTGTTGCAGAAATTTCTGCGGAAGAAATTAAGGAAGAAAAAGAAATTGCAGAAGAAATTGCAAAGTCCATAAAAGAAACAGCAGGAAAACCCGACCGTTATTTTGAGGCAATTGGCCGAAGAAAAACAGCAGTTGCCAGGATAAGGCTTTATACAAAGGGTGATAAAGAATTTGTTGTAAATAATAAACCATACACACAATATTTTCAAACAGTTGAAGACCAAGAATCGGCAATTGCTTCAATGAAAAAAATGAAGTGCTTGGACAAATTCAGAGTAACAGTAAAAGTGAAAGGTGGGGGACACACAGCTCAAGCGGAAGCAATTAGGCACGGAACTGCCAGAGTATTAGTTGATTTTAATAATAATTTCAGGAAAAGATTAAGAAAAGCAGGATTTTTAACAAGAGATCCAAGAATGAGAGAAAGGAAAAAATTCGGATTACGAAGAGCCAGAAGAGCACCTCAGTGGGCAAAACGTTAATAATAAAAAAACTCCGCTTCTGCGGAGTTTTTTGTTGTTCTATATCATTGACATAGCCAGCAATATGTGATATAAGTAATTTTAATGAGAGCGTTATCAGTTCTTGCATATGTTGGGCATCATTCGTGCATTCGGCATGATGGAGCGTTCCACCACGTAGAGTTCATTCTTTGGACTCTTCTGATGGTCCTTGTCCTCTGGGCAGTGTTTGTCTGGGTTATGCCAGCGGGTCCTGTTTGGAAAATGACGTGGTTGATTGTCAGGGGTGCGTTGGCATTCGTGCCACTTACCTTTGGTATCTGGGCATCAGAACACTTCAGGCCAGCAGAAGTTGGTATGACGTGGCATCCCCTTGCGGGAGCCGCAGCGTCAATCATTCTGGTTTGGGCAATTATTGTGCGACTTCCGAAGTCGCGCGATTGGGTGGATGACGAGTCCTCCCAGCCCACACCGTAAACATCTAACCTCTCTTTTTTATAGCGGTAGGGGTCGTCTCAGTCGTATGACCCCTACCGCCCAATTCTTTATTTGTCCGACATTCGTCGGCTTTTTTGTTGACTTATATTTTTGATGTTGTATAATTAAATTGTCGTCCGGTTGGCGCTGGACACCCCACCATGAGCAAAGGGGAGTAGCTCTTTGAAAAGGAAATACCCAAACACCATGAAAGTTAACCTGGTAAAAATTGGTGATGCGTTTGCGCATCATCCTACGTCGCTGTTCGTAGCGACCGTTGTTGCTGTTTCAGGAACTTGGTTAATAATTCGACCAGTCGTCAAAGCACTGATCGATTTAATGACTTTGTTTTGAGTCAGCTTTTTATTGGAGCTTTCTGTGCCCCGGTTTGACATTGTCATCCGGGGTTTCCTTTTTTCCGTTGATTTTAAGTTTAAATCGTGGCAATGTTAAATATATGAAGACTGCTCTTTTCATTGGAATTATGGTGTGTGGTTGGAATGAGTCTCCAGCGCGAGACGTTCCGCCAGCTCCCAAAGAGCCGCTGCCGGAGCAACTTTGCTTGAAGCCTTCAAGGCTGAAATACAGAAGATTGTCAATCCGACAAATGCCGTACATTCCGTATTTTCCGCCAAAGATTTGGCGGACTTATTAGTTATGACCCTTAGGATGCTTCCGGGTCTTGCTCTGAGGAAATCTCAGAGCTTTTTTGTTATTGCTATTTTGTGTCAGGGTTGATAGTATTAAGTCACTTAATCAACTCGTTCTTTAACAAAAGGAGAAAAATGAGTCGTATATTGGTACTAAACAAACTTTCAGCAGAGGGATTAGCCATTCTGTCTGAAAACTTCGACGTAGAATGGCATGCAAACCCCGATGGCATTATTGTCAGGTCGATGAAGGTCGACACTGACAATTATGCCAATGTGTCAGCAATTGCTCGTGCTGGAGCTGGCGTCAACAACATCACTGTTGACAAAGCAACGAAAAGAGGAATCTGCGTGTTTAACACGCCGGGGGCAAACGCAAACGCAGTCGCCGAGCTGGTTTTTATCATGCTTGGTGTGTATGCAAGGCGAGTTGCCAGCGCGCTTGAATTCGTCCGGCAACTTAACGGAACCGATGACGAAATCAGCGCAAAAGTCGAGGCGGAAAAATCGCATTTTTCCGGCTTCGAACTAAACAACAAAACGCTTGGTGTCGTCGGTTTGGGGAAAATTGGCGTGCTTGTTGCCAATGCCGGTATTGGGCGCGGAATGAAGGTTGTCGGATATGACGCCCATCCTACGCTGGAAAACATGCATCAGCTTAATTCGCAGGTGACATGCGCTATGCGCATGGAGGATGTGCTTAGCAAAGCCGACATCCTAAGTGTGCACGTGCCGCTCAAAGATGAGACCAGAAATCTGATCGGAGCGGGACAAATTTGTCCGATGAAGCCAGGTTGTGTCGTAATGAACTATGCCAGAAGTGGCATTTACAACGATGCAGCTGTCATTGACGCGTTAGATACAAACCGGCTGGCTGCTTACATTACGGACTTTCCGACAGCAAATTTGCTCAAGCATGAGCGTGTGATTTGCACGCCGCATCTTGGGGCAAGCACTGCTGAGTCGGAAGAAAAGTGCGCCGTAATGGCTGCCAAACAAATGACTAACTTCCTAAAGCGTGGTGTCGTTTCCAATTCGGTAAACTTCCCGGCATTGGAAGTGTTTCCTTCGCAGGGAACAGTTACGCGTTTGGTTGTTGTAAACAAAGACGTGCCAAACGTCATCGCCGAGGTTTCGGGAATTCTTGGTGGGGCGGGTGTGAACATCCACGCCTTCTTCAACGCAAGCAATGGCCAAATCGGCTACAACCTCGTTGACGTCAAAACAGATGTTGACGAGCAACTGATTGGCCAAATTCGGCTTCTCCCAAACGTCATTCGCACAAGCAAAATCTGTCTCTGACAGACAAGTTTGAAGCGACTACTGCCACCGGGTCTGCGGACTCGGTGGTTTTTTATTATGTAACGTTTTTTACATTTGATATTTTCAAATAATTAGAATAAAATGGAAACATGTTAAAAGAACTCATTGATCAATTTTATTTGGAGAATCAGAAAAATAGGGAACAAACAAGGTTTTACATAACAGACGCAGGCAAATGCCAGCGGGCTGTTTTTTTTAAATTTAAAAATGCTCCACGCGAACCGATTGACGCCCGGCTTATGCGTATTTTTGAGCATGGAGAAAACATCCACAGGTCAATTTTTAATGTGTTGTATCGTCTGAGGATTGGAGTTGCAACCGAAATTTCAATTCCATCGCAAGAAATTATTTCAGGCAGGGCAGATGCAATTTTGTGTATTGGAAATGAAAATTATGTGTTGGACATTAAGTCAATCAACAGCATGCTTTTCAGGAAATTAATCGAACCAAAGCAGGAAAACATTTATCAAGTTCAGCTTTACATGCATTATTTTAATATTAAAAAGGCTATTTTGCTTTATGTTGATAAAGACCAGCAAGAATTAAAAGAATTTTTTCTTGATTATGATGAAGTGCTTTGCAAGGGACTTTTAGATAAGTTTTATGTTTTAAAAGATCAGGTGGAAAAAAATGTTATTCCGGCCCGTTTGGAAGATTATCCGCGTAATTGGCAATGCACCTACTGCGCCTTTAAAGATGTTTGTAAAATGGTTAATGGGGGAGAGCTCAACTGGGAAAACTTTAAAAAGAAAATTGAACAAGCCTAAAAAACCGCCCTTACGGCGGTTTTTATTTATTGACTTATTTTATAAGTTATGGTAGTGTAACAACCAATGTCCGCACATTGTCGGGCAAAGCAAAAGCAATAGTATGTACCCAACAGAAAATCCAATCGAATGGTTTCAGGCATTCATTCAGATGAATCGGTTTCTTATCCTGAGTTCGTTCCCATGGTCAATTCCGTTGCTCAGCATCGCCCTGCTTTTCATCGTGCCAAGGCTCGTTGACAGGCTTACAGGGGTGACTCTTGAAGGTGGAAACAAATTCACTCGCGAGATTCACCGAATCATGGGCCCCCTGGCTGGGGCAGGCTGTGCCGCTGGCATCATCTTCGGCGCCGAATGGGTGTATAGTTTGGTCATGTAGGAAAGGGTTCCCTTTCCTACTGAAAGGCCTGGTGGTTCATTGCGAACCGCCAGGCCTGTTTCTTTTTGATTTTTATTTTAGGGGACTAATTTTTCAGACACTAATAAAGTTTTTTCGGTGAGAATGTAAAGTTTTCCTTCCTGCGAGTTGAAAAATATTTGCGGGCTTTTTATTGTAATGGTTTTTTCCACAGAAGTTTTGTTGGTCGGGTCATCCAGAATTACTGCCGTTTGAGGTAAGGTGACAGTGTTTATATTTCCACGGTAATCAATTTCAGAAATCAAAATTTTATTTCCGGCAGTGAAAATAATGTAATTATTGTTTAGCCAAAGAAAATCACTAATCAAATTTGGGGATTTATATAATAAGTTTTCAGTTATGTTTTTATCGGCAATGGTTGAAATGTAAATGCTGTTATTGTTGAAATAGACAATTGTTTTTCCGTCGGGAGAAATCTTAGCGTCTTTAACAGGCGAATAAAAATTTTCTAATGCATTTGTTCCTCTATTTAAAAGCATGAGTTGTCCATTGTTGTTTACAAAAATGTTTTGACTGTTTGAAATTATTTTATAAACCCCGGTTTTAATTATTTTTATCGGTGTTTCGATTAATTTTATTGCAGGCGAAGTTAAGTTTGCCGGATCAGATTTATAAAGAAAACCATCAGCACCAAGCCAAATAATGTTGTCATTTGGTCTTCCTGCTGGTGAACCTTCAAAAGGGGACAAAATAAAAGCAGAAACTTTTTTCAAAACAGGGGTTGCTTTTTGAGTTGTTGTCAGGCCGGAGTTTTCTTTAGAATTTGAGTAATATAGGTTGCCGGTTTTTATAATAAATTTTTCTTGCGCATCAAATGGCGATTTTATTTCTTTTGGGGCGGGCGCATATTTAATATCTTTTCTAATTAAAAGAATTTCTTCAAGTTTTGTGACGCGTTCTTCTTCTACTAGTATTGTTTTATAATAGTCGTAATAATCTGTTTTTTTAACTAAAACCGTGTGCAGGTCGGGCAACAAGCTTTGCACAAAAACATCGTTGGCAAGAAATCCGGGTTTTACACTAATTTTTGAGTCAACAATAACTTCTTCGGCAGTTGGAAATGTTCGCACATAAATTCCTCCGGTTTTGGTAATTTTCATTTTTGCAAAGTCATAGCGGTAGCCCATTGAGTAGTAAACCAAAATTGGCGCCACTGAAAAAAAGCAGACCACGCAAAAAATTAGTATTATTAAACGAGTTTTTTTAGTCATGTCTTATTCACTTATATTATCACAAAAATGCTTTTTTAGCCACTTTACAGGATTGGGTTTATGGATTAAGATTAAAGCATTAAACTCATAAATCAATGGATGAATTTATTATAAAAGGTGGGGTTAAACTTTCCGGGACAATTTCAGTTAATGGAGCTAAAAATTCTGCTTTAAAAATTTTGGCTGCATTGGTGCTTTCAAAGAAAGAGTGCACAATTTCTAATTTTCCTTTTATTGAGGACACATTGGGTGCAATTGAAATTTTAAAGGACTTGGGCGCAAAAGCTGAAATAAATAAAGAGAGAAGAATTGTTAAAATTGACCCATCGCAAATAAATAAGACTAAACTTGATCCAGTACTTGTCAGGCGACTGAGAAGTTCAATTTTGTTTGCAGGGCCAATGCTTGCCAGGTTTGGAAAAGTTGAGACTAACCACCCTGGCGGTTGTGTAATTGGGCAAAGGCCAATTGATTTGTTTTTGGATGGTTTCGAAAAAATGGGCGCTAAAATTGAATTCACTGAGGACGGTTTTGAAATGTCGGCTAAAAAATTAAAAGGAGCAGAAATATTTTTTAGCACAGTTACTGTGACAGGTACAGAAGCAATGATGATGACGGCTGTTTTAGCAGAAGGGAAAACAATTTTAAAAAATTGCGCAATGGAACCAGAAATTCCTGTTTTAGCAGATTATTTAAATAAATGTGGAGCAAAAATTAAAGGAGCAGGTACATCGGTAATTGAAATTGAAGGTGTAGATGAAATCGATGCAGGAAATTTTGAAGTTATTCCTGACAGAATTGAGGCTGGCACTTTTGTAATTATGGGATTTCTGACAAACAGTAAAATAAAAGTTGAAAATTGTGTGCCCGAACATTTAGGCACCTTAATTCCTGTTTTAGAAAAAGCTGGTGCAAAGCTTGAAATTGGAAAAGATTACATTATTACCCACCCAAGCAAGCTTAAAGCTGTTTCTATTGTTACCCATGAATACCCTGGTTTTGCAACTGACATGCAACCGCCTTACACGCTTTTAATGACGCAAGCAGATGGTCAATGTGTAATTCATGAAGCAATTTTTCCCGCAAGGTTGTTTTTTACTGACCAATTGGTTACAATGGGGGCAAACATAATTATGTGTGACCCACACAGGGTTGTAGTGACAGGTCCAACAGAATTACGTGGGAAGAAGCTTACAAGCCCCGACTTAAGGGCGGGGATTACAATGTTGTTGGCTGGCATGATTGCAAAAGGTGAAACACGAATTGAAAACATTTATCAAATTGACCGTGGTTATGAAAAAATTGAACAACGCCTGCAAGCACTTGGAGCCGACATTAAAAGAGTAAATAATTAATTTTTTATGTTAAGTAATAAAATTGCAATTGATTTGGGGACGTGTAACTCGCTTGTGTATTTGCAAGGTAAGGGAGTTGTTTTGTATGAGCCTTCGGTTGTGGCAATTTCGTTGTCTGACAACAGAATTTTGGCTGTTGGAGAAGAAGCTAAAACAATGATTGGCCGAACTCCTGCCGACATTAAAGTTTATAGGCCCTTGAAGGACGGAGTTATTGCCGATTACAGAGTAACTCGCGCAATGATTAGGTATTTTATAAACAAGACAAACAAAGGGTTTAAACCATTTAAACCCGAGTTGGTTATTTCGGTGCCTGCCGGGATTACAAGCACTGAAAGGCGCGCAGTAATTGAAGCTGCTTTGGCTGCCGGGGCAAAAGAAGTTTATGTCGCAAAAGAGCCAATTTTAGCTGCCATTGGCGCCGGAATTCCAATTAATTCATGCTCGGGGCACATGATAATAGACATTGGTGGCGGAACATCTGAAGTTGCTGTAATTTCCTTAGGCGGAATCGTAACTGTGCACTCTGTACGTATTGCGGGAGATAAAATTGATATTGCAATTTCAGAATACATTAAGAAAAAATATAATTTAGCGATTGGAGTGCAATCAGCTGAAGAAATTAAAATTAAAATTGGTACAGCTTTACCGCAAAAAGAATTACGATTTTTGGAAATTCAAGGAAGGGATTTAATTTTAGGCTTACCTCGCACAGTTAAGATTTCCAATAATGAAGTTTGTGAAGCAATCTCTGACACATTGGCTGAAATTATGACGGCCGTAAAACATGTTTTATCTGAAACTCCGCCCGAATTGTCTGCTGACATTATGAACAAGGGAATAATAATGGCCGGCGGTGGAGCACTTTTACCCAAAATTAATGAATTAGTTGCAGAATCTACCGGTGTGCCGTGTTTTATTGCAGAAGAGCCGCTTTTTTGCGTTGTGAAGGGCACAGGAACTGTTTTGGAAAATCTGGAAGAATACAAAAAAATAGTAATGTCTAAAAAATAAATTGTATTTTGTATAAAGTATTATGTATTAAGCATAATACTAAATACATAATACATAATACTTCGTGGTAAAAACGATGCACATTAAACAGTGGAAATTCCTGGAAGGTAAATATAAAACAGACAGTCTGTCGCATGCTTATATATTTTCCGGCGAAAAAGGAATTGGTAAAAAAGATTTTGCATTAGAGTTTGTTAAATTTTTAGATTGCAAGTTTCCAGATTTTAAAGTTTTAAGCGCGACCAATGATAAAGACTATAGTTTTGGTGATGGCGGAGAAATAAAAGTTGCTCAAATTAGGGAGGCGCAAAATTTTTTAAGTTATAAGTCGTACAATGGAGGTTTCAAGGTGCTGATTGTCGAGGATTCTGAAAACATGAACAGTGAAGCTCAGAATTGTTTTTTGAAAACACTTGAGGAGCCGAAAGGGCAAACATTATTGATTTTGATTTCTTCAAAGCCAGATTTGCTCTTGCCGACAATTTTTTCAAGGTGCCAAACAGTAAAGTTTTTTAAACCAAAAGGTTTAGTGCAAAATGCCGAAAGGGCAAAAAAAGAAAAAGAGATTTTAGACAATTTTATCCCGGTAGTTGGTGCCAGTTTTGCAGAAAAGTTTAAATATGTGAAAGGATTAAATTTTTCTGCTTCGGATGTTAAGGCTAATGCTGATAAAGAAAAACAGGATCCAGTGGAAATTTTGAAGGTTATTCAAAAGTATTATAGAGAAATGTTGCTTAAAGATTATACGCAAAAGAAAGTCATAAAGATTTTAGAATTAATAGATGATATAATTAGTAAATTGACTTTTACAAATGCTAATCCGAAATTAGCTTTAGAAATATTATTAATGGAAATATAAATTATGAGTTATAAAGAATTTATTGATAAGGTAAAACCTGAGTTTGAAAAAACATTTAAATTTTTAGATGCCGAATTGGCAAAAATAAGGACTTCAAGGGCAAGCCCTGCTTTAGTTGAAGACATTCAAGTTAATGCTTTTGGGCAGAATTTTACAATAAAACAATTGGGCGCAATTTCAACACCTCAAACCAATCAAATAGCTATTCAGCCATGGGACAGCTCGTACTTTGAGCCTATTGAAAAAGCCATTGCACAGTCAGGACTTGGAATGTCGTGTGCTGTTGATAAAGACCTGATAAGGCTAAATTTGCCGATGCTTACAGAGGAATACAGGAAATCATTGGAAAAAATTCTTGGTGAAAAAGCCGAAGAAGCCCGTCAAGTTATTAGGCGACAAAGAGAAGATGTTTGGAATAAAATTCAGGCAGCACAGAAAGCCAAAGAAATGTCCGAAGATGACAAATTCCGCGGAAAAGATGAACTTCAAAAAGTTGTTGAGGATTACAATGAAAAAATAAAGAATTTAGTAGAAAAAAAGAAACAAGAGTTAACTTAAAGAAAAAGGAGGCGATCGCATTGATCGCCTCCAAACCTTGAAATATAGAGTTTAACTAGGGCCACGTAGGGCGACAATCACTCCGCCCGGTTTAGTCGGGCAGCTGAAATGAATTTCGAGGGCTTCCTGGGCAATGCCAGGAAAAGTCCTCTCAACTGCTTTTAGGAATTCCGGAAGAGATACAGGCTTGCATTCTTCCTCGGGCGAGAATCTGACCACGCTTTTCGGACCACAATTAGTTTTTTCTACTTTCATACGTACTAAACATTTACCATAAAATTTAATTTTTGTAAATAATAAAAAAATAAAATGATAACGTCAATACTTACATTAGTAATCGCCTTTTTCAGCTTAATTGCCTTAATGATTATTCATGAGTGGGGGCATTTCATAATAGCTAAAAAATTTGGTGTAGCGGTTGACGAATTTGGTGTTGGTTACCCTCCAAGAATTTGGGGTAAAAAATTTGGAGAAACAATTTATTCTATAAATTGGATTCCACTTGGAGCTTTTGTAAGGATTCGTGGCGAAGAAGGTGGGTTGGAGGATGCCAAAAGTTTTTCAAGCTTAAAAATTTGGAAAAGAGTTTTAATAATAATTGGAGGAGTGGCTGCTTTTTGGGTGACTGCAATGATTATTTTTTCAATTGTTTTTGCAATTGGCGCCGATTTGCCCATTGGTGACGAAGACGTTGTTGGAATGACAAATGCCAGGGTTAATATAATTTCGGTTTCTGGCGCGTCGCCAGCAGCGCAGGCGGGCATAAAAATCGGTGACACAATAAAAGGTATTAAAATTAGTGGAGTTGAAACGAAAATTGACAAAGTTTCTGATTTCCAAAAAGTTACAGGCGAAAATAAAGGCAAAGAAATAACAGTAATAATTGGCAGAGGAGGTCAAAATTTAGAAGTTGGTTTAACTCCGCGTGAAAATCCGCCGGAAGGACAAGGAGCTGTTGGGGTTGGACTGGAAAGAATGGCAACTTTGATTGGTAAAACTGCATGGTATATGGCGCCAATAAAAGGTATTGCCTACACTTGGGATATTACAGTTAAATCGCTAGTTGGGCTTTATGAAACTTTTGCTGGTTTATTCCAACAAAAGGGATTGCCCGAAGGAGCAAGCTTTGCCGGGCCAATTGGAATTACGGTTTTTTTGGCAAATGCAGCTAGCTATGGAGTTGGTTTCTTCCTCTATTTTATCGGAGCAATTTCTGTGCTTGTTGCAATTTTCAACTTGTTTCCAATTCCGGCGCTTGATGGAGGAAAGTTGGTTTTTTTGTTAATTGAAAAATTGAAGGGCAAGCCTGTTTCGCCAAAAATTGAAGGAAGAATTACAATTGTATTTTTTACAATTTTAATTTGCTTGTCAATTTTTATAACAATAAGATTTGACATTCCTTTGTTTTACAATTTTATCAAACAAGCAATAACATAAAATATGATAACAATAAGATTGCCGGATGTAGAAACCTCTTCTGTCGAGGAGCCTAAAGATCCGGAAGAAATCGAGTTTAATAATAAAAAACAGAAGTACTTTGAGCAGTTAAGGTCTGAAATGGCAGAGAAATTTAGTGTAGAAAATGTTGAAGAGAATCGTCTTACGGCACTTATGCGATTGCGAGTTTTAGGGAAGGCCCTCAAAATTGAAAGTTTGATGGACAAATTAGAGCACGACCTACTAAAAGGTGATAAATCAAGAAAAGAAATAAATAATATTCTAGCAAAGAGTGGAATGGATTTGTCTAGTCCTAAACACGAGAAAGAAAGAGCGGATTTGGCATTATTTTATATTGAAGAATACGCATCTGATTCAGATTTAGCTAAGCCCGCGAAATTTGAAGGCGGAGAAATTGTACGAAAACAGGATCAGGAAAACCGACCGGAAGGCGAGGAGAGGAATGTTGTTGAAAAGCTGACGGAAACTATGGCGCAACAAAGTTTTGGTATTTTGCCGGATTATTTTCAGTATCAAATAGACATATTGGTAAGAAATGAGATTGATCCTCCCGAAGTATCTCAAAAAGCTTAAAAATATAAAAAAATATGAAGCAATCAAAATTATTTACAAAAACTAGGAAAGAGGCGCCGGCTGATGAGGTTTCAAAAAATGCTCAACTTTTAATTAAAGCGGGGTATGCCTACAAAGAAATGGCAGGGGTTTATGCCTATTTGCCTTTAGGATTGCGCGTTTTAGAAAAAATAAAAAATATTATTCGCGAAGAAATGGATAAAATCGGCGGGCAAGAAATTATTATGACTGCTTTGCAAAGAAAAGAGCTTTGGGAAAAAACCGATCGCTGGAGTGACAAAAACGTTGACATTTGGTTTAAATCAAAATTGCAAAGTGGTGCCGATATTGGGCTTGCATGGTCACACGAGGAACCAATTACCGACATGATGAAAAATTACATTGGAAGTTTCCGCGATTTGCCGGTTTTTGTTTATCAATTTCAAACAAAGCTAAGAAATGAATTACGCGCAAAAAGCGGAATTTTACGTGGCAGGGAATTTTTAATGAAAGATTTATATTCATATTCTTTGGACGAAAAAACACATCAAAAGTTTTATGACCAGGCGATTAAGGCATATTGGAACGTTTTTAAGAGAGTTGGAATAAAAAATGACACCTTTATGACTTTTGCTTCAGGAGGGGCATTCACAGAATTTAGTCACGAATTTCAAACAATTACAGACGCTGGCGAGGATTTTATTTATGTAAATAAGAAAAAAAATATTGCCATAAACGCTGAAATTTTTAATGAACAAACTCTTAAAAATTTAGGAGTATCTGAAGCGGAAATGGAAAAAGTTATAACAGCTGAAGTTGGAAATATTTTTAATTTTGGCACAAAGAAATGCGAGCAGTTGGGGCTTTTCTATAAGGATTCTGCGGGGCAAAATATTCCGGTTTTTCTTGGTTCATACGGCATTGGAATTACTAGATTAATGGGTGTAATTGTGGAAAAGTTTCATGATGAGAGGGGGATTGTTTGGCCCAGGGAAGTTGCGCCGTTTTTGGTGCATTTGATTTCTTTGGGTGATTCTGCTAAAGTTAGAAAGACATCAGACAAAATTTATGAAGATTTGAAGAAAATTGGAGTGGAAATTTTGTATGACGACAGAAAAGACAAATCGGCCGGAGAAAAATTTGCAGATTCAGATTTGATTGGAATTCCTTACAGAATTGTTGTGTCAGAAAAAACATTAGCTAAAAATTCTGTAGAATTAAAGGAAAGAAGCAAGAAGGATTTTAAATTTATCAAGTTAAATAAAATTCTAAAGAATTTTAAATTTTAACCTGATTAAAATTTATTTAACCTGATTAATAAAAATAAAGGACATAATAAAAAGTTTAAAGCATGTTTAAAAAATTATTATCACTATTCTCGCTTGACATGGCAATTGACTTAGGGACAGCCAATTCATTGGTTTATGTTAAAGACAGAGGAATTATTATAAACGAACCTTCAGTAGTTGCTGTGAATAATAAAACCGGGCAGATTTTGGCAATTGGAGAAGAGGCAAAAAAAATGGTGGGCAGGACACCGGCTTACATTTCTGCAACAAGGCCTTTGGTTAATGGGGTTATTTCTGACTTTGAGGTTACCGAGCAAATGTTGAAGTATTTTATCGAAAAGGCTTCAATGTCGGGCAAAAAAATGTTTGGATTGGCCTTTATGCCAAGAGTTATAATTGGAATTCCATGCGGGGTGACAGAAGTTGAAAGAAAAGCAGTCAGGGATGCTGCAAAAAATGCCGGGGCAAGGACAGTTTTCTTAATTGAAGAACCCGTGGCTTCAGCTATTGGCGCAAAATTGCCAATTCAGGAACCTGGCGGAAATTTTATTGTTGACATTGGTGGAGGTACAACAGAAGTTGCGGTTATTTCATTGGGGGGAATTGTTGCTTCCAGAAGTTTGCGAGTTGCCGGTGACAAATTGAATGATGACATTATGCAGTTTGCGCAAAAAGAATATAAACTTGCAATTGGTGAAAGAACGGCCGAAATGATTAAAATAAGCATTGGTTCTGCAATTCCTATGAAAGAAAAGAAAGACATGCCAATGCGTGGAAGAAATTTAATTACCGGTTTGCCCGAAGAAGTGGTTATTTTTAATGATGATGTGCAAAGGGCATTAGACAGGTCGGTTAAACAAATTATTGCAGCAATAAAAATTACAATTGAAGAAACTCCTCCGGAATTATTGGCCGATGTAATGAGCAATGGAATTTATTTGGCGGGTGGGGGAAGTTTGTTGCGAGGACTTGATCAGTTGATTTCTAAGGAAACAAAAATGCCTTGCAAAATTATTGATGACCCGTTGACTGCTGTGGTGCGCGGAGCAGGAATTGCGCTTGAAAATATTGATTTGTTGGCCGATGTTATGTCAAAAGACGAAGACAGTGACTTGCCATTTTAGTGTTTTTTCTATAAAAAAATAGCCGTGGGTGAAATCCGAAGATTTCTTCCCACGGCCGAAAATGACAGGGCTACCATTTATAAAGAAATCCGACAAAAGTAGCCTTGCCGGCAGTATACATTTCGCGATAGCGTTTGCCACAACAGTGAAGCAGTTCCTCTCGGGTAATTTTGGCAAGTTCTTCCGAAAGTGGAAGTTCTGTTCCGGAAAGAATACCGACGTCTGAAATTTCTCGCCTTACCGTGAATTTCTCACTGCAGTTACTGCACTTAAATTCAGCAAGTATCATTTTCATAAGAAAATAGTATAATAATTCATATGATAAGTAAAGAGGAAGTTTTAAAAATTGCGAAATTGTCCAGGTTGGAACTTGCGGAAGAGGAAGTCATGAAAATGCAAAAAGATTTGTCATCTATTTTGGATTATTTTGATTTGTTAAAGAAGGCGCCCAAACTAGAAAAAATAAAAAATGATAAGCTAGAAATAAAAAATAATTTGCGAGTAGATGAAGTAATTTCTAATCGTGAAATTTCTGAAAAAATAGTCGCAGGTTTCCCTGATAAGCAAGATAATTATTTAAAAGTTAAAAGTGTATTATGAATTTAGTATTATGAAGTATGAATAAATTCTAATGGAACTTACAGATTTAACAATTAAACAAGCGCACGAAGGTCTTAAAAATGGCGACTTTACTTCGGTTGACCTTACAAAAGCATATTTAGAAAACATAAAAAAGTTTGATGGGGAAATAAATGCTTATTTGCTGGTTGATGAAGCGGGTGCTTTATCGCAAGCAAAAGAAGCTGATGAAAAAATAAAGACAAAAGAATTTGGAATACTTTGTGGAATTCCTTGTGTAATTAAAGATGCAATTTTGGTGAAGGATCTGAAATGTACAGCTGCTTCCAAAATTTTAGAAAATTATGTTGCTTCTTATGACGCGACCGTAATTGAGAAATTAAAAAAAGAAGGAGCTGTTATTTTGGGGAAAGCAAATACTGACGAATTTACGATGGGGGCTTCGGGTGAAAACTCGGCATTTGGCGTCACTAAAAACCCAAATGATAAAACAAGAG
>Ga0247841_10001000_pt1 | contig 68440 bp, 63 predicted proteins | sample LaCruzMarch2015__2_FD_192410 | JGI IMG/M metagenome (GOLD analysis project Ga0247841, IMG submission 192410) | Freshwater microbial communities from meromictic Lake La Cruz, Castile-La Mancha, Spain - LaCruzMarch2015_18m | ecosystem: Environmental > Aquatic > Freshwater > Lake | place: Spain... | reverse complement strand
AAAACGGCTTTGATTACCAGCCATCGGACATCATCATCTCGTGCGGCGCCAAGCACTCTCTTTACAATATTTTCATGGCCCTGTTGAACCCCGGCGATGAGGTGATCATCTTCTCCCCTTACTGGGTCTCTTACGAGGAACAGGTGAAGATCGCCGATGGTGTTCCCGTTATCGTGCAGCTGGACGAATCCAGGAACTTCGAGATCGATTTTGATCTGCTCGAGAACAGGGTCACCCCAAAGACCAGGGTCATGGTGGTGAATTCGCCTTCAAATCCGACGGGTGCCGTACTTTCGGCAGATTCGCTGGCAAAACTTGCAGAGATTGCACTGAAAAACAACCTAGTGATCATTTCCGACGAGATTTATGAACATTTTCTTTTCACCGGGGAAAAGCATATTTCCATTGCTTCCTTCTCGAAGGAGGTCAAGGCGCAGACCATCATCGTCAACGGGGTATCAAAAACCTACGCCATGACCGGCTGGCGTATCGGCTATCTCGCGTCGGAGAACAGGGAAATCGTTACAGCCATCGACAACCTGCAGTCTCACGCAACATCGAACCCCACCTCCATTGCACAGTGGGCCGCCCTGGAGGCTTTGAAAAATACGCCGAAGAGCGTCGTGCAGGCTATGGCAGCGGAGTTCGATAAAAGAAGGCGGCACATCATGAAACGCCTGGATGGGATTCCACAACTGACCTACGTCAAGCCGGAAGGCGCGTTTTATATCTATCCCAACTTCACCCCGGTTCTGGGAAAAACCATCAGGGGCAAGGTGATCAAGGGATCCCTTGATTTCGCCGAAATGCTCCTGAACGAGGCAAAGGTTGCTGTGGTGCCGGGAATCGCCTTCGGCACGGACAGCCATTTCCGGCTCTCCTACGCAACCTCCATGACCAACATCGACAAGGGGCTCGACCGAATAGCCCAGGTGCTGAAGTAACCGTCCCGGACGCCGAGCGAGGGGATTGACAGGGATCCATAAAAAAGCGGGGCCGTGACGGCCCCGCTTTTTTATTGCAGAACGCTGAAATTCTTTTTACCGCTACCGCTTCTTCCACGCCTTGTCGGCTTCCCACGCCTTTTTCAGCGTATCGCCGCGCAGCCCGCAGCGCAGGGCTTCCAGGGCCAGGATGTCTTCCGGGGGGATATTGCCCAGGTTGACGTTGCTGCCGAAACGCATGATCAGGTGCTGCTGCTGGTTCTTGATCGGCGCTTCCCATTCCAGGACGGTGGGATCATCGACACCGGCAATGATGGCGTCGATCTCGTCGGTCTTCACATTTCCCGAGCCGTCATAGATCCCCACGCCCTTGCCGGCCTCCCGCGCTTCCACGATGACCTTCGCGGCCCCGCAGGCCAGGTCCGATGCGATCTCCTCGTGCATCAGGGACGCCGAGACCTTCTCGTTGGCGTCCTTTTTGCCCACTTCGGTCAGGACCAGAAACCCCATGTCCACGGCCCGCTTGATGCAGTCCTTGCGGGTCTTCATGTCGAATTCGATGGTACCGTCGGAAACCTCAATGGCGTTGAAACCCAGATCCTGGCACCGCTGCAAGTACTGGGGGTAACGCTTCTGCCATACCGACACTTCCATGAAGGTGCCGCCCGGCATCGTGTAAACGTCGTAGCTCTTGAGAATCTCGATCTTCTCCTCTACCACGCCCATGTCCATGAAGGCCGTGGTGCCGAAGGTCATTTTGACCATGTCGATGGCATCGCTCGCCATCTGCATCAGGTCTTCCGTTGCGGAGAGCCCCAGCCCTTTGTCGATCAGCATGGTCACGCCATTTTTCCGCGGTTTCGCGGTTCTCCCCTGAACCGGCATTTCAAAAATACCGTCAAACGCTTTTACACTCATTTTTCTCCTCCTCGCTTGCAATAGCTCCGGTCCGATCCGTTCCGGAATGGTTGTCGATAATTTCTTGCGCCTGCTCTCAGCGGATCCTGAAAAACAGGCCCTTCTCCGATTACATTTCGATCCCTTCCAGGCAGCTCTTGACGCCGGCAAAGATGGACTTCACGGGAAGAATGTCCCCGATTTCCAAAAACCTTCGCATGGCCTGAAGCCTGGCATTGGCGAGCCCTTCATCGTCACACCCCCCAACGGGAATCCTCTCGTACATGAGCCAGGGCGGCGCCAGCTTTTCACTGGCGTTCTTGAAGAGCGTCCAGACGATCTTTTCCTTGTTCTTCATGACGCTCACATCGGCCTTGGTCCGGTCCGATTCGATCCTCACATTGGCGATCTGCACCTTGGGATTCCTGTAGACATCGGCCGCCTGCAGGGGCTCCAGATCGATGGTGATCTTGTGTCCCCAGATATTGTCCACCTTCGGGATCTTCAGCTTCAGCTTCTCGATCGCCTCGGGAAAATCATAGACCAGGTTGCCCACGCGCACATTGTCGTAGAGGGAGCCCTTGTAGAATTCGTAACCCTTCTTCGTGAGGCGAAGGTGCGTCATCTCGGTGCTGAAGATCTTCCAGTCCTGGACCACCCCTTCGAGCAGATAGACGGTCTTGCCGGCCCCCGCCTCCCCGATGACCAGAAGCAGGGTCTTGTTGCTGGGGATGAACAGCGAACTGGCGTGGAAACTGTATATGCCGTGGCACCGCTCCAGGACCGCCAGGGTGTAGCGAAAGAAGAGCCCCAGATTGCCGAAGAGGCCGCAGCGGATATCGGCGCACTCCTTTTCCAGGCGGGTAAAATCCCCGGCGCAGAAGCAGGTCCGGGGACCAATGGAGATGGAGGTTTTCACCTGCGGATCATCGACAACGATGAATTCGGCGTCGATATTCTCATAGGGTACCTCCGGCAGTTTATGAATGTTCGTCAGCAGCGACTCCATTTTGGGAGATTGAAAAAAACGTTTGTCGCGGATCAGATCTTTGTTGTTGGAAACGATGCCGATCGTCGCATCGAGGCATTTGACGGCCCGCTTGAAAAATTTGACATTCATGGCTTCCCTCATTTCTTCCTTGCTGTTCCTCTTCTTACAATCAAGATACCCTGGTCATGCGGATCGCTTCGGCCGGGCGAAGTTCGCGAAACGGAGCGCCGGCTTGCCCGAAAGGATCCGGTCCACATCCTCGCTGAGCGACTCCTGAACCTTGTCCTGCGCCTCAATGGTGAAAGCGGCCACGTGGGGCGCAAGCAGGATGTTCTCCAGGCTGTTCAAGGGGCTCGCCTTGGGCGGCTCCTCTTCGCGGACATCGAGGGCGGCCCCGGCAATGACTTTCCCATTCAGCGCCTCGTAGAGATCGGCCTCGTTAATGATTGGGCCGCGCGAGGTGTTGATAAGGTACGCCGTCGGTTTCATCCGGCTCAGGCTCTCCCTGTTGATCAGATGCCGTGTCTCTGCCGTCAGTGGCAGATGGATGGTGATGAAGTCGCTGGTCCGCAGCAACGTCTCCAGATCCACCAGATCGGCCTGGGTTTCCGTCACGTGGATATGATGCCGTGTGAGGTAGGGATCATAGGCGATGATCCGCATGCCGAAGGCGCGGGCGCGCATCGCCACCCTGGCGCCGATCTTGCCCAAACCGATGATGCCCAGGGTTTTGCCGAAAAGTTCCACGCCCAAAAAGGCCATCCGGTCCCACTTGCCGGCCTTCACACTCGCATCGGCGCCGACGAACCGTTTGGCCAGGCAGAGCATCATACCCAGAACTTCTTCCGCCACAGAGATTGCGTTTTCCTCCGGTGTGAAGGCCACCACGATTCCCAGCTCCGAAGCGGCCTTGACATCCACATTGTCGACGCCCACGCCGGCGCGGCCGATCACCTGGCAGCGGGTGGCGGCCTTCAGAAGATCGGCGGTCACCTTCGTCTGATTGCGCACAATGATCGCATCAAACCGATCGGCAATCCCCAGGATCTCCTCCGGTTTCTGCCAGAGATCCTTGTCCCAGCGGCAATCGTATTTGTCTCTCAGACCGTCGATTCCCGGTCCGATGATGTTCTCGGTAATGAGAATCTGCTTTTTCATAACGCTACCCCAGCCATTTATCAGGCTTTCCCCGAAATCTCACGATAGAGCTCTCTGCCCTTGTCAAAGGCCTTCAGATTGATCTCCTCCGTGCCCTTGGGGACATTGTCCTGGATGCACTTCTTCATCAGATCGGCATCGAGAATCCGGGTGCTCTCGATGACGCTGCCCAGGATGACCATATTGGCCACGATCTTCCGGCCCACGCTGTCAATGGCGGCCTTGGTGGCCGGAATCGGGATCTGTCTGGTTTTCGGCAGATCCTTGATCTTTACGAGGTCACTGTCGTAGAAGACGAGACCCTTCTCCCGGACATCGGCGATGAGTTTATCATAGGCCTCCTGAGACATGCATACAAAGATATCCGGGTTGACGACGCCGACATAGGTAATCGGCTCATCGTCGATGACCACATTGCATTGGCTGGCGCCGCCGCGGGCCTCGGTGCCGTAGGACTGCGTCTGGGCAGCATTCTTGCAGTCCAGGATCGTGGCCGCCGTGCCCATCATGATGCCCGCCAGCAGCAGACCCTGACCGCCGAATCCGGCGAAACGTATCTCTGTTCTTGCCATAATCTATGCCCTCTCACTCTGGATTTTATGAATCATGTCCCAATACCGTTCCACGACGCCGGTACGGTCGGTCCTGTGGGCAAACTCGCCGATCAGCATCTTGTCCTTGAGCTCCTCCGGCGTCATCTTTTCCGCCTTCTGCAGGGTAACGGTATGGTCCTTGTACCACTGAAGAATTTTGACGGGATCGCCTGTCTTCAGCACATAGCGGCCGAACTGGGTGGGACACTGCGTCAGGACTTCGATGAAACTGAATCCTTTGGTCTGGATCCCCTTCTTGATGGAACTGACGATCTGCCGGAAATCCGTGGAGCGCCACCTGGCCACATAAGAGGCACCGGCCGCCATGGCGATCTGAACCGAATCCATGGGATCCTCGATATTGCCGTAAGGGGTGGTCGGCGTCATGGCCCCCATCGGGGTTGTGGGCGCCACCTGGCCGCCGGTCATGCCATAGATGGCATTATTGAACATAATGGCCGTCACATCGAGATTGCGGCGGCAGGCATGCAGAAAATGGTTGCCGCCGATGGACATGCAGTCGCCGTCTCCGGTGAAGCAGATTAAGTTGAGATCCGGCCGGGAGAGTTTCAGCCCCGTGGCCACGGCGAAGATACGGCCGTGGTGGGCGTCGATGTTGTCACCCTTCCAGAGGGTATAGGTGATACGACTCGAACAGCCCACCCCCTGAACCCAGACCGTATTCTCCGGGGTCAATGCCAGTTCGTCGCAGGCGATCAGGGTTGAATGGACCACCTGGCCGATACCGCAGCCCGGACAGGCCATATGGGGCATCCGCTCCTGCCGCAGATATTTTGCCGCCAAGGGATGGATGGTTCTTTCGATATCTCCACCTTGGTTCTTCATAGATTTTGCCTCCTTCATCGTTGCTTATGGATGCCGCGTTCCGCTGTTTCTCCTGCGGGGAAAAGTCCGGCGAACCGGCGCTATTTCCCCTTCATGATGCGCATCAGTTCGTCATAAACATGCACCGGCTGATGGGTTTCCACGCCGCCCGATCCCAAGTGGTAGACCTCGGCCTGGCCCTTGGCGGCCCGCTGGACTTCCCGGGAGAGCTGACCGTCGCGGTTCAGTTCAGGCACCAGGATCTTCTTGACCTTGCAGGCCATCCGGTAGACCGGCTCGTCGGGGAACGGCCAGATGATGATGGGCCGCAGAAATCCGACCTTGATCCCCTCTGCGCGTGCCCTTTTCATCGCCTCCATGGCCGGTCTCGCTTCGCAGCCATAAGCGATAATGCCGTATTCGGCGTCGTCGAGCATCTCTTCCTGAACACGGGTCAGCCTATCCAGATGATCCGTGACCTTGCGGACCAGATGCGTAGCCATTTTGTCCTGATCCTTTTCCGAGGTCGTGGCATAGCCTTTCGCCGTATGGGTATAGGGCGATACGCAGATGCCGTAACCTTCACCGATATTGGGATAGGGATAGTCGATGGTTCCCGGCGTGTCCAGGGGATACATCAGAAATTCCGCGGGCGGCACCGTTGGCTTTCGCCGGGGAACGACCTTCAACTCGCTTGCATCGGGAATGACGAGCAACTCCCGGGTATGTCCCACCGTTTCGTCGGTCAGCAGAAAAACCGGCGTCCGGAAAATCTCGGAAAGATTGAAGCATTCGATGGTCAGATCGAAAGCCTCCTGGACATTCATCGGCGATAGGGCGATGATGGAGTTATTTCCGCCGGCAGAGCCATACTTCACCGTGTAGAGATCGGCCTGACCCACACGGGTGGCGACACCATTGCTGGGTCCTGCCCGCTGTACGTCGACCACCACATAGGGAAGCTCATTCTTGATGCCCCACCCCAGGCCTTCGAGCTTCAGGCTGATGCCCGGGCCCGAGGAAACGGTCATGGCCTTCATGCCGGCCGCGGAAGCGCCGCCCACGGAATGAATCGAGGCCAGTTCATCCTCCATCTGGATCGCCACGCCTCCCACTTCGGGAAAACGCCTGGCAATCGCTTCCGAGATCTCCGAAGCCGGAGTGATCGGATAACCCGCAAAATAGCGGCATCCGGCAGCGATGGCACCTTCGGCAATGGCCTCGTCACCTTGGACAAAATACTTATTGATGCTGCATTCCTGTTTTTGCAAAACGTTCAACCTCCTGTTCTTTCGCTCTGCCCCCGGAAGCATGTCTCCCGCGATTTCCCGGATACTTTCAGATCGGATGCCGAGAGGCTTGTCCGGTGCTGCTGTAAAAAACATGTTTTCATGTTTTTTTCCCTTACGTTTCCGCCTCCGCATCAGGCCGACTTCTTCTCCAGGACAATGGCGAATTCAGGACAATAGAGATCACACATCCCGCACTCCGAACAGTCCTCGGGCCTGGCGGCCTTGGGCGGCTCGTACCCCTTCTTGTTCAATTCTCCCGAACGCTCATAAACCTTTTTCGGGCAGAAGGTGATACAGAAGCCGCAACCCTTGCAAAAATCCCTGTTGATGTTAATGACCATGTAACTTGTCCTCCCTATGAAATGACCCCCCTCCCCCGTATCGTTCAGGAAAAAAGGGAAAACTTCAACGACTTTTCTCTGCCCGGCATGCCTTCCCGCCTCTGTCAGGAAGAACAGCCGCTGACCCCATGCTGATAAAAATAGGTGGTGTTGGCGTTGGGGATTACGGCCAGAAGGGGTTTACCGGCAAAATCCGCCACCCAGCGCTCCACCATTTTCTGCGGATCACAGACCCGCAGATGGCACTTCCTCAGGATCGCCGGGTCCATATCTGTAGAGATGGCCACATCAAAAGCGACCAGCGTTCTGCCGAAAAGAAAAGACTTGTGCGCTCCCATCTTGAACCCCATTTTTTTGAAGTCCTCCAGGGCGGCATCCGGTGTTGGAAAACGGGAGACATAGTCAAAATAGACATCATCCCCCACCCCCTGGGGACAGGCCGCAAGCAGCAGGATCATTCCTCCGGGCTTGACGGCTTGGGCCGCATGGGCCAGTCCTTTCTGTGCCTGGTAGAGGGTGATATCCTTTGGATGACCCCCGCAGGAGGCAATGGCAATATCGAACTTCTCCGGAACGGCAACCCCATAGATCGCCGCACAGGTCTCAGCACCGGCCTGGTAGACCGCCACCGGTTCTCCGGCCAGAATCTGCACCGGCCTCTTGTCCCCGTCGAGCACGACGTTGATGATCAGCGGGATACCGATCATCCGTCCCGCTTCATCGATGTCCATGCGCACGGGGTTGCCCTCGATGTTGGCCACCTTGGCCCGGTCGTGGAACATCAGGGCATGGTTCGCCTCGATGGTCCGGCTGGACCCGCAACCGATGACAGCCACCTTGGCGCCTCCGGTGAAACCCACGAACTGATGGGGATCGATATTGCCGATCAGGATCCGGAGATCTGCCTCGGCGAAACAGGCGTTGGTCATGACCGGGGTGTTGCGGCTCGTCCGGCCGAAGTCCTTCATGGGGGAGTGCAACGCATCGTGGGAAATGATCCTGCAACCCGGAGCGATCGCCTCCGGCACCACCCGTCTTAATCCCGCCTCATCCAAAGGCGGATGCAGACCGGCGGCGACAATGATTGTGATATCGTCGGAACGCAGATCCGTAAAGACCCTATAGAGGCGCTTCAGCAGCAGCGGCAGAAGCGTCCTTACCGGCGCCGGCCTTGTCTCATCGGGCACGGCGATTGCCACCGTTCGCGGCGTCGCCATCGCCTCCAGATTCACGCCGCCGAGAGGGGTATCCATGGCCCGACCAAAGGCCTCCTCCAGATTTTCCAGTACCGGAAGATGGGAGGGTTGAAGGACGGAGATTCTGGCCTTTTCCGGGAGAGAAAGCGTCAGATGACCTTTCCCGTATTTCAACGTTGTTTCCATCAGTTCAAAAAATGTGATCCGTTTCTTTACTTCTGTTTCCATGACCTGCCGGAGAGACACTGTATTATGTATACATAATATCTCCGCCAAAGTGGCTTGTCAAGAAAATTAGTCAGAAATGGGTCAGAATAATATGTCGAAATTGTGGGCTCTTCGGATCAGGTGAAGAAAATCAGACGGATGCTGACGACAAGGACAAAAGCAAGGATGATCTTCTCGAAAAGGCCGGTGGGGATTCGTTTGTGGAGGAGATAGCCCAGAAAGCTCCCGATGATCACAACCGGAATCATCCAGCCCACGAGCAGCAGCATCTGGAGGGTCAGGAGTTTCATCTGCCAGTAAACACCGATCTTCAAAAGATCCGAGAGAAAAAAGACCGCCACGATCGTGCCCACAAAAGCACTTTTTCCCATCCGGAGACGCAGCATATAGATGGAAAAAATGACGCCGCCGGCATGGGAGATTGCGGAGGCGACCCCGCCCAGCAGGCCGATCAGAAATCCGACCCATCGGGGCAGCGGTCGCGCCATAAAGGATTGATTCCCTTTTTGAAGTAAATCAGGCACGCTGAGTTTGATCAGTTGCTGCGCCGCAAAGACGCCGCAGAAGATTCCCACCATCTTGATGAACCACTTGTCAGGGATCCAGTTCATGATCATGCCCCCGACGACGATGCCGCCGAGAGAACCGAACATGAGGAGAAAAAGGATCGGCTTGCGGATCTCTTTCCGGTAATGATAGACAGGCAGAATGTCCGTCAGGAACATGACGGGGCCGCCGATGGCGATGGCCATCTTGGGAGGGATAACCAGACAGAGCGTGGCGGAGATGAAGATGCCCGCCCCCACCCCGAAGCCGGTCTTGATGAGCGCCGCCAAGAGAATCAGAACGGCCATCGCTACGATCTGGAAGAGACTGAGTGCCATAAGCGCTTCTGCAACCCCTGAATATGGGCAAGGAAGGGGCCATTTAACGTTTTCACGCGGCCCGAGGGCCGCGTGAAGGCGGGATTGACCGGGGCTCCGCAAGGCCCCGACCTATGATTGGCGATCTTCTATTCCGAGCCTGACCGAATCTCTGTCGCCCCCCCTCCATCCTTAATCTTTTGCAGATACAGGGGTTCCGCGGTGGGAATGACATGCAGCCTTTCAGGCCACGCCCAGATTCCGGTAGATCTGGGGAAGCCTGGCCATGGCCTTGGCCTTCACCTCGTTGTAAAGGTTGTTGCCATGGGAGTCCATGGCCACCGTCAGGGGACCAAAATCCTTCACCCGAAACTGATAGAGCGCCTCCGGATGGAGATGCTCCCAGTAGATCTGTTCCACCTCGACAATCTGCTGGGTCTCCAGGGATGCCGCGCCGCCCACAATCGCCAGATAGACGGCTCCGCATTTTTTCATCGCCTCAAGGCTCTTCTCATAGAGACCGCCCTTGCCGATGATGGCCCGGACTCCGTAATTCTCAATGAGCGGCGGGGTAAAGCGGTCCATCCGGTAGCTCGTGGTCGTCCCCACGCAGATGGGCACCCACTTCCCATTGACCTTCTTGAGGCTGGGCGCCGTATGGATGCAGGGCATCCCCTTGAGGCTGACCGGCGGTTCGTGGTGCTGATCAAACATATAGATCTGTGTCAGATCCCGGATCCCGAACAGGGTGCCGTCAAAATGGACAATATCCCCTATCCGAAGCTGCCGGATGGCTTCTTCGGAAAAAGGGGTCTGCAGATGAACTCTTGCCATGCGTTTTTCCTCCTCTCTCCTCAATAACCATACTCGACCCGCCCGTCCGGGTGGATTCTGGCCCTTGCCCGGCGCGCCGGCCAGCACTGCGTATTGACGGCCACCGGGTTCAGGGTGATGTGGGTATGGGCCGTTTCAATATGGACAGCCAAGGTGGAAACATCGCCGCCCAGCCCCATAGGACCGCTGCCGGTGGCGTTGATGGCATCCTCCAGATCCTGCTCCATTTTGGCGATTTCCGGATCCGGATTTCTCTGCCCCACCGGGCGGACGATGGCCTCCTTGGCCAGACGCATGACCAGATCGGCGGTGCCGCCCATGCCGACGCCGATGATGCCGGGCGGACAGGGATTGGCCCCCGCTGCGAGGACGCTGTCGAGGACAAATTTTTTCAGGGCATTGATGCCATCGGCAGGAACGAACATCTTCAGGGCACTCATGTTCTCTGAACCGGAGCCCTTGGGGATCATCAGCATCTCCAGATAGTCCGCATCCTTGAGAAAATCGACATAGAGCACGGGCAGCCCCCTGCCCACCGACGTCTGGGAATTCACCCGGGTCAGAAAATCCGTCGCACTGGAGCGGAAGGGGAATTCCAAGGTCGCCCGTTTCGCCCCTTCATGGATCCGGTTCTTGATCTCGGCGCCGTCCCAATGAAAACGGCTGCCGATCTTCAGCATGTACAGGGGCAATCCCGTATCCTGGCAGATCAGGGTCTTCTTCTCATCGGCGATATCGATCGCGGCCAGCATCGCCTTGAAGACTTCCTTCGCCGTAGGCTGGGTCTCTCTGGCGGCAGCCTTTTTGATGGCCTCGCGCACATCCGGGGGAAGATCGCAAAGGGCTCGGATATAGAGCTGCTTTGCTGCCTCCTCCACAATTTTGTAATCAAAACTTTCCATAGCTGACCTCCTTATTTACAATCACTTCTTCAGCATCAGATCATGTTCCACCAGCAGCTTCGTGTACTCCTCCGTCTCCTCGGCGATGTACTTCATGGCCTCCTTGCTGTTCAGGCCCATGGCCACAAAACCCGCCTTTGTGATCTTCGCATGGTAATCCTTCTCATTCACCGTATCCAGGAATGCCTTTTCCAGCTTCGCCGCAATGTCGGCCGGCGTATCCTTCGGCACGGCCACGCCGCGGTCGATCCGGGGATAGAACTTCATGCCCAGTTCCTGGAAAGTCGGCACATCGGGCAGGGTGTCCATCCGCTTTTCCGTGCCGATGGCCAGGACCTTCATGTCGTTCTGATAGCTGACCAGGTCGGAGGAGTTCCCCCAGATGGCTTCGATATGGCCGCCCAGAAGCGCCGTCGCCTGGGGCGCCGCCCCTGTGAAGGTGACCAGCGTCAGCTTGATGCCCATTTTCTTCTCAAACTGCAGCGAGGCCATGTGGTGGCCGGAGAGCTTGCCCGAGATGCCGACGGTGATCTTGCCGGGGTTTGCCTTGGCAAAGTCGATGAATTCCTTCAGTGTGTTGATTTTCGACCCTTTTTTCACCGCCAGACCAATGGGCGTCGATTCGAAGATGCACAGGGGCTTCAGATCCGCCGTCTTGAAGGCGGCATCCTTCTGGGAAAGTGGCTGCAGGATGATATGGGGAATGTTGATCCCGCAGACAGAATACCCATCCGGCTTGGCCTTGCTGAACTGGGTCCAGGCCAGAGCCCCGCCGGCGCCCGGTTTGTATTCAACAATGATCTTCGTCCCCAGGATTTTCTCGAGAGAGGGCTGCTGCAAGCGCGCTTCCACGTCGGACTGCCCGCCCGGATTAAAGGGGATGATGTAGGTGATCGGTCCTTTGGGAAAATCGGCTGCGCCGACGGCCAGACCGGGAACCATCAAAAAGGCAAACGCCAGACAACAAAGAGATATCTTTTTCATCGTACCATCCTTTCTGGAAAACAGTTTAACTTATGATATTACTTCTTTAAATCGAAATCTTGTATCAGTTTCTGAAGTTCCTTTGCTTCCGCATCGAGATACTTGTGAGAGTCGGCAATGCCCAGCCCCTGAGGCACGAAGCCGGCCTGCTCCATCTTGGCCCGGAATTCGGGGTTGGATGTCGTCTCCATCAGCGCCTTCTCCAGATATTTTTGAATGGCCTGCGGCACGGCCTTGGGGGCCATGACACCGCGGGCAATCTTCGGATACATCTCATAGCCCAGCTCTTTGAACGTGGGAACATCCGCCAGCTGCTTCATCCTCTCCGGGGCGCCCATTGCCAGGACCTTGATCTGATCCCGGGTGCTCACCATCATGGTGGAGTTGGTGAAGGCCGCATCGATGTGCCCGCCCATGATCGCCGTCTGGACCTGTGAAGTCCCGTTAAAGGTAACATAGTTCAATTTGGTGCCTGTGAGCTTCATGAACTGGAGGGTGGCAAAATGGTGACCTGTGAACTTTCCCACGCCGCCGACGCTGACCTTCCCCGGGTTCGCCTTGGCATAGTCGATGAACTCCTTCAGGGTGTTCGCCCTGAAGTCTTTTTTCACAGCGAGCCCGATGGGAGTATATTCCACAATGTTGAGAATGATGAAGTCATCGGCCTTGAAGGCCGCATCCTTCAGGAATTGCGGCTGCAGGATGATATGGGGAATGCTGAAACCGCCGATCGTGTAGCCGTCCGGTTTGGCAGCCGCAAGCTTCGACCAGCAGAGCGCCCCTCCCGCTGCGGGGACGTACTGAATGACAAAAGGCACACCCATGCTTTTCTCCAGGTAGGGCTGCATCGCCCGGGCGGCTATATCCACCTCGCCGCCGGGGTTAAAGGGGTTCAAATAGTTGATCTGTCCCTTGGGATAATCCTGGGCACCGACATTGACCGCCAGCAGCGAAAGGACCGCCAGCACGACAACCATCCATTTCCACATCTTCATCATACCCTTCCTCCCTTTCATTTTGATAGCGTGCCTTTATCCTGACGATCTGAAACTATACCTCTTCACCCCTCACCTTTTCCTGGAGTTTCTTGCGGCGCTTTCCGATCCAGGGGATGAAGGGGGAAACCAGTAAAACGAAGGTCACGGCCATGAGGCTTGCCGAGATGGGGTGGGTCATGAAGATCATGGGATCTCCCTGCGAGATGACCAGGGAAAGGCGCACATTGCTCTCCATCATCGGCCCCAGGACCAGGGCCAGGACCAGGGGCGCCATTTCATACTGGAACTTCCGGGCCAGATAGCCGAAGACGCCGAAACCGATCATCAGCGCCACTTCCACGGAGCTGTAATTCAGGCTGAAAACCCCAACAAGACAGAAAAGCAGAATAATGGGGAAAAGGATCGGATAGGGCACCTTCAGAACCTGCACCCAGAGGCCGATGAGGGGCAGGTTCAGCACCAGGAGCATAACATTGCCCAGATACATGCTCATGACCGTCGCCCAGAAAAGATCGGGATATTTGGCAATCATCATCGGCCCGGGTTGGATGCCGTAGATCATGAAGGCCCCCAGCAGGACCGCGATGACTGAGTTGCACGGTATACCCAGCGTGAACAGGGGAATAAAGGCCCCGCCGGTGGCGGCATTGTTGGCCGACTCCGGACCGGCCACCCCCTCGATGACCCCGGTACCGAACCGCTCCGGATATTTTGAGAGTTTCTTCTCTATCGCGTAGGAGCTGAAGGCGGAGATGACCGGCGCCGGCCCGGGAAGAATGCCGATGAAGAAACCCAGTACCGAGCCCCGCAGGATCGGCCAGAAGCAATCCTTCCAGTCCTGCAGGGTGGGCAGGAGGTCCCTGACCCTGGTGGTCACAACACTCCGCGTGATCCCCTCTTCGAGATTGACGATCACCTCGGCGACGCCGAAGAGTCCCATGATCGCCGGGATCAGGCCCACGCCGTCGCTGAATTCGAGGATGCCGAAGGTCAGCCGCTGGGTGCCCGAAATGCTGTCCATGCCGATCGTGCTGAGCAGCAGACCGAAAACGCCCATCATCAGAGCCTTCAGCATGGAACCCGCCGCAAGGTAGATGAGCACCACCATGCCCAGGAGCATCAAGGCGAAATATTCGGGCGGCCCGAATGCCAGCGCAAACTTGGCCAGGGGGGGAGCCACGAGCATCAGGCCGATGATGGAGATCGTTCCGGCAATGAAGGAGCCGAAAGCGGCAATCCCCAGTGCAGGTCCCGCACGTCCCTTCAGGGCCATCTGGTAACCGTCGAGACAGGTGATCACCGAAGCCGCCTCGCCGGGGATATTGACCAGGATCGAGGTGGTTGAACCTCCATACATGGCCCCGTAGTAAATCCCGGCCAGCATGATGATCGCCGTGACAGGGGTAATGTGAAAGGTGCTGGGCAAAAGGAGGGCAATGGCCGCCGTGGGTCCCAGGCCGGGAAGCACGCCGACCAGCGTCCCCATCAGAACGCCGATAAAGCAGAAGAAGATGTTGGTCGGCGTAAAAAGAACCTGGGAACCGAGGGCAATATGATTCAGCAAATCCATGGATCACCTAAAAGCGAAGGAACCCCAGGGGAAGCTGGGTTTCCAAAAAATTGACAAAGATCAATCGGGCCAGAATCGCTGTGGCGGACGCTACGATCAGCGTGCGCTTCCAGTTCTGGGGGAAAACCGTTTTGAGGAGAAACGCGATGAAAACAAAGGTGACGAGGGTAAATCCGAGGGGTTGGAAGAGAAGCAGATAGGCAACCATGGAGAGAAAGGCGATGAGCACCCGCTTCCAGGAATCGGCAAGCGGAAAAAAGGGCGGCATGACCTGCCATTCCTTCCGCTTGAAACTCCCCAGGAGAAGAAAAACGGCCATTACAGTAAGAACAATGCCGGACCAGAAAGGCATGAAACCCGGACCCGGCTCACTCCAGGCGCCAATTTCTACCGTCCGTCCGTAGAGTGAAAAAAACATCCCGACACCGATGAAAAAAAGGGCCGATATGCGATTGTAATGATTAATTTTCTTTTGCATGCTCCTCCCTTGTTCTTCTACTGGATACTGTCCTGCAGCACCGCTTCCCGATGAATCGTTTTCAGACCGTTGCGCGCAAAGTCGAGCGAACGAATATAAGCCGACAGAACCTGAAGTTCCTCTTCCGTGTTTTCATATTTGGGCATGATATTCCAACGGCTCACCGACAGCGGATCCCGGATAGACGCCATGATCCAATCGTTCGACCTCTGTTTGGCCATCACATTGGCCAGATCCGGTCCCTGACCCCGGCGGCCCCCCTGTCCCTGGACGTTGTGGCAGTAGGCGCAATCCTTTTCCACCCAGCTTTTGGTACCGGAGATTTCGACCCCCGTAAGCGGCCGGTCCGGGACCGCGACGATCTGCCCGTAGGGTTTGGAGTCGGCCATACCCATGAGGTTCGTGTAAACAATCCCGGCAACGCAGGCCACCCCGATGGCAATGGCCAGGGGACGGTCATAGGGGCTGCGCAGCAGACTCCTGTTCAGGAAAGGCAGCAAAAGAAGAAGAAGCATCCCGCCGATAGGAATGGCGAGCGTACCGACGATCTCCATCTGTCCCGAGAAGAAGGTCAGCATCTTGTAGAGCCACATGAAATACCAGTCGGGGCGGGGAATGTAGGACGGATCCGGCGTCATGGCGATCTGTTCCAGGGGCGGATCGATGAAAACGGCCATGAGTGTGATTCCGGTAAAGATGATGAGGAAGGCAATGGCGCTTTTGAACATCTGATCCGGATAGAAGCGGGCTGTCTTGGCCGGCCGGGTATGCTCCTCGAGCCAGTGGCCGGCGATGTCGTGGACCCGCACCAGGTAGATATGGATCACGATGAAAACCGCCATCAGAGCCGGAAAGATCAGCATGTGCACCGCATAGAACCGCGTCAGCGTCAGCCCCGACACCTCGGCGCCGCCTCGCAGAAGCCGGGTGATCATATTCCCCACCAGCGGCACGTCCGATGCGACGCTGGTGCCGACCACGGTCGCCCAGTAGGCCTTCTGGTCCCAGGGCAGCAGGTAGCCCGTAAAACCGAATCCCAGGGTGATGAACAGCAGGAAGACTCCGACGATCCAGGTGAATTCCCGGGGCGCTTTATAGGCTCCATAGAAGAAAGTGGTCAACAGATGGATCACCACGAGAATCACCATGGCGCCGGCGCCCCAATGGTGGATGCCCCGCAGGATCTTGCCCAGAAAGACATCGTTCATGATGTATTGAATGGACTGATAGGCATGCTCCGGTGACGGGTTGTAGTACATGGCCAGGATCATGCCGGTGACGGCCTCGACGGCGAAGAGCAGCGCGAGTACACTGCCCAGGGTAAGGGTCCAGTCCAGCTTGCCGGGAAGCGGTTTCTCCAGGAAGGGTTTGAGATTCTCCTCCCAGCCGAAACGCTGACCTATATAAAAACCGAAACGTGACATCGGGATCAAGCCTCCTGCACAAAGAGATGCCCGTCCTTGACCATCGTCAGGTAGCGGTCCATGGACCGGGGCGGAGGACCGGCCTTGACAACGCCATCGGGCTTGAACTGACCGCCGTGGCAGTCACAGATGAAGAGATTCTTCCCGTCGTCCCAGCGGAGCATGCATCCCAGATGCGTGCAGCGGCTGTTGAAGACCGTAAACTGATCGGAGTTTGCCTGATGGGAAACGAAGACCGGTTTGCTCACGGTACTCTCATAGAAACCGTCCTTCACGGGATAACTGATTTGTACGGTTTTCACGCTCCCCGCCGGAAAGTCTTCCGCCTTACCCACATCAACCCACCTTTCGGGTCGTTTGTGAAGGGTGGGCGCCAAAGCAGTTGCCGCGACCACACCCCCCAGCAGGGCGATGGTGAGGGCGGCAATCCCCAAGGTGGTCCGGGAGAGAAATTCGCGCCGCGATGCCAGGGTCGGCGGCGGGACCTCCGGAAGCAGCTCCCCGGTTGAGGGTGCCAACGCAGCGGGCGCCGTACTCTGAGGCGGTATCCGCTTGGGGACACCTTGCCGCAAGGTGTCCCCTTGATCGCTCCGGACCGTCGATCCCGGCTTCAGGGCCTCTTTGGCCGCCAGCATCTGGATATATTTGATCGCCCGAGTGGCGCTGATCTCTTTGGGACATACTTCGGTGCAATTCAGCTCCGTGCGGCAATGATAGCAACTCCCCAGCGACCGGACCAGGCGCTCCTCATGGAGACCATCGCGGCTGTCCGCAAGCAGTGTAAAGACGCGATTCAGGGCGGCTGGTCCCAGGTAATCCTTGTGCCCGTTCGCCATGGTGCAACTGGAAACGCAGCAGCCGCAGGCGATGCACTCCGTCGATGATTCGATCACCTGTCGTTCCCGGGAATCCGGCCGGATGAGCGCCGGTTCCGACTGCTCCCGTGCGGCCTGAAAATAGGTCAGCCCTTCTTCATATTTCTCGAAGAAAGGCTTCATATCGACGACAAGATCCTTGACGATGGGAAAATGGTTCAGGGGACGGATCGTCACTTCCTCACCCTTGAGATCGGCCAGAATCGTTTTGCAGGCCAGGGCTTCCCGGCCGTTGATCACCATTCCGCAGGAGCCGCACATGCTGACGCGGCAGGCGTAGCGGAAGGCAAGAGAAAGATCTTGGGTTTTCTGCAGGCGGATCAGCACATCGAGAATGGTGGTCAGACTTTCATCGTCCGTTTTCAGTTCAAAGCGGTCGAAATGGCCCGAACCTCCCACAGCCGGGTCATAGCGGAAAACCTTGATAATTCTTGTTTTCGGCGCAGGATTTGACATGGACCCCTCGCTCCCCTTTAGTAGATACCCTTCCAGACCAGAACGAAGATGACGGCGCCCAGGGCGGCCAATCCTCCGATGAGCGCCTTCTGATATTTGACGTTGACCAGGCCGAAATCGAGCAGAATGACCCGAAGACCGAGCGACACATGGAAAACGACGGTCAAGAGCAATAAAAATTGAATCAGGGGACGGTAGGGCAAGGTCACGTGCAGGGCCAGCAGCACGATGATGGCCAGGGCGGAGATCCGCTGCCAGAGCCAGGCCCACATGCCTGCCTGGGTGCTGCGCCAGCGGTTCGGGTCCAGTTCATTCCGTCTCAGGGGATTGCGAAATTCTACTTTCTTCTCTTCTTCCATAATAGGACTCCTTGGGAAAACCCCCTGCGAGGGATGCTAATTTACAACATCGGTGGGTTTCATGTATTTCAGGGCCACAGGCCGTTTCTCCAAGACCGGTTTTCCGTTTGCGCCCCGGTTTAGAAAGATATTGAATAAACCATAGCTGTCATCCTGTTTGGGATAATCAAGGCGGAAATGGGCGCCTCGCGTCTCCTGGCGCTGCAGGGCCGAAGCGCTGATCATGCGGGATACATCCAGCATGTTGAACAGGGCGATCCAGTCCTGCCAGACCATGTTGTAGGCCCGACCACCCGTACCGGTAAGCTGCACCATCAGAACCTCTTGGTGGATCTTTTCGATCAAATCCATCGCCTGCTGCAGTTTCTCTTCCGTACGTGCGATGCCCACATGGGTCCAGTTCATTTCCCGGAGTTCATCTCGCAACGCCAACGGCGAGGGACCGCTGGTCCGGGCGAAGGGTGCCAGATAGTGGGCCGCCAGGTGCTCGATCTGTCGCTCATCCGCCTGGGGAATACCCCGTTCCTGCTTCAGATACTGAGCCATCGTTTTTCCCGCTTGACGGCCGTAGACACAGGAATCGGCAATGCCGTTCCCGCCAAGGCGATTGGCGCCATGAATGCCACCGGCGTCTTCACCGGCCGCAAACAACCGTTCAAGCGACGTATGGCAGGCCGTATCGATGACGGCGCCACCCATCATGAAGTGGGCGGCCGGTGACACCGGAACCGGCTTGCGAGCCAGGTCATAGCCGAAGAGCTTGCAGCGCGTGTACATACCGGGAAAGTTCTTTTCCACAAACCCGGCACCCAGATGGGCCGCCATCATATCGACACCACCGTGCGCGCAGCCGCGACCGGCCATCATTTCGAGAAATGAAGAGCGGCTCATCACGTCCCGGGTGGTCCGCTCCATCTTTACAGGATCGTAATGCTGCATAAACCGTTCGCCGAGACCGTTGAGCATATAGGCGCCCGCCCCCCTCAGCCCTTCCTCCAGAAGCGACCCTGCCACAACCGATCCGGGCACGATCAGCCCGGTCGGATGAAACTGGAGCATCTCCATGTCCACCATCCGCACGCCGGCCCGGTAAAGCATGCCCAGACCGTCAAGCGTCTTTTCGGGACCCGGAGCGAAAAATCGATAACTGGTGGGACCGCCACCCGTGGCCATGAGGGTTGCCGCCGCTTCCACGACGAAAAAATCTCCCTGCCTGATATCCACGCAGAAAGCACCGACAATCTCCCTGCCGGTCTTATCCGCCAGCAGGTCCAGGGCGCGGCACTCTTCCATGATCCGGATGCCGCGTTTCATGATCTGCTCGGTGGTGCGGCTGATAATTTCGATGCCTGTCAGGTCTCCCTTGTGGACTGTCCTGTCGAAAGATTGGCCGGCAAAGGGTTTCTGATGAACCGTGCCGTCCGGATACCGGTCGAAAAAGCAGCCGTACCGGGTCTCCATCTCTTTGATCGTCGGTGTCGCCTGCTCCACAAGCGTTTTCGCCAGTTCCTGATTGTTGATGTACTGGCCCCCCTTCAGCGTGTCCCGCAGATGCTTTTCGTGGGAATCGGCCGAGTTGAGAACCACGTTGAAGCCACCCTGCACCATGCGGCTGCAGCCGCCCTTCCCCTGAAGCGCCTTGGTGACGATGATGATGTTGAGATCGGGATTTGCGTCAAAGGCGTTGAGCGCCGCCAGTTGCGCCGCCCCCCCCATGCCGATGATGAGTATGTCGGTTCTGATCTTCTTCATTATTCAACTTCCCTTGGCAGGATCAAGATCCTCATTTTCCGGCAAGATTTGCTTAGACCATGGCGTCGATATTCTCCAGAGCCATCGTTCTGACGCTGATGATATGCACCCTCATAAGCAGCCCCGCTTCTTCGGCGTTCCCCTTCTCGATCATCTCCAGGATCTCCGCATGTTCATCCAGGGATTTCTGCGCCCGTCCTGGCAAAACCACGGTTCTGAGCCGGATGATTTGGAGAGGTGCGTTGACCATCTCCATCATCCGTTTGAGCATCTGATTCGGGCATTTTCTAAGGAGCAGGTCATGAAATTCCAGCTCGGAATCGGTGTACTCGATGACATGCCGCTCCTCTTCCGGTGTGGCGCGAAGCTTCTCGAGACAAGACCTGAGTTCCCGAACGTCGGACTTCTCCAGGAGCGGTGTGACCAGACGGACAATCAGCGCTTCCAGCACCTCCCGGATCTGCAGGATCTCGATGATATTTTCCTTGGATTGCTTGACGACAAAGGCGCCACGGCGGGGGATGATCTTGACGATACCCTCCTGTTCGAGCCGGAAAAGCGCCTCTCGGATGGGGGTGCGGCTGACGCCGATCTGCTGGGCCAGCGTCTCTTCGATGATTTTTTTGCCCGGCAGTATCTCTCGCGTGATGATCATGTTCTTCAGGATCTTATAGGTCTGACCCCGAAGATTGGTATTATCGATCAATTTCTGTACTTTTGTTTCCATGGCCGGCCGGATTGATCCTGTATTTTGTATACACATTATCTCCGCCAAAGCGGCTTGTCAAGTAAAAATTCAGAGGAAAAAATCAGAAATTTACCTCAATATTGTGCGTTCTTTATGGTGAATTACGGATGCTATCCGGAAGAAATACTTTTCGACAACGACTGTAGTTTTTTCAGCGGCTTGACGATACCCAATGGGAATTTAAAAGAAGAATCCTGTAGCTCCCCTTCATTATATCCAGGCTCCTTTCAGCGCCGGACACGACTGCATGTTTTGGAGAGGTCTTATCAGACGGGAAATGTAACCTTAATAGGCAGAATGGGTACCTGCGAAGTGACCAGATACCAGCCGGGTTTCGGCATGCAAGATGCAGAAACCCGGCTGGGAAAAAGCTCACGTCGCCTGTTTCGTGTGACGGATCTCATGGAATTTTTTCAGCAGGGGCAGAACGAGCGCGATGATCGTGAGGACCATGATGATCCCGCTGATGGGGCGGCGGAAAAAGATGGTCCAGTCGTTCTGGAAACTGATCATGGTCGTCATAAAGGAACTCTCCGCCAGAGGGCCGAGGATCGTTCCCAGAACCATGGGGGCGATGGGGAATTTCATCTTTTCGAAGAGATACCCCACAACGCCGAAGGCAACCATGAGCCAGAGATCAGAGATGCTGTTCCGGATGGAGAAGGCCCCAACAAAGCACAGGAGCATGATGAAGGTCGAGACAATAGACTCGGGGAAATCGAGGATCTTCACCAGGGGCTTGATGGCAAAGTACCCGATGATGCACATGAGGATGATGCCCAGGAACAAGGATGCGAAGACGGTGTAGACCATATCCGCGGAGGTGATGAACACCTGAGGCCCCGGCTGGATCCCGTGGAGGAGAAAGGCCCCGAGGATGACTGCCGTGGCGCCGCTCCCCGGAATGCCCAGGGTCAAAAGGGGAATGAGGGCGCCGCCGACGGAGGATGTGGCCGCGGTCTGGGGCGCCACAATGCCCTCGGGAATCCCGGTGCCCATTTCCGCTTTTCGTTTTCCGTACTGGGACTCCACACCGTAGGTGACAAAAGAGGCGATGGTGGCCCCGGCGCCGGGAACGATGCCGATGATCGTGCCGATGATGGAACTTCGCAGAAAGGTCGACTTGATCATCCAGGATTCTTTAAAGGTGGGCATCTTCGTCTTCATGGAACCCACGGTTTCCACGGGAACAGTGGTAAATCCCTCTCCCAGGCGCGTCAGAACCTCGCCCACGCCATAGGCGCCCACCATGACGGTGAGAAACTCGATGCCGTCCATGAGGATGGGGGAACCGAACGCGAACCTGGGCGTGCCGTAGGTCGCATCCACGCCCACGGAAGCGATGAGCAGTCCGAAAAAGAGACTGATGAAAGCGTTCGTCAGGGAGCCGCCCCCGAGAGAAACAACGCTCGTGAGTCCGAAGAGCACGATGGCAAAATACTCCGGCGTGGAAAAGGTCAGGGCGAACTTGGCGACCGGTTCCGACAGGGTCACCATGATCACGGCCGAGATGAGCCCGCCGACCAGGGCAGCGCAGATAGTCCAGCCCAGGGCCTTGGCCGCCTGACCCTTCCGGGCCATGGTATACCCGTCCCAGAGAAGGGGTACATGGATGGGCTCACCTGGGATCCGGAAGAGAATGGACGTGGGGGCGCCCCCATAGGTGCCGGATACGTACATGGCTGTTAAAAGGACGATGGCCGGTGTCACGTCCATGCCGTAGGTGCAAGGAAGCGCAAGAACGACGCCCATGACCAGGGTCAGTCCCGGCAGAACGCCGACCAGGAGACCCACGATGATTCCCACGACGAGAAAGATCAGGTTGATCGGCTGGAAGCAATTCAGGAAACCGACGCCGAGATGGCTGAGGATATCATACATAACGACTCCTTACATTACTTGATGCCGAGAAGTTTCAATACCAGCAGGGAAAATTGCTGGAACGGTCCCTGCCCGAGGGGAAGGGAGACATAGACCACCTTCATGAAGATCACGACGAACAGAACTGTCCCGATGACGCTGTTGGCCGCAATGACCCAGACTTTGCGGTAACGGCCGACAATCATGAATAGTACTAGAAACAGAAAGGTGCAGAGAATGAATCCCAGGATGGTCACGAAGTAGACGTAGGCAACGGTCATGAGGGCCCCGATGATGAGCAGACCGGTATACCGCTTTGGCGCCTCTGCCGCTGCCTTTTCCTCCCCGGCATCGTTTTTAAGAGCATTTCCCCGATAAAAGAGGGCTGTTTTGGCGATCTCGTACAGACAAACCACCATGGTCAGGCCCAGCAGGAGTTTCGGCCAGAAATCCGGCCCCAGGTTCCCTGCCCGGGTTTCGCATCCGAACCTGCAGGCCAGAACCCAGAAAAAGATGCTGATCAGCATGACGACGGCATAGGGTATGATCCGTTTGATTTTTTCCATGGCCATGATCTGTAAAAACCTCCGTAGCGATATCCGCCTCCCGGCTCAAACCGGGAGGCGGACAAAGGGGTAATAAGTCGCTCTACTTCTTCTTTGAACCCCAGGTTTTGTTCATGGACTCCAGTTCGGAAAGGATGAACTTGGTGCACTCCTCGTGGTTCATGAAGCTGTCCGCCGTCGCATACTGCTCCTCAAGGAAAGCCTTGAACTCCGGGGTTGCGGCCACCTTTTCGAATGCGTCGGAGAGGACCTTGATCTTCTTCGGGTCCGTTCCCGCTTTGGCAATAATGGCCCGGAACTGGGGCAGGCCTACGTCATACCCGAGCTCCCTGGAGCAGGGCACATCCTTGAAGGCCGGGAAGCGCTGGGGGCCGAAGACAACAATGGGTTTGATCTGCTTGCCCGTTATGTACTGCCGCACATCGCCGGCCTGCTCGTAGAGGGCATCGACATGGGTGCCGAGGACGGAGACATACCGCTCGCTGGGTTTGGAGTAGGGCACCTGGATGACCTTGACCCCCTTGCTCTCCAAAAAGGTCAGGGTGATGTCGTCGACGCTCCCGAACCCGAGGGTCGCAACCTTGAGCGTACCGGGCTTTGCCTTGGCCTCCCTCTCGAAATCCGCCCAGGACTTGAAGCGGCTGTTTTCCGCCACAAACAGGAAGGAGGGACCCAGCATCAGCCGGGCAACGGGCATGATGTCGGTCATTTTCCAACTGGCCGGGGAGGTCGCAAGTACGGCATGGGAATCGGCGATGTAGACGGCAATGGACTGGCCATCGGCCGGTGCGGCCATCATTTTCGTGATGCCCGTGCCTCCCGTGGCGCCGGGAACATCGATCACGGGGAAGGGAACCTTCAGCACCTTTTCCATGAGGACGCCTGTTTTCCGGGCAAGCTGGTCAGCCCCGCCTCCCGGCCCCCAGGGGACGATATACTCGACGGCCCGGGATGGATATTTATCCTGGGCCGCCGCTTCATTCAGGAAGGTACCTGCCAGCATCGCCGCTGCAAAGGCCAACGCCATGACCATGACCAGGTGTTTCTGCATGTTTCTTTTCATCATCTCCTCCTTCTTGCGATATGTGCCCCTTCACCAGGGACACGCGTTAAGAGAGCTGATCCGCTTTTTTATACGGGCCCCTCATACCGGGCCATATGACTGACGGCCCAGTCCGTCAATCCGCGTAATAAACCGGCGAAATATTGGCCCTGAGAATCGCCAACTCTTCGTCCGTCGGAGGTGGCGTCGTCGGGACATCGGACGGCAGAATCAAGTCGAATCCAGTCTCCGCAATGACTTTTTCAACCGTTACCCCCGGATGAACCGAGACCAGCATCATTCTCTTGCTCTCAGGCTCGAAGCCGAGAACGGCCAGGTCGGTTATGACCTTGTCCGGCCCGCCGCCTGTCAATCCGGCATCGGCACGGGATGTTCCGCCGGTGAGATGTCCGGGGCTCGTGATATAGTCCACGCGTTCGAGAAAACGTCGTTTTTCATGTTTCATGATAATCATGGTCCGCTTTGCACAGGAGGCGATCACATTGGCGCCGCCGCTGCCGGGAAACCGCTTTTGGGGTTTCTCATAGTTTCCGATGCAGGTGGCATTGAGATTGCCGTATTGATCGATTTGGGCGCCTCCCAGGAATCCAACACCTGCGAAACCCCGGTGGACGATATGTCCGAGGCCGTCCAGCGTCGCCGTGATGAAGGCTGGTTTTGCGATTCCGGTCAAACGGGGATCGGCGACCGACAGGGATGAGTGAACCGGTTTCAAACCGCCGATACCCGTCTCGACACAATAATGGCAATGAGGCGCGTGAGACAGTTTGGCCACCGTCGTCGCCGCCATCGGCAAGCCCGTTCCCGCCACGACGATATCGAGGTCCTTGATCTCACGGGAAGCGGCAATGATCATAAGCTCCCGCAGGTTGTATTCCCCGGGCTGCTTTGTCTGCAACTCGATCGAGGGGCTGACCAGGCTGGTCGTGTATTCCGAATAACCCAGGCGTGGGTCGATGGCCAGGCGCCGGTAGGTCAGCGGCGATCCGGCGATTTCGAGATAAGCCGTAAAATCCTCGACGCCGTAAACAAACCGGTCCAGGTAGGCCTTGAAGCTCTCCGGCGTGCCGGAGATCTTCTGGTAATTCCGGAGCGCCTCATAATCATAGTCATAACAGCCGGGAACGCTGGAAGGATAGGCGCCCCATGGGCTATGCACGACAGCGTTCACCCGGAAGAACGGGATGATGTTCGACTGTGGGTTGCGCCTCGTCTCATCGTTGGAGATCAGTTGTTCCGTGACCACGATCACTTGACCGGCGGCCTTGGCAATAAGTTCGTCTGCAAAACAGGAACCGTCGATCTGGCAATTGCCGCTTTCATCGCAACGGGGCACATGGATGATGGCCAGATCAGGGGTGCAGGCGGGGAGCAGGACAACCTTCTGGTTGGTAAAGGGGCAGTTCATCAGTTCATACTTCTTGGCCTTCAGGACCTGATACTTGAGCATGTCGGAACCCAGCATGGACGTCATCGGCATGAAGGGAAATCCAAGTGAACCGGCCAGGTAACGGAAGGTCATCGCACCATGCTCATAATCCTCGGAAAGGATTTTTCCCTCCTGGACGCTGCGACAGAAGTTTTTCGGCAATCCGAGACGTTCCATGTTCACACAGCCGGATTCGATGGACTTGACCAGACCGGCGCCGATCAGGATATCCACGGAATAGGAGGGATTCACACTGGAGATGTGCAGATCCCCGATTCCCTGGCGGATCACCTCATGGGAAAAGGCCATCGGACTGCGGCAGAGGGAAAAACCTCCGTAACCCAGGTGCATCCCGGGACGGATAAAAGCAGACACAGCCTCCTTCATGGTCATCAATTTGCTTTCCTGTATCAAATCGTGGGCCTCCTCTATTTTTATTTCATAAGCTCGGTTTGGCAATGGCGTTCCGGATGGCCGAAACGATCCGGTCGATGTCGGCCTTCGTGGCCACCAGAGCCGGGGCGAGGTTGATGATGTTGTTGAGCCCCGGCAGGCTCCGGTTGGTCCTGCCCACCAGCACCCCCTGATCGGCAATCCCCTTGATGATGCTCATCAGGAAGGGTTCCGAAACCGGCTGTTTTGTTTTGCGGTCCTCGACGAATTCAATGCCGGCGAAGAGTCCCCGGCCCCGCACATCCCCCACGATCGGAAAAGACCGGAGCTCCTCCAGGCAGCCGATCAGGTAATCCCCGACAACCCGGCTGTTCTCGCAGAGATGTTCCGCTTCAATGATCCTGGTGCTCTCCAGGGCTGCCGCGCAGGCGCCGGCACAGCCGCCGTAGGTGCTGATGTCCCGGAAATAGGCCATCTTGTCGGCCGGATCGTTGAGGAAGACGTCAAAGACGTCGTTCTTGACCACCGTGGCGGACAGGGGCATATAGGCGCTGGCCATTCCCTTGGCCAGCGTCACGATGTCGGGATCCACATCGTAGTGCTCATAGCCGAACATCTTTCCCGTTCTGCCGAAACCGCAGACGACCTCATCCATGATCATGAGGACTTCGTATTTCCGGCAGATTTCCTGGAGGAGCGGATAATACTCCGGGACCGGCGCAATAATGCCGCCGCCGGCCGTAATGGGCTCGACGATGATCGCTCCCACCGTGTCAGGCCCCTCTCTCCGGATCACAGTCTCCAGGGCCAGGGCACATTCGATGTCGCAGCCGGGATAGGTCTTGGCAAAGGGGCAGCGGTAGCAGCAGGCATGGGGAAACTCCACAAAACCATCGAGAAAGGGACCATAGCTTTCCCTCCGCTCCTGCTGACCGGTCGCACTCAAAGCCGCCAGCGTGGTGCCGTGGTAATCCCGGTTGCGGTAGAGAATTTTGTACTTGTCCCTATCTTTGTATTTCAAACGGAAATACTGTCGAACCATCTTGAAGGCCTTCTCGTTCGCCTCCGAGCCGCTGTTGGAGAAGAAGACCTTGCCCAGTTCCGGCAAAAGAGAAATCACCTTGCGGGCAAACTGGATCGTGGGAATGTTTCCCGCCGTCCCCGCATAGTAGGGCATCTTCTTCAACTGCGCGCATACGGCGTCGGCAATGGAATCCCGCCCGTAACCCACATTGACGCACCAGACCCCACCCGACGTGGCGTCCAGATATTCCCGGCCCCGGATGTCCTTCAGGATCAGCCCCTGCCCTTCCACCATGATCAGCGGCTCGCTCGTCTGGAAGACCTTATGCTGCATCAGATGATGCCAGAGGAAATTACGGTCCTGCTCCAACAATGCTTCAACACTCTCCTGCATCAGACCCGTATGGCTCATGATCATAGCCCTCCTTTTCAAAATAGACAGTTGCCGGCGCTTTTTCTAACATCATGCAGAAAATGTCTCCTTTTGACGGCTGTTCAAAAATGGCCAGATGCAAGGCCCCCGCAATCCGGAGCCGCGAGGCGTACTTTTAGGTACGTTGAGCGACAGAGGATAAGGGAAACGCCGCAGATGGGCGTTTTTCAACAGTCCCGTTAAAGCGTCAGCTCCGAGGCCTCTGTAATCTCGTGGCGGAGCTTCAGAAACGCCATGTCCGTATGCTCCCGGGGCCGGGGCAGATCGACCCGGTAGGCGACGTGCATCCGGCCCGGCAGCTTACCCTCCAGCGTGACGATCCGGTCCGCCAGATAGATCGCCTCGTCGATGTTGTTGGTCACAAAAAGAATCGTCCGCTTCTCGGTCTCCCAGATGCGGGCGGTCTCCTTCTCCATGAAATACCGGGTCTGGGCGTCGAGCTGACCGAAGGGCTCATCCAGGAGCATGACCTTGGGATTGTTGGCATAGGCCCGGGCGATCCCCACCCGCTGCTTCATGCCGCCGCTGAGCTGGTGGGGATAGTGTTTCTCGAAACCGTCCAGCCCTACCAGATGGATGTAGTGGGCCGCGATTTCCCGCCGTTCTTTTTTGGGAACCCCCCGCAGTTTGGGGCCCATTTCCACATTGCCCATGACGGTTTTCCAGGCAAAAAGCATGTAGCCCTGAAAGACCAATCCCCGCTCCGGCCCCGGACCTTCCACCTCCTGACCGTCAATCAGGACGTGCCCTTCCGTGGGGGTCTCCAGACCGGCGATGATGCGCAAGAGCGTGCTTTTGCCCGACTGGCCCGGTCCCAGGATCACGACAAATTCGTTCTCCTGGACATCCAGGCTGATGTGATCCAGCACATGGACCCGCTGCTTCCCCTTCTGGATAAAAACCTTGGTGATATCTTCACAAACGATCTTGACCGGATTGGAATGCCTTTCTTCTCTCAATCTTCTCTCCTATCGGATGAAGTAATGAATCGCCCATACTCTCCGGAACAAATCCGACCGTGTTCTACCGACCATCGATCTCCCGCTTCCAGGGACAGACAAGCCTTTCCAAACCCGAGACGAGCTGACTCATGCCCCAGGCGACGATGGCAATGACGACCATGCCGCCCACGATCATGGCCGGCCGGGAGAGGTTCATGCCCCGAATGATGATGAAGCCCAGACCGGAGCGGGCGCTGACCAGCTCTGCCGCGAGCACACAGCTCCAGGCGATGCTCAGCGCGATCTGCAGACCCGCAAAAATGGCCGGGAAAGCCGCCGGAAAGCAGACCTGGATGATTTCGTGGCGGCGTTTGCCGCCCAGCATGCGGATCACGTCATAGAGCTCGGGTTCGACGAGACGTACCCCATTGTAGGCATCCAGCAGACAGGGCACAAAGGTGCCGATGATAATGATAAAGACTTTCGAGGTCTCCCCGATTCCGAACCAGAGAATCGCAATGGAAATCCAGGCGAGGGGCGGCATCGGCTTGAGGAGATCGAAAAGTGGCTTCACGATGGCATTGACATAGCGGTTGAGCGCCATCATCAGCCCAAGCGGCACCGCCACCAGAGAGGCAATGGTAAAACCGATGAGAATCCGCTGGGTACTGGCCCAGACATGACCCAGCAGGGATTTTCCGGCCAGAGGATCGAACATCATACTCCACAACTGGAGAACCACCTCGTAGGGGCGGGGCAGGCCGCTGCTGAAGACCCGGGCCACGGCCGCCCGGTCCCAGACCAGAAAAAAGGCCAGCATGGATATGGCATAGAGGAACCAGCGGTTCCCCAGGATCAGCGCCGGGGTAAGCGGTCTTCTTTCCTGAACCTGTTGCTTTATTTCATTGGCAATATCGACCACTTGACGCTACCTCCTGATACCGGCCAGCAGCCTCTTTTCGAAATAATTGATGACAACCCCGATCACGACGCCGGTGAGTCCCAACATGATCATGCCCAGCAGAACCATGTCGGGCAGGGCGAGTTTGCGGCCCATGGTGATGAGGAAGCCGAGCCCCACATCGGCCGCCAGCAACTCGGCGGCGACCAGATTGGTCCAGCAGCAGGCCAGGGCGATCTGCAGGGCCCCGAAGACCATGGGCAGGGCCGAGGGGACGCAGATCTGTTTGAAGATCTGCCAGTCCGTGGCGCCATAGGTCCTGGCCATCTGAATCAGCGTGGGATTTGTCATGCGGACCCCCTCGTAGGAATTGATCACGCAGGGCACAATGCCGCCGATCCAGATGATAAAGATCTTACCGCTGATGCCGATGCCGAACCAGAAAATGACCAGGGGGATCCAGGCGACGGGAGGGATGGGGCGGATCATTTCAAAAATGGGCCGGCTCAGACCTTCGACAACGACGAACCAGCCCATGGCCAAACCCAGCGGTATCCCCACAAGCAGGGCCAGCAGATAGCCGGTAAAGGCCTCCTGGACGCTGGTCCAGATATGCTGGGAGAGCAGGGCCCCGTCGGGATTCACTTCCGTCCATTTCACCAGGAAAAGCTGAAAGATCTGAATGGGTGAGGCCATCATCGTGGAGGGAACAATCTCCAAATCCACGACCATCTGCCAGGTCCCGAAGAAGAGAACGATGCTGAGGATGGGGAGCAATCTCAGGATGAGGGGCGTTTTTACTTTGATTTGCTCATAGGCCATGGATAACCTCCGGATTTCCCCCTGTGGCAGGATAGAGAACCATACGAAAAAGATTTACCAGGGAAGATGGGATCTTCATGCCCTGCGTCACCCCCGAGGGCATGAACGCTATAACCCTCATGACCTTTTCATTACGACCTGACGCGCTCAAAGGCCCGAGATTGATATCGGGGAGCCGGCCTCGCCGGCCGGTCCCCCGATACAGACTTTAGAGCGACCCGATTTAGGAGCAACGGATCCTGATTTCCATCATCCCTGTTAGGGAATGGGCTGTTTCACCATCTTGAGGAACTTATCCGTAATGTAGGGCGTCTTCAGAGCCTTGTCCCTTTCTTCCGGTTTGAACCGCCCCAGGGTGGTGAAAGATTCGGTAATGGAGCGCTGCCAGGCCTCGACGGTGCTATCCCCCTTGGCCGGCTTCTTGAAGAGTTTCAACTGTTCTTCATACTGGAAAACAGGGTGCCACTCGAAATCGCTCTTCAGCATCGCATCGTTCATGTCCATGCCGGCCCATTCCTTGTAGAAGCGCTTGTATTCGGGCAGCAGTTTGATTCCTTCCTTCTTGATCAGGTTGATGCCGCGCAGATACATTCTCAGAAACTTGGCGACGATTTCCGGGTTCTTGTCACAGAATTTCTTGTCGCCCATCAGGACGATGGGCAGAGCCGCACCGGCCGTCTTCACGTCGCCGGCCACTTTCCAGCCTTTTCCCATGCCGGTGAACATATGGGGCGCCCAGAGGACCACCATGTCGCCGACACCGGACTCAAAGGCCGCCACGGCCTGGGCCTGGTCCATGTTCTTGATCACCACGTCGCCGTCTTTGAGCCCGAAGGCCTTGAGCCAGAGGCTCATGGCATAGTGGCCCGAGGAAATCGTCGTTACCAGGATCGTCTTCCCCTTGATCAGCTCGGGGCTGCCATAGAGTTCGGGGTATTTTTTGTTCCAGCCCTTGGTCTTCATGATCGGGCTGTCGGGCCTGACCATGACGACGTTCGTCACCGACTCGTCATTGCCGATGGCGATCAGGTAGGCCCCGTAACGAATGGCGCCCACCACCATGGGCACGCCGCCCAGACCGCCCAGGACCCACTGCCCGGCAGGCAGCGCCTCCCACTGAGCCATGCCGGAATCAAAGGAATGCATCTTGATGTCCAGCCCCTCTTCCTTGTCCCAACCCTTCTGCTTGGCATACCAGACAACAAAAGTCTCATGTTCCGGCTGCCAACTGGTGTTGAGTTCAAAGAGCTTCTGCTTCTGCTGCGCAGAAGCTTCACCGAAGCCGCCAAAGAGGAACACCAACGCCAACAAAACAATGCTTGCACCTTTGAACCTCTTCATACCTTCCACTCCTTTCTGATTTGATGGATCTCTTCCCTGACACCCCCCTGCCCTCTGAAACGCTGCATCCTGAAACCAGAAAACCGGAATTTCCCGATTCTGTGCCTCCCGCTGCTACCACCAGCGGATCAGCTCCGTCACCTCTTTGCGAATCTCCACGAGCCGGGGATCGATGAGGCTCCGGGGACGGGGCAGATCGACCTTCACCTCAGCCTTGATTTTGGCCGGCTTGTTGCTCAGAATGAGGATGCGCTCCGATACATAAACCGCCTCCTCGATATTATGGGTGACAAAGATGACCGTGCTTTTAAGGTGCTCCCAGAGGCGAACCAGTTCATCCTCCAGATAGTAGCGGAGCTTCACGTCCAACTGACCATAGGGCTCATCCATCAAGAGCAGATCCGGATTCACGGCAAAGGCCCGGGCCACGGCGATCCGCTGCAGCATGCTGGCCGAGATCTGGTTGGGATAGAGACCGGCGCAGTCGGCCAAGCCCACCATGCCCATGATCTGATCCAGCTTCTTCTCCATCTCCATCTTCGGCACCTGCTTCACCTCCATCCCGTAGGCCACGTTTTCGCGCACGGTGCGCCAGGGCATGCAGGTCGGTTCCTGGAAAACGAATGAGAGGTGGTGTTTCTTGGGATCGGCAACCTCGCCGTCGATGAAGATATCCCCCGCCGTCGAAGGGATCAGTTTGGAGAGGGTGTTGAGGAAGGTGGTCTTGCCGCAGCCCGTGGGTCCGACGATACTGAGAAATTCGCCTTCCCCCACATTGAAGGAGATATCATCCAGGACCAGAAGATCTCCGAACCGCTTCGTCAGATTCCTGACTTCGATCTTTGTCTTTCTTGCGTTGCTACCGTCCACGCTGCCCTCATTTGAATGACTGTGCGGGCGTCAGCCGGCCTCCCGACCACCAAGTTCGCAGGGACCGGATCTGAACGACTCTCAGGGAATAAGGTCCAGCAGCAGGTTACCGGCCATATTTGGCCCAAAGCGGACCCCAGATCTCCTCTTCCGTCGGCTTTACGACCGGCAACGGCTCCGAGACCCATGTCACATTGATGAAGTGCTTCCAGTGGATATTCTCATTGGTGATGTTGCCGCCCCAGGTGCCGCATCCCAGCGTAACGGTGGAGGGCATGCCGTTGTGGAAATGGCCGCCGGCGGATGGTGCATGGGCCTGACGGACCAAGATCCGACTGACCTTGGCTGCCGTCGCCACCTTCCGGATATAGTCGGGATTAAAGGAATAGATGCCGCAGGAATGCCCCAGTCCGGCGTATTTATGGAGCGTCGCGATGAGATCAATGGCTTCGTCGATTGTCTTGTACCGCCACAGGGCCATAACGGGGGAGAGTTTCTCCCCGCTGAAGCGCTCCTCGCCGGGTTTTTCCCCGATGACCATGAGCATTTTGGTTCCATCCGGAACGGCGATCCCGGCGCCTTCGGCGATCCGGCGGGCGGACACAGCAATAATCTTGGCATTGAGGGCTACATGGCCCGTTTTGGCGCTCGCAACCCACATCCAGCTTTCAAGCTTTTTCTTTTCTGCCGAATTGCAGAGGTATCCGCCCTGTTTCTTGAGCTCCTCCACCATCCGATCGAAAATGCCCTCCTGGATCAGCAGCGAATTGTCGGAACTGCAGGAGGTTGCGTTGTCAAAGGTTTTACTGATTCGGATCTTCTCCGCCGCATCGGCCAGGTCAGCATCTTCGGCCACAATGATGACCGGGTTGCCTGCCCCGACGCCATAGGCGGGTTTGCCGCTGGAATAGGCGGCCTTGACCATGACGGCGCCACCGGTCGCCACCACCAGATCCACCTGGCGCATAAGCTCCTGGCTCAGGGGGACGCTGGGCTCCTCCAGATATTGAATCAGATCCACCGGGGCACCGACTTTGCGCAGCCCCTCCCGCATGAATTCGCAGACTACCCGGCAGGACTGCTTGGCCGCCGGATGGGGAGCAAAGATGACGGCGTTACGGCCCTTCAGGATTCCCGTCCCGTTGCTGGCCGCCGTTGCCGTGGGATTCGTCACCGGCGTAAGCGCCCCGATAACCCCAATCGGTTTGGCGTACTTTGTCAGCCCCCGGGCTTCATCCCGCTCGATCACCCCTACCGTTTTGGCCTGCTTGATATCCCTGCAGACCCCCAGGACCTTGACCTTATGTTTGATGAGTTTGTCCTCATAGATACCCATGCCTGTCTCTTCCACAGCGATCTTCGCGCATGCGGCTATATTGTCGTCCCGGTAGACCTGCCAGGCCACAGAGAGGGCCACCTCGTCGATCTGCTCCTGGGTATAATTTTCCACCTGTTTCTGTGCGATGCGAGCCCTGGCCACCAAAGCGCCGACGACCTCTTCGTTGCTCAACATATCGACCTCCTCATTACCCGACACCGCCGTCCGGCAGCAAGACCGCTTTTCTGTATACAATATTTTAGTTTTTGTCAACTAATTTTGCGGGCCACGAACTGCCTCATCGAATGAACCTTATTTCACGACGTCCGCACGGGTTTACTGCGCCTTTTCACGCTCCACGCCGATCGGGGCCGACACCGACGCTTCCGTCCCCATCTCCCCGCCGCCCGGAGCGCCCAAGTTTACGGCATCGCCCGTCGACCGCATCGGCGACGAACCGTTTCCGATCGGTTCGTTCAGCATCTGTTCATAGTCGGGAATCGCGATCCCCCGGCGGACCATGATCCGGTAGACTGCCTCCGTTCGACTCTCCACATACCGGCCTCCCCCCAAGGGGTTGTAGCGAAGCGGGCTGGGCAGAACCACGGCAAGCGCCGCCGCCTCCCGCGCCGTCAGCGTTCCGGCCCCTTTCCCGAAATAATGCCGCGCGGCCGCCTCGATGCCGAAAATCCCGTCCCCCCACTCCGCAACGTTCAGATAGAGCTCGATGATCCGCCGCTTGGAGAGGTTCCGTTCCAGTCGCCAGGTCAGGATCGCCTCCTTGAGTTTCCGGATGGGATTCTTTGCCGGGGTGAGATAGAGGTTTTTCGCAAGCTGCTGGCTGATCGTGCTTCCCCCCGCCCGGAAGCGCCTTTTTTGCAGGTCCTTTTCCATCGCCTTCTGGATCGCCTCGAAATCGAATCCCTCATGCGACCAGAACTTGTCGTCCTCGGCGATGATCACCGCCTTGACGGCATAGGGGGAGATTCCGGCGAGCGGTACCCATACCTGCCGAATATGGCTGTGGCGACCTGACTCTTCCCACTGCCGCTCGCGGTAAGCCATGAATGCGGTTTTTGCGGGACGTTCCCACTTCAGCCGGGAGACGTCCGGATAGACCAGATAAAACACGATGTTCAACAAGAGAGCCGCCGCCAGCACAATTACGGCGCGCCAAATCCATTTTTTCCCCATTTCACAATCCTTCAAATCCGGCATCGTCCATGCCGCCGGATGAGCGGGAACATACCCTATTTTTCACCCATTGAAAAGAGGAAGACGGGGCAGCAATCCGCAAAAATGCAGGCAAAACAGGCTCCACTGGAAAAATGGGTTTGACTTCCGGCAACAATTCCGATAAAGAACACCCCGGTTCCCGTGTGCAGCTTGTCATCCATTGGCCTAATCTGTGCACCGTTCCCACAGTGGGGGAGCTCCCGAATACCAATGAGGAGGCACTTCATGATGAGACGGCGGATTTTCCTCTGGATGGGACTCGGAGTCCTGTTCACGTCGCTGGTCCTTATGCGGGAATGCGCTTGCAAGGGAGACGTACCAGGTTCAGTCCGGCGACACCATTGCCGGAATCGCCGCGAAGACCGGCGTTACCCAAGACGCGCTGAAAGCGGCCAATCACCTGAAAGGCAGCCGCCTGAAGGTACAGCAGACCCTCGTCATCCCCACCCATAAAAGCATAAAGGCCTTAAAATCAAAGCCGTCCTCCACCCCCCCGGGGTACGTCTATGGGGTGAAAAAAGGGGACACCCTTGCCGGCATCTCCCGGAAGACGGGGGTTTCCGTCGCCGAGATCCGGGAATTGAACCGGATCAGCGGGAACGCCCTGAAGGTTGGACAGAGGCTCGCCCTGAAGAAAAAACCCGGACATGAAATCGAGTCCGCGGCACCCCTTGAATACACGAAAAACGCACTCAACCCGGACTTCGAGCTGGAGGAAGAGGAAGAGGCTGATGACCTTCTCACACCGGAAGAGGCCTGGGCGGAGATCGAAAAACGCAAGCAGGACAGTGCGGCGCTCCTCGGCAAGTGGAGCAATCCCGACGAACCAAAGCTGCTCGTCAAAGTGGCGATGGGTTTCCTCGGCGCCCCCTATCGTCTGGGAGGTTCCTCGGTCACGGGGATCGACTGTTCCGGCTTCGTGAAGAAGATCTATCAATTCTTTAACATCGACCTCCCCCGGACAGCCTTCGAGCAGTCTCATGTCGGGATGCATGTCGCACGGAGCGAGCTGGCCGAGGGGGATCTGATTTTCTTCAATACGAGAAAAAGGGTCGGTCATGTCGGGATCTACATCGGCAACAACCAATTCGTCCACGCCGCCTCACGGAAGAGGGGGGTCCGGGTGGACGACCTCAACACGCCCTATTTCGACCGACGTTTCATCAGTGCCGTCCGCCTCAAGGGAAGCGATGACGGCCTGTAGAGCACCATCTGCAATCTCCCGGTCGATTCACGGGAAAAACCGCTGCGGGATCGCGAAGACTTTGTGGATTTTTTTTACGATCCTGCTGCTGTCGGCAATCGCCGCCGAATTGACCGCCGCATCGAAAATTTCAGACTACCGGCCGGTTTTCCGCCCCTTTCATGACGAAGCAGGAACACTTCTTGCCGCTGTCCGCCGATACCGAAACGGGTTGGAGGATCTCTCTCTCGTCCTCGATCCGTACCGTTTCGAATTTCGCATCATGGCATCCGAAAAAATACTCTCGGCTGAAGCCACCGGGAAGGATGCCTGGCGGGATACCCCCTTTTCCCGCGCCCTTTCCCGTTATACGGCACCCCCCCATAATCTCCTGAACTCGGGACTCCGGGAGAGCGGTCAGCCCGTGAAGGGGGTGTTTCTGACGGCGGATCTCTGTCCGTCCCGAAAACCGCTGGACCGGAGATTCATCGAAACAACCGCCTCCCTCCCCCAAAAAGCGCCCGTTCCTCTGGCTCTGATGGTTACCGGCCCCTGGATCCGGCGCCACGAGGCCGATTTTGCCTGGATCAGGGAACAGGCAGCCGCCGGAAGGCTTTCGATCACCTGGGGCAACCACTCCTTTTCCCATTTTTATGATCCTGTCGTGCCGTCGGCACGGAATTTTCTGCTACGCCCCGGAACGGATCTCACCAAAGAGGCGCTCTCTCTGGAGCTCCTCCTTCTCGACCACGGGGTGATGCCTTCTCCTTTTTTCCGTTTTCCGGGCCTTGTCTCCGACATGCGCCTGATCGAAGGGCTTCGCGACCTCTCACTGCTTCCGATCGGCAGCAACGCCTGGCTCGCCAAAGGGGAACAACCCAAAGCGGGGAGCGTCATCCTCGTGCACGGCACCGGCAACGAACCCTTGGGAATCCGTCGTCTCTACTCCTTCTACCGGGAGCAGCACGACGCCTTCCTGCAAGGAATAACCTCGCTGCTGCCGCTTCGGGAGGCATTCCTTCCCTGAGGATCTTTTTTCGTTGATTTCTTGCCGCATAACATTTAGATTTCATCGAAATAATGGGGGTGCATCCCGGGATAACCGGAAAGGAGAACACCATGTTTCATAGGTCTCTTGGCCTGTTGGCCGTGACAGTCGCATGTCTTGTCCTCGGCGGCTGTGTCACAAAGAGCGACTATCTCCGGAAACAGGCCGAGGCCGATACCCTGAGCCGTGATACGGCGACACTGACCACGGAAAACCAGGGTCTCCGGCAGAGAATCAACGGTCTCCAGGAAAGCATCAGAGGACTTCAGGAGAGCATCAACGGTCTTCAGGGAAGCATCAACGGTCTTCAGGCCGAAAAGGAGAATCTCACCGTCGAGCGGAACGGTCTCAACGCCCGCCTGAACTCGCTCCGGGAGGAGACAAACCGGACCATCGAGGAGCTGCAGAACCGGAACACCGAACTGGAAGGCGACAAGCAGATGCTCGGGGAAAGCATTGCGCTGCTGAAGAAGTCAAAAGAGGCGGAGGTGAAGACGGTGAGCAAGACATATGAAGAACTGCTCGCCGAGATGAAGGGTGAGATCCAACAGGGACAGATCGCGATCACCGAGCTCCAGGGAAAACTGACCGTTGAGGTCGTAGACAAAATCCTCTTCGACTCCGGTCAGGCAGAGGTCAAGCCGGAAGGGCTGGCCGTGCTGAAGCGGGTCGTCGAGATCCTGATGACCGTGGAGGACAAGGTGATCCGCATTGAAGGACACACGGACAACATTCCCATCGCGGGAGCCCTTGCGAAGAGGTATCCTACGAATTGGGAACTCTCCGCGGCACGGGCGCTCAATGTAACCCGCTATCTTGAAAAGGAGGGGATCGATCCCGCCGTTCTGTCTGCGGCGGCCTTCGGGGAATACCGGCCGGTCGCCGAAAACGACACCCCCGAGGGGCGGGCGAAGAACCGGCGGATCGCGATCATCCTGCTGCCGAACGAATAATTTTGAGGCGAGTCGTTTGGCATAGGATCATGACACCCATCCATCGGATGGTAAAATGGCGATCCGGGTCCGGCACGAATCGGCAACGGTGAATCAATGACGGCAAAACCCAACATCCGGGACATGTCCCTGGAGGAGATCGAGGCGCTGATCGCCAGCCTCGGCAAAGAGAAATACCGCGCCCGGCAGATCATGAAGTGGCTCTACACGGGCGGAGCCACCTCCTTCGCGGAAATGACGACGCTGGCGCGGGATTTCCGCACCAGGATGGAAGGGATCGCCCGAATCGCCGAACCCGCAATCGACCGGATCCAGGCTTCTCAGGACGGAACGAAAAAGGTCCTCTTCCGCATCGAGGACGATCTCTTCATCGAGAGCGTCCTCATCCCCGGCCGGAACCACTGGACCGCCTGCATCTCAACCCAGGCGGGCTGCGCGATGGGATGCCGCTTCTGTATGACCGGTCGGCAGGGGCTGAGTCGGAACCTCTTCCCCTCTGAAATCACCGGCCAGATGACGATGCTCAGGCGTCATATACCCGAGGGGCCGGAGATCAAGAACATTGTGCTGATGGGGATGGGGGAGCCGCTTGCAAACTATGACCACACGCTGAAGGCGATCCGGATCCTCACCTCCGATTACGGCCTCGGCTTCTCCAGCCGGAAGGTCACCGTCTCCACCTGCGGCATCGCCCCCTGGATCGTGCAACTGGGAAAGGATGTCTGCGTCAACCTCGCCATCTCGCTCAACGCCCCGGATGACCGGCGGCGGGACGAACTGATGCCCGTAAACCGGAAATACCCGCTGGCTGAACTGCTCAGGGCCTGCCGCGACTACCCCATGCCGGGGCGCCGGATGCTGACCTTCGAGTACATCCTGATGGCGGGCGTCAACGATTCCCCCGCCGATGCGGAAAAACTGGCCCGGCTGCTTCGGGGCCTCCACTGCAAACTGAACCTCATCGCCTTCAACGAATTTCCAGGTTCCGTCTACCATACGCCGACCCCGGAGGCGATTTCGGCCTTCCAGCAGATCCTGCTTGACCGCCACTTCACGGCCATCCTCCGCGCGAGTCACGGCCGCGATATCCTCGCCGCCTGCGGCCAGTTGAGCGGTCAGGCCGCCCGCGCGAAAGAAAAAGGCAAAACAACGGGCGGGGAATTTTCCTCACCGTAAAAAGATCCTACCGCAAGACCACCAGCGCATCGACCGCAACCGGTCTGCTTCCCTGGATAATCAGCGGATTGACGTCGATTGCCTGGATTTCCTCACGCTCCAGACCGATTCGGCCGACCGCCATGAGACATTGAATCAGCGAACCGTGATCAACCGCCGGCATGCCCCGGATCGCTCCGAGGATTTTCTTCCCCTTGATTTCCGTGAACATCTCTTCGGCATCCGCTTCGCTGAGCGGCGCCGGTCGAAACGTGACATCGCCCAGGATTTCGGTCAATATTCCCCCCAGACCAAACATCACGCAGGGACCGAATTGGGGATCGCGGATCATTCCGATCACCAGCTCCCGTCCCCCCTTGATCATCTCCTGGACCAGGAATCCCCCCTCTTTTACGGGAGAGGCGGCGCTGATCCGCCGGTAGGCGAGCTCCAGGTCCGCCTCGTTGCGCAGGTCGATCGCCACGAGTCCGCGTTCGGTCTTATGGCTGATCTCCGGAGAACACACCTTCAGCACCACCGGATAGCCGATCTCTTCTGCAGCCCTTCTCACCTCTTCCCAGTTCTGCGCCAGGATCCCCTTCACCGTCGGGATGCCGAAACCCGCCAGCAGCCGGGCGCTATCAAATTCCGAAAGTGTCTTGGGGTTTTGTCCCCCGTCCGGGTTTAAGATCATCTCTTTTTCAGTCATAGCCTTTCTCTCTCCTTCAGCCGCGATCCATATATCTGCGGCACTGCGTCAAGATGGAAAGAACCTCGAACGGCTCCTCGATCATCGGAAAAGTCGGTACGCCCCTCGGTTCCAGAAATGCCTTGGCGGCCTCCATATGCTTTTTCTCCGCACTGAAGGTGACGAAGATCGGTTTCTCCGGATATCTCCGTGCCAGATCCACGATGAACTGCAGATCGGGAACGCCGGTTTCATCCGTGATCATCAGGATCGGAACGACGGCGTCGATATGGGGATCCTTCAAAACCGCCTCCATCCCCTCCCGGTAAGCATATTCGATCCCGTGCACGATGGCCGACGGCCAGATGTCCACCGGATTGCGCATGCGGATGTAGGGCGGACTGATCTCCTGCAGGCGCCGTCGGCTCTCTTCATCCAGGGCCGGCACCTCGAGGTTCCAGTACTTCTGGCACATGTCGGTCATCGCCACGAGCATTGCGCCCGAGGGCGCCAGGTAACTCACGCGGTTTCCCCGGGGGAGCGGCATGGCGGACAGCGCTTTCGCCGCAAGGATCAGATGGGAATATTTGTAGATCCTTGTGATGCCTGCCTGTTTCAACGCCCCGTCGATGATCCGGTCATCCGAGGCCAGCGCGGCGGTATGCGCCCCCGCGGCGTGCGAACCGCCCTCGGTGCTCCCGCCTTTGAGCAAGATGATCGGTTTAAGCCGGGTCGTCTCCCGCGCGATTTCGAGAAATCGCTTTGGGCTCTTCAGGCTCTCCAGATACACGAAAATGGACCGGGTCTCCGGGTCGGCTGCATAATATTCAAGGACATCGCTCTCATCGACGTCGACCTTGTTGCCGATGCCGACCACGCGCGCCACCCCGTAGTTCTCGGCCGTCGCAATATAGCGCATGGTGTGCGTGGCAAAGTTGCCCGTCTGGGCAATGTAGGATACATTGCCCCGGGGGACCTTCCCGAGCGGGAAAAAACTCGATGTAAAATGGAAGGGGGTGGAAGTCACCCCGGAGGTATTCGGCCCGATAGCCCGGACGCCTGTCTCCCTCACCACCGTTTCCAGTTCGCACTGCAGGAGCCGCCCCTCGTCGTCCACTTCGGAAAATCCGCCGGCCGCAAGAACAACGGCCTTGATCCCCCTGGCCGCACATTCACGAATCACCTGCGGATTCAGCTTTGCCGGAAGGATGATCACCGCCAAGTCGATCCCCTCGGGAAGATCGTCGATGGAACAATAGACCCTCCTCCCCTCAATCTCACCCCCTTTGGGATTAACGAGATAAAGTTTTCCCGGGTAACCGTTTGCGATGATGTTCAGCAGGATATCATTCCCCGGTTTATGGCGGACCGAAGTCGCCCCGATCACGGCAACGCTTCGGGGTTCAAAAAATGAATCGAGTCGATGAGTCACTAAAGTCTCCTTTTGTTGAAATAGTCTCTTTTGACAAAAAAGCTTCTACCACATGTATTCGAAAGGATCAATTGCCTTGACAACAATTGCCGATTCTCCGCGGCAGGCTGCGGGGAATACGCTCCCGGGCGGATTCGTTTTCCGTGCGGTTGACAAAAACGGATTCCTGGGTCATAGTGCGATCCGACCGTGATCGACATCCGCATTCGGCACGGTTGGACATGCCGGGCGGACGGTTCATATCCGAATTGCATTTTATCCAACGGGAAGGAGGGGATGGATGAGACTTTCATGGGACGATTACTTCCTCAAGATGGCCGAAACGGCATGCCTCCGCTCGACCTGCCTGCGGGCCCAGTTCGGGGCCGTCCTCGTCCGAAACCACACGCTCATCAGCACGGGTTACAACGGCGCCGCTTCGGGTGTCCGGAGCTGCCTTGAGCGGGGGGAGTGCGTCCGGGACCGCCTCCATATCCCGAGCGGCGAAAACTACGAAATCTGCCACTCGGTCCATGCGGAGGCCAATGCGATCATCCGTGCCAACTTCGATTTGATGGACGACGCCACGCTCTACATCTTCGGTCTACAGCAGGAAAAGCCCCGTAGCGGAATGCCCTGTTTCATGTGCTGGCGGATGATCTTCAATGCCGGGATCGGCAATGTGATCTTTCTCGATGACGAGGGGCAGAAGAAGACCGTCAACGTCAAGGTCGTCGATCGCGGCCGGATACTCTCCTATTCCGCTCCGGAAATCTGATCGCGACCCTTTTCGTTTTTTGCGCATCGGCAATGATCCTGCACAAAAGGAGAAACAATGATTCTGGTTTTCCAGGGAAAACGCCCGAAGTTTGATGATAGTGTTTTTATGGCTCATAATGCCACGGTCATCGGTGACGTGGAGCTCGGATCGGAAACGAATGTCTGGTTCTACAGCCTGCTGCGCGGCGATGTCAACACGATCCGGGTCGGCGCCCGTTGCAATATCCAGGACGGATGCATCCTCCACGTGGGAAGGGACCTCTTCCCCCTTGTGCTGGAAGACGAGGTCGTCCTGGGCCACCGGGTCACGGTCCACGGTTGCCGCATCGGACGCGGCGCCATGATCGGGATCGGCGCAACGGTACTCAACGGCGCCCGGATCGGTGAAGAGGCGATCGTCGGCGCCGGTGCGGTCGTCACCCCGGGTACCGTCATCCCTCCGCGGATGCTGGCCCTGGGGATCCCGGCCAAACCCGTCCGGGAACTCGCGGAGAGGGATTTCACCCTGATCCGCCGTACCCGGGAGAACTACCGAAACCTCATGACCATCTACATGAACATGCAGGATTGAAGGAGGAGTTTCCCATGGCCCTGATTCTGGCCCTCGATCAGGGAACGACCAGTTCCCGCGCAATCATCTTCGATGACGCCGGCGCCAACGTCGGCTCGGCACAGCAGGAATTCCGCCAGCACTATCCCCGCCCGGGCTGGGTAGAGCATGACCCCGTCGAAATCTGGGAGACCCAGGCGGGCGTCGCCGCCATCGCCATGAAGAATGCAGGCCTGAACGGCCAAGAGATCGCCGCCCTCGGCGTCACGAACCAGCGGGAGACAACCGTCGCCTGGGAACGTGCGACAGGCCGGCCGATTTACAACGCCATTGTCTGGCAGGATCGCCGGACGGCCCCCGCCTGCCATCGTCTGCGCGAGGAGGGCCTCGGACCGCTGATCCGGCATAAGACCGGCCTCGTGGTCGACGCCTATTTTTCCGGGACCAAGATCGCGTGGATCCTCGATAATGTTCCGAATGCGCGAAAAATGGCGGAGGAGGGGCTTTTGGCCTTCGGGACGATCGATTCCTGGCTGATCTGGAACATGACCGGGGGGGCGAGACACATCACCGACTGCTCCAACGCCTCCCGGACGATGCTCTACAACATCCACACCGGCGACTGGGACGACGAGCTTTTGCAAATCCTGAACGTTCCCCGGGCCGTTCTCCCTGAAGTCCGGGGTTCCAGCGAGGTTTACGGCGAAACGCACTCCCCGTTCTTTCCCTTCCCGATTCCCATCGGCGGCGCGGCCGGAGACCAGCAGGCCGCCCTCTTCGGCCAGATGTGCGCGGCGCCGGGCATGGTGAAAAACACGTACGGCACCGGATGTTTCATGCTGATGAATACCGGGGCGACGCCGGTCGTGTCGGCAAACCATCTGCTCACCACCGTCGCCTGGAAGATCGACGGGAAGACGGACTACGCCCTCGAGGGAAGCGTCTTCATCGGGGGCGCCGTCGTCCAGTGGCTCCGGGACGGCCTCGGCATCATCGGCTCTTCCGCCGATGTGGAGGCTCTGGCCCTTGAGGTCCAGGATACCGAAGGGGTCTATCTCGTACCCGCCTTTTCGGGACTGGGGGCTCCCCATTGGGATCCATACGCCCGGGGGACCCTGGTGGGCATCACCCGGGGCACAAAGGCGGCCCATATCGCCCGTGCGGCCCTGGAGAGCATCGCCTACCAGTCGCTGGACCTGCTTCGTTGCATGGCAGCCGATTCCCGGATCGACATCGAGGAGCTCCGCGTCGACGGCGGCGCAACGGCCAACGACACCCTGATGCAGTTCCAGGCGGACATCCTGGGCGTCCCCGTCGCACGGCCCCCCGTCCTGGAGACCACGGCGCTGGGCGCCGCCTATCTGGCCGGCCTGGCCGTCGGCTGCTGGAAAGGCGTCAATGAAATAATCCATCGCACGGCCGTTGCGAAGAGATTTTTGCCGAGGATGGACAGGGAAAAGGTAGAACAGTTGACGCGCGGATGGAAGCGCGCGGTTGAACGCTCCCGAAACTGGGTAGAGACCTGAGGGCATCATTCGGAATGAAGCCGCGGCACGGCGCACCACCGGAAAGAATGGAGGATAGACCATGAAGCATGAGGAAGGGTTTTTCAAGGGCGCCCGGGATCAGCAGATATATTTCCAGAACTGGCTTCCGGAGGGCGAAGTGAAAGCTGTGCTCCTCGTCGTTCATGGTCTTGCGGAACACAGCGGGCGATACATGAACCTCGTCCATCATTTCCTCCCATTAGGCTACGCTGTGTATGCAATTGATCACCTCGGACACGGCCGATCCGAAGGCACGCGGGTTTATGTGGAACGATTCACAGACTATACGGATATGGTCGTTGCGTTCCGGGAGAGGATCCGAGAACGGCAGAAGGACAAACCGGTTTTTCTGATCGGCCACAGTCTGGGCGGTCTGATCGGCGCCCTGTATCTGATCGAACATCAGGGAGAACTGGCCGGTGCGGTTCTTTCCGGCCCGCTCGTGAAGATCCCCGACAACATCCTGGCGGTCACCATTTTTTTGGGAAAGGTCTTTTCCGTTCTTGTACCGAGACTCGGGTTGATCGCGCCGCCGGAGGCGGCCGGCGTCAGCCGAAATCCCGCAGTGGTCCGTGCCTATGAGACCGATCCCCTGGTCTATCGGGGGAAGACGACGGCGCGCCTGGGTTCGGAAATACTCAAGGCCATGCAGCGCATCGGCACCGAGGCGCCCCGGATCACCGTTCCGCTCCTGATCCTTCAGGGAAGCGCAGACCGCCTGGTCTCTCCTTCTGGCGCGCGGATTCTCCACGATCAGGTCTCCTCCCCCGACAAGCGGATCATTCTCTATGATGGCCTTTACCACGAGGTGTACAACGAACCGGAACACGACCAGGTCCTGCTCGACGTCGAAACCTGGATCGAGTCTCATCTTCGATTGGCACATCCTGCATAACAACTACTTGACGGCGCCTCATGCAGGGTGAGTGCACAATCACAAGAGGATACATGATCCATATGAGACGAAAATATTCAAAGAAGAAAAACATTGCATACTGGATCGGAAAGATTTGGCTGTGGCTTTTCGGCTGGCAGTTGGTTGGCGAGACGGAATTCCCGCTAAAATTCGTTTTGATCGCCGTGCCGCATACCTCGAATTGGGACCTGTCGTTCATGTTGGCTTCCTCCTATGTTCTGCGCATTCGGGTTCGCTGGCTCGGCAAACATACGCTATTCACCGGTCTAAAAGGCCGGTTCCTGCGCGCGCTCGGCGGTCTGGCGGTCGATCGGTACTCGTCCCATAACCTGGTCGAACAGATTGCCGGGGTTTTTAATAACTCGGAAAACCTGATCCTCGCCGTGCCGCCCGAAGGGACGCGCGGCAAAACCGATTATTGGAAATCGGGCTTCTACCACATCGCCCGTGCGGCCAACGTGCCAATCGCCTATAGCTTCCTCGATTACAATCGCCGGCGCTGCGGCATCGGCGGGTTCCTAACCCCGACCGGCGACCTGCACGCCGACATGGAATTCCTGCGCGAGTTTTACAAGGGGATCCAGGGGAAATTTCCGGAGAATGTTTGCGAACCGCGACTGCGCGAGGAGAGCGAGACCGGCGAATTCGAGCGGCCAGCCGCCCGGAATTCGGCGGAACAGAAACCGACTCAATGCAAATAAAACCCTATCGGTTGGGCAACCACCCGGATAGCGGAAAAAACAAGGAGCCCCGGGCCCCTTATCTCTTTTTCCAGTCATTCTCTCAATCGAATGAAAAATCGGCGCGTTTCCCTGCCCGCTCTCTATCACATGAAGCCGAGGAACTGCATCAGTATGCCGAGAATGTAATGGACGATGATCACGCCGATCAACGTTCCATGCCGCAGGTAGAGCATGCCGAAGAAGAGGCTGCCGACGAAAACCATGCCAACGAAGGCCAAGCCGAGATGTAAATGAAGGATGGCGAACATCAGCGAGACAACCAGAACGGCGCGCACGCCCTTCTCCGCCCCGAAAAAGCGGACCAGCGAACCCTGAACAATACCCCGGCTACCGAGTTCCTGCAGCGTGGCGTGCATCAGATACAGGACAAATTCCTCCGGAATATCGGAAATTAATCGCAAATCGAAGAACGGCTTGTCGGCCGCCAGGATCCCCATGCGAATAAACGCCCATTTACCGAGAATCCCGCCACCGATCAACGGGATTGCGATCAAACCGGCGTCCCTCAGCGAACGCCGCCAATTGGCGAGCGTCAACCCCATGCTGGCCCAGGTGTAACCGAAGCGCCGGGCGAAATAGAGGCTCGGGGCGAGAAACAGGATGAGCATGCCCCATTCGTAAAGCGGGTTGTCCGTGTTGATATTGAAGTTCTTTATCATGACTGCGGCGAAATTCTGAATCCCGAAAATAATTACAATCAGGATCAGGAATTGGGCGGCTTCGTTGCGCAGGCGGGAGCTTTCGAGCTGCGCATGCAAGGATTCGACGTGCGCTTCGTTCTGCGAACGCAAACGGTCGACGTTGATCGTTGCCAGGTTTCGCAGGATCTGATTGTAAACGTCGCGCAACTCGGCCGCCTGTTCGAGCAACTTGCGCGATAAAGTCCAGACTGTCACCGGCTCCATGGCCATGATCGTCGCCGAGACGAGCCGGTTGTCGAGGAAGGACATGTCGCCGAAGACCTGGCCGTCGCACAGCGTGCAAATCACGAAGGTTTCGCCCTCGGTACGGCTCATTTTGACGATGTCGACCTTGCCGGCTTCGATGAAGTAGAGCCTGTCCGAATTCTGTCCCTCCCGCAGGACGATATCCCCGGCCTTGAATTCAGTAGGCTCCAGCAGACCTGCCAGCACCGGGATCTGATTCCGATCCAGGTTATTGAACAGCTCCTGTGTGGCAATGAATGCTTCTGCCCTCTCTTGAATGTCAGACATAGACTCGCTCCTGAGTTGAATGGTGTTGTTGCCTCGTTATGATGAAGATCGAATTTATTTTCCGCCTGGGTTCAAAAAATTACAGCGCGCACCCGACCATTGTTCTCCGCAGACACCCTGTCAGGTGGTCTGCGCTCTTCTGTCTTCGCTACTTGCCCTTGCGCAGGTGCATGACGATCCAACGCTGGCGTGAGGGCGGGTTGGGGGGAATGAACTGGCTCTCCCAGCCGCCTATCCACAGGGACAACCACTTGTGCAAAAAGTAAGGGTCGTTGAGCAGCATGACGGGGGCATTGAGGAGAATGGCCAGGAATACTCTGGGATTCGTCCAGGCCCAACGCAGATGCGACATGCCGACGAGCGAAGTGATCAGATAGTCGCTCGTATGGTCCTCCAGGATCTGCATGTCGAACTGCGGGGCCGTGCGCGTCAGGCCGTCGGGATCCTGCGGGTAGAGGCCGCCATAGGACCGCTCCAGGAGGTAGCCCTTGAAACACTGCGTCCAGGTCATCTCCCGCGACGTGCGGTAGGTGTGGATGCATGTGATGACAGCCGCGCCGTTGGTGGTCTCCGGATCCAGGCACCGGGCGACGATGCGGAACAACTTCCCGTAGAGTTCGTCGCGGAAGCGCTTGTCCCCCTGCAGGAGGAAGTGCTCGATGGAGCCGTTCAGGACCACAGCGTCGAATGCGCCGTGGAACGAGCTATCGTGCTCCAGATCCCAGACGTTCACAAGGCGCACGTCCAGCCCTTGCGGGCGGCAGAAAGCCACCTGTGAGGTGGAGATGGTGATGCCAACGGCCTTGGCGCCTCGATCCTGGGCGTCTTGCAGGAGCCTGCCGTTGCCGCAGCCGATGTCAAGAATACGGGTTCCCTTACCGGCGCGGCATTGATCGAGAAGCCATTCGCGCTGGCGCCGTTGCGCTTCTTCATAGTCCATGAACAGATCGCCGCAGAACATCCCTTCCGTAAGGTCCAGGAAGTCTCCCCTGGGGCCGGTGGGGTCTTGGAGCATGCTCAGGAAGCTGTAGCACCAGGTGGTCTTCGACCACTTTTTGCCGAGGCGTATACCCCGGGAATTCAGGTATTCGATAAAAACTTCCGCCGCCGCCAGCAATGCGAAACCCCAGGCAGAATCTTTGCGCAGGAAGAGCCAGATAGCCGCAGCCAAGAGCCCGTACCGTATGAGGCAGTGCAGGGAGATGCCGGCGCCGTTGCGGAAGGTAATGAGCCGGCGGCACCACCAGAGGGCGAGCGCGTACGCCAGGACCGCGGCGACGACCATGGCAGTGAGTGGTGTCAGTGGGGTCGCGACAAGAGTTGCCACTTCACCGGGAAACACAGGATGGTCTGCCTCCTTCTATCCAAACCGGCATTGAAATGAATGGATGGGAAATCGATGCTCATCGCCCCGCCCGGAAATAGTCCGGGATTGAGACCGTAACGATCCAGCCGGATGAACAGAAACCTCGATGTTGATTGCTCCGGGGAGAGGATTGATACGTCCAAGGCGCGACGGAACTTTATGCCGTAACGCAGAGGTGCCGGAAAGGGTCAAAACAGTGCGTTGACAACCCATTCCACCCTGCACGAAAGCTACTTGACCGCGACAACCATGCAGGGTGAGTGCAGAATCACGTACTGCGCATTCGAGCCCAAAAGGAATTTTTGCACTTTTGACTTTTTGATCACTCCGATAATAATCTCGTCGGCGCCATTATCCTCGGCGAATTGGACGATATCCTCGCCCGGTTCCATACCACGGATCAGGAGGTGTTCTTCGCAGGGAATGCCCTCTTTTTGAACGGATTTGACGGCCTCTTCCAGGTTGTTTTTGGCCTCGAAAATATCCTTTGCACGCTCCCCGGTACCCCCGACGAGGGATGTCAGAACATAAATTTTGCCATCGAAAGCCTTGGCGTGCTTCTTGGCTACCGTCAGGGCCTCTTTTGCCGCATCCGATCCATCGTATCCCACAAGAATTTTCATTTTGATTTCCTTTCGGGATGAAATTCCATTACATGTTGATGATTCGACCTTGAATGATCTGAAACAATGAGCAAAAGAACGGGGATCCTGCCTTATAACTGCTCGTAAACTATCAGCTCAATGAAATAGTGTCAAGCATAATAAAGCATAATAAAGCGGTGGTTTTGGGAGGGGTTAGCCGTTGGATACGGCTAATGAAACGGGCAAGGCCGCTATAGAATGTCCGGAAGGAGCAATTCAAAAAGATATAGGATGGTGGTAGAATACCTTGATTGAATCCTTTATTTATTACTCCGGCAATAATACATCCCAAAGTCGTCATTCCGGCGAACCCCGTATCAGGTCCGGGGCAGGCGCCGGAATCCAGAATGAATTAGACTGGATGCCGGATCAAGTCCGGCATGACATTGTATATATTGAATTACCGGAGTAATAATGGGTTAGACATATCGGAATCGAACCGACAACCTATATATTTGAGAGTCCGATATCCTACCATTTAACAATCTCCAGACTGTGTGTCCAAAACTCACAAAAAAGGGGCTGCGATTTTACTCGCAACCCCTTGATTTTTGGTGAGCCCTGTCGGGATCGAACCGACAACCTACTGATTAAGAGTCAGTTGCTCTACCAGCTGAGCTAAGGGCCCACATTTGGTCGTTCTGTACGCAGAAGATGGTACGCCCGGTAGGATTCGAACCTACGACCAACAGATTCGAAGTCTGCGACTCTATCCAGCTGAGCTACGGGCGCTTATTCCGTTTTCTGTCGCGACCGGACGCAATATTTGGGGTGAGTGAAGGGATTTGAACCCTCGGCCTCCGGGGCCACAACCCGGCACTCTAACCAACTGAGCTACACCCACCATTCATGCCTGGTGCGCCTGGAGGGATTCGAACTCTCGACCCACGGATTAGAAGTCCGTTGCTCTATCCAGCTGAGCTACAGGCGCTTATCCTCGCGACGCACTGCATTCAGTCCCTTTTCAAAGAAGGCGGTTTATAGACCCTTTGCCTCCTTTTGTCAAGACCGAATGCATACTATTTTCTTTTCCCTGTCAGCGAACGAATCCGGCGATCCCCTCGAAGCGGTATCCCTTTTTGGTAAGCCCCTCTCCGCCCTGGTCGGTCGTGTAGAAATGGCCGTTACTGGCAGGATTGAACCAACGGTAGAGCTCTCGCGTACCCACGAGGCGTGAGGTGGCGATGTTTCCGATCGCCCCCTCAAAGACATAGCCCGGGAGCGGCTTGCCTCCCTTCGGATCGTAGGAGTAATAATGGTCCCCTTTTACCGGGTTGAACCATCGGAAAAAATCGGTCGTCCCCGGCGTCCCCGGGGCAAAGAGTCTAAAAGCAATCCCGCTGTGTCGATATCCCTTTAACTGCAGGCGTGAAGCCTCTGTCTGAGGATTCGTTGTATAGAGATAGTCGGAACCGGCCACATAACGGTGAACCTCCAGGAATCGCGGCGTCGTCTCGGCCGCCACCTCCAGAAAGACCTCCACATCGGCATCGTCGCCATTGGAGGTGAAAAAAATATAATCCCCGTAGATTCCCGGCAAAAGCTGGCGTGTGTTGACTGCAACATTGATGTAGTCCGTCTCCCGGGTGGTCGTGCCGCTGTCCGGGAAGACACCGATCCATCTGGGCGGTCCCTTCTGGACCGTTTTACCGAAGATCCGCAACCCTTCCAGCGTCACCTTCCCCTCCCCGCCGATGATGGTGAGGAGGTGAGGGCCCTCCGGCTGTCCATCGATGATCATGGCCTCCCCTCTCTCCCGTCGCTCTGCAGAGCCATCGATGGTGCCCACAAACTGCTCATCGATAAAGACACTAAAGGGGCCGCCATCCGGAGATTTCCAGAAATAAAGGCCGATCCCCGTCCCCGTGAATCGGTAGCGCAAAACATTCTGTTCACCCTGTCCGGAGGGATAGCCTCCCTCTTCCGCCCAAGTTCCTGAAATTTCAAGCCCTTCCCGGAGCTGCCCGCTTAAAGAATACACGCCTGCGGCGGCGGCTTCGCTCCGCAACGAGATGTACCGCCCTACCGGCGGCTGCACCTTCGCCGGCATTCCCCGCGTTCCTGCGACACCCGCCCTCCACTTCAGGATCTCCCGTCCCCGATTTGTAAGATGGATCCTCTTCGTGATCTGCTCCCCCGGACGGACCGTCCCGAAATCCATCCGGAGGGGCTCCACATCCAATAGCGGCGCGGAGGGCAGTTCGGTGAGCTTGACATGGAAGAAAACGTTTCGCATCCCGCCGTCATAATTAAAACCGATCGATTCCCGCAGATCCCCCACCGGCACCTCGCGGCGGAAGACGGCTGTAATACCCGAAGCCTCCAGGCGGAGGATCAGCACGCAGCTCCGTTTTTTTGACGAACCCACCTCTTTCACATAAACGAGATGGATCCGCAGAGGCTCCGGCGCCTGACCGATCACGCCGGAGAGAATCTGATTCTCCGTGAGGCTCCATCCTTCCGGTCCTTCCGCGAACCACTCCACCTTCCCCGGTCCAGCATTCTTCAGATAGAAGGTCCCTTTCGCCTCTTCTCCCGGACCAAGGGCGCCGAGGTCTATTTCCTCGGGGCTGGCTGTCAGGACTGAACGGAGGGCATCTCGGTCATCAACCGGAACCAACGGCGTTTTCGGAACATTCTGACCAAAGGCCGTCACGGCGGAAAGAACGATCAATAGAAGCAAAATAAAGATCCCAAACCGCCCTGTCATAAAGACTCCATACCGATTATTTATGGGTCGCTTTTAACCCAAAGCACCAAAGAACGCAACGTTTTTCGCCATTAAAAGACTTGACACCCCTCGGATATCCGATATATCGTCCCACGGTTTTTCGTACAGGGATCGAATCATCGGTTGTTCAAACCGCAGAAACGGGAACGATGCAAGAGATGGATCAGGAATCGCTGAAATACTGGATCGCCCTCCGGGCGGTGGAAGAGATAGGCTGTGTGGGTTTCCGGACCCTGCTTCAGGCCTTCTCGACCCCGCGGGAGGTCTTTTCCGCCACAGCGCAAACCCTCCGGGTGATCCCGGGGATCGGCCCGAAGACAGCCGATTACATCCGCTCTTTCTGCGACTGGGGTATGGCCGAGCGGGAGATCGAACGGGCCCGGGAACTCGAAGTCGCCATCATAACCTGCGAGGATGCGACCTACCCCGGGAATCTCCTGAACATCTACGACTACCCTCCCCTTCTCTATGTGAAGGGTTCTCTCAATCCGGAGGAGATCTGCGTGGCGGTCGTCGGATCGCGTCTCGCCTCCGTCTACGGCCGGTACACCACGGAAAAAATCAGCCGCGAACTCGCCCTCCAGGGGATCACCATCGTCAGCGGTCTCGCCCGGGGTATCGACGCCGCGGCCCACAGGGGTGCGCTGGCCGGCAAGGGAAGGACGATCGCGGTTCTGGGTTGCGGCCTCGACATCATCTATCCGCCGGAGAACGAGGGGCTGGCAGCGGCCGTATCCGCCCATGGCGCGCTGGTCACGGAATTTCCCTTCGGTACACCGCCCAACGCCCCCAACTTCCCATCGCGAAACCGGATCATCAGCGGCATCTCACTCGGGGTTGTCGTCGTGGAGGCCGGTGAGAAAAGCGGCTCCCTGATCACGGCGCGGATCGCCGCCGAACAGGGACGGTCGGTCTTTGCTGTCCCCGGAGAGATCGGCGCCGCTGGCTCGCGGGGGACCCACCGGCTGATCAAACAGGGGGCGATGCTGATCGAAAACGTGGAGGATATCCTCGAGGAGATCCTTCCCCAGGCAGCCATGCCGCCGTCCGCCTCAAACAGATTATCGCCGGCACCGCAAACGGACGGGGCAAAGCCGGCTCCGGCAGGGGAGGATCTCCTGCCTGCAGAGAATATTGCGGAACTCGGCGATGCGGAGCAGAAACTTCTGACCCTGATCCCGGTCCGGCCGGTGGACATCGATACATTGATTACATCCTCCGGCCTCAAAGCCCAGGAGGTCCTGAACGCGCTGCTCATACTCGAGCTTCGCGGTCTCATCCGGCAGATGCCGGGCAAACAATTTCTTCGTAAGGAGTCATAAAATTGAATTCACTGATTATTGTGGAATCGCCTACCAAGGTGAAGACCATCGGCAAATACCTCGGCAAGGATTATGAGATCCGTGCCTCCGTGGGTCATGTCAAGGACCTTCCGAAAAACAAGCTCGGGATCGATCCGGAAAATGGCTTCGAACCGACCTATGTGGTCATGGAGACCAAGAAGAAGGTAATCGCCGAACTGAAGAAGGCGGCCTCCCGTGCGGATCAGATCCTCCTCGCCCCGGACCCGGATCGTGAGGGCGAGGCCATCGCCTGGCACATCGCCGAAGAGATCGGAAAAAAGAAACTGGTCCGGCGCGTTCTGTTCAACGACCTCACCAAGGAGACGATCCTTGACGCGCTCGCCCACCCCCGCGACCTGGATTTCAACCTGTACGAGGCGCAACAGACCCGGAGGATCCTCGATCGCCTCGTCGGCTATCAGATCAGCCCGCTGCTCTGGGACAAGGTAAAACGAGGCCTGAGCGCCGGTCGGGTGCAGTCCGTCGCGGTCCGGATCATCTGCGACCGGGAGGCGGAGATCGGGAAGTTCATCCCCGAAGAGTACTGGAACATCACCGCGCTGGTGGAAGGCGCCAATCCGCCCCCCTTTGAGGCAAAACTGCTCAAGATCGACGGGAAAAAGGCGAAGATCGGAGACGGCGCCCGCTCCGCAGAGATCGTGGCTTCGCTTACGGAGGCGCCTTTCACGGTTTCCTCCGTCGAGAAGAAGGAGGTCAAACGCCAGCCTCCCGCCCCGTTCACGACAAGCAAGCTCCAGCAAGAAGCCTCCCGCTGGCTCCATTTTTCAGCGAAGAAAACCATGATGAACGCCCAGAGGCTCTACGAGGGGATCGAGCTGGGGAAGGAGGGCTCCGTCGGTCTGATCACCTATATGAGGACCGACTCCGTCCGCATCGCCGCCGAGGCGCTGGGCGAGGCGCGGGAATATATCCAATCCCATTATGACGCCGCCTATCTGCCCCCGAAGGTGCGCGTCTTCAAGGTTTCCGGAACCGCGCAGGATGCCCACGAGGCAATCCGGCCGACGGCGGCCTCCCGTTCGCCTCAGGAGGTCAAACCGTTCCTGACGCCGGACCAGTTTCGCCTCTACCAGCTCATCTGGAACCGTTTCCTCGCCTCCCAGATGAACCCGGCCGTCCTCGACCAGACCACGGTGGACATCGCCGCCGCCAACTGCCTCTTCCGCGCACAGGGATCGGTGATGAGGTTTCCCGGATTCACCGTCGTCTACACGGAGGGCAAAGAGGACAACGGCGATGAAAACGGCTTCGGAAAGCTTCTGCCCGCCGTCCGCGAGGGGGAGGTCCTGAAACTCGTCTCTCTGACGCCGGAGCAGAAGTTCACCCAGCCGCCGCCGCGCTTCTCCGAGGCCTCCCTCGTCCGCGAACTGGAAGAAAACGGCATCGGCCGCCCCAGCACCTACGCGACGATTATCAGTACGATCCAGGACCGGGAATACGTCCGGCTGGATAAAGGGAAGTTCATCCCCACGGACCTGGGCATCCTCGTGACGGATCTGCTCGTCAAGAATTTTCCCCGGATTCTCGATGTGGCCTTCACCGCGTCGCTGGAGACCGATCTCGACCGGATCGAGGCGGGAAAGATCAAGCGTCTTGATACCCTGAACGGCTTCTATCTCCCCTTTACGGAGGAGCTGAAAAAGGCAAAGGCTACGATGCGCAACGTGAAGCGGGAGGAGACCCCGACGGATCTTGTCTGCGAGAAGTGCGGGAAACCGATGGTCATCAAATGGGGGAAGAACGGCCGTTTTCTCGCCTGCACGAACTATCCCGATTGTAAGAATACGATGAATTTCACGCAGGACGACAAAGGGGAAATCCGGCCGGAGGAGAGGCAGACCACGGACATCCCCTGCCCCCTCTGCGGCAAACCGATGTCCGCCCGCCAGGGCCGCTTCGGGAAGTTCCTCGGCTGCACCGGCTACCCGGAATGCAAGCATACGGTCAATGTCGGACCGGATGGGGCGCCGGTCGCCGCCCCGGCCGGCGGAAAAGAGGGCGACGCCGTCTGTGAAAAATGCGGGAAGCCGATGGTCGTCAAACGGGGCCGTTTCGGGACCTTCCTCGGCTGTTCCGGCTATCCCGAATGCAAGAACATCGTGAAGACGCCCAGGGGCGCACAGCCCGGCGCTCCGGCCGCCCCGGTTGAACTCAGCGACGTTTCCTGCGAGAAGTGCGGGAAGCCGATGGCCGTGAAAAAGGGCCGTTACGGGCAATTCCTCGGCTGCACCGGTTATCCCGAATGCAAGACCATCATGAAGTACAAGGCGCCGGCGAAGGGGTCCCCCGGAGACGGAACGACACAGCCATCCTGATCGGCGGCGGGGGGATCATTGTGAATATCGACGCGCAGGACGCCCCGGTCATCATCATTGGCGCAGGACTGGCCGGTTGCGAAGCGGCATGGCAAATCCTCCGGCGCGGACGACGGGTCAGGTTGTGCGAGATGAAGCCCGACCGTTTCTCCCCGGCCCACAAGTCGCCTCACCTGGCGGAGCTCGTTTGCAGCAACTCGCTTAGGTCGGCCTCCCTGGAAAACGCCGTCGGCCTCCTCAAGGAGGAGATGCGGCGGATGGACTCCCTGCTCATGGCGGCGGCCGATGCCACTTCCGTCCCGGCCGGACAGGCGCTCGCGGTCGACCGGAACGCCTTCTCCCTATTCATCGAGGAAAGACTCGCCACACAGCCGGGGCTTACGATAATCCACGGCGAGGTCACGGAAATCCCCGCGGAGGGGGTAACGATCATCGCCTCCGGCCCCCTCACCTCCGATGCCCTCGCCCGGGCGATCGCCCTCCGGACCGGCAGCGATTACCTTTACTTCTACGACGCGATCTCCCCGATCGTCGAGGGGGATTCGATCGATGCAAGCCGCGTCTTTCCCGCCTCGCGTTACGACCATGGCGAAGCGGACTACCTGAACTGCCCCATGGATCGGGAGACCTACGAGGCCTTCTGGAAAGAGCTGACCGAAGCAGAGGAGGTCCCCCTTCACGCCTTCGAGGAGATCAAATGCTTCGAAGGGTGCCTCCCGATCGAGGTGATCGCCCGGCGGGGAATCGAGACGCTCGCCCATGGGCCGATGAAGCCGGTCGGCCTGATCGATCCGCGGACCGGACGGCAGCCACACGCCGTCGTCCAGCTCCGCCGGGAGGACCTAAACGGCATCCTGTACAACATCGTCGGGTTTCAGACGAAGATGACCTGGCCGGAGCAGCGGCGTCTCTTCCGGATGATTCCCGGCCTGGAGAAGGTGGAGTTCGCCCGGTACGGGAGCATTCACCGGAACACCTTCCTCAACGCGCCAACCCTGCTGATGAACACGCTCCAGCTCCGCTCGGATCCCCGCCTGTTTTTCGCCGGGCAGATCAGCGGCGTGGAGGGATATGTGGAGTCCATGGCAATGGGCCTTCTCGCGGGACAAAACGCCGCCCGTTTCCTCGCCGGCCGGGAGATGATCCCACCCCCTCCCGAGACCGCCTTCGGCGCGCTGATCGGCCACATCACAAACGACAACCGGAAAACATTCCAGCCGATGAACGTGACCTTCGGTCTCTTTCCCCCGCTTCCCGGGCGCATCCGGAAGAAGGAACGCGGGGCCTTTTACGCCCGGCGCTCCCTCACGGCGCTCTCCTCATGGCAGCAACAGACCGCCGGCAACGGGATGCCCCCCGGCGCTTTACCGATTGGGTAGTCTCTCGGATTGAATCTCAAGATGATCTCCATCTTCAGGGAGGAGATGGGATTGGTGATGCTCTGACAGAGTAGCTTTTTTTATCAAAGCGACAGGGCCTCTCCAGAATCGCCGACATCTGTTCTTGGAGATAACGTTCATTGTTGAATTGTCGAACCCGGGTGTCTCACATCTCTTGTCCGGTCACAATAAAAAGGGGTTGGAAGACAATCTGCATTCCAACCCCTTGTAATTCTTTGGTAGCGGGGAGAGGATTCGAACCTCTGACCTTTGGGTTATGAGCCCAACGAGCTACCGGACTGCTCCACCCCGCGTCACCGCATAGGAGTGTTCTCTATGCGAATAGGCTTTCTAATCCACCCGCCGTGACTTGTCAAGACCTATTTCGATAAAATCCCGTCGAGAGGCATTTTCACCGGGCGCCGTTTTTCATCGCCTCATCTTTTCCCGAGGACGCTGAAGACATCGCAAGGCCGGTCCAGCCCTCGGATGACGGGAGAGGGGATCTCCTCCATTCGGACCAGATTTTTCACAAGGCTCGCCGTTTCAGAGCAGATGAGGATCTGCTCCCCCCTGGCAAGTTTCTCAAGTCGGGAGGCAAGGTTGACCGGGGCGCCGAAGATGGTGTATTCCTTCTTCCAAGAGGAACCGAAGATCCCGGCCATCACCTCGCCGGTTGCGATCCCGATGCCGACGGGGATCCTTCGCTGGGCATCCGGGATGCTTCCGTTGATTCCGGCAATCTCCTCACGGACGGCCAGCGCTGTCAGGACGGCGCGCGCGGCATCATCGCCGCCGCCGATCGGCGCCCCGAATATCGACATGATGCTGTCCCCGATGTGCTTGTCCAGCGTCCCGTTGTGGTGGAAGATGATGCTGTCGAGGGGTGAAAAGTAGTGGCGGTTGAGCAATTCGGAGAGTTCGTCGGGGCTTAGCCTTTCGCACAGGCCGGTAAATCCCCTGATGTCGATGAACACGACGCTCACGATGAGGCGCTTCGGCAGCAGAGCTGTACTGCTCCTCTGAAGCTCCGTGAGAACCTGCTCCGAAACAAATTGTTTGAGTCTTTTTTTGATGTTGTACTCCCGGACCTTGGCCCGCAGCTCATCGTTTTCGAAAGGTTTCGTCAGAAAACCATCGATCCCCTCGTTGACTGCCTCAATGGCGCTTGCCATCGTCGCATAACCGGTCAGCATGATCCGTGTGATCTCCGCGTTCAACCGGCCGATCTCGATCAAGGTCTCCAGACCGTCCATCCCCGGCATCCGGTAATCGGAAATGACCGTTTCGATATCCCGGCCGTCGCCGCGGATGATGGAGAGCGCCTCTTCGCCGTTTTCGGCGAGGAGAATCCGGTAACCGTCTTTTTCCAGGACCTTCTTCAAGGAGCGGCGCACCCCCTCCTCATCATCGACCACCATCAATGAATTCATGATTCCCCCCTCCTGCAGGGGAGCTCGACGGTTACGACCGTCCCCCTCCCCTTTTCGCTTGCGACACGAATCTGGCCCCCGTGCCGCCGGATGATCTCATGGGACAGGTAAAGGCCAAGGCCCGTGCCCCGGCCGACTACCTTTGTTGTGAAAAAAGGCTTGAAGATGTCCTTCAGAAAAGCGGCGGGGATCCCGATCCCTGTATCGCGGCACTCGATGGTTACGGTATTGTCCGGCTGCTGCCGCGTCGTCAGTGTGATACGCCCCTTCCCTTCCGGGAGCGCCTGGAGGGCGTTCCGGATGATGTTGATCAGCACCTGCCCCAGGTTGGCGAAGTTGCCCTCGACAGGCGGGAGGGCATCGTCATATGCCTTTACGATCTCCACGGGCAGGTTCTTATACTGATTGTGGAGCACCCTGAGCGCATCATCGATGGCACGGTTCATGTCCACCTCCTCTACATAGGTCTGGGTCTGACGCGACAGGTCGAGGAGGCTCCGGATGATCGACGCCGAACGCCTGAGTTCACCGATTGAAAAGCGGAGGTCATCGAGAACCTCCTCCCTTTTTTCCCTCTGCATTTTCCATCCTGCGATGGTCTCGACGCTGGTCTCGACGAGGCTCATTGCCCCGGCGATAGGATTGTTCAGCTCATGGGCAGTCCCGGCCACAAGCTGCCCGATTGCGGCCAGGCTCTCCGAACGGATGAGCTGCTGCTGTGTCCTCTCCTTCTCCGCCAGCGCCGCCCGCAGGGAGGCTGTCCGTTTTTCCACCTTCCGTTCGAGATCGCGGTTCAGCGCCTCCATGGCCTCATAACTCCGCGCATTCTCAATCGCCGTCGCCGCCTGGTTCGCCATCGTCGTTAAAAGCTCCAGGTCCTCATCGACGAAGAGCTCCCCGGATTTCTTCTGACCGAGGGCAATCAATCCGGCCAAACCTTCGCGCGCGGGAAGCGGAATGACCAGCACGGCGCCCAGATCGTCAAAAAGCCTGCTCAACAGCTCCCGGTCCGCCTCACCCGTGGAACGCCTCTCCACCTTGGCCCTGCTCAGCGGCCGCATCTCCATCCCCAGAATGCGGATCAGCAACGTAATCCCTTCGCATGGCGCCTCCCCTGTACCGCCCGTTTCTTTTCCGTCATAGAGACGAAAAACATCCCCTTCGGCGATGATGAGCGTCACCCTTTCCACCTGCAGAGCGCCCATGATCGCGCCGATGAGCAGTTCCCGGATCTGCGGGAAACTTAGAAGCGAGGCCAGCCGCCCGCTGATCTCCTGGAGCAGTTCCCGGTAATCATATCGTCCCCGGAAAAAAAGGCAGTCGATGAGGCGCTGCACCCGTTCCCGAAGGGGGGTGAACAACAGCACGATGATCAGCGCGAGGACCAGGGAGAGCACAAACGAATCGCCGCTGCCGGCGGTGAGAAAAAAGGTGTGGAAGAGAAAGATGACGAGGATATAGAGCGCGGTGAGAATGCCCGTCAAGAGGAAATAGACCGTTCCCCGGCGGATGAGGGCGCCGATGTCCAGAAGGTCATACTTGAGAACGCCGAAGGCCAGAAATACGGCCGGGATAAAGCTGAAATTCCCCAGCGGGTAGACGGGAACGCCGCTGACCGGCAGGATCGTCAGTGCCAGGAGCAGCGTGGAAAACCCCATCCCTCCGAAAATGTATTTGATCCGGTTCCTCCTTTGATTGTCTGTGCTTTGCCTCATTGCGCGATAGAGAACCGCGAGACAGTAGAGGACCGTAAAGGCAACCGCTGCCGAAAAGAGGTGAAAAAGCACACCGGCGCGGGCTATTCGGCCGAAGGAATAGTAATGGAACCCGCTGAAGTAGAGATCGGTAGGAACGACGGTCAGAGAAGCGATGCTGAACAGCCAGGCGGAGATTTCCACCCATTTTCGGCCACGGATACCCAGGAATTCATGTACGAACCGGATGTATATGGGTACGCTGAAAACGAAGAAGAAATGGACGGTTCGGTCAATGCGGAGGGCGAGCCTCTCGTCGGGCATAATGGAAACAAGGGCCACGTCGGCATTGAGGAGGGCGCCAAAGAGGCAGATGCCGGCAAACAGGATGTTTGTCCGCTTTCTTCCGCCCCGCAGCAGCGAGATCAGCGCAAGGCCAAGCAGGACGATAAATCCCAGAAGCGGAGGAATGACATATGCTGATACCGTGCGTAGAGCGTCCGGAACCATCTTTTCTTCCCCCTTGCAAAAGGTTTTCTGCCGGGCAAAGTTCCCCGCGATACGGACCGCGGAGGCTTCCGATGCTTACCCTTGGATCAGCGGCGATCAGAATCAGAAGACGAAGACGGCGACGGCGATGACCGTGGTGAACCCGTGCGACTGGACGATGCTGGACTGGGTGATGTTCCGGGTGCTGACGATCTTTCCGCTAATCTTGAAGATCTCCTTTTTTTCGTCCCAGCTCTCATCGATATCGAAGTCGATGCCGAGCGTGGAGGCGAGCATGGCCGCGGCAAGGTCTTCCGAGTAATCCCCCGCCTGACGCTGGGTCTGGCCGAAGGCGTGATGCTCGCTGATGTAGCCGTAGGTTCGCTTGTCGGCGGGTATGGCGCAGCCTACGGATGCCGCCAGCAGCCGCCTCGGTTCATTGCTGCAGCAGCGGCTCAGAACACAATAGGTGATGGCGCCCGCCTGGAGTTCCTTGAGGCCCCGGGCACGTGATATCACCTGACAGCCGGGCGGCAGGATGCTGGACACCTGCACGAGATTGCATTTTTCGATGCCGGCATCGCGGAGCGCCAGCTCGAAGGAATGGAGCTCCTCCTTGTGGAGCCCCACCCCTTTTGTGAAAAAAATCTGTTTGGGAACATAAACATTCAATGGCTTACTCTCCTTTATGCCGGCAAGGCACCGGCCCGGTTCTATATTTTACCGCCCTGTACGGCGGTTCTCACTTACGTTATCAGGACTTTTCCGTGAGGTAGCCCATGATCCGATACACCAGCTTGGCCGCAAGAAAATCCGGCGCAACCATTCCCGGAATGGGGGCAAGCTCCACGACGTCGAAGCCCCGGATCCGGCAGCGTTTCGCCGCATCCCGGATAAGACGCAGAACATCCCTCCAGGCGAGTCCCCCGGGCTCCGGCGTCCCCGTGGAGGGCATCACGGCTGGATCGAGGACGTCGAGATCCACCGTCAGATAGAGATCCCCTTTGAGATCACCGCAGATCGTCTCCAGCCAGCCACCCCCATCCAGAATAAAGTCCGCCGCATGGCTCCGGACATGGCTCCCCGCCATGAATTCCGCCTCCTCTACGCTCAGGCTGCGGATGCCGGCCTGGATCAGAGGAGAGATCCCGGAGATTCGTCGGGCCACGGAGGCATGGCTGTAGGGCGTCCCCTGATAGGCATCCCGCAGATCGGCATGGGCGTCTAACTGGAGGACGGTGATCTCCGGATAGACCTCTTTCATCGCCTGTACGGCGCCGAAGGAGATGCTGTGCTCGCCGCCGAGCATGACCGGGATCTTGCCGTCGGCCGCAATCCGAGATATGGTCCGGCGGACGGAGTCCACCATTTCGGCCGGCCCGCGGGCGTCCGCCTCGAGAGGCGGCAGCGTGTGAATGCCGGATCGATAGGTCTCCTTCCGAAGCTCATCATCGTAGAGCTCCATGTTGCCCGAGGCCTCGAGAATCGCCCCCGGCCCGCGCCGCGAACCGGACTGGTATGTCGAGGTCAGATCGTACGGGACGGGAACGACGACGAAGGCCGCCTTCTTATATGCTGTATATGCCGGTGCGATACCGCCAAAATTCATGAGCCCTCCTGAAACAAGAGCGCGCTTCTAACACACCTCCGACACCCTGTCCATCAGTTTTAAAGTATTTCTTCCCTGGGCGGCGGAATCGTCTTTTCCGCATTTTCGATATCGGAGGGATTCTCATTCGCCTTCATCTCGCGGCGGAGATCCCGGATCGTCTTGTTGAGGCGGTTGATCGTCCGGGTCAGGCGGAACCGCTCCACGATACCCATGAATCCCGTGAAGATGACGCCGGCGAGGAACGCGATGAAAATAAGCATGTATGTCGGCAACGACTGATTGAAGAAAGCGACTCCATAATAGTGCAGTTCGACAGGTTTTGCATTTTCCAGGGAAAAGGTGATGACGAACATGACGAAAATCGCCAAGATGACGGTATAGATCACTTTCATCCGCAGACCTCCCGCTGAAATTTCGTGAAATAGGGCCTGAGCTCCCGGGCCGTTCCGGAGACATCCTCGGGAATGACGCGTACCTCGCCGATGACGCTCATGAAGTTCGTATCTCCTCCCCACCGGGGAACGACGTGGATGTGCAGGTGATCGTCGATCCCGGCCCCCGCCGCCTTTCCGAGGTTCATCCCGATATTGAACCCCTCCGGCTTCATCGCCTCGGTCAGGACCCGGACGGAAAGATCCATGAACGCAAACAACTCTTCCCTTTCCTCAGGTAGAAGATCCGCCAGATGGCACAGGTGACGGAACGGAACAATCATGAGGTGGCCGCCCGTGTAGGGATAGAGGTTCACCATGATGTAACCGCTCTTCCCCTCACAGACGACCAGCTCCTCCCCCCGCATGGAATCCCGGCAGAGGACGCATCCCGCGGGCTTCTCCCCCCGGATATAGGCCATGCGCCAGGGCGCGAATATCGTGTCCATCCCGTAACCCCCGCTCAAAGACCGATGCCCGTTTCAACCATCATTCAACATCGGATCGGAAGCAACTTCTCTTGAAAATCAATCCCGCAATTCAACGATCTCCCCTGTGATCGTCTTTCCGATCTCCAGGACTCCGACCGAATTGAACGGGAAGAAACGGTTGCCGGTGGCCGAGCCGGGGTTGAAACAGAGGACGCCTTTTTCCACCCTGTTGCACGGCCGGTGGGTATGCCCGAAGATGAGGCAGTCCACGCGCCCGAATTTCTTTTCCATCGCCTCGTCCATCCGCGGGAACATTCCGCAGACATGGATCAATCCCAGACGGAAACCGTTTATATCGAGGACCACTTGATCGGGGAGGAGACTCCGGACCTGGGGCGGATCGGCATTGCCGTAGACCGCCCGGACCTCCTTCCGGTCGAAAACGTCCAGAACGGCAAGATCGGTCAGATCTCCGGCATGCAAAATCAGATCTACACCATGGAAGGGATGCTCCAGAATTCTCTTCAGTTTTTCGTCATAACCCCGGAGATGAGTATCTGAGATCACCCCTATCTTCACCCGGCCTACCTCCGCGCAGTTACCGGCGGATTATAGCGAGATGCGCTAAAAAGACAAGGATTATTTCGGGCGCGGCACCGCCCGATCCTGTTTCGGTTTGACTTTCCTCTCGGCTGAAGTTAGGATGACATCGAGAAACAGATGCAGGGGTCAAACATGATGCTCGAATCCGCACTCGACAGACTGGCGCAACAGATCCTCGGCCTCGACGAGGCCTCCCTCTCCTCCCTCTGGGAAAAATACAAGACGCGGATGGAGCATTTCGAACCGTCGAAGGAATGGGAAAAGGCGGTGATCATCTTTTTCATTATCAACTCGGTCCGGGCCAAGAACCACATCTTCAACGAGCAGCTTATACGGCAGCAGCAACAGCAGACCAGACCGGAAAAACCCCCGAGAGGAAAACCGGAGCTGCGGCTGGTGAAATGAGCTACCACAGCTAAAACCGAGGATTTCCAGCTACGTTGCTTTCGACCATTGTAACGCTACCGATGAACACTTTCGGGGAGAGGCAGTTTCTCGCAAAATCAGGATTTTCCCACCTGAGACAAAATTTATGAAATCGTTTTCATCTGTGCAAAAACAAATACTTGCCAAGGCTGACGTGCAGTTATCGACGCTGACAGAACAGCAAGTGATTAAACTTGTCAATCGTGAGTCGGACGTAGAACACCTTAGTGACGATCAACTGGTCGAGTTCTTAAAGATTGCAAACGCAACCTATCGCGGTGGAAATCATATTATTCCCGACGAGGAATATGATTTTACTTATCTTGCTGAGCTCCGTAGCCGTAATCCTCACCATCCGTTCCTATCTTCCGTGGAACCCGAATCAGCATTCGAGGGGAAAACCGTCGAACTGCCGGTACAAATGCTTTCCACGGAAAAGACTTATTCAAAAGACGGTGTGAAGAAATGGTTTTTGGGAACGGACCAGCGGGTGGGAATTATTAAAAAGGAGGCTGCCGCTGTTGGCCTGGAGCTTGATCAAGTAAAACTTCGCGTCACTCCCAAGCTGGATGGTTTTGCCGCCTACGACAACGGGGAGCATCTTTACACCCGCGGCGATGGACGTAGGGGTACCGATATAACTCGGGTTTTCGAAAGAGGGCTTTGCATTGGCGGCAAAGGCGGGCGTGGTCAGGGGGCCGGTGAAATTGTTGTCTCGCAGTCATATTTCGCCATGCATCTCGCTGCAAAGTTCGAAAACACGAGAAACTTTCAAGCAAGTATCATTCGTGAAAAGGAGTTGGACCCTTTGGCGGAACAGGCGATTTCTGACAAAGCCGCAGTATTCTTTCCTTTTGCAGCGTTGCCATCCTGGGAGGGCAGCATCGATAAGTTCCTCGCCAGCTTTGACGAAGTAGTTAAAGAAGTCCGGAACTCCGTAGGTTATGATGTGGACGGCATTGTCATTGAAATTGTCAATGAAGATATCCGACGCAGGATGGGTGCAACGAGACACCATCACCGTTGGCAATTAGCATATAAAGAAAATTTGGAAAGGGCCACAGTTAAAGTCTTAAACGTCCGCCCACAGACATCGAGATCCGGCAGAGTCAATCCTGTGGCTGAATTGGAACCTACGCGGCTGAGCGGCGCATCCATAAGGAATGTAACGGCACATCATTACAAAATGGTCAAGGAAAAAGGTATTGGCCCAGGTGCCGTGATCGAACTCATCAGAAGCGGTTTGGTTATTCCCAAAATTGAAAATGTGCTTCAAAAAGCGGACCCGATGATTCCAAAACTTTGCCCAAGTTGTGGGACGGAGCTAATTGAGCAAAAAGACTATCTGGTATGTCCTAATACTTCTGACTGTCCCGCTCAAATAGAAAATACGCTCGAACATTTTTTTAAAACCATAAAAAATATAGATGGATTTGGATCTCAGACGATTAAGAAGTTATATACGAATGGAGTCAGGACAGTTTATGAAGTGTACCTGTTGGATAAAGATAAACTTATCAAAATGGGATTCGGCGATAAGAAGATAACACAGAACTTATTGGATCAACTTCAAAGGAGCCGGACCGAACCTCTTGAAGATTGGCGGTTTTTGGCAGCCTTCGGAATCTATCACATGGGGCTGGGCATGTGTGAAACATTGCTACAGCATTATCGTCTTGAAGATGTTTTTAACTTAACAATGGATGAACTTCAGTCAAAGTCCGTTAAAGGTTTTGCCAAAGTGGCCGCAAAGGCAGCAGTAGAAGGGTTACAAAGGATAAAAAATCGATTCTGGAATTTGTACGACCTTGGATTCAACATTCAACGCACTCAACTCATCACTGAAGGATTAGAATCAATAAATAGTCCCATCGCACGGAAATTGATTGTTTTTACCGGAGCGATGAAATCAGGATCGCGTGAGGACTTGAAAAGTCAGGCAAAGGCTTTAGGAGCCCGCATTGCCAGCTCTGTTACGGGCAAAACTGACATCTTGGTAATTGGTGAAAATGTTGGTACTGTAAAGATAAACGACGCAAAGGAAAAGGGAGTCGAAATCATCACAGAGGATACATATTTGGCTCGTATATCCAAAAACCCTGAAAAGTTAATCAATGAACTTGATTTACATCCTGATAATCAACTCAGATTATTTAAGTAGAAATCGTTACTTTACCTCTAAGAAGTTGGATATTATGGAAAAGCTACAATTCCTTGTCCAAGGATCAGCCGAAAAGCCCTATAAAGTAACATTCCAAAGAGACAGTAACAATCTGTCTGCTTATTGTAGCTGTCCCGCTGGTGATAACGGGCAATACTGTAAACATCGTGTCAATATTCTCAGTGGCATGATAGATGGAATTGTAAGCAATAACGAGCCAGATGTTAAGGTTGTTACTTCATGGCTACCCGGTTCTGATCTTGAAAAGGCATTGCATGTGTTTACGCGAGCTGAAGAACAATTCGAGATGGCCAAGCAGGAGCTATCATCAGCAAAAAAACGATTGGCAAGAGCATTGCATGATTAATAGTCATTTTTTTGAGTTGTGATGTCATGACTGCCTGGGCAAGTTTCCACGGAGAAATATAGGGCCGACGAGAATGAACAAAAGATATCATGTCCGCATCTCCGGCCGGGTGCAGGGGGTCTTCTTCCGGGCGAACACCTGCAAGAACGCCCGTTCATTGGGGTTGACCGGCTGGGTCCGCAACCTCCCGGACGGCCGGGTGGAGACGGTCTTTGAGGGGGAGCCCGAAAACGCCGAAGCGATGGTCGCCTGGTGTCGGACCGGGACGCCGCCCGCCCGCGTGGATCATACAGATGTAGCAGAGGAAAATGCCGCAGGCGGTTTCACCGGCTTCGATATTGTCTATTAACATTCTTCGTTCCGGGGACACGTTCCGATCCCTGCGGGCTTCCGGAACATGTCCCCGACAACCACTATTTGAACTCCTTCAGCACTTCCCCGAAGCCTTCGATGGCGCCCAGAATCGTTGCATCGTCCACACAATAGGCGATCCGGATGTGGCCGGGGCCGTAGAAACCGCTCCCGGGGACAGTAAGGATGCGCCTCTTTCGGAGGGCGTCTGCAAACAGAACGTCATCGGCGATGGGGGTCCGGGGAAAGAGATAGAAGGCGCCATCCGGCTTGACCACGCGGTAACCGACCGAGGCGAGGCCGTCACACAGAAGGTCCCGTTTTCTCCGGTAGGCCTCCACATCGACCCGCACCCCCTGGAGGCCGGCGATGGCCCGCTGCATCAGGGAGGGGGCGTTTACGAAACCGAGGATCCGGTTGCAGAGCGTGAGTCCCCCCATGACCTCCTCCAGGCCCGCCATGGCGGGATTGACGGCGATATAGCCGATCCGCTCGCCGGGAAGGGAGAGACTCTTGGAGTAGGAGGAGGCGATGAAGCTGTGGGGATACGCGTTCATCACGCTCGGCAGATTCACGCCGTCATAAACGATTTCGCTGTAAGGCTCGTCGGAGATCAGGAAGATCTCACGCTTCAGTTCCTTTCCCTTCTCGGTCAGAAGCGCCGCAAGACCCCGAATCGATGCCTCGTCAAAAATCTTCCCCGTCGGGTTGTTCGGTGAGTTGATCAGGACGGCCTTGGTTTTTTCAGTTACGGCCTGCCGGATCGCATCGAGATCGAGGGAAAAATCCTCCCGCAGCGGGACAATCCGGGAAACACCGCCCGCATTGTCCACATAAAAGCGGTACTCCACGAAAAAGGGCGCCGGCATGATCACCTCTTCACCCGGGTCCAGAATCGTTTTCAGAATGACATTGAGTGCTCCGCCGGCGCCGCAGGTCATCACGATCTGGTCGGCCGCAAGCGCCAACCCTCGGGATTCGCTGAGATCCGCCGCAACGACCGCCCGGGTCTCCGGGTATCCGGCGTTCGGCATGTACATGTGTTTCCCGGGGATGTCGGCGGCAGCCAACTCGCAGAGCCGGACCTTGACCGCCTCCGGGGGATCGAGATTGGGATTCCCGAGACTGAAATCGAAGACATTCTCCGCACCGTATTGCCGCTTGAGACGGAGCCCCTCCTCGAACATCTTCCGGATAAAGGAGGACTGCGTCATGAATCCCTTGATCTTGTTCGCGATTGCCATAGCACACACCTTTCTATTGCGTCACACCCTGCCCTGCCCACGGTATCCCGGACCTTGTAAAAAAGTCGTTTTTACTCTCACGCTGTCCCTCACCTGTCAAGAAATTTATGAAGAAAGAACAGACAACGTCCTTGCCGGGAAGCCCCGTCCTATGGGTGGGGCTTCCCTTCCGGGCCATCATCCAGTTGCCTCATTGAAAAATGTTACCGAAGGGGGAGAGATTTTAGGTAACGTTGCCTCATAAAAGATGTTACCGAGATTTGTTGTTTATGGAGAAGATTTTTTTCATTTTCTTATCCATGGTTTT
>Ga0247841_10000999_pt1 | contig 68447 bp, 43 predicted proteins | sample LaCruzMarch2015__2_FD_192410 | JGI IMG/M metagenome (GOLD analysis project Ga0247841, IMG submission 192410) | Freshwater microbial communities from meromictic Lake La Cruz, Castile-La Mancha, Spain - LaCruzMarch2015_18m | ecosystem: Environmental > Aquatic > Freshwater > Lake | place: Spain... | reverse complement strand
TGGGTAGCGAATATGAGCCGGAGGGCAGGCTGACGCTGGCAGTGTTGTTAATCAAATCTTCCGAATAAGTGGCGCCCAGATTCAGATAGGAACTCAGCAACGGCTTGCGGTATGATACTGAAGATGTAACTCTTTGAGCCAGAGCCTCATTGATATCTGTGCTGGTCTCCCAGATGCGTTTATTGCTCACATAGTCGATATTGGCGTCAATAGTGGCATTTTCACCCAGTTCGTGATGGTGATTGCCCCGGATGGAATAGTCATAATTGGTGGCTGCGTCTGAGATGGTTTTGCGGATGGAAGTATTGAAATTGCCTTCATAAAGATACCTGTTGATATATCTGGTTTCGAGATTGGCAGTCCAGCCGGTGCGTTCCATCAGGTCCAATCCGATAGTGGCATCGGCATAATCTTTGTAAGGATAAAAGAAAGCGACATTGCGGATGAATTTGCCGTCAACACTGTTGTACCCGGGTTCCGGTATCAGAAAGCCGGGCTGACGTCCTCGCTTGATGGAAAAAGTCAGGAAAGGGAAGTAGAAGATGGGCAGGTGATTAACATAGGCGATTACGGGTCTGCCCACGATTTTGTCGTTGCGGTAAAGCCGCATTTGTTTTGACCAGAACCAGAAATCAGGATTGGGGTCTTCACAAGTGGTAAACCTGCCTCCATCCACATCATATACATCAGCGTCTATCTTGCGGATTTCATCGCCATAATAGTAGCCTTTGTCAAATTTACTGGCACCATCATACATCATACCGGTCTGAGAATTGACATCATAATAAACCTGTTTGCCAATCAGCACCTGGTCGTCATCCTGCATAACTGTTCTGCCTGTGGAAAAGGCTCTTTCCTTTTTCAAATCAATCTGCAGGCTGTCTGCCATAATTATGGAATTCTGATACTTTACGGACGTATTGCCAAAGAGATATATCTGTTCTGTGTTATAGTGGAAAGCAATGCTGTCTGCGGCGTAAGCCAGAGAATCCTGTTTGGTTGCATTAAGACTGTCTGCCTCTGCTTTCAGGCTATCGGAAACGGCTTTGAGACTGTCAGAAGGAGTAGGCGCAGTTGGTTTAGGGTTTTCTGTGGGCTGAGTTTGCTGGTTTGTATTGGGAATTATATTTGTATCTTCAGACCAAAGCGGCAAACCTCCGGTCAGCAGCATGGCAGCAGCCAGCAGAAATGTCAGAACCTTGTTACCTGTTTTCATTACAATACAATAACTACACTTTCCCTTTTTTATACCTTTCATAAACTGTAGGTCAAGATGTCAAGTTATTCGTCATTCTGCAAGTTTTCAGATTCTTTGAAACTTCGTTTAGACAGCCGAGGGCGGCTATCCTACAGACGTAGGTTGGCTGCCCTCAGCCGACTAAAGAGCATCGAAAACACACTTGAAACCCTTCGACAAGCTCAGGGTTTTTGCGTTCAGACAACCGAGGGCGGTTATCCACAGACGTAGGTCAATTGTCCTCAATTGACCAAAGAGCATATCGCATTGTTAAAAATACCGTGTCTTTTGCTTGACAGCGATGCTGTATATGTAAATCTGACCTTGTGACTTGATGGTGCTTATCATGAGGTAATAGGGAATTCCGTTAAATGCGGAAGCGGTCTCCGCCACTGTAAGCAGCACTTTAAGGTTTGGCTTGTCACTGTCTGGGTTTTGGACGGGAAGGCAAGTCAACGCTGAAAAGCAAACCGCTGCGAGCCAGGAAACCTGCCACCGGGTCTTTCTCTTTCCACGGAGCAAGGAAAGCGTCTTTTTTTTTCCTCAAGTCACACAATAATTGCGGATTTGAGGTGAACTAAATGGCATCAAACCAATTGCTTCGGCAGACGATTTACCGATTTATCCTCCTGTGTCTTTTTCTGTCTTTCTGGATAAACGCTCCGGCTGTGATCATCTATGTCGTTAATTCCGAATCCCGCACCCTCAGCCGCATAAACACAGACACCAATCAGGCGCAGAATGCCTTTGCCACATTGGGCATTATTCCCAACAAAGTTATTGTCACAGAAGACTTTCTCTGGAGTGTCAATTCCGGTGACAATGCCGTGCAGAAAATCAATTTGCAAACCGGAAGCACTATTGCCAATATCCTGATTGAAGCCGGCAGCAATCCGTGGGATGCCTGTTTTGAAAACGGCTTTTTGTATGTTACGGGTCTGTTTACCAACAAGGTTTACAAAGTAAATACCCATACTAATGCAGTCGAAAGTTCCCTGACTGTGGGCATTTCCCCTGAAGCTTTGTGTGCTTTCAATGGGAAGCTATATGTCACAAACACAGGTGGATACAACAATAATTATGCCAATAGTTCCGTCTCTGTGATAGATTTGAGCACTTTTGAAGTGACAAACACCATTCCCGTTTCTGCAAATCCCCAATATATTGTCGAGCAAGGCGGGCTGCTGCACGTTTCCTGCACCGGCAACTGGATAAATACCTTCGGTAAGGTCTGCATCATCAATCCTGTTACGGAAACAGTCATCCAGACTCTAAATATTGGTGGCAGTTTGGGGGGCATCTGGGTCAAAAATTCACAACAAGCTTTGGTTGGTGATGGAAACGGATTAAACCTGTATCAGTATAACCCCGAAAGCTTTACAATTCTGAATGACCCAAGCAATCCTCTGTCGCCGGGCGGCTCTGTCGTCTGGGGCAATGCAGATTTTATTGCTGTGCTTTCTCCCAATTGGGGAAGCAATGGCAAAGTCCGGCTACTGCATCCCGATTTTACTCTCTGGAAGGAATATGCGGTTGGTTTAGCACCTACCGATCTGAAATTCCTGCCGTCAGATACCAATAATGACGATGAAACCAATTTTGCCGTTCCGGGTGTAACCGTTTATCCCAATCCAGTTTATACAGGGCAATCCATCATATTTGAGCTCATTCAAACAAACCCTTATGGAAAAAGGGGCTACAATAATAATTCCCACTTCAATCTCAGCATCTACAATTCCAAAGGGCAGTTGCAGCTTCAGCAAACTGTTCTTTCCGATAAATTTGCAGTTTCAAGCCTGAATTTTGGCGCAAAACAACCCAGCGGAATCTATTTGTACCGGATAGAAACCGAGCAAGGAGCCGTCACCGGTAAGTTTATCATCCTGCACTGATTTAAGTTTTTTAGCCACAAGGTGGTTTTGTATTTGATAGCCCAAAAATTCATTCATGTGTGAAAGCACCTTTAAACCAACCCCATCAGGATTTTGAATAACCCTGATGATTTTAATCATAAATGTAAAAAAAATATTGTTCATGTGGTTAACCCTAATGGTATTATGCGTTTGAACCTTAGCTTTAATTTGTTTCAATTGGAAACCCTGATGAGGTTAAAATGATCTTATATCCTTACCCATGAATAAATTCATGGGCTTTTGAATGTCAAATCCCATCGGGATTCTAAATTTGCATAGTCTGAATCAAGATGTCTGAAATGGGGTAACAAAACAAGATTTAATATTTGTATAGACAGACGTGGGCGTCTATCCTACTTAATACTAAGTATAAAGGGACACTTAAAAATGCAAATAGGGACACGAAAACTGCAAATGGCAATCCTCAGCAGACAAAAGGGTCACGAAAACTGCAAAAAGGGACACGAAAAATGCAAATAAGGACACGAAAACTGCAAATGGCTTTTTGTGATTTCCTAACATCTCTGATGGCAATGGTATAGCAATCTGAGATTTCCTTGTCTGTGTTTTCTATATTGATTAAATCATGCGGAAAGGACTTGACCACGGTTGCGACAGGATTATGTATAACCCTATTAAACGATGGTCGGGACCACCGGCAAGGGAGATACAAATGACTAAGAAGATCGAAGAGACCAAGACAGACAAAAAAGGCGCAAACCTCTTTAATACACAATATAATCTGGTTATTCTAAGAGATGAAGATGAACAGCAGAAAGCGGTTGAAGAACCTAATCCATTCGCATACGATTTCAACTATGACAACTGGTGGAATCGCTACCGGGCAGCCTGGCTCAAGTCCGAGACCATGACAGACGAGGAGATTCAAACCAGGGTCGATGATGCATGGGAATGTTCAGACTATAAGGAAGCCATACAACTAATGGCTGAGATGATATGCAGATTGCAGCAGTAGATTGACTTAGGCAAAGCTCTTGACATTAGCACCAACAGAAGCATGTTGGTGCTTTTCTATTTCCCTTCTTAATTTATGGAGTGGGTCTATACTGTTTTGGTGTCATGCTATAGAATACTATGATGGATATTTGGTTATCGAGTGAATTGGTAACTTTAGGAGCAATGTAGATGGGACATTATGATCAATTACTTGAGTACATAAGTTATTTTGAGCAAGAGGGCAACGAATACGGTAAATGCATATTTACTCACAATACTATGCCCTACTACGATTATGACAGCAAGCTGACCTCTTTTATACGATGCATAAGTGAATCAGATTTGATGAGAGTAGATTATTTGAGCTGCATTGATATATCAAATAATGTGCATATTACGGAAGGAATTGAGAAAGCAGATTTTGAATTACTAAAAGCTATGTTTACGTATTTCAATCGGCAGGAACGATTTCAAGAAGGGTTATGGGCTTCGGCTGCCAAGAGAGGAATCTTTCTTAGGCTTTTGAAACGTCTAAAGCAATTGTTAGTGAATGATAAAAAGAGAGGATAGCGTGTCAGGTGTAAAACTGGGTTGGATTGATTTTTCTAAAGAACATCGCAATAAAGTAATCAGCGTAATGCATTTGCTCTCAGAGCCTGAAGCAGTGGATGAGCTTGGGATTGGTATCGTTCGAGATGCATTTTCAAACATCTTTTTCCCCGGCACTTCTACTATCCAGACGAGAGCCAAATACTTTCTTATCGTACCTTATCTTCTTTACGAGCTTGAACATGAAAAGGTAAGCAAAGCAGATGAACTCATTGATATGCTGCATAAACAAGAAACGCATCTAATACAAATTCTGATGAAAAGTGGCGAGGATGGCATAATCGGTTCCTTTGCTGGATCTGAACTGAAACGTAAACCTTCAGATGTTTACTGGAATGGAATCAGGACTTATCGCATATTCACCGGAGCTAAGTTGTCTATATATGATTATGCCAAAGCTATCTGTTCGTTAAAAATCGGAAAGCAGAAATTCAAAGATCAGGGAAGTATCAAAGCCAAAGATGACGAGATTGATGGGGATGATAAAGATGCAGTAATGGGAGACCTTTGGGGTAGATTCTGGAGACTCCCAGACATTCCTAATTACTGGAGAGACAATCTCAGTATCAAACTAAGCAATCAAGAAGCGGTATATCTAAAGAACCAGATTGTGTCATCCTGTCCTGACTCAATGCTGTGTTATGTTCTTCAAGAAAATGATGCTGACTTTTTAGCCATCCAAGAATTTGATCATATCGAAGGGATTCAGGATAAGCTTCCATTTGAATTAAAGAATTACTATTTACTGGCAAAGCAATTTGCAGATTTCATATATGGCACACATCTGAGATATAACGTGATCCTATCCAAGGGAGAAAGCAACGATGTTCTTGAGATGTGGGATATATGGCATGTTGGAATTAGGGAGCATGCGAGTATTGATTTGAATCGAATATTCACTTTGCTTGCCAGAAACATGACACTCAACAAGTTTCTTATTGATTGCCAAAGTGCTATGCTACAAGATGATATTGAGAGATTGGATCAACTTGTTCTTAAAAGAGAAATTGACCTAAAAGGTAAGACCAGATCTAAATTGAACAACAAAGAAGATTTAGATTATAAGGGGTGGGTGGGCATCAGCAAGCTTCAGTACAGGCTTCCAAATGCCAAGAGACTCTTAAGAGACATATTTGATGGATTGGGAGAAGCTAATGTTTAAACCAACCAGTGACCGTTTAGATTACAGCCATATACTTGCTCCTCCCTCTGGATATGAAACTGTATTTGCAATCGGAACGACCTACTCACTTGATCTGGATGCTCTCATCGGGGCATGTATAGCTCTGGGTTTATCAGAAAGCACTGACAGTGCATTAAAAGAAAACCCACTCTACTTACTCGAAGCGTTGAGAAAGACCTCCGATAAATTATTACTCTTTTGTGAAGCTGGTCAGATAAAGGCACCAAGTACATCCAATAAACTTCACATCCTTCTGGAAAAGATGGTAGTAGAAATTGTGATGAAGAACAAGAAATCCTTCCACCCCAAGCTATGGCTGATAAAGTATGAAAATGCAATGAAGGATACTCTTTACCGCTGTGTGGTGCTTAGTCGCAATCTGACTTTTGATCGCAGTTGGGATGTATCTGTTTGTATTGACGGGAAGTCTGAAACTGGAACTATCAGCGACAAAACCAAACCATTATCTGACTTTCTCATTGCTATGACAAAGCATGTAAATCGCCATGATATTGACCAGTTTAAAAAGAAAGCACTGGTAAACTTCAGCACTGATATCCTGAATGTCAATTTTCAGCTTGATAGCAAGGTATTCACTGATTTCAGTTTCTGCCCTGTGGGAATACCTGGTTACAGTAATGCACAAAGCGGACTATTCAAAACTTATAATGAAATGCTGATGGTATCACCTTTTCTAAGTAACAACATCATTTCAGAACTCAACTCACTTGCGTTGACCAGTAAACTACCCAATACGCTTATCACACGCAAAACAGAATTGGCTAAACTCAGTCCGGATGCTGTTTCCAAATATAACCTATTCGTGATGAAAGATGTGGTCATAGATGGAGAAGAGAATCTCAGCGAAGGTGATAATGATGATAAGCAAAGCCAGGACATACATGCCAAGTTATATCTAAAGACAAAATACTCAGATAGCGAGCTTTTTATAGGTTCCCTGAATGCTACGAACAGTGCTGTCAATGGGAACATTGAGTTTATGCTTGCCCTTTCTGGAAAAAGAAGAAATCTGAATGTCGAAGCAATGAAGCAGGACATCTTCGGAGTCGATGACAAGAACAATCCATTTGAAAAAGTGGAACTAAAAGACCAAGCTGAAACAACTACTGAAGACACAGAAAATCTGGATTTAATTATCAAAGCAATTTGCAGGTTAAAAAGTAGTGCCAATGTGTTTGTTGTAAGTGATAAGTATTCTGTCGAGTTGTCATTCACAGGATATAACACCGAAAATAATGTGTTTATCTCGCCTTTGCTGAAGCCTAATTTGGAGCAGAACCTTGCTCCAGCAATCAAATTTGATAGTCTTGATCTGCTTCAGTTGTCCGAGTTTTATATTATCCGAGTGGAAGGTAAAGAAACAAGCATTAGAAGAGTTATCAAGATAAGCACTGAGAATATGCCTGATAACAGAGAAAGCATGATTGCCAATGGCATAATCAAGGATAAAAGGGATTTCATCCAATACATCACTTTCATTCTGGGTAACGACTATTTACTCTCAATGCTTGAGAATACAAGTCAGGCAAACTCATTTATGTTTGACCAAAAAGTACCTGTTCCGGCACTCTATGAAAAGATGCTCAAGGCAGCAGCGCATTCACCTGCCAAACTTGATGAGATAACACAAATCATGGAGCTTATATCCGATGAAAGTAAGATACCGGACGGCTTCATAGAATTACATGATCTATTCATGAAAGTAGTAAAGAAGAATGTTGGAAAAACTAAAATCAATTGAAAATACAGTCCTGAATGGACTTAAGGACTTCCAACTGGCTACTGCCAAAAGAGTCCATGAGCTATATAAACAAGGGCAGAAAAGAGTCTTGGTGGCAGATGAAGTGGGATTAGGCAAAACCCTGATAGCCAAAGGTGTAATCGCACAGACAGCAAGATATCATTATGAAGATAAGCATGACGAACTATTTAAAGTAGTGTATGTTTGCTCTAATCAGGTCATAGCCAATCAGAATTTGAATAAGCTGAAAATATGTGAAGATATCACAGTTGATGGAGTTACCGATACTCGGCTGTCCATGCAGCATTTAAAGATTTACGAACAGGAATCTGATAAAATCGTGCTGAATAGATATATCCAACTAATTCCGCTTACTCCTGCTACATCCTTTTACATGACCGGTGGTGCCGGAAGCTACTACGAGCGTGCTTTAATTTATGAAGTACTGCATAGGACAAGTCTGCTTAAGGGCTGGTTCAGTGATAACAAGATTGAATTGATCAAAGTGTTTTCTGGAAAAGCTACCTTAGGCTGGAATAAGGCACAAGACAGATATGCCAGGCGTGTAACTGAATGTGATAAAAAGACAGAAGGAAAATACCTACGAGACATGTCTGATGCAATTGAAAAGTATATGGAAAACACCAACCTTTATGATGAACTGATATCAATATTTAGCATAACGGGCAATTCATACGTTGTTATCAACAAACTCAGAAAGATGTTTGCTGAGATCAGTGTGAACCTCTTAAATCCGGACTTGGTCATAATGGATGAGTTTCAGAGATTCAGATCTTTAATTCAGGAAGATGAGACCAGTGAAACAAGCATTCTTGCTCACAAGTTCTTAATGGGAGATGATGTAAAAGTACTGTTGCTCTCTGTTGCTACAAGCTATATTCTACTCTTGAGGAAATCTATGAAACTGGTAGTGATGACCCGTATAATGAATTTCTGGAAGTTATGAAGTTTTTACAGCCAGATAAGCATCTGGAATTCAAAGAAATCTGGAGTAATTACTCACTTAACCTCAGAGAGATACACCAAGACAAGACATCAATCATTGAAGCCCGTAAAAATGCAGAAGATGCAATGTATCAGGCTGTCTGCCGAACTGAGAGAATGGCTGCAATTCAAAATGCCAATCTTGTCGATGATACTAAAGCCAAACAATCAATCAGCATTAACGAAAACGACATCATCGCCTTTATGGAAGCTGAAGATTTAGTTAAGAGTATAGTTGGGATCAGCACTGTGCCTATTGAGTACGTAAAATCCTGCCCATACCTACTCTCATTTTCAAAACAGTACAAGTTCAGAAAGAACATCGATAACCACTTTCAGCATAATCAACAACAAATAAAACAAGCTAACAGAAAGCTGCTGTGGATTGATGAAAATGCGATTGAGAAATATAAAGAACTCGTCACAACCAATGCCAGACTTGAGATGCTCAAAGAGATTGCTTTTGAGAATAAATCTGAATTGCTTTTATGGATTCCACCTTCTAAACCCTATTATGAACCACAGGGTGTTTTTAAAGAAGCTCATAACTTCTCCAAAATAATGGTGTTTTCAGCTTGGGAGATGGTTCCCAGAATGATTGCATCACTAATTTCTTATGAAGCAGAGCGGAGATCGGTTGGCAATCTTGTCGCTTTAAATAAAGACAAAAAGAATACGACATATTCAGCACCCAATAGTAGACGCTTCCCAGTAGCCAGATTACGCTTTAATATTGAAAACGGCTTACCTCAAACCATTAGCCTATTCTGTCTGCTTTATCCATCTCAAACCTTAGCTGAGATTTATAATCCTATATCTTATATTAACAAAGGTCAGAAGCTACAAGAAATAGAAGCTGAACTACAAAGTGCTATCGAGACCAAGTTATCCAGATTGACAGTTTATCAGACTAACCCCAACCGGGTTGATGAAAGATGGTATTACTTAGCTCCTATGCTCTTAGATGATGCGGACTATACAAAGCAATGGTTTGCTTTCGGAAGAGAACTTATCTCAGCAAGCTTGGATGAAGATGAGCAAAAAAGCCAAAAGGGGTTTGATCTGCATCTCGATAAGTTAAGAGAGTACTACCAAAATCCTGATAGTGCTCAACTGGGACTGTTTCCTGATGACTTGGCACAGGTTTTAGGCAGAATGGCTTTGGCATCACCTGCTGTATGTGCCTATCGGGCGTACGGTCAAAACGCAGCTTATGCATCTCAATTTGCCAAGGCTATGATCAATCTCTTCAACAGGAACGAAGCAACTGCCATAATAGAGCTATGCTACGTCAAAACAAGTGATGATGCACATTGGATGAATGTGCTACATTACTGTAGAGATGGAAATCTCCAGGCGATGCTCGATGAGTTCATTCATATGCTTACTGAGTCCAATGGTTTAGTAAATGATGATAATAGGTACAGAATAACTCATGCTTTGATGATGAATGCCATGAAAACACACTCGGCAAGTTATACTGTCGATACGTATCGAACTTTCAAAAACAGCATCCTTTACGGCAAGGAAAAGGGCATTTCGCTAAGGTCTCACTTTGCTGTGGGATTCTATAAAGGCGAAGGTGAAAGCAGTAAGATGGTAAATCGTAAAGAGAGCATCCGCAATTCATTTAATTCACCATTCAGACCCTTTGTATTGGCTACAACTTCTATCGGACAGGAGGGATTGGATTTCCATTATTACTGTCGAAAAATCATGCACTGGAATCTGCCTTCAAATCCCATCGACCTCGAACAGAGAGAAGGTCGAATTGACAGATTCAAGTGTCTGGCAATCAGACAGAATATCGCACAGAAGTATGCCGGTATGTCCACATTCGATACTGATCTATGGAAAGAGATGTTCGATAGAGCAAAGCAGGAATATAATCCGGAGTACTCTGAATTAGTACCGTTCTGGTGTTTACCTGATGCACACGGTATCAAGATAGAACGTATTGTTCCAGCCTACCCTCTCAGTAAGGATATTGGAAACTATGAAAGGTTAATCAAAATACTATCTTTGTACCGATTAACCCTAGGTCAGGCAAGGCAGGAAGAGTTACTTGAGCACATCTTTAAGAATTATGAGAATAGCGAGGAGCTAAAAGAGCTTTTCATAAACTTGAGCCCTTATTATAAGAGATGATCAAGAATTAGATAAAAATGCTGCCAACTCCCTTAGGGGATTATCAGAAGATATTTAAATTTATATGCTCATCTTCAAATGTAGATTCCAGCATGTTTTAGATATTTTTGCCGTATAGAAAGGAGATACTTTGGCTACATTGCATATCTATTGACCTGTGCTATAACTGACTCATGTTTATCTATGACTACATCTGTTTTCAATCATAATACATACAGATTATGATGATCATCATAGCCTAATAGATTAATTGATTCTACTCGTGAAACTCCCTTTACTCTTAAAAACTGAAGCTTTAAGCAATATGAACGGCAATTTAATTATCTAAGATATATGAGTAATTCTGGCACTCTTGGAGAACCATAGAAGCAAAATGTACAGTTGTACATAATGTAACTAACAGTAAGATAATTAGATAGTCAAATAATGGTGTTCTGGTTATTTGCAATGAAGGAATTTATCGTAGCCATCATACTTCATAACCTTATGTAATTATGTCTCTTAGCTTGTTTGGGCATCATTGGTATGGATGTTGCTTACAATAAACCCAATAGCCTAAGAGCAGTATTGCTCATTTAGGATAAAAGTGATAAGAAGAATGAATCATTTGACAGAATAACGATATAGGAAATTATCATATTTATGGGAAAAGTTGTAACATCCCTATCCATAATGATTAGTATGTAAGGCTCAATGTTTACTTATGAATGGAGTGTGATTATGTCTCTTCATGGTACTAACTATATATGTCTATTGCGATTTTTTTACCTACTGGATCGAATCGATACTCATCTTGAAAAGCGTTTTTAATGAACATGATACCTATGGGAGTGGTTCAATGATTACTGAGGAAGAAATAAGGGAAATCGAATCTAAGCCGAATGACGACATATCTCAAGAGAATTTTTGGAATTTGAACAAGGCTGCCACCATAAATCTTTTACGTAATCCAGGAGCAGCGTTAAGATTCGCCAAGAAAGCCTATAAAATAGCGAAAACGATTAATACACAAGCTGAGTTGGCTCAGGCTTGGTTCATCATGGGTAATTCACTTAGAATGACTGGGGACGGGCAGAAAGCAACTCCCTGGTTTAACAAAGCTATCAAAGCTTTTATACAGTTAGAAGACAAAGGCAATATGGCTCGTGCCATGGGTTCTTTGGCTGGACATTATACAAACATAGGTCAGCTTGACCGTGCTCTTAGCTGCTTTGAAGAGATAGCCGTAGTTTTTGAACAAACTGGAGACACAAGGAGCCAGATTATCAATCTGGTAAATATCGCAGACGTGTATCTCATGAAATGTGAATATAGTAAGGCTATCATACATTTTAAAAGATCAATTGATTTATGCCAGATCCAAGAATTGCCGGAAGTAGAAGTTTCATCATTATGCAAAATGGGGGCAATCTATGATCGTTTGTTTGATTATACCAAGAACTTGGAATGTTGCCAAACAGCATTGATAAAAGCCGGAAAAACATCTAATCCTTATCTAATTGGACAAGTACAATGCTCGATGGGCAGTGCTTACTTATCTCTCCATAGGTATGACAGTGCTCGGGAGTATTTTGAATTATCTCTAACTGTCGGTCGTGAATACGATATCCCAAACTACATCGGCGGGAACCTAAGTAATATTGCAGACGTTCTGCAGTACCAAGGCAAATCTGAAGAAGCACTTGCATATGCCCAAGAGGCATTGAAATATGATCTAATGTCTGAGGACAGCTATACTCATGCTATGGATTATGTGTCTTTGGGAAAGCTGTTATCAAAATTAGAAAGGTGGGATGAAGCAGACCAAAATCTGAAAACTGGGATCGAAATAGCCCGAACTGCTAAACTGTTGAATCCTGAGATAAACGGCAGTGTACTTTTAGCAAAGAGTCTGATCAGGCAAAAGCAATTTGATAGAGCAGAAAGTCTGATATTACCTCTGCTTGAGGCTACAGATGACTTTCCAGTAAGTGAAAGTAGACTTGATATCTTGGAAACTCTATCCATGCTGAATTCAGCAATGGGAAATCATGAAATAGCATATAAATTTCTCACTGACTATCATGAAATAGCCAGGAAGTATCTTGATCAGGAAAGTGACCGCCGGGCACGCTTTTTACAAATATCTTTTGAAGCCGAACGTTTGGAAAATGAGAAGAAATGGTTAACTGAGCAAAATCAGGTATTACAGCAACGGGTTGATGAAGAGGTAGCAAAAGTTCGTGAGAAGGATCGCCTTTTAGTACAGCAAGAGCAGATGGCTCTCTTAGGGAGAATCACTGCCGGAATAGCACATGAGCTACACAACCCATTAGCAGCAATCAAGCAAACGGTCGAGATTACTCTAAAATCTCTGGAAAAATCAGATCACAAACAGACGTACATGTCGAAAAAACAGCTTGATGTTCATCTAATGCTGAACCGTATAAATCGGCTGGTGGAAATTATCAAAGTAATAGCTCACAGCCCAGACAAGTTTTTAGATCAGCCATTTGATATAAACGCTATAGTGATCGAATTTATAGATCTGTTTTCCACACGAATTCTAACAGATGACATAAACTTGATAACGGATTTGGAAGATAAATTACCCCATATATACGGAGACAGTATTCGTTTTATACAAGTCATATCTGTTCTTGTCAGTAATGCAAATGATGCTCTGGCATTGGAAAAGAACGTTGTAGCAAAAAAAATAGTTATTAGGACTTATCTCAAACAAAATAACGTAATTTTTGAACTTGAAGATAATGGTTGTGGAATGCCAGAAAGCATCCTTACAAATGCCACGCAGCCTTTTTTTACAACAAAAGATGTCGGAAAAGGAATGGGTATGGGTTTGGCGATTGCTTATAGCATCGTGAAAAGTATGAATGGTATGATAAAAATTGATAGTAAACCAAGAAAGGGTACCAAAATCCAGATTACCATTCCTATAATGGAGCCTAGTCGGAGGATGTCGTGACAGAGAAAACCCATATATTAGTTTTAGATGACGAAGCTCTGATCCGGGATGGTCTACGAGAACATTTCTCCAATTTAGGTTATCGGGTCTCATGTTGCGGTAATTGGCAAGAAGCACAGAGCATCCTAAGCAAGAGTAATATTCATATTGTTATCTTAGATGTCGTTCTGCCTGGCTTTAACCGCAAAATGGATGGAATGGACATTATGAAGATTATCAAACATGATTTCCCTGAAATAGAGATTATCATGATATCCGGACATGCGACCGTCGACAGAGTTATCGATGCTTGGAGAGCCGGTGCGATAATGTTTCTTGAGAAACCTTATAATCTCGATGATCTGACGCTTGCAGTGCAGAGGGCGGAGCATTACTCTCTGAGATGGATTCGACTTCATCAATTAGAAGAAGGAATAGTATCTTACGCTATGGAAAAAGACTTAGGAACAAGGGTTATTGCCCATAGTCCTCAAATGATAAAGTGCCTAAAAATGGCAAAACAATATGCACAGAATAAACATTCAGTGATATTGACTGGGGAATCCGGTACCGGCAAGGAAATCCTTGCTAAACTAATCCATTATGCCAGTGAAAGAAAAACCAATCATTTTTGTGCGATAAACGTAAATGCTATTCCTCATGAGTTGTTTGAGAGCACCTTGTTTGGCTATGTCAAAGGAGCATTCACCGGAGCTAATCAAACCACTGAAGGGTTAATCGATAAAGCCGAAAATGGGACATTATTTCTTGATGAAATTGGTGATTTGACTTGTGATTTACAGGCGAAGCTATTACGTGTTATCGAAAACAGGGAATTCTATCGAGTTGGTGCTAATAAACCCATCAAGACCAATGCTAAATTCATTTTCGCCACGATGTATAACCTCCTCGAAAAAGTTAATACGGATCAATTCCGTAATGACCTTTATTACCGCATCTCAGAACTGGAAATTTGTACCCCTCCCTTGCGTGAAAGAAAAGCTGACATTAAAGCTCTGGCAGAATACTTCTTGTGTCAAATCTCCAATGAAGAAGGCAAAAAGAACATTCCCACCTTAACCGAAGAGGGAATGAAGGCACTGATGGAGTACAAATACTCTGGCAACATTCGTGAACTAAAAAAGATCATTAGACAAGCAGTGATCTCTAATGAGAACGAATCAATCGGGTCAAACGAGCTTTTCACTGACCTTAATAATCAACAATCATCTGCAAGTTCGAACCGTCCCTGCAAGACATGTGAAGCCTATTATATACGGCAAGTTCTAAAAACTACCGGATGCAATGCCAGTCAAACCATGAAACTACTTGGTATTAGCCGAACCGCGTTTTATCAAAAAATGCGAAACTATAAAATTACAGTTTCAAATGATGTAGGTTAAGAGAATGATATTATGACTTATATGCGACGTGACTGCATTCAGTCAAACATAACAATAAAGTAAAGGAGATAAAAATGAAAACCGTGTTAATAGTCGTTTTTTCATATCTGGTATTATGCTTTCCAATATTAATCCACTCTACTACCATTATTAATGAGGAATTTGAGCAAGTAGCTTTCCCTCCTTTGAACTGGACACAGAATCAGATATCCGGCACAAATACTTGGGTTTTGGGTACAGGCAGTTCCAATTATGGAAACAATTTGGCATCCTACAGCCCAGTATTAGGAGGCAGCGCTAGATTAGTCACTCCTTCCTTCACTGTTCTCAACGGTATGTATCTGGGCTTCAGCTTTTACCATACAAATACAAATGTGAATTTGAATGATAGAATTCAAATGCAGATCCGAATCAACAATGTATGGCAAAATCTGGGTGCCCCAATTCCCCGTTATATGGCTGATACAAATCCAGTTGAATACTATGATTATATCGCTAATCACCCATGGAAAAATCACTTTTCTAATCTTTCATCTTTTTTAGGACAGAATGTTTGCCTGGGTTTCTTAGCTATAAGTGAAGGTGGCGAAGCACTTAAAATTGACCAAATCCAAGTTTTTTCCAATCCAGAGGGCACAGTCCTGGCTGATGATTTTAATGACAATATTATCAATTCTGGTTTATATAGAACTTATCTATATAATGTTACAGAGACAGGTCAAACAATGCAGATGACTAACAACCAAATAGATCAACCCGGTATACTCATTTCTAATTATTTAGCACTAGGTGTTGCTGATTCTTTAATAATCACACGTAAAGTAAAAGTGCATTATGCTAATGAATATTTTATTGGTCAGATCGGTATCGCTATTGATAATGTATTGCAATTCGGTATTCTTTATTCAAACTATAGCTTTAATTCTCCTGGTTCGCCTTATTACTCATACCCCAGCTATGGAATACGAATAAATCGGAATTGTGAATCCCCAGGTTGTTGCCGAAATCTTCAAAACTTGTCGAATACAGTGACTTGCCCTTGGAATACGTGGTTTGATGAAAAAGTCGCCTATAATTTTACCACTGGTATGGTATCTTATTATATCAATGGACAATTCCAACTCAGTATGTTTGTCGGAATTTCTAATAGCACGGAACATTTCGCTCAATTCCAGACTGATGCATCCGGTTGGTACACAGGACATTATCTATATATGGATGATCTGACTGTGAAGTCTGTCATAAATACTCCTAGGGGTTCACTTACAGGTCTTGTTTCCACGAGCAGTGGTCCGTTAGCTGGAGCTACAGTTTCAATTGCCAATAGCTCATTCGCATCTCAAACTACAGATGCATCAGGTCATTACAGTTTCCCTCAGGTCAGTGTTGGTACCAATCAGGTTACTGCATCCAAGCCGGGTTATTCAATAGTAACTCAACCTGCTATCATTGTTGCAAACCAGCTATCGACTTTAAATTTTACACTTGCTGCTTTACCTACCATTAGTGTATCTGGCACGATAGTTAGTAATGATTTCCCAAATGGTTTAGTAAATGCCAATATTAACATTATTGGAACAACGAACTACAATGCAGTTACTAATGCGCAAGGGCTGTTTACAATTTCGAATGTTTTGGCAAATCAAACACTTAGCTATACAGTATCTAAGGCAGGATATCAAACTTTTGCTGGCACTTTGAATATAGGTACAGTAAACTATAATTTTGGAACAGTGATATTGAATGAGGTAGTAACTCCTGTGGGCTCAGTTATAGCCATTTTAAATAGTACTCAAACACAAGTAAATATTACCTGGACACACAATTTAACAAGATTCTCGTCCATTCCAACCTCATCTATGAACCAATATCCTAAAATTGCAAATAGCAACGACAATCGTTCTTTTCTTGGTTATAAAGTTTGGCGTTTATTTGCTGGTCAAGATACTACTGAAACCAGTTGGGTATCTCTTACCCCTACGCCAATTTCCACTCTTGCATTCCAAGACACAAGCTGGCCAACTCTTTCATCTAATAACTATAAATGGGCTGTTAAAGCTGTTTATACGAATAATGTTCTTTCATTGCCTTCTTTTTCGAATACCTTAGATCATATTCCACCCACGGGAACAATTTCACTTTCATCACCAGTAAATGGAACTTGGAATAGTAACCGCCCATCCTTTGCTTGGTCACAATCTGGATTAAGTGGTGCAACAAGTATGGCAATTGTTATAGATGGAACTTATTGGATACGAGGACTGCCAACCAGCTATTCTTCATATCAAATTCCAGCGGATTCATTAGCATTGTCTGAAGGGTGGCATACTTGGACTGTAAGAGCTTTAGATGCCACAGGTAATTGGGTACAGGCAACACAAAGCTGGTCAATCAGAGTTGATGCTACCGCTCCAGCGCAGTTTTCATTAAACGCACCGACAGAAAATCTATGGTTATCTACACAATCTCCAACTTTTATATGGAATGCTTCTATGGACAATGGCTCAGGTTTGTCAAAATACCAAGTTTTTGTGAATAATACTCTAAAAAAGGATAACATTGCTCCAACAACAACACAATGGACAGCAGCATCAGGATCTTTAAGTGATAATTGTGATGCAGGAATATCCAATTGGAATACTACAGGGACTTGGGGATTAACTACATCTAATCCGCATAGTGGAAGTTATTGCATTACTGACAGCCCTTCAGGTAATTATAGCGGTAATCAAAATTATTCAATTACGTTAGCTCAACCGATTTTATTGAATAATGCAACAACTATGTCCTTGACATATTGGTGGAGGTGTAATTTAGAATCAGGCTGGGACTATGTTTATGTGGAAATCTCAAATAATGGAACATCATGGACTCAATTAGCTAATTATTCCAGTACTGTTTCAACATGGACTCAAGCAACGCATAATCTTAACAGCTATGCAGGTTGGACGCAAATTTATATCAGGTATAGAATAACAACCGATTCAAGCGGGATGAATGATGGATTCTATTTTGACGACCTAGCTTTAACTTCAAATGGAGCAGGGTTAGCCGATGGAAACTATCAGTGGACGGTAAAAGCTGTTGATAATGTAGGTAACGTTCAACCATCAACAGACACTAGAACACTGCATATCGACACCATGGCACCACATGGTTCCCCAAATGCCTTTGCTAACTTGACCCCTGCTAATAATGCATGGTCAGCTGATTCACTGATAACATTTACATGGTCGCCTTGTATTGATGACGGTATCGGTTTGAATCATTATGAATTATGGATAGATGGTGCTATGTGTAAAGATAGCCTGACAGTAACACAATATCAGTTACGTCCTTCCCAAGTTTTGGCAAGCGGCAATCATAATTGGTATGTAAAGGCTTATGATAGTCTGGGAAATAATACAAGTTCAACAGCATACACGCTGAAGATAGATCGTATCCCACCAAGTGATTTCACGTTAAGTTCCCCTATTAATGGTTCTTATTTTATCATGCCCACACCTACCTTTACATGGAATACCACAACTGACTCAGGAAGCGGTATTTCTCATTATGAACTTTGGATAAATGGCACCCTGAATATCGATAATCTGACCCAAACATCTACTTCCCCGGCAAACGCACTCACAGAAGGGTCACATCCCTGGTATGTCGTGGCAGTGGATAATGTCGGAAATAGAAAACAAAGTACAGCTATTTGGACAACCATTGGTGACTGGAATCCTCCTACGCAACCTGTTTTAACAAGTCCAATCAATAATCAGATTGTGTCGATAAGTCGTCCTAATCTTGTTTGGCAAAAATCAACAGATGCGGGAACTGGAGTTCATCATTATTCAATATATATTGATAATGTACTGGTAACAGCAAGTTATATACCTTCTGATCTCAATGCGCAGGTAGTAAGTACCCAGTCTCCTAATCCATTGGTGAACGGTAATCACACCTGGTATATAAAAGCTTTTGATAATGCCGGGGGCGAGAGTTCATCCACATATGGCACGTTTGTAGTGAATGTGGATATCACGCCTCCTACTTCGTCCATAATCAATCCCGTGATGAATCAATATATCGGGGGGGAGAGTTACACTATTACCGGTTCAGCAAGTGATAATACCGGTGGTTCCGGAGTTCAAAAAGTAGAGATTAGCTTTGATGGAGGGAACACTTGGTTTTTAACTACTCATAATAGCAGGTCAACCTCCCGAAGCGGGTCATCTAATTTCGAATCAGCCCAAGGTTCGTATAAAATCCCTAATTTACTTAAAGACAACAGTAGTGACAATCTTAAGGCTATATATAGTAATGCTCGCAACCGGGATAGCTATCGGGATGTATACAATTGGCAATTTGTCTGGACTGGTTATCAAACCGGCAGTCTAACAATCAAAACTCGTGCCACCGATATGAATAACAACGTGGAAACACCGCCCTTCTCTCTTCCTGTGTTTGTTGAGAAAATTGTACCAGTGATCCAAAGCATTAATGTAAACCCCAATTATGCTAAAACAGGTACCGTCATATTTACTATTGCCTTCCAGACAGGTACACATTGCGGAAGTATGAACAATTCAGTGACACCTACTGTAACCATCACTCCTGCTGGCGGCACAACCAGAGCAGTCACTCAAACCAATTATCAGGGTAATACTTGGACTGGGCAGACGACCATAGCGCAATCAGACATGAATGGAACTGCCGTCATCAGCGTGTCCAATGGCAAAGATAACATCAACAATCAGATGGTTATGGATGCTACGCACACTTTCGTGATTGATACTCAAGCTCCAAATGCCTTTAATCTGATTTCTCCTGTCAATAATGCCTGGCTGAATCAAGCACAACCACAATTAACCTGGGGAGCAGCAACCGACGTTACTTCAGGCATTGACCATTATGCTCTGGAAATTGACGGATCGACCAATTCTCCCGGAAATGCTAATATATCTTCCACATTGAATACAATTCAACCTGCAGCCGTTTTGACAATGGGAATCCATAACTGGAGAATCAAAGCGTTCGACAGAGCCGGTAATTTTACATGGTCTACATCAACCTTCAGTTTTGGGCTGGACCTTACGCCACCTGTTTCCGGCATTGCTGCTCCGACAAATAATTCGACCATTGGCGGTCTTGCTTACACAATAGCAGGCACTTCTTCCGATGGAACTGGTGCTAGTTCATCCGGAGTTGCAAGTGTTCAGATCAGAATCAATGGTGGCAATTGGTTAAATGTGGTCAACACAGGCACGAATTATAGCACATGGACATATTCATGGGCGGGCTATACTTCTGGGACATATACTCTCCAAAGCCGTGCGACTGACAATGCCGGTAGTGTCGAGACTTCACCTTTAACAACCACAGTGTCAGTGAATTTAAATCCTCCAACAGTACAATCCATAACAATCGCACCCACTCCTGCTAAGGCAGGAGTGGTGACCTGCACTGCTGTGTTTACAGCAAATAACGCAGGTTTGAATTACTCTATCCACCCTACGATTTGGTTTACGACACCTAATTCCAACATAGTTAATTTCACAGAAACATCCTATTCTGGTAATCAATGGGTCGGTACCGCAACAGTAACAGGCACAACGCAAAACGGCATAGCGATTATACATACAACCGGTGTTACGGACAATTATAATAATGTAATGGCACCCAATCAGAATGCAGGTACCTTCGTTATTGATACTGTCGCTCCTACGGTTAGCTCTATTGTTGTTAATCCCCAGATTACCAATATTAGAACAGATCTAAACATACAGGTGAACTTTGCTGTCGACACCGCCGGATTGAACAGCACGATCTCTCCAGTTGTTACGATTATACCATTGGGTTCAGGTGTCAGCAATTACATTTCTGTTCTGCAAACCGGATATAATGTCGCAACCCGAATCTGGTCTGGTGTTGCCACGATTAACGCACAAAGCTTGGAAGGAATTGCAGCAGTAAAGGTCGCATCAGCAATTGACTTGGCAGGCAATGTAATGCAGATTGTAACCTTGCAGAATCAATTTACAATTGATCGTTCCGCACCACTTGCTTTCAATATTCTGCAACCTGTCGAAGCATCATGGACATCAAACAGACAGCCTCAAATAAGTTGGAGTCCCAGTTCTGACGCTATCTCTGGTTTATCCTGCTACAAGCTATACATAAATGATAATCAGGTAGGTAATAATATTTTACCTACTATCACGTCTTCCACAGTACAGACTTCATTACCAGATGGCGGATATCAGGTACGTGTCGCAGCTTATGACAATGCTCAAACCCCTAATACGTGCTTATCCGGGACTGCAACGACCTTGTTTCATGTGGATGGCTCTGCTCCGATCTCATTAATATCTTCTCCAGTAAATGGATACATTGTGCAAGGGAATGCCGTAACCATTACCGGCACGGCTATGGATGGAGTGGGAGTGAATGCAGGTATTGGTGTAAGGTATGTTTATCTTTCGAAGAATGGAGGATCTAATTGGGATTTAGCTTATGAAGCTTCAACCCAGTCACAGGGAGCAGTAAATTGGAATTATACTTATAACAATTTAGTTCCCGGCAATCATACTATATCTGTGAAAGCTACCGATTGGTTAGGGAATGCTGAATTATCTACAAGCAGTATTTCGATTACCGTCCAAGCCAATGCACCTGTTGCTAACTTCTCAGCAAACATAGCAACTGGAGTGGCACCGCTAAACGTTAATTTTACAGACACATCTACTCAGGGGACATGGCCGATAATTTCATGGCTATGGAACTTTGGAGATACGTTCACCTCAACATCACAGAACCCAACTCACATTTATGCCACTCGTGGAGTATATACAGTATCATTAACGGTAAGAGATGCATATAACACTGCTCATACCAGAACCGTTACCAATATGATTAACGTACTAAACCAGGCACCCGCTGTCACACTGCCCATGCCTGATCTTACACGGAATGAAGATTTCACACCGATTGTCATTAATCTCAACACTTACTTTGCGGATGGTGACGGAGATGCTTTAGTTTATACTGTGGCTGTTAATCCAGTTCAGGTAAATGCAACAGTTACAGGTAGTACGCTTACCATCAATTCGGTGCTGAACTATTCCGGTTCTGTCAGTTTAAATGTAACGGCAAATGATCAATATACTCCACCTGTGTTAGCTCGAACTTCTAATTCACAGGACAGAGCTACCTGCTCAGATACATTTATCCTGACAATCAATCCTGTGAATGATGCACCACTTATCGCACTTCCTGCATCCTTCACTTTTGCGGAAGATGGCAGTTTGGAAGTGAATATAGCACCATATGTCAGTGATGTAGATAATGCGACACTGACTGTGACTTCTGCAAATACTGCTCACATTTCCGTCGTAATGAATGGTTCTACGGCTACATTAACTTCTTCTGTCTTGAATTGGAATGGTTCAGAACTTGTCAGTTTTACTGTCAGTGATGGATTGTTACAATCAACAGGTCAGGTCAATGTGATCGTGACACCTGTGAATGACGCACCTGTAATTAACAACTTACCAGCGTCGTTCACTTTTGTGGAAGACGGTTCATTGTTGATCGACATGGCATTATATGCTACTGATTTGGATAATGCAACACTGACATTATCAGCTACGAATAGCACCCATATTGTCTCAACAATCAATGGTATGACGGCTACTCTAACTGCAACAGCCGACTGGAATGGAACTGAATCGATTACATTCACAGTTGATGACAACATGGGCGTTGTTGCAAGGGGAAAGGGTTCAAGACAAAATAGATTATCCGTATCAGCAACAGCGGATATCATAGTGACACCTGTCAATGATGTGCCTGTTATAGTTTTACCACCTTCCTTAACTTTTGCTGAAGATGGCAGTTTGGAAGTGGATATAGCACCATATGTCAGTGATGTAGATAATGCAGCACTGACTGTGACTTCTGCAAATACTGCTCACATTTCCGTCGTAATGAATGGTTTTACGGCTACATTAACTTCTTCAGTCTTGAATTGGAATGGTTCAGAACTTGTCAGTTTTACTGTCAGCGATGGATTGCTTACGGTCACAGGTCAAACAAATGTGATTGTAACACCAGTTAATGATTCTCCAGTATTAGACTTGCCTCCTTTATTTACATACGCAGAGGATGGGAATTTACCCATTAATTTGGCATTATATGCCAGTGATGTGGACAATGCCAATCTAACTCTTACAGCAAGTGGCAATGTCAATGTAACTGTGGGAATAGTCGGTTTAAATGTTACTTTGGGAACACTGCTTAACTGGAATGGAACTGAACAACTGATATTTACAGTTAGCGATAACATGGGTAGAGCGATTGCATCTGATAGTACTGAAATAATAGTAACCCCTGTCAATGATGCTCCTATCATCAGTAGTTTTTCACCTACTCAGACTACCTTAACTCTACAGCAAAACGACATACAGACATTTAGTGTGATTGCGATAGATGTTGATAGTGATGTATTCTATAGTTGGTTTATAAACGGAGTTAATCAAGATGTTAGTTTAAATACCTTTGAACATCAATTTACTCAGTCTAATACCTATGAAGTAAAAGTTGAAGTTACGGATAATTTGTTAACTGTTGAACAGATATGGACAGTAACCGTTCCAGTGGCTAATGATGACCCGATAGTAACACCTTTAGCTACCAGATTATATCCTAATTACCCGAATCCATTCAATCCTGAAACCACTATCCAGTATAGCTTAAAGAATGCAGGATGGGTGGATATCTCCGTTTACAATGTTAACGGTCAATTGATTAGGAATTTAAAAAATGGAAACGATAAGTCTGGAACGCATTCTTTAACTTGGAACGGACGGAATAACGATAGCAAGGCTGTTGCATCAGGAATGTACTACATCAGAATGAAAACAACTGATGGAATTAATGTCATAAAGATGACATTGATGAAATAACGATTCAGAGACGATGCGTAATGTGGGGTCATCCTGTAATGATGAAATACCATTATCGGATGACTCATATTATGCAGATTCTCAATACACGTAATATTATTGCATGAAGTGGGGATATTTATGAAATTGAAACGAGGCATAATGTATGCTACTATTTTGCTTATGTGCCTGTTTATCGGTGCATGTAAGGACGATTCAGACGATTCAAACAATCCTGATGTGGATATTGATACAGGACTAATTGTAAATGGTGACTTCTTTTCAGGAACCAACGGATGGCAAGTAGTGAATTACACTTCAGGAGCTACGAGTGCTATCGTAACAGATGGACGTGACAGTTGTCTAAAGCTGAGTCATGCAGGCAGCAGTGACTGGAATGCCGTAGGTCAGGAAATACGATCAATACTTACCCCAGGAAGGACATATCGGGTAAGCCTCAAATACAAAGTGAACTCCCCTGATGATGAAATAGCTCTAAGGCTCCGTTTCGCAGATACCGGCTTGATTTGGCATTCTTCACCTATTGCTGATTCACTTGAAGGCGGCTTCATAATCAACGACAATGCATGGCATGAGTTAAACGATACTTTTGTATGCACGAACTTGTTGCCTTCATCTTCAGAGCCGATGTTTGCTATTATGTTCGATTATCAAACATCAGGAAACGCCTATATCGACGATGTTGCAATTAAAGAAACCACACCACAAATCACCGAGTTAATTAACAACGGAACTTTTTCCGCCGGAACAAACGGATGGCAGATAGAGAATTTCACTTCAGGAGCATCAAGCACGATATTGTCAGATGGAGGGAACAGTTATCTTATGCTTCAACACGCAGGCAACGGAGATTGGAATGCAATTGGTCAGAGTGTTCGCTCTCTACTAGTGGTCGGCAACACTTATCGGATCAGCATGAAATACAAAGTTAATTCTCCTGACGAAGACATTTCCTTGAGAATCCGTTTTGCTGATTCAGGATTGATATGGCATTCTTCAGTAATTTCTCAAAATCTTGATGGTAGCTTTGTGATTAACGACAATGCCTGGCATGAGGTAGTAGGTACGTTTGCTTGCACTGAATCCTTACCTCAAGCCTCGGAGCCAATGTTCACAGTTATGTTCGATTATCAAACATCTGGAACCGTGTGTCTTGATGATATCTCTTTAGCTAAAATTAGCAAGTGAGTGTCGACACAATTATAATGCTATTTCTTAAGAATGGTCGTCAAAAAGGGGGATAACTCGATGAGAAAGATTTTGATATCGTTTTTATTTTTAGGGATATTATGCATGATAAATGCTCAACCAGCCAAGTATCAACCTGAATTAGAAAACATTGAATTACATGGGAAAATACATACGATAACAAACATACATAGTCTTACTAAACAGAAACTAACATATGAGTTCTCGAAAGAAGGTTATATCTTAGTGGAAAAGAGTAGTCTCGTAGATGGAGACACTTTAGAATCTCAGATTTCAAGTACTGTTTATAAATACATACGAAATTCGAAAGGAAATATAACTCGCCTTACTTTAGTTAGGGATAATGAAGAACACTCCCAATTCGATTATTATTACAATACATCTGAAATGTTGATAAAATCAATTGAAATTGAGGACTTAGCTTTTGGTGAGTATCCCCAGCGAGAAAGAATTTACGATAAAACCGGTAAGTTAACCAAAGAGACATTTACGACCTATGTCCGAAATTGCAATTGTAGCACAGTATATCATTACGATGATGAAGGATACCTCGTTCGTAAAGATGAATTTGATTATGAGGATGGTTCACTGGGATTTACGACTTATCTAAATGATGAGCATGGCTATGCTATTGAGATAAAGGACTATTCCTCAGAGAACGAGGACCCAACCATAACAACACTAATCTATACGTATGATGAATACCATAATCCCACTAAAATAGTAAGTTCTGATGGAAATGTCATAGAGAGTTTGTATTCATATTACCAAGAATAATCATGCTGTTATTCAGATCGGAAAGTCAGAATATCAAGACAGGTTCCAGTATATGCTGATAAAATATGAAGATTAGCGATTACTTCAATTTCTCTTGTGGATCGTATTAAAGCATATACAAGATAATATAGTGTATACCTGATTGTTTACCCTGCAAACAATGTTGTATTTTGGATTACATGCTTTGGTCAAAGTTCACTATTAAATCAAATCACCGAACACCGCTTTGAAACAATAAGCTGTCTTCCGTAAATGTTTGCTTAATTGCGCCAATTTTGGCTCCTGTGAGCAGTCCATCAAATGGATGGACTTCAACTACCATGTCGTGTAAAATCATCGCAAAGACGTTTTTGTGGTTAATATGAGATTTTAAATAGGAAACACTTCACGTAGTTCCGAAGAGGATGCACAAAGAAAGACTACATTCTTATACAATCATTTTTCTTGACCTGAGATGTGCAGACAGATGTATATGATAAATTGAGAAATCAAGCAGACCATAATTATTCATGTGACTATCTCTAAAAGGAATAGATACTATGGCGGAAGCAATATTCAAACAGTACCTTGCCAATCTGCAAGCCACTCTGAACCAGGGTGATGCCCGGGAAGAAAGCTTTTACGAACACATCAAAACTTTACTTCTGCAATATGCTGAGCTAACGAATAAGAAAAAGCCGGACATCACCATTCTACCCAAAGCCACCGAAGCCGGTAATCCAGACTTCAGGGTGTGGGACGGCAAGAACCACATTACAGGATATATTGAAGCCAAAGCTCCCAGTGTGTTTCATCTTGACCAGATCGAAACTTCTGAACAGTTGAAACGTTATCTGAAAGTCTTCCCCAATCTGATCTTGACCAATTTTTATGAATTCAGGCTATATCAGCATGGTCTTTTGATTTGCTCTGCTATGATAGGCAGGGCATCAAATGCCATTACTTTACATAAAACTCCTCCACTGGAGCAAACAGAGCAGTTTAGCTACCTTTTAGAACGCTACTTTGCCTTTTCATTGCCTGCCATAGATAACCCCAAGTCACTTGCCAAAGAACTCGCCAAACGCACCCGCTTCCTGCGGGATGAGATTATCGCTATCGAACTGACAGAGGAAGAACGACAGGGCAAGAAAGTCCTGCTGGGCTTCTATGATTCTTTCAAACGGCTGCTGATCAATAAACTGACCCATGAGCAATTTGCCGACCTGTATGCACAGACGCTCACTTACGGCATCTTTGCTGCCCGCACCAAGTCTGAAGGGGAATTCAACCGCGAACTGATTTACAAATACATCCCCAATACACTCGGTGTGCTGAAAAGCATCTTTAAGTTTATCTCATATGACGAACCGCCCAAAGCACTCGAGGTTTTGATAGACGACATTGCGGAAATCCTCTGTGTGACGGACATAAAAAAAATACTGCATGCCTATTACAAAGAAGGTAAAGGCAGCGATCCTATAATTCACTTCTATGAAACTTTCCTCTCGGAATACGACCCGACTTTGAGAGAAAAGAGGGGAGTATATTACACACCTGAACCTGTGGTGCGCTACATCGTCAAATCCATCCACAGCATCCTCAAATCTCATTTTAATTTGAAAGATGGACTGGCAGACAGTGCCGTTACTTTGCTTGACCCTGCAGCGGGTACACTTACCTTTCCGGCAGAAGCCATCAAACTGGCAGTGCAGGAATATACTGGTAAGTACGGCTCCGGCAGTATCAAACAAATGATTAAGCAGCACATCCTTCCGCATTTCTATGCCTTGGAATTGATGATGGCACCCTACACAGTAGGACATCTGAAAATCAGCTACCTGCTGGATGAACTCGGTTATCAAATGACTGAGGATGAGAGGTTCAAGCTTTACCTGACTAATACGTTGGAAAAGGATATTCCATTACAATCAGAGTTATCTTTCGCTCAAGAGATTACAGAAGAGTGTATCCTTGCCAATAAAGTTAAACAGGATGAACCGGTGCTGGTGATCTTGGGTAATCCACCCTATAGCGGGATGAGTGAAAACAACAACCCTTGGACAGAGCAACTACTCAAACAGGATTTGGACGGTGCCACCAGTTACTACAAAGTGGATGGTATGCCATTGGGAGAAGCGAATCCCAAAATGCTGCAAGATGACTATGTGAAGTTTATCCGTTTTGCTCAGTGGAAGATACACAAAGCAGGCAAAGGTATCGTGGGTATGGTGACCAACCACAGCTATATAGATAATGCCACTTTTAAAGGCATGAGACAAAGCCTAATGCATACCTTTGACCAGATCTATATCTTGGATTTGCATGGCAATAGCACAAAGAAAGAAACTGCTACTGATGGCAGTAAAGACGAAAATGTTTTTGATATCAGAACTGGGGTTGCCATTCTGATCATGATAAAAGACAGCTATGCAGAAAAGAGATTTTATCATGGAGATTTGTACGGGCTTAGATCTGCCAAATATGATTGTCTGAATGATAATAGCATTGATAGCTTTGAATATACACTAATCAATCCCAAGCAGCCTTTTTATCTTTTCAAACCATTATCTGACGACAATATCCATTATTTGAACTGGGATAAAGTCAATGAGATATTTCCTCTTAACAGTGCCGGGATTCAAACTGCAAGAGATAACCTGACTATTCAGTTTGATGAACCAATAATGCTGAATACCGTTAACCAGTTTGCTAAACTCGATACTGAGACTGCCCGACAGGCTTATGAATTGGGTAAAGATTCGAGAGATTGGAAAGTTGATTTAGCCCAAAAAGACTTAAAGGAATCAGGACTAAAATCTGATAATATAAAACCCATTCTCTATAGACCTTTCGACATCAGATATACTTACTATACCGGTAAGTGTAGGGGTTTTCATAGTATGCCAAGAAATGAAGTAATGCAGCACATAAATAACAGCAATATAGGTTTAATTATGGGCAGACAGGGTCAGGTAGTGGGTTCTGATTATTTATGGAATTTGGCTTATGTTTCTGCAAGTATGATTGATTATAATGTTTATTATCGTGGTGGCGGAGTTTTATTGCCATTGTACCTATATCCTGATCCACACTCAGATGACCTCTTTGCTGTACAGGAAACACAGGTGAATATCAAACCGGAACTGCTTGCAGATTTCACAAAGCAGGACTTATCGGCAGAAACCATCTTCTATTATATCTATGGCATTCTTTATAGCAATGTCTATCGGGAGCGTTATGCAGAGTATCTCAAGATAGACTTTCCACGCATACCATTTACCAAAGACACACAGCTTTTCAAGCAAATGGCAGAGTATGGTAAAGCGATAGCAGATTTGCACCTAATGCAGAGCAGTGAACTGGACACTCCTATTGCTAAGTATCAGGGCAACAGCGACAGTGACAAAGTGGAGCAGGTTGTCTATGATGAGTCACAAAGACGCATCTATATCAATCAGGATAAGTATTTTGAAGGCATCAGTCCTGAAGTGTGGAATTATCATATTGGTGGTTACCAAGTGCTGCATAAATACTTGAAAGACCGCAAAGGCAGAATTATGGATGACCCCATCTACTATTGCCGCATAGTAACCGCTCTCAGTAAGACAATAGAGATACAAGCACAAATAGACGAAATCTACGATGATGTGGAAAAGGATTTGTTAGAAGATTAGGTTATGAGTGCAGTAACACTAAAAACGGTTAAGAGACTTTTCGCACTATCTAAGAATCGTTGTGCTTATCCGAAATGCTATCAGGCAATAGTAGATAACGAGGGTACAGCCTTGGGTGATATATGCCACATCAAAGCAGCAAAACGTAAAGACCCACGATACGATGAAAACCAAACCCCAGAGGAATTATAGCTATTATAATAGAGATGGTATACTCTTATACTCAGTAATATGTAAATTGAAGCATCTCATCTGATTGGAGTTCATCTTCTAAATATTCCATTTTTTTAGTATAGTTACCTGTACTATCATAAGAATAAGCCATTCTTACTGATTCAGTCAGATTTCCTGAGCCATCATATGTTTTTTTAGTTAATAAATCATTGTTTGCATTATATGTCATTACATTTTTTACAAGAGTAATAGTGTTATCTGGATTTGTAGATAGTATTTGGGTTTCGTTTCCTTGCTTATCATAGCTGTGAATAGATCTTCGGTTATACTTGGAACCATTATCACCAATCATTTCTATGCTAATTCTTCCACTTTGGTTATATGTATATGCTTTACAGCTAACAACTTTACCACTCTCATCATATATGAGTTCTTTCTCCAATTGACCTTGGGAATTGAAATGGAAGGCTATAGTAGTCTCTTTTGTACTAACTAAGCTATAAGCACTAACCATCTTTACGGAATACAGGCTATCCTGATAGTTATATAAACTACTTGCAATGTCTTTGCCAGAACCATCTGTAGTTATAGACTCCATCAAATAGTTGTCTTTATCGTATGTATATCTTGTAGTTTCCTCTACTGCATCAAGTTCACCAACCTCAATCACACGGATTAACCTTGCCTGTTTATCATATACATACTTCTTTCCGCCGCCATACCTTCCCTCAACTCCTCCTCGTAATAAAGTGGTTGCTGTAAGATAACCTAATGTATTGAATTCGTAAACGAATCCATATACATCCTCTGAGGTAGAAAAATACTTAATCTTCCCATGCTTACCAAAATCAGCTACAGTTAATTCGGTAAGAGCTTTGGGGGAAGGATAAATATGTGTTATAGTTTGAGCATATCCGACCATCATTGTAACCAAGATGGTAATTACTAATATTGTTCTCTTAACCATTCTATTCTCCTGAAGATGAAATAATCTTGATGTACGGAACCTTATTCTACTGCAGTTTGCCTTGTAGGATTTGATGCATCTGCTCTTTCCTCTTTGTTAATCCGCCAGCCTGCACGGTTTCTTTCCAAGACGAGAATGATAGCTTCTGGAGAATCAATGTCCTTTTCGAGTGTATATAGCATTAAGTCAATCTGCACCTCAGTGTCTCCGATTCTTTTGCCTGAGATATTGATAATGTTCTGATGGTAAGAAGGATTTCTATTTGCAAAGTTGCTTTGAAAATATGAATCAATGTCTGTTTTTGAGTAGGATTTGCCATACAAGTCAATTTTATCCGAGTAAACAGCATTGATTAAATTTAGATCTTTCTCATTATGCATATTATTCCATTTCAAGACTGTTTGAGTGATCTCGTCATCATTGATGATGGCGACGCCTTCAACCATGGGTCCAAAATCTCCGATAACTACCATTTTGCCCAGAAACGCAGCTTGATCCGGATACATCTGATTCTGATCTGATTTGTGATTGTCAAACACTTTGATGGTTTCACCTTTCCAAACTCTTTGTTCTTTCGGTTTGCATGCAAAGAAGGCTGCAGTTATGATAAGGATCAACATTATCTTCGCAAGTATATGCGTGTATCTACAGATTGAGGTTGCCTTAAAAATATAGTTTACGTGTTTTTTAGCTTCTCCAAATGAATCGGTCTTAGCTCTTTTAACCATGTTAGATCAGCTCCTTTTCATTCAATTAGTTGTTAAAGATCATTACAATTAATAACCACGATATACTATATTTTCTTTTTGTAAAGCAATTTCTCGAGACTAATCTCTGTACAATGTGTATGTGAAATTTCTATTAGTATAACCCTTTTTCAAATCGGCGGGATCTCCAGTTATTAAGAGTCATTGAAAGCTTCAAATTGCTCACCGAAACTTCGTGTTAAACATCCGTAAAACTTCAAACATTTATCTTTGGCGAATTGCATAACAACATGATCAGTAATCAGATACACAAATAAAGAGATGCCTCTTGGACATGATAGCTTACCCGAATATCAGCATGTCTTATCATCACATATTTCAAATTACGAACATCATTATCTCACTTGGACAATTTTTCGGATCAGTTTCATCTTCCAGAATAATCAACTCCTTCTTCAAAGTCACCTCTTCTACACTTACAACACTAAGGAATCGTCTTGCTAATAGCAAACTGTCTGTTTCAATGGCATAAATTCAATGTTGCACTTTCAACGTAACTTGTTAATGGAAGGTTCTTGTCCAACCGAACTTGCATGCACGGATAGCCTGAATGTCTTGCCGGAGCTTTCGTTCACGTTCAATTTGAGTCATTGCTATGCCCTCGTTACTATGTTGTTATGCTACATCAGGAAGAGAAACGTTCTGGTTGAAGCAGTGCGTTTCTGTTTATCAGATTTCTTTGGATTGTCTCTTAAGTCCCGGTGACCACCGAGCCGGTTCAGGCTTCTGAGTTGCCCAAGGATGCCCTTGGTAATCTTGGTGCCGAGATTGGGCAGGTTCTTGCGGGAGACGACTACATACACATATCCACGCAAGTCGATGCATTCGATGGATGCCAGAGCTTCCAAATAGATATAGACCCACTGCCTGCTTCTGCCTATCTCGGTTGCTATATCCCGCAGAGATGTATATCTGCCTTTCTCCAGCAGGTTGAGCAGTTCATTAGCCTGCGACAGGTTAAGGTTCCATTTGTCATTGGTGGCACAGAGGCTCGTATTATAGCGGTTATTACGCACATAAATCACCTCTGGCTTCTCATAGATGCGTTTAATGCGCTTCTGCTTTTCCAGTTCTTTCAGGATGGGAGTAGCAGCATCTTTGGCTATCCCGGTCAGCATGACGGCTGTGTCCACCGTGAAGGGTTTGCTATACTGATTAACAAAGTTGGTGATGAGTTCAGTCTCGGTCATAGTGCTTCCATGTTCTTGAGAGTGATGCTGGTTAATTTGTGCTTTTTGATGGTGTTATCCATCTCATACATTATCTTCATGGCTTTCCGTAAGTTGCCATTGCTATGGAAGTGGATGAAGTCAGAGACATCGTTATCAAAGGGAATCTCCAACAGTTCCTTGGAGAGCTGTCTGGTATCTCTCTGGGTCACAGGTGTGAACTCATAGAAGTAATTGCATCTGTCGAAGTAATACTCATTGATTTGCAGGAGTCTGTCTCTGGCATTCTGCATACCCACTAAAAGGACAATGGTCAGGGTCTCATCCACTATATCTCTAATCGCACCGAGCAGTTGAGGATGCCGGAAGGCATAGTCTATCTCATCGATGACGATAATCGTATCAGCATTGTCTTCCAAGATAGCCAGGCATTTCTTAAAGAGTCCGTTGGCAGTTCCGTAAGGTAGGAACTCTCCCATATTAAAGCGTTTATAGAGTGCGAGCAGAAGCTCAGCAGCGAAGGACTTGGCGGTGGTGGTTGCTTCCAGTCTGAGATACAGATAACCTTTACTGAAGGCAACTCTGCTGGCATAAGTGGTCTTGCCGAGTCCGGGCTTGCCATAGATCAGTCCCAGACCGACCATTTCCATCTTGGGTCTCTCTAACAGATACTGGATGCAATTGTCTGCTTCCAGAACATTGCGTGTTTTGACTAATTTTCCTTGTATCATCATAATCCCCTTATTTTATCCCGACTATCTTCATCATCTCGGCGAAGGTCTTTTGCTTTAAAACCGGTTCATCATCATCGTTTTCTAAGCTGTTATCAACATACTGTGGGAATGGGTTGGTGATAATCCTTGGTGGCTCTTCCACTCTCGGCACAATCTGCTCATAGACGTGTGAGGCGACTATATCCAAGTTATCAATAGGTGCGGTTATCATGGGAGTCTTATTGAAGAGCTTACCATCAGGCTCCAACAGTTGCACCGGGATGGGTTTGACTAAGCGGTCGACTGCTTCCTGAGTCTGTTTGACGATTTGCTTGGTCTTCTGCTCGGTCTTGCGTTGGAGTTTCTTGATTTGGTTATATTCCCGGCTCAGTTCTTTATGAGCGATTGGGTCGTCTTTAACTAAATGGATAAAGGGGTGTTGCGCTCTTCTAAGCTCAGCCTGGCAGATGAACTGATCCTGCTGAGTGAAGATGAGTATCCATCTGGCATCGGCATGGTCGTATCTGATTACTACAGGCTTGCCGATATGGTCGACCAAGGCATCGTGCCAGTAGAGCATGTGGTTGAGTCTGATGCCTTCCGATCTGACCCGCTTGCGTTCTGCTGACAGCATCAGGAAGTTGAGCTTGTCGGCTGTGATGATTCTCTCTTCCGGAAGAGCAGCCTGACTGAATACTTCATACGGCTTTCTATTGCCGATTCCCGAGTGCGGTGTCTCGCCATAGATATGCCGGATATAGAAGGTAATCATCTGCATGGTCTCTTCGACTGTGGGTGCGGTACCTTCATACAGCTTCTTTGCCCAGACTTCATTCCGCATCAGAGTGGCAGGTTTATCTGCGACTGAGGAACCCCGGAAGGTGGAGATAAAGCGTTCGAACTGCTCCTGCATAGTTAAGAAGAAGCGTTCAATTATCTTACTTCTGGCATTGTACTTCTGTGCGAAGGATACCCCGATGCCCAATCTGGGGAAGATGCCACCCAGTTCGACTGAGAGGTCATGGTCTTCCCACTTCTCATTAAATAGCTTGGAGCGGAAGGCTTTGCCATTATCTAAATAAACATACTCAGGCAAGGCACCCCAGTTCAGAAAGCCGTTTCTGAAGGCAGCGCAGATATGCTGGCTGTCTTCGGTAACTGCCAGAGCAGCACCCACAGGGTATCTGCTTGCCCAGTCGATAATCAAAATCAGGGTCATGCGCTGGGTCTTGCCCGTTACCGGGTTATAGATATCAAAAGCCAGAGTGTGTCCATCCGCTACCCAGACATTACCAACACTCAGCAGATTGGCATCTCTCATTATAGACTTCACTATATGCTCAGCGACATACTTACTGCCCTTGGTAGCTTGCGCCCATTCGGCAGGATGGTTGGTTCTCCAGTCGATAATCCAGCGTTTGAGTGTTTTGGTGCTGCTGGGTGATTCCACCAGCATCAGAGCATCCATGCGTTTCAAAAGTGAAATGGCAGAGCCGATCTTGACCTGCTTGGGAGTGAGCAATAAGTTCAGCAGGTAGTTCTGTTCAGCTATGGTCACCTTCCGACCCCTGATCTCGTTCTTGCGTTTATGTAGAAGAGCATACATATCGAAGTTGCTCTCGGTATAGTTTTCTAACCACAGTCTCAAGCAACGCTCTGAGCGTTTACCCTTGATTTTGAAAAGCTCTGGCATAAAACCACCAGAGTTGAAACCATCCACTATCTGTTTCCACTCATCAACTCTCGAGCCACATAATTCGAGTCGATTTAACACTTCCGAGCAGAAAGCTCCGAATAATCTGGCTTCTTTATCATGGGTATAAGGTAGCTTTTCAGAAGGTACCATATCCATAATAACAGGCATAACGGGTTCAGTTTCAAAATGTCCATCCGTGTCCAAGTGCTTTGACTCGATTATGGTCTTCTTTTGGGCTGTTTGAGTGACTTTTAATTCTATCGGTAAAAGCTTCTTTTCAGTCGATCTTACAATCTGCTGTCTGGATAAAATCCTGTCACTTACGATGTAATGGTCTGATTGGTAACTGGTTATGTCTACACTGTCAAAGACTGACTGCTTGGGTTCAAGGTTATCAGCACTCATGCTGACCTCCAGTTTTGCATATCTTCCAGAATAACTCGGTCATATCATCCATGATAAAAACATCCAATTTCAAGGGAGCGGATGGACATTTTTCGAAGCAGATGGACATAAATCTTGGATGCGCTTGGACATTTTGGTTCGAAGCCTTACGCAGAGCGCTTTTCGAAGCAGATGGACATGCTTTTTGTCCATCCGTGTCCATCCACTTCAGCACATGGACATTTTTTTCGAGGCAGTCTCTGTTCTTGTTTTTTCTGTTCGTTACAGGGTTCATAGTCACCTCACATATACTTTAGTTAGGGTGCTAACTACCCTGTATGCAATATGTTGGGAAGTGCTTTCCACTCATTCTGGAAACAATCTGCACCCCGAAAAAGATGATGGTTCTTTCATGTGAGGTATAAATTGAAACATACGAAAAAGCAGAAGAAACTCGCAGTAAATTGTATTGAATCAGTTGGTGAAATAGAATGAAATGCAGAGTTCAAAACAGGCTCTGTTCTGGGAGCGAGTCAAAGAATACGATTATCGGCTACAGAATAGAAGATATTATCCCACAACGTCTTACTATGGACTTTCGGCGTCCTAATTTAGACTGACTTCAGACTTCTGACAAACTGCTCATCGGTGTAAAATCAAACCAATTGCGAGCTTCCAGAATAGCGTTTTTTTACGTAAAAATGTCAAAGTCCAAAACCAGTCCATAACCAGTCCAAATTTGCAGTTTTCGTGTCCTAAATGATGCCAAAACAGTCCAAATGACCATCTGCAACAGTCCAAAACATATCCGCTGTAACTCTCCACCAATCAAAGCGTTATCTCGGTAATTTTAAGTGTCCCTATTTGCATTTTTAAGTGTCTCTTTATACTAAGCCCATTTTCACCTTCTATTAATCTTAAATACATCTATACTTCATTTGTACATCATCTATATATCATCTGTATATCATCTGTATTAAAAGATTTAGATAATATATAAAAAATATACTGATTATACGCTGATAATATATTGAATCAAAAGAGGTTCAATTTAGGAAAAACAAAGATGCTTTGCCGATTGACTTTTCCGGTTGACAAGATAGCAAGCGCGAGCAGATTGTGGCGTGACGAGGTCGTTTCGCAGAAAAAATGACAAAATACTGACCGAAAGATAAATATATTAAAATGACAGGAGGATTTATGAAGAAAACAGCTTTGCTATTAGTTTTATTGCTCGCAGTGTGTGCGGTATTTGCAATGGAAGTTATTCTAAATGACGGAAGACAGTACAAAGGCGCTATGCTTAGTTCTCAGGAAAACCGTCTCATAATACAGGACGAAGGCATTGTCATCCAAATTCCGGCAGAACAGATAAAAGCTGTGCTGGATAATGGCAATGATGTCACAGAAGAAATCCTGAAGAGGGCTTCTCAGGGACAAGGCACAGACATCCATTATATTGAGGATGATGATTTCTTTATCAGTGAAGTGCCGTTGGAAAAAAATCCATCCATGCAGGTCAAGACAGCCAAAATGATCAACCCACCGACTCAGGAAAGCAAACAGCAGGCGCAGTTTATTCTGACGGGTGATGGTTCCCAGCTTTGGACAAAGGAATATTACATGACGAAGGTAGCCAACGTTGAAGCCTTGAAACCGGAGATGGTTGTAGTATGTTTTGAAGGGAAAAGCGATACCGGCATCCTCAGTCCACCGCTAAATGAAGATGAAAAGCGCAACGGCGTATGGTTCATGGCAAGAATTGCCGATATTTCTAATGCCAAAGAGGGTTATATCCGTCTGTCCAATGATGCCAAAGTAGCGCTTGAAAATATCAGAGTCATAACAAAGTAAAGATAGATTATTCCATTAGGACAAGCTTCTTTGCTTTGATTTGAAATGGACAAAGAAGAAGAATGCCCCTGAAATCAGCATAGGAAGGGCAAAAGCAAGTAAATCAGTGACTAAGAACTTTGTAAAGCAAATCGATATCCAGATACTGAATGCAACCGCCAGGACTACAAAGAACATACCGCCCCAGAAAGGTCTTTTCCAGGTGAATATCAGGGCTAATAACATAATCAAAGACGGGATATTATGCATAAATAAGCCCAGTATTGTCTTCAGAATACCGGCTTTCTCCTCAAAAATATCCAGAGAAAACAACATCATAAACACAGCAGTAATCACCATTATTGAGCGCGGAATCCAGATAATCCAGTGAAACTTCAACGGAACCTCCCAATTAGCGCAGAGCATAATCTCGCAGATAGTGAAAATATACATACAAAAAGCAGAAATGCCAAATCGAAACTGTCTTTTTTTGCTCAATACTTAAGAATATCCTTGTCAAAAGAAGGCGGTTTTTGTATAAGACTTGCAAGGTTATCGTAGAAAAATTAACACGTTGCTATTATGGGTATATAAAAAGAACCGGATTCCTGTCAGACAGCTTTGGAAAGCTGTCCTACAAGCAGGAATGACGGTGGGGCAGGTAATAAAAAATGCAGTCATTTGACAAACTGGTGGAGATTGTAAACCGTCTGCGTGACCCGGTTTCGGGTTGTCCGTGGGATTTGAAGCAGACACCTCATACTTTGATACCCAATTTCATAGAAGAATTGTTTGAATGTGTGGAAGCCATTGAAGAGGAAGACTATGACGCTCTGAGTGAGGAATTGGGTGACCTGATGCTGCATATTGTATTCCAATGCCAGATTGCCACTGAGGAACAGAGATTCAAGATAGACAATGTCTTGCACAATATCAACAGTAAACTGGTACGCAGACATCCGCACGTATTTGGTGAACTGGATATTACAGACCCCGATGCCGTGAAAATGAACTGGGAACGCATCAAGAAAGCTGAGAAAAAGGACAGAATTTCTGTGCTGGAGGGCATTCCCAGAGCTTTGCCGGGTTTGATTTTTGCACAGAGAACACAGGAAAAAGCTGCTTCGGTCGGTTTTGACTGGCAGGACCATCAGCCCGTTATGGACAAGCTGCACGAAGAAATCCAGGAGCTGAATGAAGCTCTGGAACAGGATGACCAGGAACACATCAGAGAGGAAGTCGGCGATTTGCTGTTTACTATTGTCAATTTGGCACGCAAACTGCACATAGATTCTGAGACAGTGGTCAAAGAAACGACCCGTAAATTTACCAAGAGATTTCAATATATAGAAGAACATTACAGAAATCGAGGAGAAGACATTCATGCTGCCAGCCTTGAAGAGCTCGACGCCGTCTGGGAAAAGGCGAAGGACATATAACCGCTATCTTGCCCTGAGGCTATATCTGATCTTTGGCAGCTTCTTTCTGCTGCTGTTTTTTGGTGTCTATACCCAGGTCTTGATTCAGAACGCCAAAAGAGATGCGCAGTTTGTTCCACGCCTGTTTGCTCAATATATTGCCTACACGGACAGTTATCTGAAGAATGCGGAAACCAATACGCAACTGCTGACAGAGGTATTGGTTGAATATTTGCAATCTGCGGGTGAAAATGATTATCAGGAAAAGATGTGGACATATCTGAATACTGTCTTTATCAGCAAACTGAGGATTCCCATCATTATCACAGATGCGAATAATACTCCAACCAGCTGGTTTCATGCGAATGCTCCGGAAGGAATTCCTTTTGAAGCTCTGGATGCCAAAGCAAAAGATAACCTGAAAACCAGGCTAACCGGCATGATTTCCATCCCCATCATGTATAAAAGCCAAATATTGGGCTATGCGCATTTTCAGAAGCCTGTTTCCTTCCAGCAGTTCATCAAAAAGATAGATTATTCGATTGTGGTTACCGACCGGGTAAAGATTCCGCTCTACTGGCGTAATATTGGGCTTTCGGAAAATAAAACCTACCAGGAACTCAATTTTACGGAGCAGAAGCAAATCAAGCAACGCACTTTAAGCATGTATGAAATCCCCATAACCAATGATAGTGACAGTCTGGGTTACGCCTATTTTGCCACCTCCACTTCCTTGTCCAGAATCCGGTATCTCATCTATCTGGAACTGCTGCTGATGGCATTGGTTGTGCTGTTTGGCTTATATGGACTGATGTTGCTGAAAAGAACGGAAAAAGACTCGCTCTGGGTGGGTCTGGCAAAAGAAACTGCACATCAGTTTGGCACTCCGATAACCTCGTTGATGGGTTGGGTGGATTATCTGAAAGCACACCCTCAAGGCTTTAAAACAGAAACCGAATATGCTCAGTTTGTGGAATGGATGACAGTGGATTTGGATAAGCTTAAAACCGTGGCGTCCCGTTTCGGGAAAGTAGGTTCTTCCATCAAACTAACACCGCATGACTTAAACGTAATTCTGCAGGAAGTGGTTGAGTATTTCAAAGACAGGCTTCCGCATCAGAGCTCCAGGATTGAGATAAGCTTTATTACCAAACTGGAGGGCATCAAAGTGCCGGTGGATGTGGATTTGATTAAATGGACCATGGAAAACCTGATTAAGAACTGCATCGATGCCATTGGCAAGAAAGGCGGGAACATCATCATCACAGCCTTTGAAAAGAAACCTTATGTCTATATTCAGGTCAGAGATGATGGCAAAGGCATTCAGCGCTCCATGTGGAAAAAGATATTCGACCCCGGTGCCACAACCAAAAACAGAGGTTGGGGGTTGGGGCTGAGCCTTTCCAAAAGGATTATTGAAGAATACCATCAAGGCAGGATAAAAGTTCTGGAAAGCGTACCCGGTGAAGGCACTACTTTTGAAATTATGCTACACACCAAACATGAGGAATAAGAGGCAGTTATGAACTTAATCGTATCTTCTCAGCAGATTAAAGAGCTGGATAGCAAGACTATCAACGACTTTGGCATACCTTCCAGAGTCCTGATGGAAAACGCCGGCAAGGGTTGTGCAGACCTGCTGCATAATGCCTTCAGCGGCTTACTGAAACAGGGTGTAGTGGTTCTTTGCGGTTTTGGCAATAATGGCGGAGACGGTTTTGTCATTGCCCGCTGGCTGGATTATTATGGCTATGACGTTTCCATAATTACTGTCTGCAAAGGTAATAGCAGCCCGGAAACCATCGCTAACCGGGACTTGTGCAAAAAGCTCCTGATTGAGTTTATTGATGTCAATGACGAGGATTTTGAGGAGTTATCTGAACAGGTTTTATTTGATGCCGGCATTATCATAGACGCTGTTTATGGTATAAACTTCAAGGGAAAGCTGAATGAGCAGGTTTCCAACCTTTTTAAGCTGGCGAATGAGACAAAAGCCCAGAGGGTAGCCATAGACATCCCTTCGGGGGTAAATGCAGATACAGGAACGGCTGAGCTGGCTTTTCAGGCAGGTTTGACCTTATCGATAGAAGCATTGAAATATGGACATCTGCTGGGAAATGGCAAACTGTTTAGTGGCATATTGAAAGTCATTCCCATCGGGATTCCAGACCTGTTGTGGGATGATGTGAATGCAGCAGTTTTATTGGATGAAACGACGGCACAGCTTCCCGATAGAAGCGATTTTTCCCACAAGGGCGACTATGGCAGAATTGCAGTTTTTGCCGGCTCACCCGGTTTCACGGGTGCTGCCTTTTTGGCTTCGCTGGCTGCTGTAAAATCCGGCGCAGGCTTAGTCACTATCTTTTGCCATCCGGAGCAGATGCGGCTTTATGACAACAAACCTTATGAAGTAATGGTTAGAGCAATTCCTGTGCAGGAAGGCGGTAAAATAGACTCCGCTGCTTTGATGCAAACTTTGGACAGGTATGATGTTATCCTGTTTGGTCCCGGCTGCACGGTATCAGAGTTTACGCTGCAAACGCTTGGTTTTGTCCTGAACGTTTGGAACAAATCTGCCGTTATTGATGCCGACGGCTTGAATACTCTGGCTCAGCATCCTGAACTGTATGCGCAATTGGCAGATAAACCAATAATATTGACCCCGCATTGGGGAGAATTCTGCCGTTTGGCAGGCACAACCACGGATGATTTGCAGCAGGATTGTATGGCTCAACTCAGGCAGTTTGTGGAAAAGCACAAAACCAAAGTCTTGCTCAAGAGCCACACCAGCATCTATCACGACTCAGACATCACGTATTTGAATATCAGCGGTAATGACGGCTTGGCAACAGGCGGCAGCGGTGATGTGCTGTCCGGTCTGATTGCAGGCTTTCTGGCACAAAAAATGAGTCCTGCCAACTCCGCCGGAATGGCAGCTTATTATTTGGGCTTGACAGCAGAGCAATTGGCTGATAAGCAAAAGAAACTGTCCATCACTCCGACCGCTATTCTGGACAATATCTTTAAATGTGAACAGGCAGAGGCTGACCTGCCGGATGAAAAGTAACTACCTAATCTTAGTTTGCCCGGTTTTGATTGCGTTAGTAATCTTGACCGGAAGCTGCGGCAGTAAAGTACAACACCGCTCAAAAGGGGCTAAACCGATGCATAAACTGGCTAAAATGAATACGCCCGTTTTCTGGGCAGAAGGACATCCCGGTAAATTAGACCGGGAGCAATGGAAGATTGAAGTAACGGGGCTTTGTGACAGCCCCACCACCTTTAGCTGGCAGGATTTGCAAAAGCTGCCCAAAACAACTGTCAAGGGCAGGCTAACCAGTGTTACACGCTGGTCTGTCGGCGGAAACTGGGGAGGAGTCAGACTATCAGACGTTTTGGCTTATGTCAAAGTCCGTCCTCAGGTTAAATATATCCGTTTCTGGTCTTATGAGCTGAAATATGATACTTCCATTCCCATAGATATAGCTTTGAAAGAAAAGACTCTGCTGGCGTGGGAGTTTGACGGAGAGCTGTTAACAGAGGATTATGGCGGACCCGTGCGAGCCTTTGTCCCTTATCTTTGGGGCTACAAATCTGCCAAAAGCGTGGTAAAGATAGAGCTTTTGGATAAATATATTCCCGGTTACTGGGAGAAAAGAGGATACACTGATGACGCTCAGATTGAAGCTGGTCCATGCCGTGACATCAATGACAACGGTAAGGTCAGGCAAATACCTGATGGCGAAGTTAAGGAGTTTGTGAAATAGACCATGATTATAAACGGAAATGAATATCAAAGCGTGTGGATGGAAGACAACCGGGTTCTGATGATAAACCAGACCAAGCTGCCTTTTGAATTTGAAATAGTGACTTGCCACACCTGCGAAGAAGTGACGGAAGCAATCCATAATATGACAATCAGGGGTGCTACTGCCATTGGTGCAGCCGGCGCTTACGGCATGGCTTTGGCAGCCCTGTCTGCGGCTGACGAAAACTTTCGGAATGTGCTGCGCAGGGACAGAGATATGCTATTGGCAGCACGTCCCACGGCTATTGACCTGAATAACGGCGTCCGCTTTGTCTATGAACAGGCTTTGAAGTGGATTCCCGATTTGACTCATGCACGCAACGTTGCGGTTCAGTCTGCCCTGGAATTTGCTATGAAAAGCTCTGAAGACTGCCGTTTAATCGGTGAAGTGGGGCAAGGACTGATTGAGGACGGGATGAGGGTTCTCACTCATTGCAATGCCGGCGCCCTGGCAACCGTGGATTGGGGAACTGCCCTTTCTGTTATTCGCATGGCTCATCGTCAGGGCAAGAACATCTTTGTCTATGTGGACGAAACACGCCCCAAGCTGCAAGGTTCCCGTCTGACCGCCTTCGAACTGAAAGAGGAAGGCATTCCGCATGCCATAATTGTGGACAGCGCAGCAGGTTACTATATGCAGCATGGTAAGGTCGATATTGTGATTACAGGCGCTGACCGGATTTGTTTGAATGGTGATATGGCTTACAAAATAGGCACTTACAGCCTGGCTTTGCTGGCAAAAGAACACAAGATTCCCTTCTATGTAGCTGCTCCGCAGACCACTTTTGACCTTACCTGCATGAACGGGCGCGATATTCCGATTGAAGAGCGTTCACCCATGGAAATTACACACTTGAACGGTAATCTGATTGCCTGTCCTGATAGTGAAGCTTTGAATCCTGCCTTTGATGTGACTCCCGCCAAGTTTATCACAGCTTTTATCACCTGTAAAGGCATTTTCAAACCCAAAGAAGCAGCCCAAAAAATCCATCTTTAAGCTAAGGCGGTTAGCATGAATGAAAAGCAGTCCGTGAGCACCATCATCTCCAATGCCACAATTCTGACGATGGACAAATGCCGCTCTGTCATAGAAAAAGGCGCAATTGCCATTAATAAAGATACCATCGTTGCTATTGGCAAGACAGAGTCTATTCTGCAGAATTTCCAAACTGCAGAACTCATTGACGCAGATGATTGTATAGTCATTCCCGGGCTTATCAATGCCCATTCCCATCTCCCGATGACGTATTTCAGGGGTGTGGCAGACGACCTGCCTTTGGAGAAGTGGCTGTATAGCTATATCTGGCCCCTCGAAAAGCAATTTATCACACCCGGTTTTGTCTATGATGCTTCACTGCATGGTGCTGCCGAGATGGTTAAAAACGGCATTACCCTGACCAAGGATATGTATTTTCACGGCAGCGAGATAGCTGCGGCACTGACCAAGGTTGGTATGCGCGGCATGATAGGTGAAGCAATTCTGGATTTCAAACTGGTGGAAACCGGTGGTCTGGAACATATCGGCAAGTATGCCGTGCACATGGAAAAGACTCATAAAAACAACCCTCTCATCAATTTCACCATCTCACCCCATGCCATTTATTCCTGTTCCACCCGCACTTTGGAAAGGTGCGTTTCGATGGCTCTGGATCATGACCTTCTAATGCAAACCCATTTATCGGAAACGGAGCAGGAGGTTTTGGACTGTCAGAAAGCCCATAACAGTTTGCCGGTTCATTATCTGAAAGATATTGGCATGCTTGCAACCAAGCTTGTGATAGCACACGGCATTTGGGTTTCGGAAGAGGAGATGGAGCTTTTGGCTGAGCACGATACTTCCGTGGCTATCTGCACCGAAAGCAATCTCAAGCTGGCTGCCGGATTTGCACCTCTGAGCAATTATTTCAAGCACAAAGTCCGCTGCTGTTTTGCGACGGACGGAGTTGCCAGCAACAATAATCTCGACCTGCTGGCGGAGCTGGATTTCACTGCCAAGCTGCATAAAACCATCAATCATGACCCGACATTCCTGCCTGCCGAACAGGCACTTGGCATGGCAACATCTGAAGCTGCCAAAGCCCTGCATCGTTTTGATGAGCTGGGTTCTCTGGAAGTGGGCAAAAAGGCTGATTTGGTTGTGCTCGACTGCAATTCTGTTGAAGGACAGCCTTTGCACAATCCCTATTCGCAAGTGGTTTATGCTTTGGGAGGCAGGGCTGTGCATGACGTTGTAATCAATGGCGAAGTCGTGCTGCGTCATAAAAAGCTGACTCAGGTTGATGAGCAGGAAATCATTGCCAAAGCCAAAGAACATGCCAAACTTATTCAACGGGAGCTGAAGTAATGAAGTCTATCAAAAACCGCAAAGCCGAGCACGAATATTACATCATCCAAACTTTTGAAGCAGGCATTGTGCTGACCGGCACAGAGATAAAGTCCGTCCGAGCCGGCAAGCTAAATTTCAAAGACAGTTATGCCAAAATCGAAGAAAACGAGTGCTGGCTGCTCAATTTCCACATCAGCCCCTGGGAAAAAGCTGCCTTCTTTAACCATGAGCCGGAACGCAGACGCAAGCTGCTACTCAATCGAAGTGAAATTAAAAAACTCAGGGTCAAGGTAGATGAACTGGGCATGACCCTCGTGCCGTTGGAAATCTATATCAATGAAATGGGACTATGCAAGCTCAAACTCGCGCTCCCCAAAGTCAAGAATTTCTTTGATAAAAAAGACCAGCTTCAGCAGAAAGACCTTGAGCGGGAAAGAGACAGGGATCGCAAATACGACTGATTATCTTAAATTCCGGGGAGGATTTATGAAATATCTTGCATCGTTATTAATGTGTGCCTGGGTAATATTTACCTGCACTTCCTGTATTTTCGACAATTCCAATAACCCTCCTGAAGACCAGGGGCACTATCTTACCGGCACCATCAAAGACTCTGATGGCAACGTTATTACTGATGCCTCCGTTTATATAGTTTTTGATTTTGGATATTCAAAGGCGGTGAGAGATACTACTTTACCGGTTGAGCTTTCATCTTTTACTGCTACAATAACTGAGCAAGGTTACGTTTTGCTTAGTTGGGATACTCAGTCCGAAACTGGCCTATCCGGGTATTATTTGCGGCGAAGTAACGATGTTGTATTTACAAATGCCGCTCAACTTCAGAGTTTCTTCCCGGCGACAAACACTTCTGAGGAACAACATTACTCTTATACTGACACTGAGGTAAGCGAGGGCACTTACTATTATTGGTTGGAAGTAATCAATATAAACGGCGACTATGTGTTTCACGGACCAATCTCAGTTATTGTTCCCGGTGGTCCTATCCCACCCGAAATACCAACCGAATGGGTGCTGCAAAATGCCTATCCCAATCCATTTAATCCATGCACTACTATTGGTTTTTCTGTTCCGGTTGCCAGCCATATCAACATAGAAATTAGGAGCGATTATCTGGGAGCAGTAAAAACACTATGTAACGAGAATAAAACTCCCGGAATATATAGAATGCAATGGGACGGCAAAGACAAGAACGGAAACCATGCTTGTAACGGGCTCTATCAAGCTGAATTAGTTGCCACGAGTGAAACTGATTCAATTCGTTATCACAAAACCATTAACCTTCTGATTAATGATATCGCCTTAAATAGCACACCTACTGTTTATTCGACTGCAACCGGTTACCGGATTCCCCTGCAGGATTATTTCCGATTTGGTCAGGAAATCATTCAAACCGATGAAAATGGAAACGAATTAGGCGTTTTTAGTATGCACGGCGATTTTGAAATAGTTGTCATGAAAGCAGGCTACGAAACAATTTCAAGGCATGTTTCCTTAGTCTCTTATTATGCAGACCACATAGAGGATTTTGTTCTGCAAGCCGGCAAAAAACTGCATTAGGTCAATTCGTCTATCGGCTCTTCCACCAGAATTGATTTGGGTTCAGGTTCGGCTTCCGTTGCTTTTGCAAAGGAAAATAGTACCGTTTCCCCGCCAAACACATTTTGCTTGTCGTTGACTAAGACATTGACACTTGCCGGCAGATGAATCATGATGAGGGCATTACCGGGAATGACGCCAATCACGGAACCATGGATGTTTTTATTGTCAAAGTATTTGGTTTTTTCCGATTTAATCCGCATACTAACCAGTCCGGCAGAGGTTTCAACGCTCCAGTTATCGGCAGTTTCCGAGTGTAAGTCAGGATAAGGCAGACGCAATTCCACCACGTCCAGGAATGATTTACGCAAAGTTATCAGAGTGGCATCGGGACTTTTGCGGACTGCCTGCACTTTACCATTCACAGGTGAAACAAAAGCTCCGGCTTCCGGTACCAATATTTTGTTCTTTGTCCTAAATACAATCCTTTCCACCAAATACCAGCCAAAAGCAGCGATGGTGAGATATTGAAAAATGACATTGGGCAGGAAGATATTTATCGCCATGAAAACAATCACAGCAATCAAGGGATAAAGCTGTCTGCGAAACTGGATAAACTTGATTTTATGCAATACATCGGGGTCGGAAGTGAGTACCTTTGGTTTTTCCGTATAATCTGTCATATCGCTGTCTCCTAATTTAAACGTAATATAAACTATTCTTTTCAACTATCAACTAAGCCATGTATCAAGCAGATAAATAGCAATAATTAAACCATTTGCATGATAATCTATCCAGCTGTAACTGTCAATGGCTTTGCTCTCTGCTCTTCTTATTCCAGGTTTCTAATGATTTGCTGCATAAATAACGCTAAACCTAATCCGATTATTTGCTATGTTTTATCCGATTATTATCCGATTTTAGTCTCCGTTTTTCAGACCATATTTAACACTCAAAAGCATTACGGAATAATTACGCTATGATTACGCTATCAATACGCAGTTACTCCGTAATGATAGCGTATTGATAGCGTATTGGTAGCGTAATGCTATTGTGAATTTTCAGAGAAAAGTGAGGGAAATTTGTTGGGATAATGGATTGGGTTAAAATGTGTTTGTAAAGTATGTTTAAAAGTATGTAGTACCGCCGGCGGTTTTATTACAAATGCAAACGATGTAACCACTTGGGCAAAACCGCCGGCGGTACTACATACTTATAGCCTGAACTTCAAATCCTTGAAACTGTTTATTTGAGGAGGACTATTTTCTTTGTTATCAGGTTATTATCTGATTTCAGCTTAATGATGTATGTGCCTGCAGAACATTCCCTACCTGATTTATCCTTACCATCCCAGACGGCTGAGTACTGATTAGCCGGTTTCTTATCTAAGGCGATAGTTTTGACTAATTGCCCTTTGATGTTATAGATGTTGATGGGTATGATCGGTTTATTTCTGCAATTATCTGATATACAATTTATATTAATGATAGATTTCGTTGGATTAGGATATACACTTAATGTTTGAATAGGCTTAGGTATTACCTCATCATCGTTTGCAGTTCCGTCAGGATGTAGCTTTATAATTGTCAGACCATAATCATCGTAATATTGACTCCCATAAACGTGAATAATGCAACTGTCTGGACTAACTGTTATGCAATCTGTTGGTTGATAATAATTATTTGATGAATTCATTGACCAACCCCACTCATTTTGACCCTGTAAATTGTAATTAGAAATCTTGACCTGATAATCAAAATACCCGGATAAATATATACCATTATCATGACCTACCATAGAATAGTATTCCCCAACACTATATCCTGTACTCATTTGAATTGTATAAAGGCTGTCTATTCCATTTTCAGTAATCATGTAAATATTATAGTAATTATTGTCCTCATCAAGACCAGGATGGTATCCGAATACTATTTCATCGGTATCAGGAAGTTTTGTAATGGGAATTGGTCTCTCAAATATAGGACTACCTGTGTCCCTTCTCCAGATAATATTGCCATTCCAGTCAGTCTTGACAACGCTGGCATATCTGTCTGAAAAAGTACAGGTGGTTACAGGCATACCATCTGTGTCTAATTCCATATCATAAGCTGTGGAGTGTATGTCCCCTGGATATATCCATAAAGAATCAGGGGGATAATGTCCTGATGCCAACGAATCTCCTTGAGCGCTCAGATGCAGGAAATAGGCATTACCCCATTGTTCAGTAGAAATGCTTACTATACCAATGGCAAAGATATCATTATTAGGTAAACGTATTGCCCGGTTTATAAAACAACCCCGAATCTGGATATTCTGAATAGAGTGGATTCCCTGTATATTAATCCAACCAAGTTTGAAGTTATCATTATAAGAAATTAAGAAATTTACTCTTCCATCTGTATCCTGATCAATACCAATTATAGAAACATGTCCCCAACCGATAAAGTCTCTGCTCCACCATTGCCACTGACAGTTGCCTAAGGCATCCAGTTTTATTGCACCGGCATCAGAACCTATATCCGGGTCATCAGGGTCTCCTGCAAGCACTTGGCAATCTCCCAGAATAATAAATCCCCCATCAGGACAACTGAAGATTTGCTTGGGAGTATACTGTGGGTCAAACATCCAGGTATAAGGCAACTGAATCGGAATATTTCTGACGTAACGCACCTGAGCATGGAGCATAGAAAATATGCTACAAAACAGAATGGCACTACATACAAGAGCCTTTGTTTTCATGATAGCTTGCTTTGGATGGCTTTGCGGATGATTTGCATAGTTTTATAGGCAAGCAGACCGGGGTTTTTGCGCAGAACGAGAGAAATGAGTTTCAGGTCAAAATTGCCTTTCATCATTGCCAGAACAATGGCGGGGTCAACTTCTTTCAGAACGGCAAAGACCTTGTCCCACTTAGCATCGGAAAAGTCACCGATGATGCTGTTCAAAGTGTGATTTAAACTGATGCTGCGGGCATATTTCTTTTTCCACAGGGTCTCAAAACGTTTGAGGTAAGCTGCGGAAGTGTCATTTTTAGCAAGGGCGGAAGCAGCGGTTTCTCCTGCCAGCCTGCCGATGTCCAGAGCCAGACGGATACCTTCACCCGCTATACCCAAAACCTGTCCGGCAGCATCGCCGACCACAAGCAGATTGTCTGCATAGGTTTTATCAATGTAACCCGCATTAGGAACCGAGCCGAGATGCACTTCCACAATGCTGTAGGGCTGAAGCTTTTGGGCGATGGCGTGGTTGCTGTTGATAAATGCTTCCAGCAGTTCCAGTGGATTTGCCTTGCACTTGGGGGCAACAACTCCGATGCCAACCCTGACTCTGTTTTCCCCAAACGGAAAAACCCAGGCATAGCCAACCGGGGAAAAAGCTGCACCAAGCATGATGGCAGTCTTGTCCTGCTGCCAGTTTGGCGTGATAATTTCATATTCAGCGCCGTTACCATAGCTAAGAGCCTGATTTTTGAGACCCATCGGTCTGGCAATCACGCTGCTGAAACCGCTGGCGTCAATCACCAGTTTTGCCCTATACTCCGTGGGTTTACCATTACGGACAGCCTTGACGCCGCTGAGTTTCCCATCTGTGAAAACGGGTTCTTTGGCTATAGTATTGGTCAAAATCACGACGCCTTGCAGAGAAGCCTGCTCAGCCAAATACTGATAGACGCCGCGGATATCGATAACGCAAATCTCGGAAGGCTCATAATCAAAGGAAGCGGAGCTATTGCTGCTGATAAATTCCAGTGTTTTAATCGGATGCATAAACCTTTGGGGGATGCCCAATTCCAGCAGTTCACGTGTCCAGCTTCCCCCGCTGGTATGCACGGGATAACCGATTTCCAGACTTTTTTCCAAAACCAGGACACTCAGTCCTGTGGAAGCTGCTGCCTTTGCCGCAGCCAATCCTGCCGGACCGCCGCCCACAATCAGAATATCAGTTTGCAGATTTGAATCCATGTAATTCTAATTCAGCCTGATGAGTTTACGTGAAACTGCTTTTCCATCTTGCACAGCTTTGACAAAGTAGATGGAGCTGGAGACCTGCCTACCCTGTTCATCTTTGCCATCCCAATTCCAGCTTGGCTTCCTGTCTTTGGCAATGCCGGAAAAGAGGGTTTTCACTTTCTGTCCTTTGATATTGTAAACGGAGACTTCGAGAGGATGATTGGTCTTTGCCAGATTGATTTCCAGTTTCACGGAAGCTCTGAAAGGATTGGGATAGATGCGGCTGATTGACAAGGCTGTGAAAGGCGTTTCTGTAGCATCTTCCGCAGATACTATCTCGCCAAAAAGCTGATTGAAAGCATAGTGCATCAGGGTGGTCACATCAGCTTCATACATATTGTAGAGCGGAAAACTGAGCAGGATAGTCTTGCCAGGATTGGGCTGATAATAGACCCCAACCGGCATGCCGTTCATGATGCCCTGCGAAGTTGAATCCGAATAATCTGAGCCGTAAAAATAGATATTCTGGGCATTGGCTGAAGCACCGATTGATTCTATGTTATAGATATGACCCAGTAGCGGAACAAGCGTCTTCAAAGTATCAACCGTCAAAGCCGGAAATCCCGAGTTTCCAGGTCCGGCATATTTGAAGCGCGCCGAATTTTCATAGGCTACATACTCAACTCCGAAATTGTCATACATAAAGTCACCCGCCACAAAAGTGAAGGGATAATTGTTATTAATAGCGAAAGCCAGTGAAGGTTTGTAAGAGCTAATCAGGATTTTACCGCCTGCCTGGACATATTTGCTGATTTCTTCCCTGACTAAATAGGGATATGACATGCTGGCGAAATCGTTGCCGTGCCATAAGATGGAAGAATAGATTCCTATATCGGCAAGCCGGAGCGTCCCGTCTGTTTCCGTATCAAACTGGGTTCTCTGAAAATTGTGCAGAACTGTATCAAAGAACTGGTCACTGACTTCATCATTGGGAGCAAAGACAGTGTTGCCGGCGTTATTGCGGGTTTCATCCATTATCAGAATGCCTTGATTGAAGGTAAGCGCTCTGGATTTGATAATATCTGCCGGCAGGCTTTCATGATTGTCTGCATCCACCGCAACCAGTTTGTAATAATAGTAAGTCACATCCTGCAGATTGCTGTCGGTGAAGAAAGTTGCGGTTATCAGATTGCTGTTGAGCAGATTATATGTCCCATCCAAAGCAGTGGAACGGTAAATTCTATAGCCTGCGATATCCAGCTCAGCATTTGCAGACCAGTTAAACGAAACAGCATGTAAGATTGGCAGGTCTGTAAAGCCCGTGGGAATTTGCGGCACGATATAAGGCGTTCCGGTCACAAAGCGTGCCAGTCCTTCATTTCCATCATCATCAATGGCAGCCACTCCGATGTAAAAGGTATTGCCCGAAACCAGATTTGGCAAAATGAAGGTAGTGTTTGCGGTGGGATATTGGAGCGGAGCCGTCAGAGAATCCGGCGCCACATAGACTTTATAGGAAACGACATCCGGCTCCAGACCTGAATTACTCCAGTTTACCTGCAATGAATTTCCTGTGCCTGTATCGGTAATCTGGACATTTAACACAGGAGACGGAGACTGGTCAAAGGAAACTGCCGTAGCAGTCGAGGCTTTGATGATTTCTTTCACATAGAGGGGATTGGTATTAATCATAAGGTCATCAGCAGTGTGGTAAAAAGGACAAAATTGGTCTTCATCGAAATAAATGGCAGGATATCCGAGCTGCCAGTATGAATAACTGTCACTGCCGGAACTGTTTAAAAACCAGGCATAGGGCGTCAAAGTAGTCTGTGCCCCAGCAATATTCATGGCATAATCTGTGTATCCCTCAAAACCTTCATAGGGATTCATGCACAAATACCAATCACCGGGTGCCAAGGTGCAATGGGAAATCATGTCGTGGTTTATCATCACTTTGATGTCCAGTTCCAGATTTAAGGCAGACAGAGCATTATACTGGCTGCCAAATAAACCCAATTCTTCACAGGCAAAGGTGATAAATTTGATAGTGCATTCGGGCTGATAATTGTTGGCTTTCATAACTCTTGCCATTTCCAAAGCTGCTGCAGTACCGCTGGCATTGTCATCAGCTCCGGGAGCTATGAGCATGGGGTCATTCTCATCATACAAAATCGAGTCATGATGTCCGCCGACTATGATATATTTGTTGGGGGCGAGTGTCCCGGGAATGGTGGCAACCACATTATACTGGTCAATTGTATTATAATACCAAAACATTTCAATATTGGAATTCACTATCCCAAATCTTTGAAACTGGTTCGCGATCCAGATTGCAACCTCCAACCTGTTATCGGCTGCTGCAAACCGGGTGGAAAAATTTTGCAGTTGCTGCATAAACCAGGCAATACTGTCAGCGTTGATTTGGTTGAGCAGATTGCCAAAGTTTACTCTCGAGTCACGATTGGTGTTTACTACCCTCTGATTATTCAAACGCAGTGGAGTTTGCTTCAGACGCACATAGGGCATATCTGTAACTTGCCCCAGGCTGATATCTGAAAGAGTAGATTTTACCAGGATAGTCTGGTCCATCCTGGTTATTTCAATTCCCATCTGAGCTGTTATCCGGTTTTCTTTCCCTTTTTGCATGGTCAGCAAATACCAGTTTTCCTCCAAAGGAAAAGTATCCAGTTTTTTCCAGACAGAGGAGGGAAGCTCAGCCAGAGCGTTGTCGCCGGCATCTGCAAGAATGTAGCTCTTGCTTGCATACAGGATATTCATTCTGACCGATAATTCCTGTAATAACTGGAATTGGTCGGGGGTTTTACTGTTTTCAAGCAGTGCGTCACGGTCAATTCTGACCAGATAATGAGGTGGATTGGCAGCAATTGATATTGTCACAAAAGCAAGCAGAATTGCCGGAAGGAGCATTTTCTTAATCATACATACCTCAAAGGGAATATAGATTTAATATATGCATAATCTTTGAACACACAAGTAGTGTCAACATCTTTTTTGCATATATGCGTTTTTAAACAGATACTTTTATAATTTGGAGTCATAATCATAACTTTTGTATTTTGCAGCCAACTGCAGCAAAATGAACTGATGTGACAAGCAAGATATTTGACAATAAAAAAAGCCGGTCTTATCAACCGGCTTGTGAGCTATATAGAGCGTTTTTTAGCTTAGTTTAGTTTGATTAGTTTGCGTGAAAAAGCTTTTCCACCTTGCACGGCTTTGACAAAATAAATTGAGCTGGAGACCTGCCTGCCCTGCTCGTCTTTGCCGTCCCAATTCCAGCTTGGCTTCCTGTCTTTGGCAATGCCTGAAAAGAGGGTTTTCACTTTCTGCCCTTTGATGTTGTAAACAGTGACATCGAGAGGCTGGTTCAGCTTTGCCAAACCGATTTCCAGTTGGATGGAAGTTTGGAAAGGATTGGGATAGATGCGGCTGATTGACAAGGCTGTGACAGGTGTTTCAGTATTGTCAAGGGTGGCGACAGTCTCGTCAAAAAGCTCCTCAAATATATAATTCATCAGGTTTGTCACATCGGCTTCATACATATTGTAAAGCGGGAAACTGAGCAGAATAGTCATGCCCGGATCGACCTGATAATAAACCCCAACCGGCATGCCGTTCATCACTCCTTGCGTGGTTGAATTCTCATAGTCGGAGCCATAATAATAAATATTCTGGGCATAGTCTGTTGCGCCAATTGATTCGATGGTATAGATATGACCCTGCAACGGAACAAGTGTTTTGAGAGTATCAACCGTCAAAGCCGGAAATCCCGAGCTTTGCGGCAGGGCATATTTGAAGCGTGCCCGGTTGTCATAAGCAGTGCTTTGAATGCCAAAATTGTCAAACAAGAAGTTACCTTCCACAAAAGTGAAAGGATAGTTGTTGTTGATGTCAAATGCCTGGGTTGGCAGATATGAGCTAATCAGGATTTTACCGCCAGCCTGGATATATTTGCTGATTTCTTCCCTGACTAAATAGGGATAGGACATGCTGCCGAAATCGTTACCGTGCCACAAGATGGAAGAATATATACCGATATCCGCAAGCTTGAGAGTTCCGTCTGTTTCAGTATCAAACTGGGTTCTTTGGAAATCGTGCAGAACTGTATCAAAGAACTGGTCACTGACTGCATCATTGGGAGCAAATACAGTATTACCGCTATTATTGCGGGTTTCATCCACAATTAAAATGCCCTGATTGAAAGTCAAAGCCCTGGTGCGGATAATCGCTGTCGGCAGACTTTCATTTCCGTCCGTATCGACAGCAGTGACTTTGTAATAATAATAAACGAGGTCAGTTACATCGGTGTCTTCAAAGGAAGTTGTGGTGAATAGAGTGTTGTTGAGCAGAGTGAAAGGGCCCTCAGGAGCAGTGGAGCGGTATATTCTATAGCCTGCGATATCAAGTTCCTGATTGGCAAACCAGTTCAGAATTACTAAATGCAAATTTGGCATGTCGTTAAAGCCTACAGGGGTTAGAGGTATTGCCTGTGGCGTGCCGGTCACAACATAAGTCAATCCGCCGTTTCCGTCACTGTCAAAAGCAGAAACTCCGATATAGTACATTTGACCCATAGTCAGATTGGGAATGATGTATGACAGTGCAGTCGTAGTATATTCCTGGGGCGTAATTTGTAAATCCGGAGTCACATATATCCGATAGGAAGCCACATCCGGTTCAAGACCCAAATTGCTCCAACTTGCCTGTAACGTAGTTCCGGAGCCGGTATCGTTTATCTGGACACCCAAAAGGGGAGACGGTAGCTGGTCATAGGTGACTGCTACAGCAGTGGAAGCCTTGATGACTTCTTTTACATATTGGGGATTGATATTGGCGGTCACATCCGAAATAGTGTGATAGTTTGGGCTGAATTGATGTTCTTCGTAATAGATGGAAGGATAACCGAACTGCCAGAATGCATAACTGTCACTACCGGAACTGTTTAGACTGCCGGCATAGGTAGTCAAAGTGGTCTGGTCTTCAGTGATACCCATGGCAAAAGCCGTGTAACCCTCATAACCTTCATAAGGCATAAGCCTGATCAACCAATTGTCGGGGGTTTGAGTGGAGTTTGAAATCATGTCGTGGTTAATCATTATCTTGATATCCTGCCCCTGTTCCCGGGCTTGCTGAGCGTAATGTCTGCTTCCCCATAAACCCACTTCCTCAGCAGCAAAAGTAGCAAACACAATCGTGCATTCAGGCTGGTAATTATTGGCTTTCATAATGCGGGCGATTTCCAGAACTGCGGCTGTCCCGCTGGCATTATCATCCGCTCCCGGAGCTATGAGCATGGGGTCATTTCCATCATACAAAACCGAGTCATGATGTCCGCCGATAACGACATATTTATTGGAAGCAATCGTCCCGGGCAAAGTGGCAACTGCGTTCCATTGAGTAAATCCCTGAATCGGGAATGGGTCAAGCTCTGCATTGGTATAGCCAAAACGCAGAAACTGACTTTTCATCCAGTTCGAAACATCATAGCTATTTGGTGCTGCCACGTATCTGGTGACCATATCCTGCATCTGCTGAATAAACCACATGATGCTGTCTGCATTCACCTGATTCAAAAGGTCGCCATAATCAACCCGGGTGGTTTGTTCGTGGTTCATTGTCCCCAAACCGGAAAACTGCAGAGGAGTGAAATCCAGGCGAACATAGGGCATCGGAGTTGCTTTTGCCAGCACAAGATCAGTCAGATTTGATTTGAGCAGGATAGTCTGGTCGAGTTCAGTTATAACTTCGCCGGCTGCTTGGGAAACAAGATTAGCTTTTCCGGGCAGCTTGGTCAGCAAATACCAGTTTCCGGATAAAGGAAATTCATCCAAAAGAGCATAGGCAGTGCGGGGCATGTCCTGCAAAACCTTGGCATCAACTCCAGCCAGCAGATAAGAATTGCTGGTGTAATAGATGCTGATTTGAGCCGGTAGCTTGTGATTTAATTGCGCCACATCTCGGACTTGATAGTGCTCATAGGCAGCTTGACGGTCAATTTTAACCAGATACTTTGCCTGATTTTGAGCAAAAATCACGGCTGTAAACAAGATGATTGAAAGCATAATAGTTAGTTTTTTCATTGCTATTCCCTCAATTTTAGTGGTAATATTACTATTGCTTAGTGCAATTTACAGACCAGTCTGAGCAAGTCTTTATCCACAACTGTAATATGCTTTGCAATAGAGGGTTATGAAAAATCAGCCAAAACATTAGCCACAATCAGGAGCTTGGGTCAGCACTTTGTAATATCATTTTAATGCATCTGCTCCTCAATTCATATCATTATGATATGTTGCAGAATGAGACTCCATAAGCAGTCGCCCGGCTAACTTATTGATAGATTAGACTGTTATTACAATATCCAAGATTGGCACGTGGCTTGCTGTATAGAAGCACAGTGAAAATAATACTGGAGGTTAACATGAAAAAGATTACTGTAACGATCGCTGCTTTGTTAGTATGTGTGATGCCACTCCTACTCATAGCAAAAAATGAAGGCGCTACAACTCAGGAACGTCAGAAGATTATCATTACAAAGAACATGACCGTTTCGAGTGACTTGAAAGATTTGCAGGAGTTGGATAAAGAGCTCCAAACGATTAACGTGGAAATCAACAAGGGTGAAAAAGAAAATGAAGCTGCCGATGCACCGTTTTTTGGTATCTATCCTGCGGATTTGGATTTTCCCAAGGCACAGGAATTAAATTATCCCAATAGTTACGGTGTGCTGATTACGGGCGTGGTGCCGGAATCACCTGCCTATCAATACCGTCTGGTGGAAGACGACGTTATCATGGAAATTGGTGGCAAGAAAGCCCTGAACCTGAAAGAATTTGATAAACTAAAATCTGCTTACCGTGCCGGAGATGCTGTTACTTTGACGATTTTCCGCGCAGGTGAAGAGAAACGGATAGATTTTGTCTTTGGTACTCGCGAACAGAAAGAAGTTACCATACCCGGAGAAACACCAAAGCACAAAAAACTTTCTCCCGGTTATGGCGGCGGTACCTGGATTCCCATGTGGGTGCAGACCGACATGGAAGATGTGAATGCTTTAGTCCAGAGCATCGGTTTCGAAAAACTTCCTGAAGACGGACTTCTCACGCAAGGTTTAGGTGGAAAGGGCAATGTCGGCAAAGGCTGGTTTCTCGGCGGACAGATTGGTTGGTACAATACAGCTAAAAAGACCGATGATACAGCCACTCCGAACTATACCAATTACATGAACTATGACATGACCGTCGGTGGTGTCACCCTTGATAAACGCATTCCCATTACAAAGAACATCATTACTTCTTTGGGAGTTATGCTGGGTGGAGCATCACATTCTGTCGAACTGATGCACACCAACGGTGATTATAACTGGCCTGCTGCGGGGAGCACTACCACTGATATTATGGATGGAAATACTTATGCTAAAATGAGCCGTGGCTACTTACTGGTTCAACCCAGAGCGGAAGTTATGGTACGGATACTCAGTTGGCTGGGAATCAGAGGCGAAGTAGGTTATATGTATGGCTATGCACCTCGTAACGGCTGGACAGTGCAGCACATGGAGACAGAGACTTTCGAATTGAGCGGAGCTCCCGACACACCTTACAAAGGTATGTCAGTGACTGTCGGTCCTTGGTTCGGTTTCTAAAGAATTTAAACACACAAGACCCTCCTGAACATCTCCCGGAACAGCCCTCTTCGGAGGGCTTGTTTCTTTAGAGCTTCAAAAGTTTATGAGTCTTGTTGGAATTGCCTGCCTGAACTTTGATTAAGTAAACACCTGATTTCACATCATGCCTGAGGTCATCTTTACCATCCCAATTCAAATCAAGCTTGCTGCCTTTGAGAGTAGAACTATAAAGTTTCCTGACCAGCTGACCTTTGAGGTTATAGATGCCAATCTCAGCAGCCTGATTCGGCTTGGTCAGGTTCAGACTTAGCTGAACCGATTCTCTAAACGGATTGGGGGTTGTGCTAAAAGCAATTTCAGGCACTACAAGCTCATCTTCATTAGCAACATGTGGAGTTAGCACGATATATCCGGGCTGCAAGTTCTGGACTAAAACATCGCCATAATAGAAATTCAGCGGTGTTACCGTTGCCATGGAAACCCCGGTTGTATTACCTATGGCGAGGAATTGAAGCTTCATCAGGTCTCCGCTGCCAAACAGCACACTGGGAAAGCTTAAACTAAGGGAAACTGTGCCGGGAACTTCGTTAGTCGCTGTAATGGTGGCATTTTGTGCCAGACAGCCCACTGCATCATATCCATCCCAACTGACTTTATCAGGGGGGTAATTTATCTCAAAGTCTGAAGTCAGCACATTCCAGCTCGGCATCAAAAACGTTGTCGTAACAGGAACGGTGGCAATTTCATTATAGGAGACATGCATCGCATTTACCAGGTCGATAACGGAATTTTGCGGCTCATTCACTGCGGCGGTGACATTGATTGTGGTTTGCGTTATCTGGGTCACGGGAGTTGTGTTATACATAAAATCTGCCAGATTGAAGGCATAGCCGCCCGGCAACATAGGTTGAAACAGCAGTTTCAGCAAAGTGCCTGCTCCGAATAAAGCTGTGGGAGAAGTAATTGCAAAAGCTATGCGTCCGGGTTGCAGCCAGGTTGAATTGACCGTTGCGCCGGCGAGCATTGTATTGGCAGTATCAAATCCTGTATAGACCATATTATCGGCGTCGAATTCTATCACAAAGCTAGCGCTATTGACATTCCAGGCTGGCAGGATTGTATAGGTGTTGATGGAAACAGGCACATCTTCGCCCACTTGGCAATTGTAGCTTTGCAAATTCAACCGCACCATGGAAATACTGTAGTTCAGCGGTTCCACATTAAACATAGCTGCCTGATTCCAGTTAAATTCTGAGCCACCGGGGTTCAAATTAGCTGTGTAAAAATATCCATTATAAGAGCCGGACCAACCCCAATTGAAATGGAAAAAGTCTGTGCCCTGATAACCGTCACAGACATAGGCATGACCGCCACCCTCTCCGAAACCCTGATAATAAACCGGTCTGGCATTATTCAGCTCTGTGATTAACATTTGGTTCCATGTTGCGGCAGTATAACTATCTCTGTCCAAAAGCTGTATTCCGCTGCTGTAGCGGAAGTTCTGGATTAAAGCGTCCACTGCATCATAACCCTGTGCGCCTGAAGCGCTGGCAGAATAATCCATATCCACAGCCACGCCACAATGATATGAAATGGTTCCGACCTGCTCATTGGGTGCTCCGACAGAGTTTGGCATTTGCGTCCAATCGTATGTCGTCTGCCCGAAATTAACGGACTGATTGCCATAACCATAAGCGTAATATGAATGTGAGCCCACCCCGGTATTGGGCCAGTTCCAATATTTCATAATCTGTGCCATCGCAGTGGCAACACATCCCACAACAACATGCCCGTTGGAGCCGGCTGCATCGGCGGGACAATACATATTATAGGGCCAGCCCTGGTCCCATGTGGTTGATACCAACGGCAATAAATTACGGGTATCGTTACGGCTGAAATCATTTGCCAAAAGAGCGCGCCAGGCTTCAGAAGTCACTCTGTTGTCAGCTTTTTGAGCGATAAGCTGTTTAACTTCCTGCTGTCTGCACTTCATATAATCTTGAAAAGAGGGATTATCCTGAGTTGCATTCACTTTAGTGTTGTAACCGTAAGCCAGAATCGGCGTTACCGCATCATCTGCTCCGGTCAGGACAAATCCGTCTGCATATTGGAACAGCCAGAGCTGCGTCCCGTTAGCATCTTTTATAGGGATAACTTGGTCAATTGCTCTGGAGCTAAAACTCTCGGGAGCCCACTTAGTTGTCCAGTTTGCGGCAGCCTGCCTGGCTGTGTTTTGATTTATAGGTGCTGCAAAGATTGTAGCACTGACACAGATTAGGCAAATCATAAGAAAATACTTCATAATAGACCCCCTTTGAACTTTCCATGGATATTTTGAATGTATTTTACTTCAGCTAATTACACTTGCAAATGCTGTCAACAAAATTCTTATGTTCTGCATTTTCAATTCTCTATCATCAGGATTTTGCGAAGCAATGATGATAGTCTTGAGGTGAGATTTTCGGCAATCTTCCCAACAAGTGGGCATTGGCGGGAGCAGTCTATGTGGGCATTTTTGAAATGGGCATCACCTTCATCGTCTGGCTGATGGCTCTGCAAAGAGCAAGCAGCAATGCCAGGGTGATCAACCTGATTTTCATCACCCCCTTCATTTCATTGCTCCTCATCAACCGTGTTCTGGGAGAACAGATTTTGCAATCTACGTTTATTGGCTTAGTTCTGATAATCGGGGGAATTCTCTGGCAGCAGACGGGGAAAAGAGAAAATATTGCATAGACTATTTTGTTTCCAGTTTCTTTATTCCCTGCTCTTCAGTCAGCAATCTCATCTGTTGTATTGCTATTTCGTTCAATTTCCTGAGTCTTTCGTTAGGTTCAATGCCATTGCTTAACAGATAGGATAAATCGATTTAGTCCTACCTAATTTTTAATTCCCTCGAATTCGGGGGTATTAAAAGCTCAACTTAGTTGTTCTATCAATTCTATCTTGTATTTCCGTCGAATTCGACGGGATAACGATCATTGCAACAATCCATAATTTACCATTATTGCTTTTTTAGCTTTTCTTCTGTTTTGGTAGCTTGATTGCTCTTCAACCAACATATTAGTTACAACCATTTTCGTGATAATACGAAAATGGTGTTGCGAAAAGTAAGATACAGTTATTCGAATAATTCGAAAAACTGATTAATGTAATTATTCTGCGGCTTCCTTATCAGATAGCGATTTCTTTTCCCAAAGGTCTTTCATGTCTATCATAGGCATTATATATGATTTGAAGGGGTAAAAGGAAGTTATAGTTTGCAAATATACCCTGACTTCATTGATTAAGCATGCAACTGCAGAGCCTTGTACTAATGATTTATAGTTATCTCCCATTACTTCAAGTTCATCAGAAACTTTGTATTCCCCACCTACTTTTAATTCAAATACATAACCTGAAACAGCTTTTTCACAATTACCTTTTATCGTCATGACAATTCTTACCAAGTGCGGAGTTTCTTCTAAGTTTTGTAGAATATCAAAATCAATATCAATAGGTATTTGAGATAAGTCAACTTTAGTTGCATCCTCAGCTACATAGATTTCGACCAAAGAGTACATTATTACAAACTGTAACTGTTGAATTTTAGCTTTTTGTGGTATCATATTATCCGAATCTCACTATTTTTGTATTTCCACTGGGATTAAAGTCAATAATATTGTTTTTTTTCTCTGACTCGTTGAACTCTTTGGCTAACTTAAAGACTCTATCCAATTCTATATTATCAATTTCTGAGATAGAATAGAAATTAATGTCAAAAGTAACATTGAAGTTCTGTAGTACTTTTGCCAGGAATATCATATTGATTCGCTTATCACCACGTAAAACCTGAGTGATATAAGCCGGAGATGTACCTATTTTTTGAGCAAATTCTTTCTTGGTAAGACTATGTTCTTCAATGAGTTTTTCAATTCTCATTACTATCTTGAGGCTAATCATGTCAGCTTCGTGTTCTAATCTCTCATTATGATCACTAAAGCTAAATATGTCATTCCATTTAGAGTCATTCCTGGAATTCATACTCGTATTCTCCTATTTTATCAACAAGGTCTCTTAGTCCCTTGTTTAAACCCTCAGATTTCTTGTACTTATATTCAATAAGTACGATTTTCTTTGAATTACTTGTCTCTTCATTGAATTCTTTACAGTAGATTCTATGATTCCCATTAATCTTTATCTTGAATGCATACACATCTTTAGATTTATCCGAATTCTGCTCATGACCATATAAATCTTTCTTAACTATCCCTGTAACAACCAATTCGACAATCATCCGATATTTCTTTAGTATCTTTTTATCACCTAAGAAAGCAAATAACTCTTCTTCAAATTCTGCATCAACATATAGAGTAACTTTCTTTCCCGAATTAGTTCTGAACGAATTACTTCTTTCATTTTCAGGTAATCTTTTTGCGAATCTCATATACAAATTAACCCATAGCTTAATTTAGTCAAGTAGTTTTTTGCTTTTTATTCCTGTTCTCCAGATTTTATCTATCCGGTCTTTTATCTTCTGCTCATTTTCAATCGGGTTAGAGCTATTAACATACTTTGTAAGTTCTTTCTCATTCATATATTTCGCCTCTTTTGAGATGCAACTATATTTCTTTTATCTTATTGTTCAGGTTTCCAATCCCATTCTCTTTGAAAATGTCATTTTACATTGTCCTCAATCAACTTAATCTCATCTTCTTTTAAATCATACAATTCGAAAACCAATTTATCTATCTGCTTTCATATACATGATTTTGAAACATATTGACTTTCAATCAAATCCATCTATAATTGCGTTTCAATATCGCAGCAAAACCGTTTACGTAACAACGGAGTGTTACGCTACTCATCAAAAACGATTACTTAAGACCGGAGTCTCGCATACCTAATTAGCCCTACAGAGACGAAAACCGATGAAAATGTGGTAGTCGTCGCTGCTATGTTCCGAAACCCAGCCGCCGCGGTAAGATACACGGCAAAAGTACTCACTGTCCCCCCAACCACCACCGCGCAGTAAACGATAGCTGCCATTGTCGGGACCTAATGGATTAATGGAAGGACTGGTATTATAATAAGTGCTACTATACCAATCCCAACAACTTTCATAAACATTGCCGCTCATATCATATATCCCAAAACCGTTAGCAGCTTTACCACCCACAGGTTTGCTGCCATTAGGTATGTTATTGCAAGCATGCCATGCCACGGCATTGATGTCGTCACTGCCGGAATATAAATAATCCGGAGTTGTCGTCCCTCCTCTGGCTGCATATTCCCATTCAGCTTCAGTCGGTAATCTATAGCCATTGGCAGACCAATTGCAGGTAGCTGCATCCCATGTTGCATTGCTTGATGTAGGAACTGCACCCCAATCTGAAGGATTAGTTGAACCGCTTATCGTATAGACAGGCGTTAAATCCTCTGCCATACTGCGCAGATTGCAGTATTTGATAATCGCATACCATGAGACATTATATACCGGATAGTTATCACCCTCTCCACAGTTTTGGTAAGGAATGGAGCCCATAGTTGCCTGCCACTCGCTCTGCGTAACTTCATATTTACCCATATAAAAAGACGATAAGGTCACTGAGTGTGTAGGCAGCTCGTCTGATTCTCCGCTTTCAAGTGTATTACCCATCGTAAATGCACCGCCCGGGACATTAACAAACAGATCAGGAGTTGTTTCTATTGTGTATTTGGCTGATGCTATGTTGCTATCTGTCAAGCTGGATTTGAACGCTTTGGCTTTGACGGTTTTGGTTGCGGTTATTGCTATTAGGTTGGTGTAAACAGTCGAACTGGAAGTCGGGTCGCTTCCATTTGTTGTATATCGTATTGAAGCCCCGCTTGTGGGACAGGTTATAATTACGTCTTGAGCATGTGAGTAAGTTCCTCCAACAGGACTTAAGACCGGAGTGGCACATTGCTCTGCGGGTTCTGTCGTTTTTTTCTTACCACAACTCGTCATTACTGTCAGGGATATGATAATAACGACAATGATAAGTAGCTTTCTTCTAAACATGGTTCACCTCTTTATAATTAATTATCTCTGTAGTAATTACTATGCCGTTATCTAAACTCAAACGAATGATAACTGCTGTGCAAAAAGGCTAACCTGAGTTACAAACAGAACAATGCATGTAAGCGATAACGCTTTCGCTGTTTTATGTCGAAACAGTCGAAGGTTTTTCGGATAAGCCGCTGTCAAATTAAACAAATTATACACTCCACATTGAGTAAATTTGCAAAGATTACTTTATCAATTAATGCAAAGAATGTGTCAATGTTTGTTTTTCGTGATGCGTAATAATCATGCAGATGTACAATGTAGAGCATGACGCCGTTCTTGCTCAAACGAAGACTATCGATAAACAGTATCCTGCACGCACAATGCAGAGCATGACGCGAATGTTGCTGAACCCCTTGTAACATGAGACTGAATCTGACATCATTCCGCGCATTAAGGGTACATCCCGTCGAAGGACGGGACTGGCATCCAGTTCATTTAATCAGGTTTGTAACCTCAGAGCTTTTGTTTAAATGAATTGGGTTCCAAACCCAATCCTACAACAGCTTATAAAGCTATGTTACAAAGCCGAGTTGCATGCAGATTTCTTTACGCAAGAACGGCGTCTTGCGCTACTTTTACATAAACTCGCAAGATACCTTCAACAGGCTGAACCACAACGTGGTTTTCAGGCTGTTGACAAAGTCATGTGAATTCACATAGTCCCATCGGGACGGCATTTTAGTTAGAAAAGCCACCTCCAATTTGGTATGAGTCCCATCGGGACGGCATCTACTATGAATTGTTTATATCCTTTTATGGCAATAAGATGCAATGTGTCATCCCTACGGGATTCGACTTTCGTGAGGATGCATATTTCTATTTGAAATACCGTGCCGATGGCACTCGATTGTGAAATCGGGGTTTGTCAACAGGCTGAACCACAACGTGGTTTTGCATTCAATAGCCCATGAATTCATTCATGGGTATGGATTTATGTGTATGATTTCAACCCCAGCGGGGTTTCCTATTATTGATTCCATTTTTTCCTGACGATTAAAATCATCAGGTTTCCTGCAAAACCCCGATGGGGTTAGATTGTTTTATCTCTTTACCCCTGAATAAATTCAGGGTCTATTGAATATAAAATCCCTCCGGGATTATCCTTTATATTCAACCCTTTTTACAAACACAATCACACTTGTTCCGCCAGTATCAGCAAAAACGTATAAGTGTATTATCAATGTTACTTGATAAGCCTGCCTCTCTTCAATCCCCTCAGCCTGTGCCTGACCTCAGGCTAAAATGTGACGCCCGGGCGGCACATTTCTAACGGAGGATACACTCCGGCATGACGGAGTGTATTGGATGACAAGAGAAAGGGGGGGGTTCACCAAAAAGGCACGAAGAGGGATGACTGCGCATTAGTAACTTTTACACTGGTAGTGGATTCAGGCTTTGAGAAATATGAAACATCTGATAAAAACAAAAGCAGCCACCTAAACCAGGCAGCTGCTTGAGTTATTAAGGAGATGTGTAGGTCTTATTTCATGAGAATCATTTTTTGAGTTGAGGTATATTTACCGGTTGTCATGCGGTAGAAGTAAATTCCGCTGCTGACGTTTCTGCCTGTTTCATCTTTGCCGTTCCAGGTCAGACCGTGATTGCCCTTTTTAACAGAGCCGTTCACCAGGGTTTTTACCTTCTGTCCCAAAAGATTATAGATTTCCACGCTGACTTTGGCATCATTCTTAACGCTATAGAAAATCGTGGTTTCAGGATTGAAGGGATTGGGATAATTGCCTTTCAGAACTGTGACAGTCACTTCATTTTGGTCGCCATTAGCGGTGGGTAACACAGTGGCAGTCATCGGAATGGTGGTAACCTGATGTGCGGGATCGTCGGAAGTGATGGTAAGATTGGTTGAGACGACGCCTTCCTGAGTCGGGAAAAGCATCACTTCAAAATCCACCGATGCTCCGCCGGCAATGACATAATTCATAGATTGGGCATATTCCCTATCGGTGCCAAGGCTGACCTTGAATATTTCATTTCCGGTAATCGTGCCAATCATCACTGCGTCACCTGTGTTATAAATCGTGAAGGGGATTGCAGTAAACTCGGCTGCAATGTGCGAACCGAAATCGATATTATTGGTGCTGACGGTGATGGCAGGAGTGCCGGTAGAACCGCCTGTGGACGGGAAATCAATATCGTCAATCCAGGCGCAGTCTGAACCACTGGTAACCATATAGTCTTTCATGTATTCCCATTTGAAGGTATTCAAGCCGGGTAATACGGCAAATGTTTCCTGGCTCCAGTCAATGTTGCCTGACCATTGGTTTTGCATCACATTATTGATATAGAATTTCAGATAGTCATAGCTTTGCTCGGAAGAGACTTTCTTCCAGAAGGCTATATTTCCTGCAGCGGGAACATCCAAAGCGACAATCATATTGGTTGAGCCGTTATCAAGGATAGTTGCAGATTTGGCGCTATTGCCACCGCTGTGGAAAATGGCGTTATCAATTGTCCAGTCCCCACCTGAAAAAGTCCAGGGGAAGGAAGTCAGGGTGCCACTTTCAAAGTCTTCCATAACCAGCCCGACATAAGCATTATAAATCTGATTGACGGAATATTCTCCGGCAACTCCCAAGAGCAGGAATTCAATTTGAGTTCCGGCTGGCACCTGTGAACTGAAGGTGACTCCAAACATTACCTGAGCAGTTTCTCCTACAGGGATAAGCGGGAAATTAGTCGCTATCGGACTTTGGATATAGTTAACGGCAGTCGTGACAATCAAAGAGCAGAGCAGATTGGCAGCCGGAGCGTGTCCGCTGTTGGTGACCGGAATAGTGACCGTCACGGTTTCACCGGCATCAATGCGACCGTTGTCATTGCCATTGGCATCATCAACAATAATGCCGTTGGTGGAAAAAGCAGGAGCATTGATAACCAGATAGATGTCATATTCCCAGATAACTTCGCTCTCCGAAGAAATAGCCACATGGATGGGAGCTTGGTGTTGGTCAGGGACATTATTAGCAATCTGGATGGTGTATCCGTTTGTACTGGTAGAAATCTGATTGACCGCTATATCACCAAAAGTTTCTGTATTGTCTGTGATATTGATAAAGGGGTCTGCAGAAAATATATTGGCTGTGATTCCTTCTGCCAGACCGGAACCGACGTTGTTCAAAGCAAGGTCAAAGTGAATTGTCTCGCCGGTATCAGCCTGATTATTATTATCGTCTGTAACGATTTGATTAGCGATTTGGATATAGGGACCCTGGCTGGGTAGCACCTGAATGGTCGCAATATGCGTAACTCTGTTGTATCCTGTGATAGTCAGAGTCAGGTCCATTGGCGTGGTCGGAACCGGATTCAAAGAAACAATCGCTGTGCCGGTTTCATTGGCAAGGACTGAACCATAAACAACTCCGTTGGCATAAAGGGCAACTCTGGCACCGGGATTGGTCTGCACTGTGAAAGTGCCCGATCCCAGAAACAGCACATTGTTATATTGAGTCGTCAGAGGTTGTGGGTCAGCATTGCGGACTTGCAGAGAGACGTCGCCAAAGATGTGCCAGGTCTTGTATTCGCTGATGCCTGAAGCACCGTAAACTTCAATCATTTTGGAAGAGCCATTGAAATATAACCCGCCAATCGTGTTCTTCTGATTAGTGGTCATCAAATCAGTGATTTCATCTTCGCCACGCATAGGTGGATTCCAGCCCTGATTGATGGAGGAGCCATAATATGCCATAGCACCGCGGGGATCACCGGTCACGCTGTCTCTGGCACGCAGCCAGGCTTCGGCGAAACAGGTAAGATTGGCAAAATTGCCGTTAACGCAAGCGACAGAAACAATGAATGGCAGCTTGTTATTATTGGTAAGCTGGTTGACCTGAGTGTTGCTATAGCCGGTCGTACCCCAGCTTGTGTCTGAACCGTGACCGCAGTAGTTTATCATGCTGCGTCCGTCGTTCACACCATTGGAAATCATAGCCTGAGTTGCTCCGGTTGCCTGATATACCTGGTCAACCTGAGTGTAGCCATAGCCCAATAAATCCGTTCTGATGTTCTCAATATGAACCTGGTCTGATTCGCCCATATCGCCCTGTCCGCCGCCACCTTCATTGGAGGCAATTCCCATGCCTTTGGCAAGCCACAGATTGCCGGATTGCATATCTCTTTCGTATTCTACAGAGCGGGTTACCTGAGTCTCAAGGTCTGTGGTGGTTTGAGCGGAAAATCTTCCCACAAATAAATCGGGATA
>Ga0247841_10000996_pt1 | contig 68610 bp, 57 predicted proteins | sample LaCruzMarch2015__2_FD_192410 | JGI IMG/M metagenome (GOLD analysis project Ga0247841, IMG submission 192410) | Freshwater microbial communities from meromictic Lake La Cruz, Castile-La Mancha, Spain - LaCruzMarch2015_18m | ecosystem: Environmental > Aquatic > Freshwater > Lake | place: Spain... | reverse complement strand
TTAATCACGCTGCCGCTGAGTTGGCAAGTTTATTGAACCAGACCGAAACCACCTTCCCAGGTACCAATTTGAAAATGATTTTTGAAATTACCGCTAAATAAGACTGCGCGAGGTCGGGAGTTCTGAAATTGTCGTCAATATAAAAACAAGAAAAACGGTATTCCCCGGTTTGATAAATATGTCCCACCACCGGGTCTCCGGGAATCCCGATTTTCAATTGTTTGCTGGTAGCTTCGTCCACATTAAAAAACCGGCAGCAATAGGTGGAGGAGGAGCAGAAATCTTTTGAAAAATTAGAAGCATACGGAAAATGTTGTTCCAGTCCCTTGACCATAAATGTCGTAAATGGTTTTGGTTCGGGGGGGACAGGCGTTGATTTCCGACAAGCAATGGTTGCAAATACCATCATTGCCAGAAGAAGAATGGCGTTTTTTTTCATTGGGTTTGGTTTAAAATTGGATCGATAGAAAGAGATTGATGAACGTTACAGAAAAATGGCCTTTGTTGAACCAATGAAATTATCCCCTTCAATTACAAATAGATACATTCCCCCGGGCAGATTTCCGCCAGAAAAAGTGCGGTGAATCGGAATGGCCTGCCGTCCTTTTAACACGGTCCCGCGATTTAATGATGTAACCAATTCACCTTTCATATTATAGAGTTTTATCCGTATGGATTCATTTTTTGGCAGATAAAACAGGATGAATGCATCGTTTCGTATCGGGTTCGGCGAAACGGAAATGGAAATCTGTTCCTGTTTTCCGGTGGGCGCTGTTCCTGTCAGGATTTCATCAAGGCTGGCTTTATAGCACGATAAACCGTAAGTCCCTGCCACGACGGTCCGTGACGGCTGGTGGATTTTGAGCGCACAAACGGGGACAGCAGGCAGGCCGTGCCATATCCATGCCCAGTTTTGTCCATCGTCGATGGTGCCAAATAACCCAGCATCGGTTGCTACGATTATCTTTCCCGGAAAATCGGGATCAACAACAAGATCGTTGACCGGAAATTCAGGAAGGTTCCCTGTAATGTCTGTCCAGTTCTGTCCCAAATCTTCCGATTTAAAAACATGGGGGAGGGGTTCATCCCAACGAAACCCGGAAATGGTAGCATAGATGGTTTGGGCGTCAAACGGACTGGGGACCACCCGTGTGATCCACCGGTTGGGCAACCCGTTGGAAATATCCTGCCATGTGAGCCCGTTATTGACAGAAACATGTACTTTGCCGTCGCCGGAACCGGCCACCACAATGGCCGGATCGACCGGGGAAACTGCGATGGTGGTGATGGTATAGAAATAGTCATTGATCCCTCCTGTCAGATCGTTGCTTACGGCCTGCCACGATGACCCTTTGTTGGTCGATTTCCAGATACGGTACGTCCCGAAATAGAGGATCGACGGGTTTTGGGGGTGCATGGCGAGGGGGGCTGACCAATTGACCCGGTCGCCCGACATGGCGTCGGCAATATAGGTCATGGATGAACCGCCATTGGTTGACCGGTAAAGGTTCCCCCATTGATATTCGGCATAAATGGTATTGGAATTGGTATAATCGACCAAGGTGTACATGCCGTCACCGCCCAGGATGGCTTCCCAGTCGCTGGTTCCCCCGGTCAGGGTCCGGATCGTATTGTTGTCCTGGGTTCCTCCATATATGCGTTGTGGCTGGAGATAGTCAATATCAATGGCATAAAATTGGGTCAACGGGAGGTTGTTGATTTTGGACCAGCTTGTACCATGATTTGTGCTGGTGTACAAACCTCCGTCGTTTCCGGCTATGATCGAACCCGTGAGGGGGTTTATAATCATGGCATGATGGTCCACATGCATCTCCCATCCCGAAACACTGCTCCAGCTTGTTCCGCTGTTTTCGCTCCGGTACATATCGACGCCCATGACAAAAACCCGGTTTTGGTTGGTGGGATCGACCCTGACCTGGCCGAAATACCATCCGAAATTACTGTTTATCCCATTCAGTGCGCCATCGTTTGTCCGTGACCAGGATTGTCCTCCGTTTAAAGTTTTATAAACGCCTACTTCATAATCGGGAAAGTCGTAAAAAGCATACAGGATGTCCGGGTTCGAAGCGGCAATGGTAAGTCCGATCCTCCCTTTAATGTCGCCCGATGGAAGTCCTGAAGTAAGTTCACTCCAGGTATCCCCGCCATCGGTGCTTTTCCAGATTCCGGAGGACGCCCCGAATGACCGTCGGTAAGACAATCCGCGCGCCCTTTCCCACATGGCCGCATAGATTATTTGTGGGTTGACGGGGTGTTGTACCAGGTCGATTCCTGAAGTGGAATCGGTTAAAAAAAGTACCTGTTCCCAACTCTGACCGCCATTGGTGCTCCGGTAAATGCCACGTTCATCATTGGTTGTGAAGAGATTTCCGCAGGCTGCGACAAAAATCCGGTCGGAATTGGAATAATCGACCATGACCCGGCCGATATATGCCGAATGGGTCAGGCCGGTATGTTGCCAGTTCTCGCCACCGTCGGTCGATTTGTAGATGCCGTTTCCCAGAAAGCTGAAACTGGAAGAATTTGCTTCACCGGTACCACACCAGATTACCTGGCTGTTGTTGGGGTCGATGGCAATATCGCCGACAGAAATGACAGGTACGTCATCAAAAAGGTTGATCCAGGTGGCCCCAGCGTTTATCGATTTTAAAATACCGCCTGTTGCGGCCCCAAGGTAGATCACCGAAGGGTTATCGGCAGGAATTTCAATATCGGTTATTCTGCCACCGATGTTGTCGGGCCCGGCATAGGTCCATGAATCCGGACGGCTGCTTCCTTGTTTCATCAGGGCATGGGTTTGTTGTACTGCGTTTAACCAGGAAGAAGGCTTTATTTGTCCGTATGGATAGGCCCGCTGCATGGCCATCCAGTCGTTGGGTTCCAGATTGGGTTTTGCCCATGGGGCCGGTGAGGTACCGGATAGAGGTGGAATGGAAAAGATATAAACAGCGGCTATGGTCAAAGTTACGATACCGGTAATGGCAACAGCAACCGTTCGAATTTTTTTGTTTTTCATGCGATATTTTATTTATTCGGTTCTCAAAGCCCCGATAAGTTCTGTAACCGCGGAAATCTGGTGGCGTTCTAAGTATTGGCCGATACCGTCAATGATTTTTAAACCAACCCGGGGGTCGATAAAATTGGCAGTCCCGATTTGTATGGCTGAAGCGCCTGCAAGAATAAATTCAATGGCATCGGTGGCATTCATGATCCCTCCCAATCCAATGATGGGTACCGGTACGGCTTTGTGGACTTGCCAAACCATGCGCAGGGCAACGGGTTTAATGGCCGGGCCGGATAAACCGCCGGTAATGGTCGAAAGTACCGGCCGGCGGCGTTCGGCATCGATTGCCATTCCCATCAGGGTGTTGATCAGGGTAATAACGTCGGCCCCCCCATCAACCACCGCTTTGGCAATCTCGGTAATGTGGGTCACATTGGGCGACAATTTGACCATGAGTTTTTTTTTGTAAACCTTCCGCACGGCCGACGTAACCTCCTTTGCCATATCGGGCATTGTTCCAAAGGCCATTCCTCCCAGTTTAACATTGGGGCAGGAAATGTTTAATTCGATGGCGGGAATTTTTTCAAGTTCATTGATTCGCAAGGCAACCTCAACGTATTCTTCCAAAGTTGACCCGGAAACGTTAACGATAACATGGGTGTTGAAATTTTTGATCCTTGGATAAATATCCCTGCAGAAAGCATCAACCCCTTTGTTTTGTAAACCGACAGAATTCAACATGCCTCCCGTTGTTTCTGCCATACGTGGATAGTTGTTCCCTTCGCGGTTTTTGCCTGTAACCGCTTTTACAAATATTCCGCCAAGGGCTCCCGGGTCCATGAAATCCAGATATTCTTCACCGTAACCAAAAGTGCCCGAAGCCGTTGTGACCGGGTTTTTAAAGGTGATCCCTGCAATATTTACCGAAAGGTTGGTCATGGGATATAATTTCTGAGCCGTTTGGTGTTAAAAACAGGTCCTTCCATGCATACCCGTTCATTCCCTTTGTCGGTTTGGGTGATACAACAAAGACATGCCCCGAACCCGCAAGCCATCGTGTTTTCAAGCGAAACTTCGCAATCAATGTTATGCCCATGTGCAATCCGTGCCACCGATTGCATCATTGCCTCAGGCCCGCAACAATAAATTTTTCCGAAATCAAGCCGTTCCCTCCGGAACAGGGAATGATCGACGACCAGCCCCTTTTCCCCTTCAGTGCCATCATCGGTAGTGATAAGGAGCTGCCCATATTTTGAATATTCCTCGATTTCAAACATCTCTGAACGGCTCCGGAATCCAAGCAGAATAACGGGTTGAATATCCTGCCGATGAAGAAATTGGGCGAGAAAAAGCAAGGGGGCAACGCCACACCCGCCACCCACCAAAAGAACTTTTTTCGTAACCGGCAATGAAAATGAATTTCCAAGAGGATAAATCACATTGAGTTTCTGTCCTTCCGTCAGTAAAGACAGATGCCGGGTCCCTTCCCCTTTGATCTGGACCAGCAGGCGGAAACGTTTTGAGGCGAAATCAACGGAATGAATGGAAAAAGGCCGGCGAAGAAAAGTGGATGGCGAGCCTTCCACAAGAACCTGAACAAACTGTCCGGGCAGGATTATTGAAAATGGTTCTTCCGATTGAAGCTCAAGCAGAAAATGGCGGGGGGTCAAACGGATATTACGGACAACCGTAAGGTCGTGGATGTTTTTTTTTACAATCATATTTGGCCAATCATCCGGACAACAAAATTACATTTATTCAGGAACATTTCATTTTTTTTCTTATCTTTGAATTTCAACAAAGGATGATTTAAAAAAATATAAAATCCGTACGTATTATGAGAACCAAAATATTTATTCTGCTTTTTTTTCTTTTGTATGGGATGGGTTTAACTGCCCAGGATCGCGGAATGCGGGCTGTTGAGGTTCCGGTTGATGGAAAACCGACCGCCCTTTATCATGGTAGTTATGCTTTAATTATCGGGGTTTCTGAATATTCCAACGGGTGGTCCCAATTGCCAGGGGTAAAAGAGGAAGTGAAAACCGTTAAAACCGCCCTCGAAAAAAATGGCTTTAAGGTGGAAGTGGTCATGGATCCCAACAAATCGGAACTCGATAAGGCTTTTACCGATTTTATATCCAAAAATGGCCAGGTGGTCGATAACCGCCTGTTGTTTTATTTTGCCGGCCATGGATATACCGTTAAAACCAATTACGGGGAAGAACTGGGTTATATCGTTCCGGTTGATGCCCCCAATCCCAATTATGACCTGGCCAGGTTTCAAAGCCAGGCGATGGAAATGGCACAGATTGAGATCTATGCACGTCGATTACAGGCTAAACATGCCATTTTTCTTTTCGATGCCTGTTTTTCAGGGTCCCTTTTTACGAGTACACGCGCTGTTCCAGCCATTATCAATTATAAAACAACCTTGCCGGTCCGACAGTTTATTACCAGTGGCAGTGCCGAGGAGATGGTTCCGGACAAGAGTGTTTTCGGGGAACAATTTGTCAGGGCTATAGATGGCGAGGCCGATGGGGACAAAGATGGTTATGTGACAGGAAGTGAACTGGGCGATTTTTTACAGAGTTCTGTGGTAAACTATTCCAATAATTCGCAACATCCTCAATATGGAAAGATCCGGAGCCCAAACCTCGATAAGGGCGATTTTGTTTTCCCTGTTGACGGCAAGGGTTCCTCCACGGGTGGGGCAACCCATGCCAGTTCCGAAATGGCCGACAAACAAACTTCCGCTTCACAGTCAGTGAAAACTTCCGGCCAAGCGGTTTCCACCCCTGTGAACAATCGGGTTGAAACTCCGGTCGTATCCACGTCCCCGACTACCAAATCATCGAAGAAAAAAGAGAAAGAGAAAACAAAAACAACAGAACCACCGCCACCGGTTACCATCGCCTCTGAAACCCTATCCGATACCCCCGTCCCTGTCAACGACGATTTTATCCCGGTGGTTTATGTGGAGGGTGGCACCTTCAATATGGGCGAAAAGTTCTCGGCTCCCCCTTCGCCCGGGGGATTCCCACGGCCAACCGCCCCCCGTTTGGGGCCAACGGCAATGAGTATGGAACATCCCGTAACATTGAAAAGTTTCTATATCGGGAAATATGAAATTACACAGAAACAGTGGAGAACCATAACCGGTTCAAATCCCAGCGCTTTTCAAAATTGTGATGATTGTCCCGTGGAGCAGGTCAGTTGGGAAGAGGTACAGTCCTTCCTTCATGCCCTGAACCTGAAAACAGGTAAGAAATACAGGTTGCCAACCGAAGCAGAATGGGAATTCGCGGCCCAGGGCGGAAATATAACCATGAACTGGCCGTATGCTGGGGGAAAAGATGTCAATTCATTGGGCTGGTATGGGACGAATGCTAAAAAAACAACCCATCCGGTGGGCCAGAAACAGCCCAATGAACTGGGACTTTTCGATATGAGCGGCAATGTGCTCGAATGGTGCAGCGATTGGTTTAACCCGAAGTATTATAAGGTAAGCCCCGCTTCCGATCCAACCGGTCCACTTCAAGGCGAGCTTCGCGTAGCCCGCGGTGGAAGCTGGATGAATAAATCCGGTGCATTGAAAGTTGCCTTCCGCCGTGGGGTTAAACCAAATGCATCCTATTCCGATGTTGGTTTTCGAATTGTCAGGGACGAATAACCCCTCCCGGAAGGGCAATTTCACTGCTGCTGATACCGGTGGTAGAACAACCATCGTGATAAAAATCGCCCAACAAAAAATCATTTTTAACTTCTGGGCTAACAACGCATAGAGGATGTCGCCAAAATCTATTTTTTATATTATTAGTATTGTTTCCATTCTTACGGTTCCCGTTTTTGCACAATTGGGCGACCGTCCGGTGATGGTAAGGATGAAGGGAGAAACCGTTACTGCTTATCAGCACAGTTTTGCCCTTGTGGTGGGCGTCACCAATTATCAAAATGGCCTTCCTCCTTTACCGGGTGTTAGCATGGATATGGCCAGGGTAAAACAATCACTTGAAAATCAAGGGTTCAAAGTGATCCTGATTCTTGACCCAACCCTGGAGGAACTCGATGTGGCTTTTTCTGATTTTATCAACCGTTATGGACAGGATGTTGAAACCCGGCTGCTGTTTTATTTTGCAGGTCACGGTTATACCATAAAAACAAAGCTGGGCGAAGAGCTGGGTTATATTGTTCCGGTCAATGCCCCAAACCCGGCCCGCGATCCCGTTGCCTTCCAGAACATGGCCATGGAGATGTCGCAGATCGATATTTATACCAAACGGATTCAGGCAAAGCATGTATTGTTCCTGTTTGATGCCTGTTTTTCAGGATCGTTGTTTACAACAGGCATTGGGCTACCCTTGCCTTTGAACAACAAAGCATTGCTTCCTGTCAGGGAATTTATTACGAGCGGGACTTCCGATGAGCAGGTGCCTGATAAAAGTATTTTTTGTTCGCAATTTCTTTCCGGGCTCGAAGGGGAAGCAGATATCGATAAAGATGGTTATGTGACCGGAACCGAGTTGGGGACCTTTCTTCAATACAGGGTGATCAACTACTCCTATGAAACCCAACATCCCCAATTCGGAAAAATACGGAACCCGAACCTGGATAAGGGCGATTTTATCTTTGTGGTGCCGGAAAGCGGAATGGAGCACCCGGCAGCCGACAAAAAACCAGTCACAAAACAAGTTTCTGTCGCCCCGGCAGTTCCGGAAAAAACCGCGAATGTGAAGGAAACCGGCGACCTGAAAGTATTTTCGGCATATACCGGAGATCTTTATGTAGATGATGTTTTTTTTCAAACCATTGTGGCCAATGCAACGGTCCTATTTTTTAACATCCCGGTTGGAAAACGCAAACTCCAGTTTTACGGGCCGACAATTGAAAAAAGGGAAGTTGTCGTAACCAAGGGCCAAACCTGTGAAGTCAATTATAAAAAGGATCAGTAGAGCAGATCGGTTTTCAATTTCCAGGTCGCCTGGGTATGGTCCGTATCGAAATCGACCAGGAGGTTCCCGCTTTTTTTAATCAAACGGATCGAATTCACCTTGGCAGAAACGACCTGTTTTCCGAACATAACGCCGTTCAGTATTTCAATTCTGACGTCGCCGTTGTGGAGTGGAACGATTTTAACCCGGGCGTTGCTGGCAATTTGAAGTTTATGGATCGCTACGGGTTTATTTTCTGTGGTTTGAAAGGTGACAATGCCTCCTTCGTTTCTGATCATCTGTATCTTTCCCAACTGGGCATAAAGGGTGGGCGCCGATTTTTTAAAGTCCGGGTTATAGGTGTCGAAGGCCTGTTGGATTTCTTTGCCGGAAATGGCCATGTTGTTCAACCGTAATAAGTTTACGGCTGCCATCAGTCCCGACATGCTCTTTTCACAAAGCCCGGAAAGTTCTTTGTCGGTTTCGGTTTTAAGGGCGGCAACAGGGTTAAATCCGGTTTTGGTGTTTAGCGTGAGATGGTCGATTTTCATCCCGGTTGTGCCGCTATGGGAAGCGGTATAATACACATTGTGGTCGGCGTCGAAGCTTAACCCGTATCCGGTAAAATTGGCATCGGGCGGAAAATATTGAATTTCGATAAACCGGCCGTCGTTTTTAATCGAGGCGGCATAAATAAAATCATCCTGGGAATCGGGGTTTTTCGGTTTAAATTGGTTGAGCCATAGCAGTTTACCGTCGCCCGAAAATTTTGCGACAAAAATTGTGGTCCCTGGGTCGGCCATGGTCATGATTTTTCCGAAGGAGATATCGTTTTCAAAGGCGCCACTGAGATAAATATTTCCATCGATATCGGTTGCGACGTTGTATCCCAGGGAGGAATGTTCGCTTCCCCCCCGGATGGCCCAATCGGGGTTCCCGCTCGGGTTAAACTTCACAAGAAAGGCATCGGTCTTTCCATTGTTGTTGGTCAGGCTTGTCCCACCGAAAGTAGCACTGTTTTTAAAATAGCCGGTAAGATAAAAATTACCGTTGGCATCGCTACAAAGGTTTTGACGGATATCGCCTTTAAGTCCGCCGCCAGATTCAACTTTTTCCCAAATCGAGGTAATCTTTTCATCCTGGCTTTGTTCGTTGAGCAATTCAATGATTTCGGCTTTGGAATTCACCATTCCGGGCATGGTAAGCCCGAAAGGGGCATTGATATAAGTCGGATCGGCAATGAGGTATTTTTCTCCTTTGTACATCACAAAATCACCTGGTTCGTCGTTTGGGAACCGGATGGCGGTAGCAACATGACCGGGATAGACCACCCCAACCACCTTGAGTTTTAACAGTTCTTTTACAAGAAAGGCAAAGAGAACAGCCCGGTCGTCACAATCGGTATAGGGATAATAAAAATCTTCTTCCGGGAAAAAGAATTTTTCTTCGCCCTTGAACTGGTCCTGGTCGGTCATGTATGGAAATCCGTTTTGGACAAAATTCAGGAGGAAATCGACCGATTCGGCAACCGAACGTCCGGTGAGTTGGGGTTTCAGGATTTCCAGAAGCGATTCTTTGGCGCCGGGACTGATGGAAGCATCGAAATAGAGTTTCAATTCACAAAGCGGAAAATCTTTGTAAAAGTTTACCGAATTCATATTGTACTTGACATTGAAACTATACTCTTTGTTTTGAAAGGTAAATTTAAATTGACGATCGCCATATTGGTCGCCGATATTTAACGCCGAATATACGTTCAGGTCAAATACCCTGGAAGCGCCCGGAAAATCTTTTTCATAGGTATATATCTGATTATAGGGGAAATCGGGGGCATAAAATTTAACCTGGTCAATCATAAAATAACGAAGCCCATAGATGGTATTGGCCGATGGGAACATCAGTGCTATGTTGTTTTCCGCATAGGCGACCCGGACCCGGTAACCCGATTTTGTCATCAGGAACCAGGTCAGCAACCGGGAATAGTTTGGGTCGCTCGCAATCTGTTCAGCGGTTTTTTTAACCATCATATAATAACCCCAGTCATTGAGGTTCATCTGTGTCCGGGCATCGGCAAAACGGGTAATCAGGGATGCGTATTGGGTTTTGTTCAGCCGGTCCCAAACATCGGCAATGGTGGTATTGTGGATTTCCGGGGGCAAGGTGCCGGCAAGTCCGGGATCGGTCAGGAATTCGAGGGTTATGCCATAAAAATCAACATGGATGGTAACCCCGGAAGGAATTTCGGCGGGTTCCTGATCCGGTATTTGTTCGACCGGAAGGTTGGGAATGGGCACGATTACCGGGATCTGAACCCCGATACCGGGTTGGATGGGTATCTCATGAGGGATTTCTCCCGGTTTGATTTTTGGGACCGCAGGGTTATATTTGGGCAGGATTTTTGGTTTTGGGGTCGTATCGGGTTTGATCCCGGCAAAGAGGTTGAATTCCTCCCAGGTAGTCCTCAGATAATCGGAAAACTCCTTATCAATTTTATCCACATATTGGTCGAATTCATCCTCGTTGTCCTGGGCAAACGACTCCATTTCCCTCAGAAGCGCTTTGCGGGTCTCTTCAAAAGTGGAATCAACCTGTGCAAGACCGCCAATGGTCAGAAAACAGAGAACGACCAAAGCTAAAATCCTTGATTTCATCGGCAGGCTATTTCTGATTGTCCATGAGAAGTTTGTCAACCTGTTCGTCGGTTTTCTGTAATTTTTCTTTCAACTCTTTCCGGATGGCCTTTTTGGCAATCAGAAGGCTTTGGCTGGTTTCATAAAAGATGCGTACCTGAACTTCGATTTTTTTGTCTTTCAGGTCGCGATAAAGTTTGAAAGCGGGATTGATGTACCCCATCTGTTGTGCGATGATGTTTTTCGATGACTGAACAATCTCTGTGATGGAGGTGGCATCCGCAGTTGATTCCTGGCTATTGGCTAAGTTGGCGTTGATGGACGAAGCGATATTGGATTCGATGGTGCCGGCCAGTTGCAGTTTTGCAAATTCAATGGCCTGGGCTTCGGCCACCGACTTGCTTTCAGCTACCCCATTTCCGTCGGCCGTAATATATTTAGGCTGGCCATTTTCATCGGTTGCCATCTGTTTCATCCAGGCATCTTCCAGTAATTTATCCATGGGAATGGACCCAGGCATGGTTTTCCAACCCTCTTTGGCATAGGTTTTGGCCTGCTGCCGGGCTGATTTCATCGCTTTGTCCTTCAATTCGCTTTTTTGCTCCTTTTCTGTGTTTTGGGCAAATGCCACCGCCGTGAAAAACAGGGCGAGAACCGTAAAGAGGTAAATTTTTTTCATACTGTTTGTTTTATACTTGTTAGACAATGTTAATTATTCGAACTAATTTTATAACCTACAAATTTATTATTTTATTCCAGAAAACCAAAACAAGAATTAATTTTGAATCTTTCTTATTTTCGCTGTGTTTTTAAAGGCTGTTACCAATGAGAAAAAGAAAACGGTTGAAATTCCTTTTTTCGTGGATCAATTTGGATTACCTGGCAGTAAATTTCTTCCTTTTCCTTTCTGTTGCCGTTCTCGGGGCTCTGACTTTTAATATATCGGTGTTCGATCCCATTAAGAAGGCGTTATCGGATTTTAACTTTTCCGATCTTCTGTATTCAAGGCTCAGCACAACCCGACATACGTTGGATACCAACCTCGTGCTGGTCAACATCGGACATTTGGACCGAGCCGGGATTGCCGGTCAAATCAAGCGGATCCGCGAACATAACCCCAAAGTGATTGGTTTCGACAGTTTTTTTTCTGCGCGTCGCGATTCTGTTACCGATGCTTTTCTGGCCGATCAGCTCAAAGAAGGCGATAATTTTTTTATGGCTTGTTTTCTTACCGGTAAAGACGCACTTACCGGCCAGTTTGATTCCCTTGAGACCTCCTTTCCCTATTTCAACAGTGGGAACAAAGGCTTTGTAAACCTCGGCGGCGCCCATCCTGAAACTTCTACTGTACGGTTTTTTAGCCCCCGCGAAGTATTTAAAGGGGATACCCTTTTTTCGCTGGGGGCCGCCCTGGTTAAACGATATGACCCGGAGGCTTTTGCGAAACTCATGAAACGCAACAATCGCCGTGAAATCATCAATTATCGGGGCAACATCGATACATATATTGGTTTTGACGTTTATGAATTGTTTGATTCGGCTACCGATCTTTCCATTGTGAAGAATAAAATCGTCCTGATGGGCTATATGGGCGATTCGTTCCAGGGGCCGCCCGACCTGGAAGATATTTATTACACGCCCATGAATCCGGCACTCTCGGGTCGTTCCAGGCCAGATATGTATGGCGTGGTTATCCATGCCAATATCATCAGTATGATTCTCGGCGGCAATTATATCAACATAATGCCGGTTTGGTTGTGCATTCTCCTATCGTTTATCTTGTGCTATTTTTATATTGCTTTTATAACCTGGTTGGGCGAAAAGAACCCATTGCTTTCAAACCTCATCTTTCCTGTTTTCCTTTTAACACTGAATGTCCTCCTTATTTATCTTTTCTTCCTTATTTACAAATACTTGGATTATAGCATCAATTCGGGCTTTTTTCTGGCGCCGCTACTTCTTTATAAAACATTTCTGACCTATTACGAACGGGTTTTATTGGTCATAAACCGAAAAATAAAAATTCACAGCAGGTTTTTACCTAAAAAATGAATGTATGAAACATTGGTTATTATTAATCGTGGCATCGTTGTGGTTCTCTTATACCGCATGGCCCCAATGCACGGAATTTACCGTTTTTCAAATCAAAGGGGAGGTGACCCTGACCCGGGAAGCTGCCCGGATGGTTGTTCAAAAGAACATGAAACTGGGCAGAAACGATATAATTAAAATAGGTACGGGTTCCTATGCAACATTGCTCAGTGGGAACGATAAAGCTTTGCGTTTGACAATCCCCGGGAGCTATGCCTACGCCGATTTACAATCGATGTGCCAGAAAACCCAGACTTCCCTCACGCGCGAGTATATGAATTATGTTGCCCAATCCATTATCGAAAAGGAGGAGCCAAAAACAGCCATGGTCATCAAAGGGGCGGTTTATCGCTCTAAGACTGAATTTGAAAAAACCGTCATGATACTCCCGCCCGACTCTTCGGTTATTTCGGCCGACAAGGTAACCTTCGCGTGGCATGCCTCACCCAATAAAAAATCCAGGTACCTGCATATTTATGAAAATGGAACAAAAAATACCTATTCCAGGTTGTTGTCCGATACTTCCATGACGTTACCCTCCTTTATGTTTAAACCCCAAACCATCTACTTTTGGCTGGTCAGCAACCTACCGGACCCTTCCGATAATGAAGTCCGGTTTACCTTTGTCCATGGCGATAAAGATTGGAAAAAAGAATTTCTTGAAGATGAGAATGTAATGGTGGAACTGGAACGGCAGATGCAGAAAACCAAGAAAAAGATTGAACAGGAAAAAGCTAAAAAACCAACAACGGCCCCCGATACTTTGAAAGCCAGATAACGGGAAAGTAAATCGGGTTATATCTTTTCGCCTTCGGGCTGCTCTTCGGCGGGTTCGTTGCCTAAGGGTTCCGGTGTAGCTGCCTCTTCGGTTTTTTCTTCTCCGGTTTCGGTGAAATCCAGTAGCTCCTTCTCCAACAGCATGTTATACCAGCTCACCATTTTCCTGATATCGGAAGTATACACCTTTTCCGTGTCAAAGTCGGGCACCATTTCAAGAAAGAACTTTACCAATTCTTTGTTATCCGTTTTTGGATCAATGGCTGGTTTTCCCTCTAATTTGAGATGAAAGGCTTTAAAAACCTCTTTGAGCGGAATATCTTCTCCCGTTGTAAACACACTGATCTCCTCCAAAGAGCTCATTTTTTCATGGGGGAAGGCCGGAAACCGTTTATTATCAACAATCGATTCAACAATGATTGCACTTTTTGCCTGGGAAACTACTTTATACAATCCGCTTTTCCCTGCAATTGAAAGAATTTTACTTAAATCCATAACTTTGGAATTTGGTACAAAGGTAAAAAAATCTATAATTTGAAATTTTTATATTCTCCAATCCGCCAACCGGTATTTTTTTCAATGAAATACAGGAAGTCTTCTTTAAAGGTAGTTTGTCCGAGATGATGGTCATACTGAAAAACCCAGTCTTGCGAGTCAATGCGCTGTTTCATTACAGCAGGATGCCCTTCTGTAAAGGGGACAAGGTAACCCATTTCCGAGTAGTTGTATTCGGTGGATTTCGGCACTTTGTTTTTCATCCATACGTCATTGTGCCAGTACCGGTGAAAAGTTTTTTGTTTATCTTGTTGTGCCTGTGGTGGTTTTACCCATCCATAATGATAAACCGTGGCATTGGCCCGGGCAACCTTTAGTTTTCTTCCATCTTTTCGGAAACCCTGCGCATCCTGGTAAGAACGGATGTGTTTGTCGTTTCTGACGATACGTACTTCATTTCGGTACCACCGGCGCGAATCGCCGATATAGTCATACGATCCCCAGAAATGCAGATAGTTGAAAAGAAGGCCTTCAATTTCGCGATGGTTGACCCATCGTTCCATGGCTGACCGGATCGGGTCATGATATTTTTCATGGATTACTTCGTCGGCCTGTATGTAAAAAGCCCAGTCGGAGTCAGGTGAAATGGCATCCATGGCCTTGTTTGTTTCAACGGCAAGAACCTGGCCTCCTGCCCGGAGGGCGTCGTCCCATATGGTGTCTATGATTTTTACTTTTGAAGACTGGATGGAGGCGATCAGTTCGCGGGTGCCATCGTCGGATTTACCTACAGCAACGATCAGTTCATCACACAGCGGAAGGATCGAACCGATGGATTCCACAACCGGATAATCGAACCGGAGGGCATTGCGTACAAAGGTGAAGCCGGATACTTTCATACGGACGATGGTTCAAAAGTTGATGATCCCGGTATAATTTTCAGGGGTTATGGACTTTAATTCGGTTTTAATTTTTTCCGGAATTTCCAGGTTGTCGATGAATGTATCAAGGCTTTCCCGGTTGATTCCCGATTTTCCCCTGGTTAATGATTTCAGTGCCTCATACGGGGCCGGATAATTTTCGCGGCGAAGGATGGTCTGGATGGCTTCGGAAATAACGGCATGGTTTTGTTTCAGGTCATCCGCGATCTTATCTTCGTTCAATATCAGCTTTTCTAAGCCACGGAGCAGCGATTTGCAGGCAATAACAGCGTGGGCAAAAGGAACCCCGATATTTCTTAAAACCGTAGAATCGGTGAGGTCGCGTTGAAGCCGGGAAACCGGCAGTTTTGCCGAAAGGTGCCCGCAGATGGCATTTGCCAGCCCCAGGTTCCCTTCCGAGTTTTCGAAATCAATGGGATTGACTTTGTGGGGCATGGTTGATGACCCGGTCTCCAACGGGTTGACTTTTTGTTTGAAATAGTCCATGGAAATGTAAGTCCACAAGTCGCGGTTCAGGTCGATTAAAATCGTATTGATCCGTTTTATGTTATCGAAAAATGCGGCCAGATTGTCGTAATGCTCTATCTGGGTTGTGGTTTGGCACCGTTCAAGTCCAAGGTCTCCATTGACAAACCGGTTGGCAAATTTTATCCAGTCCATTTCGGGATAAGCTACATGATGGGCGTTGAAATTCCCCGTAGCGCCTCCGAATTTCGCCGAAAAGGGAATGGTTTCCATCAATGCGAGTTGCATTGCCAAACGCTCAGCAAATACATACAACTCTTTGCCCACCGTTGTTGGCGAAGCAGGCTGCCCATGGGTACGCGCCAGCATCGGGATATATTGCCATTTTTTGCTTATTGCAGTTAAAACGGTGTAAACCCTTTCATATAATGGCCCCAGAATTTCCCGCCAGCCATCGCGCAGGGCCAGAGGGAAGGCGGTGTTGTTGATGTCCTGCGAAGTTAGTCCAAAATGGATAAACTCCTTGACCGTTCCAAGTCCAAAACGATCAAACCGCTCCTTCAGAAAATATTCAATGGCTTTTACATCGTGGTTGGTCTCTTTTTCGATCTCTTTGATTCGAATGGCATCTTCTGGTTGAAAGTTTTTATAAACCAACCGTAATTTTGGAAAAACTTTTTTATCGACAGACCGGAGTTGTGGCAGGGGAATTTTACATAAGGCAATAAAATATTCAATCTCAACCCGAACCCTGTAACGGATGATGGCCGATTCGGAAAAATACCCGGACAGGGGAGCGGTTATGCTGTGGTATCGCCCATCGACAGGAGAAATGGCAGTTAAAAAATTTTCCATATTGCTTTTTGTTAATTATTCAACTTGTGCATCTCAATCTGTATTTTGTTGATCATTATCATGTTCATATACCGTTTCGAAAGTGGCCTGCCTTATTTCCGGATGATCCGGAATTCTCCTTTTTCATTAAGTTTGATAATCCTTGAAGGTTGTACTGTACCGAGTTCATCTATGGATGGGTCCACGATATAATCGACCCCGTTTTTAATTTCCGGGTCGATGTTTTTATAGGTAAGGGGAGATTTTGTCCCCGAAATGTTCGCTGAAGTTGATACAATGGGTTTTCCAAAAGCCCGGATCAGCCGGCTGCAGAATTCGGTTTTAATGATTCGGATGGCAATGGACCGGTCTTCGGCAACAACATTGGGGGCGAGGTTTTTAGCATTGGGATAGATGATGGTGAGTGGCGTGTCAACGTTTTTTATCAGATCGTATGCGATTTCAGGGACCATTTCTATGTATTCGTTTAACCGGGTTACATCGTCAAGAAGAACGATCAGGTTTTTACTTTCAACCCTCTTTTTTAAATGATACACTTTTTGAACGGCCTGCGGGTTGGTCGCATCGCAGCCAATGCCCCAAATGGTATCGGTTGGGTAAAGAATGGTGCCGCCAGAATTTAACACGGACAGACAGTGGTTGATTTCCCGTTGCATGATGAAATCGGATCGTTGATGGTTTGAAAGAATAAAACCGTAAAGTTAGGAACAAATTCCAGATTTGCGAATGTAGGTCCTGGGTTTCATTTCCGAATTGCCTGGAAATTTTGCCATGGGCGAATGCTGGTTTGCGATGGTTTTACAATCGTTTCAGAAGCAATTCAAGTGGAATGGATGTAGCGCAACGGAAATGTTTTTGGGGGCATTGGGGATATCCATGCAGCCCACAGGGGCGGCAGGAGAGTTTTTCGGGTATTTCGACTACAACCGAATCTGTTGATAAAGGGCCGAACCCGAATTCCGGGATGGTAGAGCAATAGACCACCGTGACCGGAGCGTTGACCGAAGAGGCCAGGTGCATGGGGGCCGAATCGTTGGTGAAATTCATCCGGGCATCCTGCATCAGGGAGGCCGATTGGAGAAGGGACAATTTTCCGCTCAGGTTCACTGTCCCGGGATGCCCCGATACCAAACGGATTTCCTCACAAAGGGAATGGTCGTTCGGTGCGCCAAGCAGATAAACCGAATCATTTGCCGGAATATGGCTGATAAGCTGCGCCCATTGACTGGCCGGAAACTGCTTGGTAAACCATAGGGAAGCCGGCGAAAGGGTATAATAGGGCTTGGTTTTATAGGAAGCTGTTTTTTGAAGGTCCTCCGGGGACGGGTACAACTTAGGCAGGTATCGTATGCCGGGTGCCGGTCCCTGAAATTCTTCGATCAGGGCCAGGTTGCGGTCAATTTCGTGAATCCCTTCCCCGATCCGGTGGCTGATTTTACTGGTAAAGAGAATGGAAAGGGGGTTTTTATCGAAACCTGTTTTGAATGTCGCCATTGAAAGAACAGTCATCAACCCGGTCATGAAAAACCGTTGCGCATTGACAACTAAGTCGTACCGGTTCGACCGGATCATCCGGATGCATTTTAAAGCATGTAAAAAGGATCCGGCGCTTTTATCCCAAACCAGCGTGCTGTGAAGAAAAGGATGATTTTTTAACAGGGGTTCGTTTCCTTTTTTAACAAGGAAATCGATGGATGCTTGTGGGAAGACATGGTGAAGTTTTTCAGCCAATGGGGTGGCCAGGATTACATCGCCTAGGGATGCCGTTTGAATGATCAGTATTTTTTTCATCTATACCGGAACATCGTATTCCCTTAATGCCTGGTTGAGCGAAGTTTTTAAATCGGTAGAGACTTTCCGGCTGCCTATGATCAGCGCACAGGGTACAGAATAAACCCCGGCAGGAAACGATTTTGGGACCATGCCTGGAATTACTACCGAACGGGGTGGGATGCTCCCCCTATGAAAGACGGCCTGTTCTCCGGAAACGTCGATAATTTTTGTTGAACCGGTTATTACCACATTGGCCCCCAGTACCGATTCCCTTCCTATATGCACCCCTTCCACAATAACACACCGCGACCCAATAAAGCATTCGTCTTCGATAATGACCGGCAAAGCCTGAACAGGTTCCAAAACACCGCCAATCCCAACCCCTCCGCTCAGGTGTACGTTTCTTCCAACCTGTGCACAGGAACCAACGGTGGCCCAGGTATCTATCATGGTTCCCGAACCAACATAAGCCCCGATGTTGACATACGAAGGCATCATTACAACCCCCCGTTCCAGATAGGAACCGTAACGGGCAATGGCATGCGGGACAACCCGTACCCCTTGTTTTTCATGATTCTTCTTTATCGGGATTTTATCATAAAATAAAAAAGGGCCTACTTCACTAACCTCCATCTGACAGATCGGAAAATATAGAATTACCGCTTTCTTGACCCATTCATTGACAACCCAGCCATCGCCCGACGGCACGGCAACCCGCAACAAACCTTCATCCAGGGAACGGATAACCGCCCCAATCGCTTCCCGTACCTGGGACTTTGCCAATAACTGCCTGTCGTCCCAGGCAGCTTCTATAAGCTCTTTGTGATCCATGAACATCCCGCCCATATATGATAGGAAAAATCCAGTTCCTTTGGAAAATCAGATTCCAACCGCTTTAATTTGCTTCAAAAGTAAATAAAATTTCAAATCTTTGTAACTTTGCACCGAATTGGGAACAATGGGAAGGATAATAGCTATTGATTACGGACAAAAGCGCACAGGTATAGCAGTAACCGACGAATTGCAGTTGATCGCCACCGGGTTGACCACGCTGCCTACCCAAGACGTAATTGGTTTTCTGAAGGATTATACAACGAAAAACCAGGTGGATTGTTTTGTAGTGGGCGAACCCCGCCAAATGAACAATACCCCGTCGCAATCTGCTATTTTTATTGAACCTTTTGTTAAAAAGCTGAAAAACCTCTTCCCGGCCATCCCAGTGGAACGAATGGACGAACGTTTTACGTCACACATGGCAGTCCGCGCCATCCGCGATTCGGGTGCAAAAAAGAAAACACGTCAGGATAAAGCGTTGATTGACACCGTTAGCGCTACCATCATCCTCCAGTCTTTTTTGGAAACAAGAGCAATGGTTGCCAACAGACAATACGATATGAACCGTTAAAAAATAACCCAATGATTCTTCCCGTTGTAGCCCATGGGCATCCGGTCTTAAAAAGAATTGCAACTGAAATACCCCCCGATTATCCGGATTTAAAAGAATTTATTAATGATATGTGGGATACCATGTACCAATCCGATGGCGTCGGACTTGCCGCCCCTCAGGTGAATCGTTCGGTGCGGCTTATGGTTATCGATGCCACCCCTTTTGCTGATAAATACCCCGAAGCCGTTGGTTTTAAAAAAGTTTTTATCAATGCCGATATTTATAAAACAGAAGGGGAGGAGTTTTCATTTAACGAAGGATGTTTGAGTTTTCCGGGAATCCGCGAAGATATTTTGCGCAAACCGGTCGTTTATATGAGGTATAGGGATGAAAACTACCAGCTTCACGACGAACGTTTCGAAGGGGTCGCAGCACGGGTAATACAGCATGAATTCGACCATGTTGAAGGAATTGTTTTCATTGACCGTATCTCTCATCTGAAAAGAATGTTAATAAACCGGAAACTCATGGACATCTCCAAAGGCAAGGTTGATGTTAATTATAAAATGTTGTTTCCGACTCTTAAAAAAGGAATAAAATAGGGAAAGGGTTGGAACATAAGTGTCGTATTCTTTAAATAGGTATCATCCATGAAAAAATCACTATTTTATTTTTTAGCGGCTTTGATGGCCATGCTCTCTTCATGCACCCCTTCGCGCGAGAAATCGGTTTTGAAAATCCAGGAGCTTGAAAACAGGCTGTTTTCCCCGGATGCGGTTAGTTTCAACAAAGCCGGCGCCGATAGTTTGATGGCCCTGTTGGTTGATTTTGTTAAAGACCATCCAACCGATTCCCTATCCCCCGACTATCTGTTTAAAGCAGCCGGACTTGCTATGAATTCGGGAGAGGGTTCCAAAGCGTTAAACTTGTACAATCAAATGATCAAAGATTATCCGGAACATGAAAATGCGGCCATGTCGCTGTTTTTTAAAGCATTTGTTTATGAAAATCTTCTTCATAACCTTGACTATGCCAAAGAATCCTATCTGCTTTTTATTGAGAAGTACCCTCAGGACGAATTTAACGACGATGCCCGTGTTGCACTGCAAAATCTTGGAAAGTCGCCCGACGAAATGATCCGGGAATTTGAAGCCCGCCAGAAAGCCGATAGTGCCCGGGTAGCCGATTCCATCGTCCTAACAAAAAAATCGAAGAAAAGAAAGTAATTACTGAAATATCTTTTCCAGAAAATCGGAAAGGTTTACCGGGGTCACGTTGGCAATAAGCTGTCCCTCATAACTGTAAGCAATATCCCCTCTTTCTTCCGAAACAATAATGGCAACCGCATCCGATCTCTCGGTAATGCCCACGGCTGCCCGGTGTCGCAAGCCATAATGGGCCGGGATATTGGCTTTGTTTGAAACCGGGAGGATACAACGCGCTGCCCGGATGGAACTTCCCAGGATAACAACCGCGCCATCGTGCAGGGGACTGTTTTTAAAAAAGATGGTTTCGAGAAGCGCTTCCGAAATCGGGGCATTGACGGTTTGGCCCGTAGCAACATACTGGTTCAACTCATTTCTTTGTGTTATCACGATAAGCGCCCCGGTATGGGTCTCAGCCATTTTCTGACAGGCTTTTACAATTTTGCCCAGATTAAGGTTTACGGGGTTGTTGATTTTTAATTTCCAGAATAAAAAACGTTTTCTTTGGTTTTTAATGATTTTCGTATTTCCGATCATCAATAAAAACTGACGGATCTCAGGTTGAAAAACAATGACAATGGCCAGTATGCCAACGCTGATGAACTGTCCTAAAATTTCAGTCAGCAAATGCATCTGGAGCGATTTTACTACTTTCCAGAGGATATAAACAGCAATAAAACCAATAAAAATACGGATGGCTGCCGTCCCCTTTACCAGGTTGTAAATCTCATACAGAAGAATGGCAAACAAAAGGATGTCGATGATATCGACGATTCGGATGGTAAAAAGTCCGGTTAAAATCATTTTGCGAAATTACAGAAAAATGTCGAACAGGCGAATATGACCCGACGATTATCAGGGATACCTGTAGATCAGGGATTGGGTAACCGGTAACCGGTCAATCTTTGATAACTTTGCGCAGGAAAGTCCCTGCTTTTGTATCGATTTTAAGCAGGTATATTCCATCCGGAAGATGGGAAAAATCGGTCGTTTGTGTGCAAATGCCTTCCGGTCGGAATGTCAACTCACTGATAGCTACACCTTTGTAATTAACTACGGTCATTTTAACAACTGGATCAACGGATGTAATTGTGACCCATCCCGGGGTAGGGTCGGGAAAAATTTGGATATTCCGCGTTGCCTCTTTGTCGGCAGTGGAAACCGGTGTGACATGCCCCTGGTCATCGGTCTTTGCAAGATAGGTATCCATGGTCTGGAATACGGGGTCCCATACACTTCCAATAACAAGGAACCCCTGGTCGGAAGCAGTGTTGATACCGAAAGCATATTCGTGTCCCAGGCTGCCGAAATTGCGGCTCCAGAGGATGTTGCCGTCTGCATCAAAACGTTTCAGCAAAATATTGTTGGTAAAGGAAACAGGATCGTAAACAACTCCTGTTATTGCAAACCCCCCGGTAGCACAAAGGGTTGCATGGACGCCCGGGGATGCCCAGGCCAGGGTATCGAATGTTTTTGTCCACAAGGTATCTCCCTGGGAATCGGTGCGGACAATCCACAATGCCTGGTCCGAATTGTCGGGGAGCCGGGTTGTCCCGGCAGCAAAGTATCCTCCGGATGTGGTATGGATAACATCCGACCCGGCATCGCTGAGAAGGGAATGGCTGTAAGTTTTCATCCATATTTCATTGCCCGCCGAATCGATGTTCAGCAAAAGCATATCCGATTCATCGCCCATTACCGTCGATCGGGTTCCGCAAATCACAAAACCGGCATTGTCGTCCGGGATTATTGATTTGCCGGTCAGGCTCCACGCCCCATCCCCGAACCACCGGGTCCACATTGGGTCCCCGTTTCTATTGATCCTGGCCACGAGGATTTGTGAAGGGGCCGTTTCATAGGGGGTTGTTTCTCCTACGATACAGTAACCGCTGTCGGCAGTAAGGCAAATGGAACGCCCGATGGAAGTGGATGAACCGGCTGAATTTTCCCATTCTATATTTCCATACTTGTCGGTTTTCATCATCAATAGATTTTGTTCATGGGAACTATTGCGCCATCCGGTAAAAAAATAGCCCCCATCCGGGCCCGGGCAAACCGCATACAGTGCATTGTCATAAAGTCGGGTCCAAAGGGTATCTCCCACGGCATTGGTGCAGATGGCCAACCCTTGTATCACCTCTCCGGAATTAAGGGACCCACAGCTTAAATGTCCCTCATCCGGGGCAAGGGCAACGCCAAAACCTGTAGTTTCATTCATCATCGGATAGGACTTTTCAAAACGGACCTGCGAAAACAGGGACATACCGCCCATGCTGAAGGATAAGGTTAGCAGGAGGTTGAAAAACAAACTTTTACAATTCAGGGGTGCAGTCATTTTTTTGTATTATTGGGCAAAAAATATTTTATGGGCACGCGGGTCCCTTCATGGGGACGATCATCGTTTTCTATTTTTTCAGAAGAAATTCCATCGGAATATCAAGCCTTTCGTTCCACGATTTTTCGCTATGGTCTTTACCGGGAAAAGAGAGGGTTTTCCAGTTTTCTGAAGTGTAACCTTTTGTTTTCATCACTTCGTCCACCTTTTTTTGTAAAGGGGGATAAATGGCATCCAGGGTCTGATCGCCATAATCGAAATAAATTTTATGGGTATCCGGATCGGGCAAATGGTTGCGCATATATTGCAAAAAGGAATCCGGTACCGGATTTCCTTCAACCGCAAAGATCCCCGGCCAATGGGTGCTTAAACAGGCAGCGCCCCCGAAAACCAGGGGATATTCGCAAAGGGCATACATGGATATTAACCCGCCCATGCTGCTACCGGCAATAAAAGTGTGCGCCCGGTCGGTATGGGTCGAAAACCTTTTATCGATAACGGGCTTCAGTTCTGTTACCAAAAACTTCAGATAATTGTCTGAATTGGGCTGGAACGATTTCAGGGCACTGTCGGCCTGATGTAGTTTCCGGGTTACAAATTCTTTTTGGCCCGGCGAAAGGGATTCCCAGGGTTTTTGCGGAAAATAATCGGAATGCCTGGTCTGTTCCCCGTTCCAAACTCCGACAACAATCACGTCCATAATTTTATGTTCCCGGAGAAGTTTCCATAACACATCATCTGCATCCCATGACTGGTGGTTCCATGTACATGCTGAATCGAAAAGCATTTGTCCGTCGTGCATATAAAGCACTGCATATTTTTTATCCGGACTGTAATTTTCGGGTAGCCAGATATCGATATTCCTGGGGGTAACATACGCAGATTGAAAATTGGCAATCCGCTGAATGGTGCCATGGCGTGTTACGGCCATTTTTTGTGCATGTCCAACAGAGGAAAGGATGATTAAAAACAGAATGATTGTTTTTTTCATGGTTTCTTATGGGTTAAAAAAGTTAAACTGGTCGAAACTGGGTTTTCAAAAATAGTCACTTCAAATTTACCGGTCTTATTGTTTCACTGTCATTGTTACCAGTGTTATGGCTTCAACCGCTGCCTGAACATCGTGAACGCGAAGAATGTCGGCGCCTTTGAGCAGTGCGATGGTATTCAATACAGTGGTGCCGTTTAAGGCCTCTCCCGGCTTGATATCTAAAGTTTTATTGATCATTGATTTTCGCGAAAGACCGGCCAGTATCGGGGTCCCCAACGACCTGAAAGCGTCGAGCCGCGATAACAGCACGAAGTTGTGGCCAACGGTTTTGCCGAACCCGAAACCCGGGTCGATGATTACCTGTTTGATCCCTGCTTCACGGCAACGGGCAACCTGTTGTTCAAAAAAGTAGGCTATCTCTGCTACCACATCGGTATAAACCGGGTTGTCCTGCATGGTTTCCGGTTTTCCTTTCATGTGCATCAGGATATAGGGGATGTTTAATCCGGCCACAGTCCGGATCATTTCCGGATCATACCGGCCACCGTAAATATCGTTGATGATATCGGCCCCGTGATCGGCCATGATACGGGCAACCTGAGGACGATATGTGTCCACCGAAATGAAACATCCGGGAAAATGATGGCGGATGGCATTTATTGCAGGAAGGAGCCGGTTCAGCTCTTCGTTCTGGTCAACCCCTGGCGCCCCCGGCCGTGTTGAAACTGCCCCGATATCGATAACCGCGGCGCCTTCGGCCAGCATCTTTTCGGCGCGTTTCAACTGACCGGAGACCGTGAGATAATTTCCCCCGTCGTAAAAAGAATCGGGGGCAACATTCAGGATCCCCATGGCCACGGGCGTTGAAAGATCGAGAACACGTCCGTTACAAAATATCTGTTTCAAAATTATCTGTTCATTACTTCTTGATATTTCAGGATTCAAAAATACGAACGAATTCCAATATTCTTGCTATTTTTGGCCTCCCAAATGTTATGAATTCGTAAAATGACAAACACCCCTGATACCGGGCAACAATTCGAGTCTGCCATCGGTCAGTGCCGATCGGTTTTTTTAGCCAAAATGAAAGATTACGGAACGGCCTGGCGTATTTTACGCCCATCTTCCATCACCGATCAGATTTACATCAAAGCGCAACGTATCCGGAGTATCGACGATAAAGGGGTTCAGAAAATCGGCGAGGGGATAAGGGCTGAATTTATCGGTATCGTCAACTATTCGGTCATCGCTTTGATCCAGATTGAACTCGGCACCGAGGAGAACCTCAACCTCGAATTGGGGATGGCTGCACAACTCTATCAGAAATATACCACCGCTGCCCGCGACCTGATGCTTGACAAAAACCACGATTACGGGGAAGCCTGGCGAAATATGCGGCTGAGCTCGCTTACCGATATCATCCTTATGAAAGTGATGCGCATCAAACAAATTGAGGACAACAAAGGCAAAACCTTCGTTTCCGAAGGGGTTGACGCCAACTATTACGATATGATCAACTACGCCATCTTTGCATTGATAAAATTGGAATATGAAAATAGTTAGAAACATCTTCCGGGTTTTTATCGGTTTGGTTTTCATCTTTTCCGGTTTCGTTAAGGGGATCGACCCCATGGGCACCGTTTACCGGATGAACGATTATTTTATTGTTTTTGGTTTTCCCTGGGCCATGCAGTTCAGCCTGTACCTGTCTCTCTTCCTTTGCGTCCTTGAATCCATGCTGGGGATCAGCCTGCTGTTCAACCTGTGGCTCAGGAAAACCTTATGGGTCCTCTTGCCCATGATGTTTTTCTTTACCGTACTTACTTTTTTTGACGCTGTTTATAACCTGGTCCCCGATTGTGGCTGTTTCGGCGATGCCGTAAAACTGACCAATGTTCAGACTTTCATAAAAAATCTGGTTCTGATGGCGTTGGTTGTCCCTGTCTTTTCGTGGAGGAACAGGTTCAAGGGGGTTTTTTCCGTGAAGGGGGATGTTATCGTTTTATCGCTGTTTGGCGGTTTCTTTTTATTGCTGTCGCTTTATTGTGTTGCCCACCTCCCTTTGATTGATTTTATGGGATGGAAAGTTGGCAACCGGGTCAATAAAACGGAAATGGTGCCCGTTCAGTTTTATGTAACCTATAAGAACCGGCACACCGGTGAAGAAAAAGAGTTTAAAGCCCCCAACTATCCCTGGAACGATTCGGTATGGCTTTCAACCTGGATTTTTCAACGCCAACGGATCGTTGATCCCAACATGGACCAGGGATTGTCCCTCCGGGTAGAAGACCAGGACGGCAACGATTTGTCTTCCACCATATTGGACAATCCCGATTACCAGTTTATCTTAGTCGCCTACGACCTCGGGGAAACCAGTATCCCCGGTTTTCGCCGGATATTGCCCTTGTATAAACAGGCCGCACAGGATGGCTATTCCTTTGTTTGTCTCACCAGCACGCCGCCCGATGCCATCCGCCAATTTAAAATGGCAAACGGAACCGCTTTTGATTTCTTCAATTCCGAAGATATTGTCCTGAAAACCATGGTTCGTTCCAACCCCGGACTGGTATTGCTGAAAGATGGCGTGGTCATGGCAAAATGGGCCTGGCGCGATTTCCCGGATTACAATGAGGTTAAAATCAAATATATGACCTCGCAAGAGTGATTCAAACATCGTTTGTTTCGCGTTGTTAGGCCCTGGTACAGATTATTAAACCCCACAACCGCCCCACATGCTCAGCTATCTTCTAAACCGCATGGCTTACGGAATTTTAGTCCTTTTTGGCGTTGTGGTCGTGGTTTTCTTCCTTTTTAATGTTCTGCCCGGCGACCCTGCCCGGATGATGCTGGGACAAAGGGCCGATATGGCTTCGGTAGAAGCGATCAATAAAGACCTGGGAAGGGACAAACCTTTGTACCTTCAGTTTTTAAATTATCTGAACGATCTATCCCCCATCTCTTTCCATGCTACCAAAGATGTTCATAGTTATTGGTATCTCGATCCGGCAAAATTTGGAAAAACCGTTGAACTGGTCCCGCTGGGAAAAGGCCATGCACTGGTTTTAAAAGCTCCCTACCTGCGCCGCTCCTATCAATCCAAACGCAATGTTTCGGAAATCCTGATCGAGGGTTTTTCCCATACTGCCGTGCTTGCCTTGGTGGCCATGACCTTTGCCGTTCTGGTTGGAATTGCCTTAGGCATTGCCTGCGCTTTGTATAAAAATAGCTTTTTCGACCGCCTTTCCCTTGTTTTTTCTGTCCTTGGAATGTCGCTTCCTTCCTTCTTTGTAGCCATCTTGAATGCATGGATATTTGCTTTTGTCCTGGTGAAATATACCGGGCTGAACATGACCGGAAGCCTTTTTTCTGTCGATGATTTTGGTCGGGGCGAATACCTTGATCTGAAAAACCTGATCCTGCCGGCATTAACCCTTGGAATCCGCCCCCTGGCCATCATTGTGGAGTTGACCCGTAATTCACTTCTCGAGGAGATGGCCCAGGATTATATCCGGACGGCCAGGGCCAAAGGCCTCGGGAAATTCAGGGTCCTTTTTCATCATGCCATGAAAAATGCGTTAAACCCCGTAGTGACCGCGATTTCAGGATGGCTGGCCTCCCTGCTCGCCGGAGCCGTTTTTGTGGAATTCATCTTCGACTGGAAAGGGATAGGAGTGGTCATTGTCAATGCCCTCGACAAATATGATTTCCCCGTGGTGATGGGGGCAGTCCTTTTTATATCCATAATTCTGATTATTATTAATTTCTTTGTCGATATCATATACGGAATACTCGATCCCCGCGTTAGGATACAGTGATGGTTGTCCCGGTTGGGATTTCCGCTTTGTCTGAAAATAATCAAACCTTAATAAACACGTTGAGAAATGAGAAAAAAAATGGTTGCCGGTAACTGGAAAATGAACAAGACTTTCGAGGAAGCAGAAACATTGATGACTGAAATTGCCGATGCCCTGGATGATTATGAGCTTGACAATAAGGAAGTTGTCCTTTGTCCACCCTCCCTTTACATAGAAATGGCCTCCGATGTTGCTGAAGAAGCGAATTTTAGTGTTGGTGCCCAGAATTGTTATCCCGCCGATAGCGGCGCGTTTACCGGAGAGATCAGTCCGTTGATGCTTCAATCGTTGCAGGTGGATTACTGCATCATCGGACACTCGGAACGTCGCAAATATTTTAACGAAAGCCACGAATTCCTGCTTCGCAAAGTGGACGCTCTGATCAAACATCACATTCAGCCTATTTTTTGTTGCGGGGAGGTTTTGCCGGAACGGGAGGCCAATAACCATTTTGACGTTGTGAAGAGGCAATTGGAGGAGTCGTTGTTTCATCTTTCCGTGGATGCGTTTAAACAGGTTGTCATCGCTTATGAACCGGTGTGGGCCATCGGGACAGGGGTAAATGCAACACCGGAACAGGCCCAGGAAATGCATGCCTATATCCGGCAACAGATCCTCGAAAAATACGATCGGGAAACGGCCAACAATACCACCATCCTTTATGGAGGGAGTTGCAATGCGAAAAATGCCGCTGAACTTTTTTCCCAAAACGATGTGGATGGCGGTCTCATTGGTGGCGCTTCATTGAAAGCAGAGGAGTTTTTGCAGATTGTTTTAGCGCTCTGATCTATGGATTATATCGAATTTTCCCTTCATTTGCTACCAGGCCATCAACCCGATATCCTGATGGCACAGCTTGCAGATTTGGGCTTTGAAAGCTTCCTGGAACCGGAAGAGGGCATTTTGGGATATGTACGCCAGGATCTTTTCGATCCGGATGTCTTTCTTCCAACCCTAAACGAAATGGTGACAAAGGGCATTCTTTTATACAGATATACAACCATTCCCGGTCAAAACTGGAATGCTGTTTGGGAAAGCAATTATGATCCGGTGGTCATTGATAACAAATGTATGGTCAGGGCGCCGTTTCATGAGCCAGTCAATGGAATGCCCATCGATATTGTGATTAGCCCGAAAATGTCGTTTGGAACGGCCCACCATGAAACCACTACGCTTATGGCCCGTGCATTGATGGAAGAAAACCCGGCCGGACAAAGGGTCCTTGATATGGGATGCGGCACCGGTATCCTCGCCATACTTGCCTGTAAACTGGGGGCACACGAAGTGGTTGCTATCGATAACGACGAATGGGCCTTTGCCAATGCAATTGAAAATATAGAAATAAACAATACATCCTGTATCTCTGTCCTCCGGGGCGAAGCTGCCGATATCCCGTTGCTCCCTTTCAACCTGGTTATGGCCAATATCAACCGCAATATCTTGTTGTGCGATATGGCCATTTACACAAAGGCTTTGGTCCCATCCGGGACGTTGCTGATCAGCGGGTTTTACGAAGAGGACCTGGAGCCAATACAAATTGAAGCATCCCGGGCAGGCCTGCGTTTTGTTTCTATCAGGGCCGAAAACAAGTGGGTGGCCGCAAAATTTGTGAAATGAAACACATCGGTACCTTTTTTGCCTTCCGGTTTCTGCCGTTTTTTTTACTGCTTTTCATAACCCTGCCCCTGGCTGGGCAAAAAACATCCCGTTTCTCAGCCGATTCGACCCTATGGGCCGATGAATTGAAATTGTTCTTTTCCAATATCGCTGACCAGGAAAAAAAAAGCATTGCCCCCGGAGTGGAAGATTTTCTTCAGAAATGGGATGCCGAACGGTTTAGCCGCGACCAAAAAGAGACCATCGTTTTTATTTTTAATGAGATGGTTAAAAAGAAAATCCGTCCTTATCCCGACTTTTATAATTATATCCATGCCCTTACTGTTTTTTTTAATACCGGCCAGCCCGAATCTGCTTTTGTCCCCTGGTCGGATATCCTTAAAAAATTAATTGCCGGAAAATACAGCAGGAAATTTCTGGCTTTTCTCGACGCATCAACGAACCTTTTTGAATATCAGTTGATCTATAAATCGGCCTCCACACAATGGAAGATAGCCAATACGGTATATCGGTTTTCGTATGATTCGGTCCCAACGATTGAATTTGAACCCTCCGATCTGGTTTGTTACGCCAATAACGACAGTCTGAACATATATCATACCCGGGGCGCCTATTATCCGTTATCCAATATCTGGAAAGGCCGGGGGGGAAGGGTCAATTGGATGCGCGCCGGAAAAGACCCCTCTGTCATTTATGCCGATCTCGGACAATATGAAATTCAGATGCGATACTCAAAATATACCGCCGATTCGGTGCAGTTTCGCCATTCAAACTATTTTCCTACAGCCATTACCGGTCAACTGGTTGATAAAGTGCTTGCCGATGTTACCAAGGAAAATGCCTCGTATCCCCGATTCTATTCCTATGATAAAATGATCGGGATCAAAAACCTTTTTCCAAACATTGATTATATCGGGGGATTTGCCCTCGAAGGCTCCCGTGTCATCGGGTCGGGCAACCCTGCCCGGGATGCACGGCTCTTTTTTAAAAAAAACGGGCAGGATTTTGTTACCGCCCATGCGCAAACCTTTATCATCCATCCGGAACGGATCAATTCAAACAATGCTTCCATAACCATCTATCATGGAGCCGATTCCATTTACCATCCCGGTTTGCTGTTGAAATATGTTAACGATAAAAAAATTCTTTCCCTTACCCGCGACGAACGGGTCCCAGATATCAGCCCCTGGTATGATTCATATCACAAAATCGAAATTTTCAGCGATGCACTTCATTATAAAGTAGGCGACCCCATCATCAATTTTGAAGTCATGTCGAGCCAGGGAAAAGAGAGAAAGGCAATTTTTGAATCGAGCAATTGCTATTCCCAGTACCGGTATGAAAAACTACAGGGCATCGATGAAGCCAATCCCCTGGTAATCATCAAACAATACGCAAACAAAACCAAATCGACCGAAATTACCCTCGAGGGTTTGACCCGGTTTTACGAAAAACCTGCTGAACAGGTGGAATGGATCTTGCTTAACCTGGCAAACCATGGTTTTCTGGTTTATGATTTTGATGCCAAAGTTGCCCGGATCAAAAATAAACTGTTCAGCTATGTCGATGCCCGGAACGCAAAAGCCGATTATGACGTGATCTCCATCAATTCAACGGTTATTGACCGGCCCAGCGGCGTTTTAAACTTAGAAACCTTTGACCTGAAAATCCAGGGCGTTAAAATGGTGGCCCTGAGCGATTCTCAGGCAGTGTATATCTATCCTAAGGAGGAAGAGGTGGTTTTGAAAAAAGAGCTGAATTTTAAATTTACCGGTAAAATTGAAGCAGGATTGTTTACTTTTTTTGTCCATGATGGCTCCTTTGAATACAACAAATTCAGGATCAACCTTCCCTTTATCGATTCAATGACCTTTGCTGTTCGTGAGAAAAAATGGGATCCCGAAACCGGAACCTACCCCCTGGTGAAAGTCAGAAATGCCATTACCCAGCTTGGAGGGGAGTTGCAGATCGATGATTCAACCAATAAGTCGGGGTTAAAAGCGTTGGCTGAATATCCGGTATTTACAAACCGAAACAACTCCTTCGTATATTGGGATAAACTTTCTATACAGAATGGCGCTTATAAACGAGGGACATTCTTCTTTGAATTGCAACCGTTTACATTGAAAAGCCTCGACGTGGTAACTACCGACAGCCTTAATTTTTCGGGTGTTTTGACTTCGGCAGGTATATTTCCTAAAATCGAAGAGCCGCTTAAGGTTCGTCCCGACTATTCGTTGGGGTTTGAAAAGGTTACCGACAGCAGTGGGTTGCCCGTTTATGGGGGAAAAGGGATTTTTTATTCCCGGATTGATTTGAGCGACCGGGGATTGAGGGGCGACGGAACCCTGGGGTTCCTTCATTCGAAAACTTCATCGGACGATTTCCTTTTTCTGCCCGAATCTATGAAAACCATGGCCATGCGGTTTACCTTAGACGAAAAAGGGGCACCGGTCGGGTATCCCTCTGTTGTGGCCGATTCGGTAAAACAATTATGGCTTCCCTATAAAGATTCGCTCCTTATTACGACCGTTCACAACCAGATCGCCATGTTCCGCAACGAAGTCCGCTTTACAGGAACACTGGCGTTAACCCCTCGGGCGCTTCTTGGGACAGGCCAGGCCAGGATCAGGGACGCAATCATGGATTCCAAAGCTTTCCAGTTTGGATCGCGTACGTTTGATGCCTTAATATCCGGATTCAGGATTCAACCTGCCGGCCAGGCCAACCTCACCATTGCTACAAAAAATTATCAATCCCATTTCGACCTCGATGCGCGCAAGGGGGCGTTTCAATCAATGTCGGGCCAGTCAAAAGTGGACTTTCCGTTTAATCAGTACATTTGTTCCGTTGACCGGTTTGATTGGCTGATCGATCAGGGTAAAATCCTTCTGACGAACGACATCAACCCTGGAAGTTTGGCGGATTCCGTTACCTTTTCCAGTTTGATTGACCAGGCCTATACCGGTTCGGAATTTATTTCTGTACACCCCAAGCAGGATTCCCTCCGTTTTTTTGCCACAACGGCAACCTACAACCTGTACGACCAGATTATCCATGCACAGAATGTGAAGATCATCAAAGTTGCCGATGCAGCCATCTTCCCCGATTCGGGCAATGTGACCATACGAAAGGATGCCCGGATGCAGGTATTGGAAAATGCGGTTGTCATTGCAAATACCCAATCGCAGATGCATTTGTTTGACCATGCCCGCGTTTCGGTAAATTCAAGGAAACATTACTCCGGTTCGGGGAATTATACCTATAAAGACCGAACTGGGGATCAAACAACCATTTATTTTGACCCGATTGAATCCGACACTTCCGGAAGGACCATTGCCCATGGCGTTATCCCCGATTCGGTCCTTTTTTACATTGCCCCCGAATTCGCATTTAATGGGAAAGTTGGATTGTTTTCCGATGAAAAAAACCTGTTTTTTGATGGTGGCTTTCAGGCAATTACTACCTGTCTCCCATACAAACCCGAATGGACCCGGTTCAGTGGCTTCGTTGATCCGCTCCATGTTCAAATTCCCGTATCCTATCCCCTGAAAAATACCAACAACGAAACTGTAAACCTGGGTTTGATGTTTTACAATGCCGAAAGCAGGATCGCCCCGGCTTTCTTCAGGCGAAAACATTCTTTCAGCGATTCAACCATGGTTGCTTCTATGGGATGGATTGAATATGATCAGGGCGCTCAGGAATTTCGGATTGCCGATACCGTTAAGTTAAAAGATCCTGCGAAAAAAGGCCCTTTCGTTTCATTGAACACCCATCGTTGTGTGCTCAGGGGCGAGGGCAGACTGAAAACCGGACTTAACCCTTCACCGGTAAAAATGGAGACCTTTGGCGCCATCGATTATTTTATTATTCCCGATTCAACCCGGATGTCAATGGCTTTTTCCATGGATTTTCCCTTTTCAGACCTTGCCTTACAGCGGTTTATTGCCCTCCTCGAATCGGTCAACCTGCCAGGACTGAACATCATGAAAACCCCTTACGCCATGGCTATGGAGGAACTGCTCAGCAAGGAGGAATTTGACCGCGTTCGCTCGGAAATAAACCTCATTGGAAAGTTCAGGAAGTTTCCCGATGGATTGGCACGAACCCTCTTTATTGCGGATGTCACCATGAAATGGGATACCACAAACCATTCTTTTGTTTCACATGGGCCCATCGGAATCGGATCTGTCGGGAAGACTTCGGTTAACCGCTATGTCAATGGGATCATTGAATTTACAAAAAAACGGAAAGACGACGATTTTACGCTTTACTTTCAACTCACTCCCGACGAATGGTTTTTCTTTAATTACCGGGGCAAGCTGATGCAGGCCATTTCGTCCGATCTGGATTTTAATGATATGATTACAACGGCAGCCAAATCAAGGGCCGAAATGAACCGGGTTGACGACGAAGCAAAAGGGTACCGGTATTCCATTTCGACCGGCATTAAAAAAAAGGTATTTTTGAGAAAATTTGAAACAGAAGAAGGGTTATGATCCGTGAAAAATAAGTACATGAAGATTTCCGGGCCACTCCTTTTATACTGCATTTTACAAAAAATGCAAAGCATTTTTCTGCTATAAATAATTTTTTTAAAAAAATATTTTGCCGCAAACATTTTATACTTTTGACGAAAGAAACCAACAACAGTCGCCATGGATTCAAAATGGTTTTATAACTGGGAAGGGAAAACCATTTTGGTGGTGGAAGACGACCAGATTAGTTTTAATTACCTGGATGCTTTGCTTAAACCAACCCAGGCAAAAGTGTATCATGCTGAAAAAGGGGAAGATGCCATCGAACTTTACCGGAAAATTTCTTTTTTTCATGTTGTGTTAATGGATATCCGCCTCCCGGGAATCACAGGACTGGAAACAACCCGGCAATTGATTGCAATGAATAAAAACCTTGTTGTCATTGCTCAAACCGCATACGTGGGGGAAAGGGACCGTCAAGCTGCATTCGAGGCAGGATGTTGCGAGTTTATTGCCAAACCGATTCGTGCCAATGAGATGTTTGACCTGATAAAAAAGTACCTGAATGATTAGTTTCAGCAGTCAACAGTGGGTCACACTTTTTCAGGAGCAGTTTCATTCATTTGTAAATCGTACTGCTCCATGATCCCTGTTTGTGTTCCCGTTGAGATTGTTTTGGCCTATCTGATTGGTTCTGTCCCATCGGCGGTATGGTTTGGGAAACTGATTTATGGAGTCGATGTCCGGCAGCACGGTAGCGGTAATGCCGGTGCCACCAATGTAATCAGGGTACTTGGTTACAAGGCGGGCATTCCGGTTTTGTTGTTTGATGTCTTCAAAGGATGGCTTGCGGTACAACTTGTTTCCTGGTTCCCTCCGGAAGGCCTTGCCCCGGATTTAATTGTGTACGTAAGCATCGGGGCAGCCCTGGCAGCGGTTCTTGGCCATGTGTTTCCGGTATTCGCCGGATTTCGTGGGGGAAAAGGGGTGGGTACCTTAGCGGGAGTGGGCATCGCCTTTTACCCGTTGGCGCTCCTCGTTGTGGTGACGGTTTTTATCCTTGTTCTGGCGCTTACACGCTATGTTTCCCTGGCATCCATGGTTGGGGCGCTTCTGTTTCCATTGGCCGTTTTTTTTGTTTCGGGCGAACGAAACCTGGGATTGCTGGTGTTGTCTTTGATAGTAGCTGTTTTTGTTCCCCTTACCCACAGAAAGAACATCCAAAGGCTTGTTAGGGGTGAGGAACGAAAATTTGATTTCCGGAAAAAATCTGGAAAACCACAATCCTGAAATATTTAATTAAGGATTGTATATGGAAATAATATATTGTATCTTTGAATCAGTTTTCACAAAATGCTTCTGCCATGAAATTTATCATTTCCAGTAATGTTTTACTAAAAAACCTGCAATCCATCCAGGGGGTTATCAATTCGAACAATACCCTCCCCATCCTTGATGATTTTCTTTTTGAACTGACTGAGACTTCCCTCACCATTACTTCCTCCGATCTGGAAACGACCATGCGCGTTACGGTCCAACCCGACAAAGCGGAAGATGCCGGAAGCATTGCCATACCTGCCAGAATCCTCGTGGATACGCTCAAAACTTTTCCCGACATACCGGTCTCTTTTCTTATTGACCTCGATTCCCTGATGGTTGAACTTACTGCGGGCGAAGGGAAATATAAACTTTCCGGCCACAAAGCCGATGAGTACCCGCATATTCCATCACTCGTTGAAACAACGGCCATTACCATCGGATCGGACCTTATGGCGCAGGCAATCAATAAAACCATCTTTGCTACGGGCAACGATGAACTGAGGCTTGTGCTTTCCGGAATTTTTTGTGAACTCTCGCCCGATGACGTGGTTTTCGTGGCCACCGATGCCCACAAACTGGTGCGTTACCGGCGTACCGATCTGAAATCGGCCAATTCGGTTGCTTTTATCCTTCCGAAAAAACCGATGAACCTGCTGAAAAATATTTTAACCGGAATGGATCTCCCCGTTGTGATTGAATACAATAAAACCAATGCCTTCTTCTCCTTCTCCAATACCCATCTGGTGTGTCGCCTGATTGATGGAAAATATCCAAACTACGATGCCGTCATTCCCAAGGACAACCCCAATAAACTTGTTATCGACCGCCACGCCCTGTTGACCACCATCCGCCGTGTTGCCATTTTTGCCAATCAATCGACCCATCAGGTACGCTGTAAAGTTACCGGCCAGGAACTGTTGCTGAGCGCAGAAGATGTTGACTTCTCGAACGAAGCAAAAGAACGGCTCAGTTGTTCCTATACCGGAGAGGACATGGAGATCGGTTTTAATTCAAAATTTCTTCTCGAAATGCTCAGCAATATCGATACCAATGAAATCATGCTGGAAATGTCATCCCCGAGCAGGGCAGGGATCCTTACACCGGTGAACAACGACAATAAAGAAGAAGACATCCTGATGCTTGTCATGCCGGTGATGCTTAACAAATAAATGATAAAGATTGCAAAACAGATATATTTTTTAATTCCATATTCACCAAATTTAAATAGCCATGAAAACAAAAATTATTTTAACACTCTTTATTCTTTTATTAATCCCGGCGCTCTTTATTTCCTGTGAACAGATGAATGGCCTGACTACGGTCACGGTCACTTATGATGTTCCCCGGATTCCCTTTAACTACACTCCTGCGAAATCAAAATCCGGAGAACAAATTCTTTGTACCGAACAGGTTAACCTTAACATCGACAGCCTTCTGAATGTTTATCTCCCGGGAGGGGAACTGGGCGTGACTACCTTTTCGAAATTTTCAATCACCATCGAAGCTCCCGATACCGCTGATTTTAGCTGGCTTCAATCGGCAAGGGCTGTTGTGTCGCAGGATTCTGCTTTTACTTCGCCCCAGGAGGTTGGAAAGGTCGATAGTATTGCCCCCGATGCAAAAACCATTGTCCTGACCATGAACAACGACAACATCCGCCCCTTATTGGGGACCCAGGGGTTTTATTTCAGGGTTTATGGGGTACTTACCGGCCCTGTTCCCTATGAATGGCTCCAAATGTACATCGATTCCCAGTTACAGCTTACGATAGAACCCTTGTAAAAAGGAACTGTTTTTTTTGCCTTTCTTATTGTACAAAAAAAGAGGGGGCCTCAATAAAACCAGGCCCCCCTCTTTGTGTTTTCACCCGAAGGACCGGATTTTAATCTTTTCTCACATTAATGGCTTTCTTGCCCCGCTTGTCGTCCGTGATGTCAAAAGTCACCGGATCGTTTTCCCTGATCTTGTCCAGGACACCGCTTACATGTACGAAAATTTCTTTTTGGTCTTCGTCGTCTATTATGAAACCAAAACCTTTTCTTTCGTTAAAAAATTTTACTTTACCTGTTGACATAGCAATAAAAATTATGGATGAATAATCATTGCGAATTTACAAGTTTCCTTGTAAAGAAAAAAATTCACTATTTTATTATACCCTTCTCTTTTCAAGTATAAAGATTATTCCCTAATTTTACCAAAAAACCTAAACCATGAAAGATATTTCATTATCACTGAAAGACCTTGACGAAGCTTTCCCTTCAACGTTTTCACAGGAACAGCTTGCAAAGGCAAAAACCCTTTTCCTGAAAAAACTGGCCGAAGATGCCCACCTGTTGTATCAGGGAAAAATTCAAACCGTTCCCAAAGCCCCTGTTGTCGGTTTTAACTGGTTTAACGTTTGGTACACCCCGGGCGTTTCAAAGGTATCGACCAATATCCGCGACGATAACGATGCCTCTTTTAACCTGACAAACCGTGGGAACCTGGTAGCAGTCGTAAGCGATTCGACCCGTGTTTTGGGCGACGGCGATTGTACCCCTTCAGGAGGCCTGGGCGTTATGGAAGGAAAAGCGTTTTTGATGAAATACCTCGGTGGCGTGGATGGAGTGGCCCTGTGTGTTGATAGTAAAGGAAAGGATGGGAAAAATGACCCTGAAAAAATCATAGAATTTGTCAAGATGGTCCAACCCAGTTTTGGGGCCATCAACCTGGAAGACATTTCACAACCCAACTGCTTCCGGGTTTTGGACGTGTTGCGAGAAGAATGCGATATCCCGGTGTGGCACGACGATGCCCAGGGAACCGCTTGTGTTACGCTGGCAGGATTGATCAATGCACTCAAACTCGCCGATAAAAAAATAGAGGATGTGAAAATTGTCCTTCACGGTGCCGGTGCCTCCAATACCACCATCGCCCGTTTGCTGATCACCGACGGGGCAGATCCTTCGAAGATCGCCATGTTTGACACCAAGGGAGGTTTACATAGAGAACGACATGATATTGAGGCAGATAAAAGATTTTACCGCAAATGGGAATTGTGCGAAACAACCAACCCTGGTAAATTGAACACCATGGAAGAGGCAATGAAAGGGGCCGATGTCCTCATATCGTTGTCAACGCCTGGCCCCCATGTCATTAAACCGGAATGGATCCGCAGTATGGCCCAAAAAGCAATCGTTTTTGCCTGTGCAAACCCGGTTCCTGAAATATATCCTTATGCGGCCAAAGAAGCAGGTGCCTTTATCGTTGCCACCGGCCGGGGCGATTTTCCCAACCAGGTGAACAACTCCATCGGCTTTCCGGGCATACTGAAAGGGGCGCTCATGGTCCGCGCGCGTAAAATTACCGACAACATGGCCATTGCAGCAGCCCATTCACTCGCAAATTATGCCGAAAAACGGGGGATCAACCCCAATGATATTGTCCCCAATATGGAAGAAGCCGGCGTTTTTCCCCATGAGGCAGCCGATGTCGCCATGCAGGCCATCCAGGATGGGGTAGCCAGGATCCGGATGACCCGGGAAGAGGCATTTCAAAAAGCAAAAAAAGACATTGAACACGCCCGGGGCCTTACCCGGTCGTTGATGGACAATGGTTTCATAGAGACGCCCCCGGTGGAGATGATCCAAAAGGCACTCGCCTACGCCATCGACCAGGTAAAATAAACTGCCGTTCGGAACCCTGCACGAAAAAAATGTGCTGTCGGGATATCTGTCTCAAATTGACAATGGCTTCAACTTTTGACCATGTAATTACTGAAAACCCTCATGTTCATTGAAAATAAGTCCCGCCAGATTGCCCTGATCATCAGCGCTTCCATTGCCGGCTTTATGTCGTTGCTCGATGGCAATATTGTCAATATCTCACTACCCTACATTGCCAGCTATTTTCAGGCAGGGACAAGTTCGGTGGTTCAGGTTATCTTAGTTTATATGGTGGTCATGGCCGGGACCATGATCATGTTTGGTAAACTGGCCGATCAGTTCGGGGTGAAAAAGGTCTTTATCACCGGGTTTATTGTTTTTACCATCAGTTCGCTTTTATGCGGGTTCGCCCAATCGCTGCTTTTCCTTATTCTGGTGAGGGCCCTTCAGGCAACGGGTGCATCCATGCTGTATGCAACCGGAATCTCGCTGATTTCCGAATTTATCCCGCCCAACCGCAGGGGTTGGGCTTTTGGGATATTTTCACCGCTGGTTTCGCTGGGGATGCTCGTGGGAAACCCGCTTGGGGGGCTTATTACCGGACTGCTTGACTGGCATTGGATCTTTTTGATCAATGTGCCGGTGGGCGTGTTTGCTGTGGCCCTTGCCTGGAAGGTGATTCCGGGGAGGCCAAAACCACGGGAAAAAGTAAAAACCGGCCCGTTTGATTTTCCGGGGTCGCTGCTTAGCTTCATTGGATTGGCGTTGCTTGTTTTTTGCCTGAACCAGGCAAAAAAGCTCGGATGGGCCAGCCCCGTGATCCTTCTAGGGCTGCCCCTCTCTATACTCCTTTTAACACTCTTTTTTTTATGGGAAAAAAGAGCGGCCAATCCCTTGTTGGACCTCGCAATCCTGCGCCAACGAAACTTTTCTGTCGGACTGGTTGTTTCCATGGCAGGGTTCGGCCTGATGGCTGGAAGCGGGGTTTTAATGCCCTTTATGCTGGCCGGGCTTCTGCACATCGATATTGAGCATTCCGGTTTTATCCTGATGACTTTTCCTGTACTCTTCAGCATTATGGGGCCGGTAGCCGGGAATCTCTCCGATCATATTTCCAAAACGAAGCTCATGGCTTATGGCATGATGATATCGCTCCTGACTACCGTTGTTTTTATCTTTTTCATGGGACAGGTACATCTGTGGATGATATTTGTTTTTCTGGTGTTTCAGGGGATTTCATACGCTTTTTTCATAACGCCAAACAACAATTATATCATGTCGGTTGCCACTCCGGGCAAACATTCAATCTGTTCGGGTGTTTTTAAACTGTCAACCAACCTTGGCCAGATGTCCGGAATATTGCTGATGGAGATACTCTTTGCTTTTTCAATGCCTGCCGGCTTTACCCCCAATGCTCCCCATTCCCTTCCTCTTTCTGCCGAAATGGTGACCAAAGGTTTCCAATGGGCTTATGCCGGCGGAGCCGCAATGTGCCTGATTGCGTTGGTATTGGTGTTGACACTGAAAGACAGTAAAATAGGGGAACCCATCGGGGAGGAATCCCACACATCACCTACATCCTGGTAGAGATCATCCAAAAGCGTGATGAACAAAAGGATGTAAAATATTTACCTGCTAACTTCGGGATCATTGTATGGTGTAGTATTTGTAGGCAGGAGAACCCTGAAAACCGAACCTTTTTTAACTTCACTTTCAATCTTTAGGATTCCCTGGTGTTTCTCGACAAAATCCTTGCAGATGATCAATCCCAGACCGGTGCTCAGCTCCCCTTCGGTGCCTTTACGGCCGGTTTTTTCATTTGGAATGAACAACTTTTCTATAAACTCCGGGTTCATCCCGATACCGGTATCGCTAACCGATATTTCAATAAAATGGCCGTCGGCCTGTTTTGCCGATATCGTTATCTTTCCTCTCCTGGGGGTAAATTTTACTGCATTTGAAACCAGGTTCCGGATGACCGTTTCAACCATATGGGCATCGGCATTGATGATTAAATTATCGGGAATTTCACAATGGATGTCAATCTCTTTTTTGTGGGCCGATACAAAACTGAATTCAATGGTTTCTTTAATTTTTTTCGCCAATGGCATCGGTTCCGGGTTGAAAACAGTCATTCCGCGTTGCATCATGGACCATTCCAATAAATTTTCGAGCAGCCTGTAAAGGTTTGTTGCCGATTTACGCATGCTGACAACGATTTCCTTGATTTGTTCATGGGTCATTTTATCCAGCTCTTCCACCATCAAACGGGTAAAGCCCAAAAACGACGAAAACGGACTTCGCAGGTCATGGGCAATAATGGAGAAAAATTTATCTTTTTCGGCTATGGATTTTACGAGTGCTTCATTTTTAAGTTTTAATGCCGCTTCGGCCTGTTTTCGGATGGTAATATTATGCCCCTGGGCGATGGTGGCCATGGGCGTTGTCCCGTCGGGTTTAAAGATGGTAGCCGAATTCCATAAAACAGTCCCGACCGATCCGTTAACATGCTGAATTTTTATTTCCTCTGTTTTCCAGTGTTCGCCCGAAGCTGTTTTTTTGATAAGCGCCATTGAATTCTCCACCGACCCGGGCGGGAAAAGTATCTTCAGGGGTTTTCCGATAACCTCCTCTTCTTTTCTTCCTGTCAGGGATTCAAAAGCATGGTTAAAGCGGGTGATCCTGAATTTTGTGTCCCATACTATGATGGGGGCATTGGCATAGTTGATCAGGTTTTCGAGATAGGCATTGGTTTCAATCAATGTATCTTCAACCTGTTTGCGTTTTGAAATATCATGATAGGTGATAATCACTCCCAATCCTTCCAATGGGACAGGCGTTGCCGAAACATTGAGCCAGGTTGTCTGGTCCTGCCCTTTGACAATCCCCATTTCAATGTTATCGACCAGGCGGTCCTCCCTGAGCGCCCGAACACTGGCAAATTCCGAAGGTGGCATGGGGGAGCCGTCGGGCCGTATGATTTGCCACTCCTCCCCGCCGATGCTCCTCTTTTCCTGTTCTTCCCGGGACAGGCCCAACAGATTTTCGGCCATTTGGTTTGATTCGACAATATTTCCTGTAGCATCAGAAATGGTGATCCCTAATGGGAAAGAATCAAAAAGTACCTGATATTTTGTCAGGCTGATACGCAAGGATTCCTCTGTTTTTTTCTGTTCCGTGATATCGTGAAAAACCGTAATGAATTGCTTTTCTTTAAGAAAACTTACCGATATTTTAAAATGTTTGTCTGAAAATTGAATATAGGTATTAAAAGCGGAAGGCTTTCCCGTATCGATGGTTTGTGCAAAAACTTGAAGAAAGGGGGGAGGTTTCTGGTAAACCTCGGAGGCCAGTTTCCCGGTAACCATTTCAGCGGTCAATCCCGTGTTGGCTTCAAACGCATGGTTTACGGCAAGGATATGGTAATCTGAAGGTTCATTATTGGAATCGTAAATAAGTTCGTAAAGGGCAATGCCTTCGGCCATATTGCTAAAAAAGGCATGAAAATGGGTTTCCGCATCGTTCAACATAACTGAATGATTTTCAATCTATTCCTTCATTCGGAGATATAATCTGCGCCCCCTTCCTGAAAAACAAATGTAAGATAAGTTTTTAACATACTGGTGAAAAAAAAGAGGCCAGTCAGCAATGACTGGCCTCCGGTGAATCAGGTTGGCAATAATGCTATTTCTTTTTGCCTTTCTTTTTGCCTGTTTTCGCTTTGGCCTGTTTGATTACAGCCTGGGCTGCGGCCAAACGGGCGATAGGGACCCGGAACGGGGAGCAACTGACATAATTAAACCCGAGCGAATGGCAGAATTCGACCGAAGCGGGTTCTCCGCCATGTTCTCCGCAAATCCCGATCTTGAGGTCTTTGCGGGTTGAACGTCCTTTTTCAACGGCCATTGCCATAAGCTGGCCTACGCCTTCAAAATCGATCACCTGGAACGGATCGACCGGAAGGATTTTCTGTTCAATGTATTCCGGAACAAATCCGCCAATGTCGTCGCGCGAGAAACCAAAGGTCATCTGGGTAAGGTCGTTGGTCCCAAAGGAGAAGAATTGAGCGGTTTCGGCAATTTTATCGGCAGTCAGGGCAGCCCTCGGAATTTCGATCATCGTCCCGACGAGGTGTGGAATCTCTTTCATCTTGAATTTCTTACAAACTTCTGCATAGATTCCATCAATGATCAGGTACTGGTGTTTTAACTCCTTTTCGGTGCAGGTAACCGGGATCATGATTTCGGGGAAAACATTTTTCTTTTCTTTAATCAGTTCAGCGGCAGCTTCAAAGATAGCGCGGACCTGCATCTCGGTGATTTCGGGATAGGTTATGCCCAAACGGACGCCCCGGTGTCCCATCATCGGGTTGGTTTCATGGAGCGCTTCGGCGCGACGGTTGAATTCTTCCATCGGGATGTTCAGGCTGTCGGCAATTTTCTTGCGGCCTTCTTCATTTTGGGGGATGAATTCATGTAAGGGTGGGTCGAGGGTACGGATGGTAACCGGATAGCCGTCCATGGCAGCCAGGGTTTTTTTGATATCTTCTTTAACATACGGGAAGAGTTCCTGGAGGGCTTGGCGGCGTTCCTCTTCATTTTTGGAGGCAATCATTTTCCGGAGGAGGAAGAGGGGCGTTTCGGCATTTTTACCGTAAAACATGTGTTCGGTACGGAAAAGTCCGATGCCTTCGGCACCGAAAGCGCGGGCTTTGGCCGCATCCTCCGGCGTATCGGCATTGGTCCTGATTTTCATGGTGCGCACCGCATCGCAAAGTTTCATAAAAGACTGGAAATCGGGGTTTTCTTCAGCCGCTTTGATCATCGGGACCTGTCCGTTATAAATGTACCCTTTGCTTCCGTTCAGGGAAATATAATCACCCTCTTTCAGCACCAGGTCGCCAACGGTCATCGTCTTTTTTGAAGCTTCAATTTTAAGTCCGCCGGCGCCGACAATACAACATTTTCCCCAACCGCGCGCAACCAGGGCTGCATGCGATGTCATCCCGCCACGGGCGGTAAGGATGGCCTGGGCCGAACGCATCCCTTCAATATCTTCGGGATTGGTTTCTTCCCGGACCAGGATCACTGTTTTTCCTTGCTTTGTCCAGGCAACCGCTTCTTCTGAAGTGAAAACAATTTGTCCGGTAGCGCCGCCCGGGCCGGCAGGCAACCCTTTTGCTACCGGTTTGATCGATTTTTCGGCCGCGGGATCAAGAATTGGATGAAGCAGTTCATCAAGCTGAGAAGGTTCAACGCGGGAAACCGCTTCTTCTTTGGTGATCAGCTTTTCATTGTACATATCAACAGCCATCTTAACAGCGGCAGGGCCATTGCGTTTCCCGACACGGCACTGCAACATGTAAAGTTTACCATCCTGAATGGTAAACTCAATGTCGAGCATGTTGTGATAGTGTTTTTCGAGCGAGCGTTCAATTTTATGAAGGTTCTTGTAAACTTTTGGCATGGAGGTTTCGAGCGAAACAAGATGGCTCGTGTGTTCATTTTTTCCGATCTCGTTGATGGGGTTCGGGGTACGGATACCGGCCACTACATCTTCGCCCTGGGCGTTGGCCAGCCATTCGCCATAAAAATAATTTTCGCCGGTGGCCGGGTTACGGGTAAAGGCAACGCCGGTAGCCGAAGTGTCGCCCATGTTGCCGAATACCATCGACTGAACGTTCACGGCAGTTCCCCATTCATCGGGGATGCCTTCAAAACGCCGGTATGAAATGGCACGTTTCCCGTTCCAGCTTTGGAACACGGCGCCAATTGCCCCCCAGAGTTGTTCCATTGGGTCTTCCGGAAAAGGTTTTCCCAGTACTTTCTTTACGATTTTTTTATAATTGTCAATAAGGGCTTTTAAATCGTCCGTCGTTAACTGGGTATCACTGAGATACCCTTTGGAATCTTTCATTTTGTGAAGTTCCTGTTCAAGTTGCATTCGGACGCCCATTCCCTCTTTGGGCTCAATACCGGCTGCTTTCTCCATGACCACGTCGGCGTACATCTGGATAAGGCGTCGTTGTGAATCGTAAACAAACCGGGGGTTTTTTGTTTTCCGGATCAACCCTTCCCGGGTAAGGTCGTTCAACCCAACATTAAGAACGGTTTCCATCATCCCTGGCATAGATGCGCGTGCGCCCGACCGTACCGAAACGAGCAACGGGTTGTTTTTATCGCCAAAAATAGCGCCCATCTCTTTTTCCGTTGCCTTGAGGCTGTCGGCAACCTGTTTTTTTAACTCTTTGGGATAGCTCCTGTCGTTTTGCTGGTAATGGGTACAAACTTCTGTTGTTATTGTGAAGCCTGCCGGCACGGGAAGCCCGATGTTTACCATCTCAGCCAGGTTGGCCCCTTTGCCGCCCAGCAGGTTCTTCATATCGGCTTTTCCTTCGGCTTTTTTACCGCCAAAAAAATAGACAAATTTTTTCTCTTTAGCTTTATTTGACATGGTTTTTCAGTGTTTTAGTTATCATAAAATTGAAGCTTGCAAAATTACAAGAATATTTGCCTTCCACAACAAAACGAACGAAAATTATCCGGTTTGGTTTCAGGCGCAATTAATAACAATGGATAAAAACGGTTGTTGCCTTAAATATCGAAAGATATTTTACGATTTTGTAATCTTATTCTTATTCTTTTTTATTTTTGTAAAACATAACGATTGATATTCAGATAAATGTGTGTATTGGCATGTAAATTGACAAATTAAATCACTTTTTTACAATACTGAAGAGTCGCAATGCATGGTCTTTCTTCCATATTTAAGACGCTGCCTGATTTTAAATTCAGGTTTGAGAAGGATACTGAAAAAATGTTTCTTGCCCATTACATCAATAATTCGTTGGTAGTCATAAGGGCCGGTTATTTTCTTGGCATTTTTTTATTTGCCATATTCGGAATTCTCGACGTCTGGATGGTTCCCGAAACCTTAAACATTGCCTGGCTCATCCGTTTTGCTGTTGTAATCCCGGTCATGCTTTTTACCATCCTAATCTCATTTACTGATTTCTTTAAACGATATAACCAAATTATCCTGATAATAACCTCGGCCATGGTAGGGTTGGGCATCGTGGTAATGATTGCCTTTTCCAAACCAACCGAGCTGGGTTATATTTACTATTACAGCGGACTGACACTGGTGATTTTCATCATTGGCCTGTTGGCTTCGTACCACATTGAAAAAATGCAACGGTCAAATTTTCTTCAAAACCGGACCATCATCAATGAAAATGTCAGGGTTCAACGCATCAGTGAAATGCTCATGAAAAAGAATGAGGAAATTTCTGTTCAGTCCCTCGAGATAGAAGAGCAAAGTAAAAGGCTGTCCAACCAAAATCATTTATTGGAGGCGCAGAGTCAATCCATCGGGATTGTAAACAAAGAATTGTTGGTCTTAAACGAAAAATTCAGGGAACAGTCGAAGGAACTTGAATACACAAACATCAAACTCGAAGAAAAAGTTCGCGAACGCACGGAGGAACTCCAGAGGTCCAACGATGAGCTTATCATTGCAAGAGACAAGGCACAGGCGAGCGACCGGCTTAAAACTGCCTTTATGCAGAATATATCCCATGAGGTTCGTACCCCGCTTAATGGGATATTGGGATTCAGCTCGATCATGGCCGATCCTGAATTCGACGGCAAAGACAAAACAGCATTTCTTGCAATGCTTAAGAATTCCAGTGACCGTTTGGTAACCACCATTACCGACTACATGGATATCTCCCTGATCGTTTCTGGAAATATGGAGGTCAGAAAAAAATGTGTTCCGGTGAATGAACAATTATCCAGCCTTGTGGGCAAATATGATGAAGTGTGTGCGCAAAAAGGCATTGCATTCAACTTTGTAATGAATCAGGACTGTGATGGGCTGAGTGTTCAAACCGATCCGGAACTGTTCAGGAAGATCATTGATCATCTGCTTGACAATGCAGTCAAATTCACCAGTGTGGGTTCAGTGACGTTGAGTTGTTCACTGAACGAAAATAACCTGGAATTTCATGTTTGTGACACCGGGGTGGGCATTTCGAAGGAGTCACACGAAAGGATATTTGAAAGTTTCATTCAGGAAGAAGTAGCTGTTACACGTGTCCATGAAGGAAGTGGTTTGGGTTTATCCGTTGTAAAGGGTTTGTTGAAATTGCTGGGTGGTTCTATCCGGCTGGAATCTGTAAAAGGAGAAGGATCGTCGTTCTTTGTCGCGATTCCATGTGAAATGCCTGTACAGACAATTCAGGCGGATGAGGTAGAAAAAACGGTAACGCACCGCCAGGAATCACCAGTGATACTCATTGTTGAAGACGATGATATGAACAGGAGGTTACTGGAGATAATATTGGCAAGACATGTGAAGCGGTTGCTCCTGGCCATAAATGGGAAGGAGGCCGTTGAAATATGCCGCGTTCATCCGGAGGTGTCGTTGGTGTTGATGGATCTCAAAATGCCCGTCATGAATGGTTATGAAGCAACCCGTGCAATAAAATCGTTCCGCAGGAGCCTTCCTGTCATTGCAATTACTGCCTTTGCCATGAACAGCGATGAACAGTTGGCGCGCGATGCTGGATGTGATGACTATTTGACCAAACCTGTTTCGATGAGCAGTCTTAAAAAAATATTTAACAAGTTTGGCATTGAAATGTAGTGTTCATCACCCAGGGCAAACGGTTATTGCCAACTCGGTCATCCAAACGAATATTCTTCAGAGAGCTCTTCCAGGCTTCTGCCCCTTTTGTGATGGAAGATGTCGTTGTGGTAAAAATCAAGTTTTTTCAACAAATAATAGAGGGTCTTGATCTCGGGCGAAGAGAGGTCCCCGAGGACGATTTTTGCGACCATGTTCATCCCAGGGAAGGTAGTGCTTAACGCCTGCCTCCCTTTTCCGGTAATGGCCACGCGCACGCTGCGCTTGTCATCCGGATCGGCGAATTCCCGGACCAACCCCTGCTTCAGCAAACGCTTGATGATCTCGGTCCCGCTCGTCTTCTCCATCACCTGGTTGCATATCAACTCCGTTTTGGTCATGCTTTCGTAAGTCATCAGGGTGATGAGAAAGGAGAATTCATCGGCGGTCTGGATCGGGCCCTCCTTCAATGCCTTTTTAATGTATATGCGTACGTAACGGTACATCAATACCAACAGGATAGAGATGTTGTTGGGGGCTGTCCGCTTCTCCTTTTGCGAACCAGTCTCCTTGTCCCCTTCGATTTTCCTCATTGGCGACGGGCCTTCGCCCCCCAGTGAGTTCAGGTAACCGGTGAAATCGTTAAGGGAGGTTGAATGATCGTTGGATTGCTTCGATTCATAAGCATCCAGGTGTTGGATCAATTCAATTAACAGTGCTGTGTTTTTCATTTTTAGTACAAAAACATTGCAAAATTAAAAATAATTTAACGATAACGTAAAATAAATTTGGATTATATTACATTTTCGTATTATATTTGCAAAATGTTTTACGATACCATACCATTATGTCCATTGTAGCTCAAATAAAAAATGCCAGCAAGGAATATGTTGCAGGTGATACCGTCATCACGGCCCTTCACCCGGCCTCCTTTGAGTTCCGCCCGGATGAGCTGACCCTCATCATCGGCCCTTCGGGATCGGGGAAAACTACCCTCCTCTCCTTGCTGGGATGCGTGATATTCCCGACCCAGGGGGATGTTTATGTTTCGGGAACGAAAGTAACGGGATTGGCGCCCAGGCAATTGGCGGATGTACGGTTGAAGAACATCGGTTTTGTTTTCCAGAGCTTCAACCTCCTCTCCCCGCTCTCGGCTCTCGAAAACGTCATGATGCCCCTGGTTCTGATGGGATTGAAGCGCCAGGAGGCAAAAAGCCGTGCGTTCGACGCCCTGAAAAAGGTCAATATGGAAGACCGCACGAAAAGCCTTCCCAAAATGCTCAGCGGGGGACAGCAGCAACGGGTTGCCATTGCCCGCGCACTGGTCAACAACCCCATGCTCATGCTGTGCGATGAGCCCACGGCGGCCCTTGATTTCAAAAGCGTGGGCATCGTCATGGACGAATTGAAGATGCTCTCGGGAACAGGAAAGTCGGTCATCGTGGTGACCCATGACCTGCGTCTGAAGCAATTTGCAGATCGCATCATTTATGTCAACAACGGTGTGGCATCCGAAACACCGCCGGAGGAGGAGTTGTTCCATTAACGGGGAAACAGGAGAGTGGGGAAACAGGAGAATTGTCAAGCTGAACCTTGAAACCTGAATCCTGAGAAGGGAAAAGTAATTATCATAAACATGACAAACAGAATGAAAAATATGAAAAGAGCAGCCATGATCATGCTCCTGGCGGGGTTTCTCGCTGGATGCGGAAACAACAACGATAAAGCGCCGGTGGCCCAGGCTATGGTCAGTGCCAGGGATGTGAAGGTTGTCCAGGTGATCGGCATTGGAAAAGTGGAGCCTGAGAAAGCCATTGTCGGCCTGGCCACTTCAACGGGCGGCATTGTTTCTGAAGTATTGAAAAAAGAGGGGGACCGGGTTCATGCCGGCGAGATTCTGGTAAAGCTGGACAACGATAAAGAAGCGCTCAAGGTTGAACAGGCCAAAGCACAGGTCCGCACCCAGGAATCGCAGGTTGCCGTGGAGAGGAGCAACCTCCAGGAGGCCGGGGACAAATTGAAGAACAAGCAGAAGCAATTGGCCATTTCTGCGAACCTGCTCAGTAAAGGCGCTGAAACGAGCCAGTCGTACGATGACCTGGCAACCGACGTGGCAGCTTTGGAAGCGGGCCTTGCCAGGGCTTTAGCCAACGTTGCACTGGCGCAGGGCAGGCTTGAAGAACTGAAAGTTCAACTCCGGCAATCGGAAGAGGAGGCGGGGAACAAAAACCTTTGTGCCCCATGCGACGGGGTAGTGCTCGATATGAAGATAAAGCCGGGGGAAGCCATCAGCCAGCTCGCCGAATACGCGGAGTTTGCCCCGGATGGCAAAAAGATCGTCAGGGCCGAAGTGGATGAATCGTTCGCCTCTAAGCTTTCGTCTGGCCAGGCGGTTGACATCCGTTTTACCGGGACCGACAAGGTGGTGGCAAAAGGGAAGATCGTCAATCTTTCTCCCTATCTCAGCAAGAAATCTCTCTTTTCGGTCAAGGCAAGCGACCAGGAGGACAGGATGGTGAGGGAGGTGAAGGTTGCCCTCGAAGGCGACACCGACCTGATCATCAACGAAAAGGTAGAATGCATTATTTATGTTAAATAGGGAAGCCTCATGTTCAGGACAGCGTTAAGATTTATATTGTACGACAAGGCGAAGAGCATTGGCGTGGTGGTCGGCATCGTCATCAGCATCTTCCTCATCGGGCAGCAGGTGGGAACGCTCACCTTCCTTATGCGGTTGATGGGCGGGCTGGTCGATAACTCCAACAAGGAGTTGGGGCACATCTGGGTGGTTGACAACATTACCAACAATGCCAATGAACTCACCAAACTGGATGAGGGCCTCGTGCGCGAGATCCGTTCCATCCGTGGCGTTGAGAACACCTACCCCGTGGTGGTGGCCAGTGCCATGGTCAAGTTCCCGAACGGCAAATCCTCGCCTGTTGTTTTAGTTGGAAGCGAAGCCCCGACTTTCATTGCTGGTCCGAAGAAAGAGAAGATCCTTTCGGGGAACCTGATGGACCTGGCCGGTGAGGCTGCCGTTTCGGGCGATTATTTTGACCAGGGCACCTTCGACAACAGCCTGGATATTGGGAAACGGTTGGAGATCAACGGGAAAGAGGCTTTCATAGGGCTTCAGACCCGGGATGCCCGCGGGTTTGCCGGGTCGTTTTTCTACACCACCCTCAGCAAGGCGCGGTTTTATGGCAATTTCCCCGATACCAAGGTGAGCGCCGTTGCCGTTCAGGTTAAACCGGGCCAGTCGATCTCGGCCGTGGCGAAGGAGATCAACCAGACCTTTTACGGCGTGAAAGCCTGGAAGACGCAGGATCTGCAGAACGAGACCATCCGGTTCATCACCATCTCCTCCAACATCGGTACGAGCGTGGGATCACTGGTGCTTTTCGCGATCATCAGCGGCTTCTTCATTATCAGCCTGACCCTCTTTTCGTCAACGCTTGACCATCTCCGCGATTACGGGACGCTGAAAGCCATCGGGGCGACCAACGCTTACGTGCGCAACCTGATCCTGATGCAGTCGTTCATCTTTGCCATTGCCGGCTACGTGATCGCGCTGGCGCTCATCTTTCTCTTCAAGGCTGCCGTGACCGGTGCCGGTCTCATCATCCAGTATTCGGTTATGGAACTGGTCATCCTCTTCCTGATCACCGTTTTTATTTCGGTGGGAGGGTCGCTGGTCTTTTCGATCCGCAAGATCAACAACGTAGAACCTGCCTCTGTCTTTCGATAAAAATTAACAACCAATGAATAAAGTCAATATCATCAGTTTAATTCTCATCGGTTTAAGCATGCCTGTTTGGGCACAGGAGAAGCCGATCACCCTGAAACAGTGTATAAATTCGGCCATCGGGCATAAGGCCAGCCTGCAGGGGGCCCGGTCGGAGGCCATACTGGCCGAATTCGAGAAAAATGAAGCGATGGGAAAATACCTCCCGCAGCTGACCCTCAACTACGAATACAAGTACAACCCGATCATCGCCACGCAGGTCATACCCACCGGACAGCTCCTGCCCGATCCGACCGAGGAATACCGGGCCATCAAATTTGGTATGACCTGGCAGCAGAACGCGGGTCTTACCCTCTATCAGCCCATGCTCGATTTCACCATACAGGGAAAACTGAACGAAAGCAGGATCAATGAGCAGGTGAAGCGGGCCGGCTACGAAGTTTCGGAAGAGGACCTGAAGTTCGATGTAGTGCGTTCCTTTGCGAAGATTTACCTATACAAGCAACAGGTGGAGGAAGCTGCGGCCGATTCGGCCAGGACCTTCAGTTCGCTTACGACCATCAAGTATAAATTTGACGAAGGAAAGATACTGAAACCCGATCTCAACAAAGCGATCCTCAATCACAACAATGCGAAGACGGCCTTCAGGAAGGCACTATCGGAAATGCTGAAGGAGAAAATCTTCCTGAGCTACCTCACCGGCATCTCCTTGATGGAACTCTTTGAAGGGAGCTTCGATTTTTCACCCCTGGCCAGTTCCAACCTCGATCGTTACATAACCAGCCGGGCGATGGATTCGGTAGCCAGGATCCGTGAGCTGACCTTAAGGGAGAATCTCCTGAACCAGCAGATCCGGTCGGAACGGAACAAATATGTTCCCCAGGTTGGTTTCGAGGGGTTCCTGGGCGGAAATCAATATTCGCAGACCTTTGACCCCTTTCTGGCCAATTCGTGGTACGGGAACAGCTACCTGGGAATTTCCCTGAAAATGCCATTGGTTCCCGGCGAGAGCACCTCCAGCAAAGTAAAGCAACTGAAGGAGCAGACAAAAATCACCCGTTCCGACAAGGAGGACCTGATAAGCGAGTTGAGGAAAGATTATCTGGTGGCGGGCGCCGACATCGCCCAGGCGAAGGATGAGATTTTAACGGCCAGGGCAAACGTGGAGCTGATGACGGAAAATTTCGCCATTTACAAGGAACGCTTCGAAGCCGGTAAAATCGACGCCGGCGACCTGAACCTGCAGGAGCTGGACCTTCAGAAAGAGACGGCGAATTTGTCGAAACTGAAGGCCACCCTGATGACCCGGCAGGTAGAGCTGATGAACGCCGCCGGCAACCTGAACCCGTTCGTGGATTCGTTGGAGTAGGAATCCCGAGATTTGCCTATTCATCCCTTTCACAACCCCTCCCGGTCAAATTGTAAAAAGTTTCAACAGCTTGGGAAGGCAAAGTAAAGAACGTGACATGATCTCGCCATTCTTTATGAAGTACAAACAAAAAGGCTAAAAGAACAAGTCTGAAGCACAGCAACGCATTCAGCAGCAACACCAAGGAGAAGGATCGGATTCAGGCCCGATGAAATATGACTGGTACTGAAAACCATCGTTACCTTACAGGGTAATGATAAACCGCGTCACCTCTCCGGACGATTCGGCATGAATGGATCCCCTGTGCAACCGGAGGATCTGGCGCGAAAGGCTCAATCCGATGCCGGATCCGTTTTCTTTGGTCGTAAAAAAGGGGATGAAGATTTTGTCAATGGCCTCTGCCGGAATCATCGGGCCATTGTTGGAAATGAGAATTTTAGTTTGATTTTGCCTCGAATGGTCAACCGTGATCCTGATCTTCCGGTTCCCGGGGGTTTCCATGAGCGCTTCCATGGCATTGTTGATGATGTTGATCAGTACCTGGGTCAGCAACTTTTTGTCGCCGGTGATCTCCCTAGCCTTTTCGTCGTTCTTTATTTCCAGGCTTATTTGCTGTTGTTCTAAGCGTTCATGCAGCAGCAACACAATATGATCGAGCCACTCGTGTACCCTGAACGATTGAAATCCGGGTTTCGGGATACGGGTCAGTTCCCGGTAACTGTTCACAAAGTTGACAAGCCCGTTGCCGCGTTCACCAATGGTATCCAATCCCTGGATTACATTGTCAATAATCTCTTTATCGACCTTGCCGGGATGGACCGGGTTGCCGTTCTCCAGGAAAAACTTCTGCAATGTGCCTGTTAATGAAACGATGGGGGCGATGCTGTTCATGATCTCATGGGTGAGCACCCGGATTAGTTTCTGCCAGGAATCCAGCTCCTTCTCGTCGAGCTCATGCCGGATATCCTGTAATGAAATCAACCTGGATACCTTACCGCCATAACGGATTTCCTTGGTTCGGACCAGCAGGTTGACTTGCGAATCGCCCGTGAACCGTTTATAGGTATTCGGTTCCCCTGGCCTGAAGGTGGCCAGGAAGTTTAACAGATCCGGATTTCTGAGCGGGATCAAGTGAAGCGGCGTATAGGATGGAATGCCGGCATACTCGAAAGCCTTGTCGTTCATGATCTCCACTTCGTTGTCCTGGTTGATGGCCATCAGCCCGGTACCGGCATGCTGTATAAATGACCGGTAGTATTTCTCGAGGTATTCATTCTTAAGCTTGATCTCGTTGATCCGTTCATTCAGGTCATTCAGGCTCTGATATAAATGGCGGAGTGACTTCTGCCTGATGGAAGTAGGGAACTTCAACGAGGCGTCCTCATTTCTGATGGCCTCAAAAAAGAAGGCGATCTGCCTGTTCGACTGGTTGAAATTATGCATGACTGAAACGGTTGCCAGCGGGACCGGGACCAGAAACAGCAAATACCATGGGTCCATATGGAATGCGGTCAGATAGCCCGCGGCCAGCGCAGAAAGGGCGATGATCACAATGCTGACGATGGTGCTCATCGTTATTCGTTTATAACCCATATTTTTTCATTTTTTTATACAACGTGGTCCGTGAGATTCCAAGGTTGCGGGCAACAAAGCTCAGGCTCTGGCTTTGCTTCTTCAGCTCCTTAAGGATCAACTGTTTTTCCATCTCTTCCAGGGTCAGGGTTTCATCGGTGTGAACATGATGCGACTGGTTCAGGGACAGGTCTCCCGGCGACAGGCAATCGCCATCGCAAAGGATCACCGCCTTTTCAATGGTGTGCTGCAACTCCCTGATGTTCCCGGGCCACTGGTATTTTTGCAACAGCTCAATCGTCCTGGCCTGGAGCTTCGCACAGTTCTTCTTGTATTTGACACTGTATTTACCGGCAAAAAAATTGGCCAGGATTTCAATGTCTTCCATGCGCTGCCGTAAAGGCGGAAGTTCAATCTGAATGGTGTTGATCCGGTAAAGCAGGTCCTGCCTGAAGGTTTGCTCGCGGATCATCTGCAGCAGGTTTTTATTGGTGGTACTGATCAGCCTGATATCTACCGGTTGTTCTTTGTTTGATCCGACCGGAATTACAACCCGGTTCTGTAATACATTCAGCAATTTCGACTGAAGCTGCAACGGCAGGTTCCCGATTTCATCCAGGAGCAGGGTTCCCTTGTGGGCCAGCATGATCTTGCCGGTACGGTCTTCATGGGCATCGGTAAACGAGCCCCGGGTATGTCCGAACATCTCACTTTCAAACAGAGACTCCGACATTGATCCCAGATCGACCGCAACCAGCAGTTCATTGCTCCGCTCCGACAACCGGTGAATCTCTTTGGCAATCAACTCCTTCCCGGTTCCGTTTTCACCGGTGATCATAATGTTGGCATCGGTTGCGGCAACTTTTTTAACAAGATCCAGGATTTTTTGCATCACTGGCGAAACACCAATTATCATCCGGTCATCCCTGTTCATCTCTGTCTTAAGATCCTGTTCCCGTCTGATCAGGTTTCCCACTTTAAGGTTTGACTTTCTAAGGTTCAGCGCAGCCTTAAGGGTTGCCAGCAATTTTGCATTTTCCCAGGGTTTGAGAATGAAATCGGCAGCCCCTTCATGGGTGGCCTTTACCGCAATTTCAATGTCGCCATAAGCGGTAAACATGACCACTTCGATCTCTTTTCTGATTTTTTTAATTTCACGCAACCAGTACATGCCCTCGTTACCGGAACTTTCGCCTGCCCTGAAATTCATGTCCAGCAACACAACATCAATATCGCGGGTTGTTATTTCATGAATCAGCGTATTGGGACTGGAAAGCGTGATCACCTCAAGAAATTCGAATTTCAGGAACATCCGCAGTGCGTTCAGCACGCTTTTGTTGTCATCCACGATGAGCAGTCGGCCCTCTTTTGATTTTGCGTCCATAATGCCAGGTTAAAATGGAATGACCTCTCCCCATGCCCCCTCCCCGTAAAGGGGAGGGGGTGCAGGGGGTGGGGATGTTTAAACTCATACAAATGTACAGAATGTTAACATATACCTGTTCAATAAGTTTACAATATTTCTTGCCACTATTTTCTAACATATTGTTATTCAGTTACATAATGTGAATGGCACGATAATTGAAAAAGATAGACATAAATCAAAAACACCAACGATGATCAAAACAGTAAATCTCACGAAACGGTTTAAGACCGACGAAATTGAGACCACCGCGCTGAACAATGTGAGCATGGAGGTAAAAAAAGGCGAATTCATTGCCATCATGGGCCCTTCGGGATGCGGGAAATCGACCTTGCTTAATATCCTGGGAATGCTGGATAATCCTAGCGACGGGGCTTACCTTTTCAATGGCGTTGATGTTTCGAAATACAAGGAAGGCAAACGAACGCAATACCGGAAAGGCAATATCCAGTTTGTGTTTCAGAGCTTCAATCTGATTGATGAACTCAATGTATTTGAAAATGTGGAGCTCCCTTTGCTCTATTTAAAAAAATCGGGCGCCGAACGGAAACAAATGGTTGCCGAAATCCTTGAACGGATGAAGATCGGTCACCGCAGAAAACACTTTCCGCAACAGTTATCGGGCGGACAGCAACAGCGGGTGGCAATTGCCCGTGCGGTTGTGCCTCAACCACAACTGATCCTGGCCGATGAGCCTACCGGTAACCTGGATTCTAAAAACGGGATCGAGGTCATGAACCTCCTTTCGGATCTGAACAAGCAGGGAACGACCATTGTGATGGTGACCCACTCGCAGCGCGATGCCGCCTTTGCCCATCGGATCGTCAACTTATTCGATGGACAAATTGTGACAGAAGAAGTCGCCCAACATCAGCAAACCCTTTAATTATGAAATGGTTACGGATCATCGTGCTGTTCTTGACCTTGGTTTTCAATAACACGCAGACCATGGTTGCACAAAATCCCTGGGCCCTCGACCAATGCATCCATTATGCCTGGAACAACAACTTTTCTGTCCACGCCCAGGAACTGGACGTCAGGATCAACCAAACAGATTTAAGGCAGGCAAAAAATGATCTTTTGCCATCGCTCACGATGCAATCGTCTTTCAACCAGAACTTTGGAAGGAGCATCGACCCGACAACCAACGCTTATGTCGATGTACAGTTCTTTAACAACGGTTATGGTGTCGGATCGTCCGTTGACCTTTTCAATGGCTTCGTGAAACTCAACACCATTGAAATGCAACGGTTGAATTTTGAAGCGGAAAAGAACAGGTTACAGCAGGTGCGGAATGAGGTGGCATTTACCGTAATCAACAGTTATTTTGATGTGCTGTTGCAGCAGGGATTGTCATCCATTGCATGGGAGAATTACCAACTGTCGCGCAACCAGCTCGATTATACGACAAAATTTGTGGAACTTGGCCGGAAACCGGGTACCGACCTGCTTGAAACCGAGGCGAACCTGGCAGCCGATAGCTTTTTGCTTGTTCAATCCCATCATTTGCTGGAACAGGCTACCCTTGGCCTGAAATACCAGATGAACTATCCCGTGGCCGACAGTCTGGTCGTTGACACACTGGTACTGTCAATTTTTTCCGGAACCATGGATACGCTGTCAATGGATGAACTTTTTCGTGCAGCCGCTGTTGTCCTCCCCGATCTGACCTACGCGAGGAACCAACTGAAGGCTGCAAAAAAGGCTGTTCAGGTCAGCAAAGGCGCCTTCTCTCCCAGTCTGGGGTTCTATGCCGGTTGGAGTTCATTGTACACCGAAACCGACCGCGACAACAGCAACCAGATCATTCCGTTCGCCGACCAGATGTCAAATAATTCCAATGAATACCTTAGTCTGGGAATCGAGATACCCCTGTTCTCGAAATTTTCAAAATACACCACCTTAAGCAAATCGAAGCTAAAATACCAGCAGGCTAAAATCCAGTATGAGGATGTTTCCTACAAACTACAGATGGGCGTGGAAAAATCGCTCACCGATTGGCGGTCGGCACGGGCCGAATATGAATCCTCCCTGAGCCAGTTGGCCAAAAGCAAAAAAGCCTATGATGCCGCTGAAAAAAAACTGGACAAAGGACTTATCAACATCATTGAATTCTATATCCAGAAAAACAAGTGGGTCAGGGCAAAAACAGAAGTGCTGCGCACCGGACTGCAGGTGCTGCTGAAGGAACGGTATATCAGGTTTTTAATGACCGGGTCACTGCTTGGAAGCAATTGACAGTTGAAAACGGAAAAGGATTTGAAGATTTGAAAATTTGAAGATTTGAAGATTTGAAAATTTGAAGATTTGAAAATTTGAAAATTTGAAAATGTCAAAAAATGTTGCTTAACAGATTACTTAAAAACTGAAACCTGCAACCTGAAACTTGAAACCTGCAACCTGAAACTTGAAACCTGCAACCTGAAACTTGAAACTTGAAACCTGAAACCTGAAACTTGAAACTTGAAACCTGAAACCTGAAACTTGAAACCTGAAACCTGCAACTGTCAATGCCTATTGCCTGATTTTGATTTTTGACTTAAATCTCCCTCATAATATGGAAAACGAATCACCTTCCGGCATGGACCGGGTCATCACAGAGAACCGGTGGATTAAAAAGAAGTACTGGAAATACATCGCGGGAGGCATTATTCTCATCGCGGTGATCCTGTTTTTTATTTTCAGGGACTGGACAAGTACCGTCAGGGTTGAAAAGGAGCGGATCACGGTTGCTACTGTTCTTCAGGGTGTTTTTAACGATTATATTACCAACGACGGTACGGCTGCTCCCATCTCGACGGTCTTTTTAGATGCCTATGAAGGGGGAAAAGTGGAAGAGATCATTCTCGAGGAGGGAAGCATGCTGAAGAAGGGGGATGTTATTATCAAACTCAGCAACAACGATTTAAGTCTTAATATTCTCAACAGCGAGGCGCAATTGGCCGAGAAGTCAAACTTTCTTCGGGAGGTCAGGATCAGAATGGAACAGGAAAAACATTCGCTCGAGCGGGAGGTGCTTAATTCAAAATTTGACCTGGTTGCAAAAAAGCGGACCTGGGAGCAAAACAAGGAGTTGTATAAAGACGAACTGATTTCGCGCGATGAATTCATCCGTTCGGAAGAGGCCTATCTGTTAGCCGATAAAACCCTTGAGCTCGTCATGCTGCGTCAGAAACAGGACAATGAATTCAGAAACCTTCAGATTGAACAGATCACCGGGAACCTGAAAAACATGCAGATGAACCTCGCGCTGGTGAAACAGCAGCAGGATTACCTAAATGTAAAATCGCCCGTAGATGGTCAGCTTGGCAGTCTTTTGGTGGAGATCGGGCAGTCGATCGGCCGAGGCTACCGGATCGGGCAGATCAACATTCTGACATCATACAAGATTGAAGCCGACGTTGACGAACACTACATCGACCGGATCAGACCAGGACTGACTGGTTATATAGAGCGCCCGAACGACACCCTGTTGCTGGAGATCAAAAAAGTTTATCCCGAGGTGCGAAACGGGCGGTTCAGAATTGACCTGGTGTTCACTGGTAAACTCCCGGAAAACATCCGCATTGGCCAGTCTTACTTTATCAAACTACAGTTGGGCCAGCCCACCGAAGCCATCCAGATCCCGCAAGGGAGTTTTTACCAGACCACCGGCGGACAATGGATATTTGTTTTTGACAGAAGCAGCCAGTTTGCCATCAAGAGAAACATTAAAATCGGCCGGAAAAATCCCCAGTTCTACGAAATCCTCGAAGGACTGCAGCCAGGCGAGCAGGTTATTGTTTCCGATTATACCATGTTCGGTGATAATGATAAGGTGGAAATGAAATAAATTGATTAGGCATGATAATGCTCAATTAAACAAAATTAATATCCATTAATCGTTTGCAACCATGATTAAAAATATCTTCCGCATCATTTTTCGCAACATTTCGCGGCAAAAGGGATTTACCATCCTCAACGTTACCGGGCTGGCCGTCGGCATGGCAGCCTCCCTGCTCATCCTCATGTGGGTGATGGATGAACTGAGTTATGAGAATTTCAACGAACATGCCGGTCAGATTTACATGGTGAACCAGGATCAGTTTTACACCGGCGATCGTTTTCGGGTACAGGTTACGCCCCATCCCTGTGCGCCGGTATGGAAGGAGCGGATTCCTGAGATCAGGGAAACCGCCCGGTTGGTGTTTCTACCCAAAATATTATTCCGGATTGGTGATAAAGCTTTCTATGAAACGCAGGTTAAGGCAGTCGATTCAGGCATGTTCAAGGTTTTCACGCTTCCGTTGATTTCCGGGGATCCGAAGACCGCCCTGCGCGACCCTCATTCGATCATCCTGTCGGAGAAGCTGGCAAAGAAATATTTCGGCGATCAGGACCCGGTCGGGAAGGTCATCACCCTCGAAAATAATTATCCCTTCACCGTAAGCGCTGTGATGAAAGACATCCCGAAGAATTCAGTTTTCAGCGCTTCCGGTGCATCGCGAATCGGGATGGATGCGTTTTTCCCATATGCGTTTCTGAAAGAGATTGGCGAATCGAACGATTCGTGGGGCAGCAACAGCATATTCACTTTTTTGCTGCTTGAACGCGGCGCCGACATCAAGGCCGTCAACAAAAAATTGACCGACATTGTGGTGGAACACAATCCGGAGACCAATGCAAAGTTTTTCCTTACGCCCTGGCTGGATTACCGTCTGCACACCCAGTACGGATTTCAGGAAGGCAAAGGGGCTGTTGTAAATATCTACATATTTGCCGCCATCGCTATTTTTATTCTCCTCATCGCGTGCATCAACTTCATCAATCTTGCTATTGCCAAAGCCGCATCCAGGGGAAAGGAGATTGGGATCAGGAAGGTGGCCGGGGCGAACCGGCTGACCATGATATTTCAGTTTATGATTGAATCGATGGCGCTGGTGATGATTGCGTTGGTTGTTGCACTCCTTCTCGTTGGACTGTTGCTGGGCGTTTTTAATTCGATCGCGGGTAAAAGTTTCACGGTGGATGACATTTTTCAGGCAAAATTCGTTGCGGGTTTTATTATCACCGGGCTGGTGACCGGCATTCTGGCAGGAATTTATCCGGCATTCTATTTATCATCTCTGAAACCGGTACTGGTGCTCAAAGGCGAAACGGTTTCGGGAAAAAGGAACAGCCGGTTAAGGCAGGTCCTGGTTGTGGTTCAATTCTCACTTTCGATTTTCATCGCGCTGGGCGCCATTTTCATGTACCTCCAGTTAAAATTCATGCAGGAAAAAGAGCTGGGTTTTGATAAAGAGAATCTCATCTGCATTCCCATGACCCATCATGTAAAGGATAAGTATTATTCGCTGAAGAAAGAGTTGCTAAAGGAGCCGGTGATCCTTGGGGTTTCTGCCTCAGGTCACAATCCCACCATGATCGGCAGCAACGGAGGCGGGGCTACCTGGAAGGGAAAGGATCCCAAACAGGAGGTTCTGATCGGGCAAAACGTCATCGATTACGACTACCTGAGCACGATGCATATGACCCTCGTGGCAGGACGGGACTTTTCGCGCGATCACCCGGGCGATATGGGTGATACCCTGGGTAATTTCCTGGTGAACGAGGAGGTGGCGAAACTGATGGGTGGTGGCGACGTCGTGGGGAAAAGCTTCAGTTATATGGGTCAGCAGGGGATTATCGTGGGGGTGATGAAAAACTTTCATTACATGGGGGCTCAGGAGCCCATTGAACCCATGGTTTTTGCAGTCAGCGACAGCAGGAGTTTCTCTAACATCCTTGTTAGACTGGCTCCCGGCGATTTGCCGGCCACCCTGAAAACCGTGGAGAAGGTATGGAAAAGGGTTGTACCCGAATATCCGCCCGAATACACTTTCATCGACCAGGATTACGACGACCTATACAGGGCGGAGATCCGGATGGGCCTTTTGCTGAAGTATTTTACGATGGTTGCGCTGATCATTGCCTGTTTGGGATTGTATGGTCTTTCGACGCATGCCGCGAGCCGCAGGACCCGTGAGATCGGTGTGCGAAAAGTAATGGGGGCCGGCACCGTTTCGGTGATTTACGACTTGTCGAAGGAATTTCTGGTCCTGGTGATCATCGCCATCGCCATTGCGTTTCCTTTCGGCTGGTATGCCGTGGATAAAATGCTGCTGGAATTTGCTTTCAGGATCAACATGAGCTGGCTGGTCTTTGGCGCCATCGGATTGGGCGCGTTGATTGTTGCCCTTGCCACGGTAAGTTTCCAGGCATACAGGGCTTCCTGTGTAAATCCGGCGGTTGCACTCAAAGCGGAGTGAGATACAAATACCCAACATGTCATGACACGAACTATTTTCAATGCCATCTATCGCAATCTCAGGAAAAACGCCGTTTTTTCATCCATCAATATTTTCGGGCTAACCCTCGGAATTGCCAGCTTCATCCTGATGTTCCTGTTTGTGGTGAGCGAACTCAGCTACGACCGCTACCATGAAAAATCCGACAGGATTCACCGCTTATGCATCCGGGCCATGGTGGGGAATACAAAAATCAACCAAACCTGGTCCTCGGCCCGGATGTTCAGGGAAATGCGCGAGCGGTATCCCGAGATTGAATCGGGAGTGAAGTTTGCCGGTTGGAATGATGTGCCGGTCAGGATCGGTGAAAAAACATTCACTGCCCCTGTTGCCATGTTCGCTGACTCAACGATATTCGATGTGTTTACACTTCCCCTTGTTTCAGGAAACCCTGCAACTGCACTAAGCCGCCCAAATACAGTCATGATCAGTGAAACAGAAGCACGGAAATATTTTGGGGAGGTGAATCCGATCGGGAAAAGTATCGAGATCGATACCTCTGGTTTCGGCCGGTTCGAAGTGACCGGGGTATTTAAAGACATACCGGCGAATTCGCACTTCCATTTCGGTTTGCTGGCCTCGCTGGCAACCTTCCCTGGATATCTCAACGAACAGGAGTGGACCGCGAACAATTTCATCACCTATTTCCTGCTCCGAAAAGGAGCATCAGCAAAGGAGCTCGAGAATAAATTGAAATTTTACGTGCTGGAGGTCGCGGGAGTGGAACGATATAAAGCGGCACTTGCCCAGGGAAATTATTGGGAGTTTTACCTTCAACCGTTGACCTCCATCCATTTACACTCCGACCTTAATGGTGAATTCGAACCAAACGGGAACATTAAATATATCTACATTTTCATGGTCATCGCCTTTTTTGTGCTGATCATCGCCTGCATCAATTTCATGAACCTTTCCACAGCGAAGTCAACCTTGCGTGCCAGGGAAGTCGGCATCAGGAAGGCCTCCGGATCGACGCGCGCCGTGCTGATCAGGCAATTCCTGTTTGAGTCAGTTGTTTTAACTCTCATGTCAACGGTCCTGGCCATTGTCGTCGTCAAACTTCTGTTGCCACTTTATGGTGACTGGGTTGGCCGCGAAATGTCACTTAATTTGTTCTCTGTCACATGGGTCATCCCAAGCCTTCTTGCATTTGTTGTTATTGTCGGATTTGTTGCCGGTATTTATCCTGCCTTCGTCCTGTCATCCTTCAACCCTGTCAGGGTGTTGAAAGCACAGGCCCTTTCAGAAACAAAAGGAATCGGGCTGCGCAATCTGCTGGTCATCGTGCAATTCTCCGCTTCGATCTTTTTAATCATCGGGACCATGGTCATCAGCAAACAGATGAACTTTATTCAGAACAAAGATGTTGGTTTTGTAAAGGAGAACCTGCTTATCCTGCGAACCCCGGCCAATTTTGCCACGGTGAGAAATGCATTCCATGATGAAATCAAACAGCAACCGGGTATCCTTGGAATGGCCGCATCATCTTCACTCCCAGGATTTTCATTTAACAACCTGGGCTTTGGGGCCGAAGGCGTTGATAAAAATTTCACCTTGAATGTGATCAGATGTGATACCGGGTTTGCAAAAACCATGGGGTTCACGATGGCCGAAGGACGGTTTTTTTCGCCTGGGTTCCCGACCGATTCAACGGGTATCGTTCTGAATGAGACTGCTGTCAGACTCCTGGGTTTAAAAAATCCGATCGGTGCCAGGATGTTTGACTTTGCCAGGCCTCCACACGAATATCATGTGATCGGGGTTGTCAAAGATTTCAATTACGAATCGGTACATGCCACGATCCGGCCGATGGCAATGGTTAACCTGAACGGGTCGCCGGGCAGCTACATGACCATCAGGTACCAACCCGGAAAATCCTCCGAAATAACTGCTTCCATAAAACGCACCTGGGAGCGCTTGCTGCCGGGCACCCCATTCTCGGTGAGCTATATGGAAGAGGATTATAAAAACCTATATCGCAATGAGATCCAGATGAAGCAGTTATTCACCATGGGTGCCGGGCTCTCCATCATCGTGGCCATCCTGGGACTCCTGGGTCTGGCCTCTTTTATGGCGCAACGGAGAACCCGCGAGATTGCCGTGCGTAAAGTGTCCGGGGCCGGTGTCACCAAGATCATCAGGCTTTTAACTGGAAAATTCGTCAACTGGGTGATCATTTCCTTTGTGCTGACTTGTCCGGTGGCATGGTGGGTGATGAACAACTGGCTTCAGAACTTTGCCTACAGGGTTTCGATGAATGCCTGGATATTTCTTTTTTCAGGAGCAGTTGCATTGGCACTGGTAATCATAACGGTGGGCCTGGTCACTTTGCGGGCTGCATCTGTTAATCCCGCCGAAAGTATGAAGTATGAATAAAGACCTCAGGTTTATTTTCAGGATACTGACACGGAACCCGCTCACTTTTTTTGTCAATGTGACCGGGCTGGGAGTTGCGTTAGCCACGGTGATTTTCACCCTCACCTACATCCGGTATGAGTTGAGCTACGACCGTCATTTCAAAACCAAAGACCGTGTGGTACGGCTTTACAGCCGGGTAACCGATAATTCCGGCACCAGGGTTTATGGTATCTCCCTGCGTAAGGCTTATACCGAGCTTCCCGAAATGGTACCCGAAGTGGAAGCTGCAGTTCAGTTATATGGCGGTTGGGCGTCGTCGGTTCAAACCAAAGAAACCAGGGTGGAGAAGGTCGGGATTTATTATGCTGACCCTGAGTTTTTCAAAGTCTTCGGCCTTGCACTCCGCCTTGGGGATGAAAACAGGGCGCTGGCCGGAAAAAAAAATGCTGTAATCACCTCAGCCGTTGCCGAAAAACTCTTCCATTCCACCAATTGCATCGGAAAAACGGTGGAATCGGATCGGGAACAATTGACCATCACTGGGGTGATGGATGAGATCCCAAAAAACTCACACCTGAATTTCGGGATCCTGATCTCTTTGTCAACACTCGATATGAGATGGTTGTCATCAAGCCTCGAATTTCAAAGCTATTACCTGCTTAAACCCAATACGGACCCGAATGCAGCCGGCAATAAAATTGCAACTGCAAATAACCGGCTCATGAAAGACTGGGCAACGGCCTGGAACGCAAAAATCCAGTCGGGGGTGGAACCGGTTACCACCCTGTACCTGCATTCAGAAGCAAGTGAATTCATCCCGGTCAAAGGCAGTATGAAACTGATCCTGATCGTGGGTTTTATCGCCCTGTTTGTCCTGATCACGGCACTGGTCAGCTACATCAACCTGTTCATCATCCAGGGCGAAAAACGTATCCTTGAAATCTCAACCCGAACCATGTTTGGCGCCTCCAAAGTGAGCATTGCAAAACTCTTTTTCCTGGAAACACTGGTTGTCTTCCTTTTTTCTGCCATGCTGGCCCTGATGGTCATTTACAAATCAATGCCATTCCTGTCAACCCTGCTGCAATCGAAAGTCGATCTCTCTGACCTTCTCTCCGGAGGCGGAATGATTTCGTTGTTGATCTTGCTTATTGTGCTTCTTTTGATTTCATCGGGTTATCCTATCCTCTACCTCTCGAGATTGAAATACGCATTGGGATTACGGGGAAAAATCTCAGGTGCCGGGAATAAAAACCGGCTTTCAAACGCAACGGTATTCGTGCAGTTCACCGTATCCTCCTTCTTCATCAGTTGTGTGGTCATCATCATTGCCCAATTGAATTACATGCACAATGTGCCGATGGGATTCGACAAGAACAATGTCATTACGATCAGCAATTGCAGCAGTGCCATCTACAAAAAGTATGAAAGCGTAAAAACCGAATTGTTGAATCTGCCTTTCATTACTGCCGTTTGCGGAGGCGAACATTTTATGGGCGGGGGATGCAGCGGTCAGTCCATCAGGAATGTAACCGATGGTGAAAACAGCGACAAGGCGATCAACGAGTACCGCGAAAAGCCCGGATTCGGAGAACTCATGAAATTTACCTTGACCGACGGTCGGTTTTTTCGGCAATCCATGGCCGACAGCCAGGCAATAGTAGTAAACGCATCAACGATCAGATTGCTCGGTTTAAAACCAAAATCCGGACAAACAGTCGTTTACAGGGACGAAAGGGTTGAAATTATTGGTATTGTGAAGGATTTTTATTATGAGTCCAACCCTGGCGAACCCATTGAACCATTAGTCATTGCGAATTGTTACTGGGGAACTCCGAATATTTATATACGAAGCGACAAACCGTTGACAGGCAGTCAATTGATGCAGATAAAGGCCATATTCCAGCGTTTCGATAAGAATTACATTTTTAACCACGGTACCCTGGCGGATATTTTTGATGGAATGTACCGAAAAGAAAACCGGCTTGCCCGGATGGTTTTCATCGGGGGAGCCGAAGTGATCGTGATCAGCCTGATCAGTTTACTCGCACTGACGATTTTTAAAATCTCACGCCGGACCAAGGAGATCGGGATCAGGAAGGTGAATGGCAGCACGGTTTGGGAAATTATAACCGGGTTGCTTAAGGAGACCATGATCATGGTGGCCTGCGCCATCATCATCGCATCATTGGCTGCCTATTTTGTGATGGACAGGTGGCTGTCGGATTATGCCGAACGCATTCACCTCACGCCGGGATATTTCCTGTTAAGCGCGTTGTTAGTATTCGTCATCGCCATTGTTGCGACGATCTGGCAGGCATGGCGGGCAGCTACCGGTAATCCGGTGGAGGCGCTGAAATATGAATAGAGCAACCTCGCCTGATGTTCCGCTTTTCACCTCGACCGGACATATTTTGTTGTTCCTCCATATTTCGTAATCCTTTTCTAATATTACCGGTTAAAACCTTCAACGTGTGTGCGAAGGCAATCTACGCTACTTGTTCTTTCAATTGTTCATTGAGTTTGTTTAAAAACCGGTACACAGAATCAAGGTCCGGGGCGGCTCCTTGAAAACGATATAAATATTCGATGGTTTTCAACTTACTCAAAGGAAATGCCAACCGGGCAATGACCTGTCTTTGCCGTGATCGGTGACTGGCTGATTCTTCATGAACAACTGAACCAGCGGATGATCGTTGGCTGCCTTTTAATGTTGACGGGGATGGTGGTGGTTCAGATAAGGTGGGAAAAGTGAAAAAAGTGTAAACCCTCAGTTTTCATAAAGGGTTTGGCTGGAGGTACTGTCGAAGAAAATTCGGACAGAAATCAAATCCATTCGGCCAGGAAATGCCCCCAAATTCATCCACATGAACCTGGTTAAATAGAGCGGGGTCATTGAGTTTTTCTGAAATTCCCCCTTTAATAAACGGTTTAACATTCAACTTAGCCGTAAATCCATCAGCAAACTGAACGGTGATTACCTGATCATTTAATGGTTTGACTTCAATTATGGCATTCATTATTCCAAAGGTTTTATTTTTTTTAGCTCATGCATTTTTCTTTGTTCAGGCAGATTCCACCTGAATTTTACCAGAAATAAAATCAAGGATGACCTTTTTCTTTCTAAGGAAATCAAGGCCAAGCAACCCGTCAACAAAGGTTGTGGGCGGAAGTTGAAAGGCAAGAACTTTGAATTTGGCCCGTGTTTGTCCCAAAGCAACAATTTTCTTTACCGGAAGAATGGCGGTTTTCTCTTTTCCGCTACCAGTTGTAATATAGATGGAATTGCTGAAATCTTTCCCGGTATATCCGATCCGCTGCAGCAAAGATCGGTTGATAACGGTTGTTGATGCCCCTGTGTCCAAAGCAAACCATGCATCTTCAGTTCGTTTAAAACCGGTAATTGTTACTTTGACCAGAATCAATCCTTTTTTTGCATCAAAATGTTCCATTAGAGCACGAATATTTGATCTTTCGGAAGTTCGCCGGTATATATGATCGTATAATGATGCAACAAATCTGATCTCTCTTTTAGTACAAATTGATGCACCTTTTCCTTTTCTTTATGAAAAAACAGCAGTTGACCCGATTTCAGTTTTCCATCCTTTTCTGAGTAAACCGGATCAGCAATCAGCGCCCACGCATCCGCGGCCGCTTTTTCTATTTCATGCAATGTCATTGACTTTGCCTCGATAATCATAATTCAGGATTTTATCTTGATTTCCATACGCAAAAATACCACAAAATATTAAATTTTGCCAAGTGACAATTCGCCATTTAATTTATGTATGTTCCCGGATCCAGCAGCAGTTTCCATATAGTTATGGTTTTACAATAATCACTAATGGTGGTCGGGGCATTATTGTTGTAAATGAAGGTGGCTGTTCCGCCGGTGCATGGGTCTGTCATGCACCAAATTCCTTCACACAATTCTGCACCTATAACAAAATTATTTGCACTCGGAGGGTATGTTGAAGTGAGATGGTCTTAAAAAACTGGACAGAAATTTCGTAATTTGTAACTTAAAATTTCTGTCGTATGAAAAGATCAGGAAGAACATTTACCGCTGAATTCAAGGCAAAAATTGCCATTGAAACAATTAAGGAAGAAAAAACAGTTTCGGAACTGGCTCAGATACATCAAGTTCATCCTAATCTGATCGGTTAATGGAAAAAAAACGGAGTTAACCCGCGATGGACATGGCTGTTTTTGGGCGTATCAACGCGCGGGCGGATGGGTTTTCCGGGTAAAAAGGTTTTACAGCTGAATGGGGAGGATTATGATATTGTTCCCATGCTCTCTTCGAGGAAACAATCCGTATTGCGAAATCTGGTGGCAGGATACAACATCGTAATGATTGATGAAGCGCAAGGCATTC
>Ga0247841_10000995_pt1 | contig 68630 bp, 65 predicted proteins | sample LaCruzMarch2015__2_FD_192410 | JGI IMG/M metagenome (GOLD analysis project Ga0247841, IMG submission 192410) | Freshwater microbial communities from meromictic Lake La Cruz, Castile-La Mancha, Spain - LaCruzMarch2015_18m | ecosystem: Environmental > Aquatic > Freshwater > Lake | place: Spain... | reverse complement strand
TTCCTCGTAATTTTCCTCAAGATGGATGTGCCCGTTACTGACGGAGATTCCGAGGCAAGCCCCATAGTCGCTCTTTTCATGGATCCTCATGATACCTCGAGTAAGCCCTTTTGGCTGTTTCTTGTACCACTCCAGGAGAGAGTCCTATCATATCGTCTATCATTGAAAAGAGTTCCATCTCAATCTTGGTAAAAATATCCTCACGTAAAGCCAGAAACAGGTGATGGCTCCCGTATGCGCTGTTCCTGCTTTGTACAAATTGCTTTTGGGGCAGAATATCGTAACTCCTCAATAACTCAGGAAAGATTCCGAGAATAGTTAAGGATTGAGTCCCGCTGGTTCCCTTGGCGAGGAGGTGGGTCAAATCGGGCGGTGGCGACGGAGTTCTTAACCAATTGTGCGTGGGAGCCGGGAGTTTGTTATCCGGGCGACTCACGCACTCTCAGCCTCATGAGATCGGGAAGGCTCGGAATCGAGTTCTTTCGGGATACCCTGTCTTCGAGATACTGCCAAAAACCAATCCCCAGCTTGCGGCAGGTCTTCTTCAAGCTCGTAAAGGTGTCACGGCAGCGGCGCCCCAGATCACTGCGAGTCGATCCGCTGATCTTGCGCTTCTTCACGTATTCCCGGATGTCTGTCTCACTTGTATTGTTGTGCAAAGGCACGTCAGGTCGTTCCAGCACCATCAGAAGTTCCGGCTTGTTCTTGTGGATCCTCTTCAAGGCCTGATTCAAAGTCTCATAGCACGTGTGTGTGGTGAATATTTGATCAAAACGCTCTTGAAGCTCTGCTTTCTTTTCAGGGCCAGGACTCTGCTTGTAGGATTTCAGCTCCGCGTAGAACTCCCAAATCTGGGTTCGTATCTTTGCCAGAGCCTCACGCTGTGCATCGTTGGACCCCACGAGCTTGTTTATGGACCGCTCCGCATGTATCCAGCACAAAGCACGGCGCAAGACGTCAAACTGGCCGGCATCGTCGCTAAGGATCACCAAATCCGGATTGATGGACCCGTGTTCCTGGATGCTTCCCAGCAAGGCGCCTTCCGTAGCGATCCGAATATGCCGTTTCTTGGTGAAGCTCATGGACTCAAGAGCCGCTTTCCACTCCGTATAGTCTTCAAAGACGGTTTTTTTACAACCAGTCAGTAGTTCCATCTGAGCCTTGGGAAGCTTCTGTGTCTTCATGTAATCAAGGGCGGTGGGGTTGAGCACATAATCCTTGTTGCCCGCACGCAGACCCTTCAACCTGGCTATCTCGTCTCTCAGTTCCTGAATCTGCTCCTGTTGGATCCGGATAATCTCCAGCAGAGCCGTCACCAACGGTGTGCGCTCATCCTCGCGAATCTCGGGAATCTTTGGGGTGGTTTTCATGCCCCCTGTAAAGCATATTTCCTTCCTCAAGTCGCGTTCTTTTTTTGAGGTGACACACAATATTTTGTTCTCACACACAGTTGCATCAAGGAGTAACTGTTGACCACTGCCAAGAAAACAGTCATAAAGACCCTATCCAATCGTCAATACACTGGGTGGAGGAGTCTCCTTACCCGTAGTTTTTGAGGAGTTACGCCAAAACCCATTGCGAGAATCGCTCCATTCTGATGGAAAGTGGTCAAAAGATTATGAACCAATCTTATTGGCTTGAAACCTTATGGAAAAGACTTTTTCTGCTACTCGGCGGTTTTCTTTCTGGCCCTAGACGCAAAAAGACATCGTTCCCTGTTTACAAATCCTTTCGTCCCGTAACCGCACTCTTAAGTTTCACTTCCATAGCTTCGTAATCACCTATATGCGCCCTCATAAGGCTTTTCCATAGCTTTCCATGATTTGGCACAAAGAAGTGCAGAAGCTCGTGGACGATGACATAATCACACACGTCCCTGTCGAGTTCCAGCAGTTCGTCATTGAAGCTTAGTGTACCCGCCGTGGAGCACGACGCCCATTTGTGCCTCATCGGCCGCAAGTAAAGAGCCTGCACTGTGACTCCAAGCTTTCTTGCCCACTGCAATACTCGGACCTTAAATTCTTGCCTATCGCGCCAAGTGTTCATCGTTGAAAACTCTTTTGTAGCAGAGTCAATAACGTATCAACCAATGCAGCCACCTTCTCCATGTCTTCTTCCACCACAAGGAGGGCAAACGTTACCTCCTGACGCGCCTGACGCAATTCCGCCTCGCTATGCCGCCAGTTCGGGAATTGGACAAACGCTTTGCCCACTTTCTTGGCGACCGACTCAGGATTAGGAAAGCCATCTTCAATCAGCTTACAGAGCACAAAGTAGGCCAGTGAGTCTAACCCACTTTTGGCCTGCTCCCTTTTCCGTTGTTCATTCTTCTCGATCTCTTGCAAAAGTTCCGAGAGCGCGTCACCCGTGGTTTTCTGGCGCTCTTCAAAGCTCTCTTGAACTGCTCTAGCTCGGTCAGCCATAGCGATGAGGAACGGATCGTGGCTGTCTTCCTCTGCCGCTTTAGCGATGCTCTTGACCAAGTTGATCACCTTCGTTCCATCCCCACCCTTCCGCTTCTTGATGATTTCGATGGTCGAGGAGTCAATCTGAATCAATCCTGGGACCGCCTCCGGGTTGTAGACGTCGATGTGCCTTTGGACGAGTTCGTTGGTCTTCTTCTGGAACGCCCTATCCACAGATACCCTCTTTGTGTAGGCGTTGCGGACCACATCGTAAATGCGGGATAGAGTAGCGTAGTCATCCATGAATGGCCGAAGGAACGCGTCAGGCGAGATGATCTCGTAGAGCATCTCGATCTCTTTGTATTTCTGGAAGAATTCCTTGCGCCGGTCCTTGTCGCGGAAGTGCTCGATCAGGTTATCCACATCCTTGTCATCGAAGCCCCGAGTCACCAGAGCGAGATAGGGCGGGGCCTTGCTTTCCATGTTGGCGGCAAATAACTGCTTGAGAAGTGCAAGATCCTTAACAATGGCATTGACTTCGTCGCTGTCAAAGGCGAGCGCCTTTTCCAGCTTGTCAAAGACGCCTACGAAGTCCAGCACAAACCCGTGGGGCTTCACCATCTCTGCGGCTTCATTCTCGTACGGACGATTTACCCGTGCGATTGCCTGAAGCAGCGTGTGATCGCGCATCGGCTTGTCCAGATACATGGCGTAGAGGATCGGAGCATCGAAGCCGGTGAGCAGTTTTTCCGTTACGATTAGAATCTTCGGCCACTGGCCTACCTTAATGAAGTCCTTGCGAATCTGTCGCTCTTTCTTTTCTTCAAGATGCCACTTCTTCAGTTGCGGCGGGTCGTTGTTATTACCTGTAAAAACGATCTCCGAATACTCGGGCGGCAGAATCTGATCGAGCGCTTCTTTATAGAATGCGCAGGCCTCTCGGTCTACGGCCACGAGAAAAGCCTTGTAACCCAGGGGTTCGAGGTTCTCCCGGTAATGCTCGGCCACGTGGTGGGCCACCTTGCCAACTCGCTCGCGGCCCTTGAGAAAGTTCTTCAGATTGACTGCCCGCTCGAGAATCTTGTTCAATTCCTCTATATCAGCGATGCTCTCGGTTTCGGCCAGCGCGAGGAACTCCTTCTCCATGATCTCGTGTGGAACGAGCATCCCGCTTGGCGCCAGGTTGTAATAAAGTGGTAAGGTAGTCCCGTCTTCGATACTCTCGGCAAGGGAATACTTGTGCAGGTAGCCCTGATCGTCCTCGCAGCCGAAAGTTTTGAAAGTCCCCTTGCCGTAGGCGGTCTTGTCCGCCGGTGTGCCGGTGAAGCCGATGAAAGTCGCGTTCGGCAGTCCAGCCATCAGGTAGTTGCCGAGATCTCCGCCGGTTGTGCGGTGCGCCTCGTCAATGAACACATAGATGTTCTTTCTTGTGTTCAAAGCGGCAGGCATGTCGCGAAATTTATGGATCATCGTCACCACGATGCTCGGTAATCCTGCCCCTTTTCGTTCAGCACACGATTCAATCTGGATATGCGGTCGGCGTGTGTCACATTGCCGAGGCCCACTGATACCAGGTTTTTGAGCATCTGATCTTCAAGCTCGTTTCGATCAATCATCAAGAGGACCGTGGGTTTCTCCGATTGAGGCGACTTGAAGAGCAGTTCAGCGGCCTTGATCATCGTGTAGGTTTTTCCGCTGCCCTGAGTATGCCAGATCAACCCTCGTGTACGCTCCGGATCCATCGCCCTCGCCACAACCTTGTCCACAGCCGCGGTCTGGTGCTGCCTCAAGACAACCTTCTGAAGCTCCTCATCCTTTTCAGCGAAGATGATGAAGTCCTTCAAGATGCGCAGAAGATGCGTAACAGAGCAAAAACTCTTGACCTTGTCCTTGAGCTGACCGATTCGCTCGTGCTTCCAGTTGAAGATGTTCCTCCGAACTGTGTTCCACGTTGCGCCGTAAGCAAATCCGATAGCATCAGTTGCCGTGAAAACCATCTCGGGGACCATCACCTCCGGCGTCTCTGCATGGTATCGGCGGATCTGGTCAACCCCGAGAGCAATAGCCTCATTCTTGGTCAAGTTCTTGCATTCAATCATCAGGACCGGGATGCCGTTGATGAGGAAGACCACATCCTCCCGTGTGCCATAGCGACCGTTGTGGACGTAGAACTCCTCGGTCACCTCATAAACGTTGTGCCACTCTTCCCTTGACCGTTCCACATCCCCGTAGTCAATCAGCCTGAGATCCAGCTCGCGGTTTTCCGCAGCGCAGAGGAACTTTCCCTGGTTGCGGAGGTACGTGAGGAAATCTCGGTTGCCGGTAATGTCTGTGTTTAGCCGCTGAAACTCACCCAAAATAGCTCCCTCGGCCTCCTTGTATTTTGGGTTGAATTCCCGAATCTTCTCGTAGAGCAAATCTCCGAAGTAGAGCGAGGCCGACCGGGCACGATCTTCCCTTCTTAAGGCATCGGGGTCAAAGCCGCGTCGTTGCTCCGCTTGGGCTTGGGACACAATGGTCCATCCGATGGCCTGGGCGTAGTCAAGGATAGGTCGCTGTAAGGTTTTGTGTTCTCCGGGTGAGGGCATGTCTATCAGTTCTTTGTTTCCGGCAAAACAGGTCGAATTGCATCACTGAGTTGTTTAGCGGTTGGCAGCTTACCTTTGAGTTCTTTCGGCAGCCGCGGCCGCAGTTGGTATTCCGCCACGCCGATGGGGTTGGTCTTTGATTTCAAAGCGAATTCCACCTCCAGGTTGTAGGAACTCTTGAGCAACTCTTCGGCCTGATCCGCGAGAGAGTCAGCCAGAACAGTCGGAAAATTGTGGGTCTTCTTTTCCTTCACAGCCCTCTCGTAAGCACCAGCCTTGATCTGATTCAGCAGCACATTGCGGCTCCACCCGAATTGTGTTGAGGCGCGGAGGTAGTAGATGCGGGCTGCAGGGGCGATAACCTTATTGAGGATCGTCAGGTGATGACCCCACGGACTTTCTGCGACAAGCTGTCGCAGCATTTTGAGCGAATGTGGTTGTTCCGAGTTCTGAGTGTTGGCACATGTAGTAGCTATGGATGGTTCCCCGTCGGATGGAAGCACAAGCGTAGCGCGTTCTAATTCTGCGGCAACCTGCCGCAGAAATTCAGGCTTGGAGTATTCCGCAAAGAAACAACGCATATACCACAAGCTGCGTGGCGAAAACCCCTGTTGGCCTGAGAAAGCCTCCCGAAGGTCGCGTGAAAGGTCGTTGACGACGGACTTACCCCAACCCAGAGTTTGTTGCCGCTCCACTATCCCCTTGCCAATGTCCCAATAAAGCATGATGAGATCGTGGTTCACCGCACGGGCCGCTGATACGCGGGCGGTCAAAACACGCTCTTTCAGTTCGGTTACGAACTGCTGATACTCCTTTGTTCCTACTGCGAGGCCTTTCATATTTCTCTGCTCATTTCTCCAACACCGGTTCTTGTTTTGGCGGCAGCACGTCGCCAAATTCCCCCGAAACCTGTTCGAGAATTCCCTCCACATCGATGTCATGCACCCGAATCTGGGCTGTCATCAACTGGTGAAGTAGCGTGCGGAAGAGGTCTGCCAGGGACCGACGCTTTTAACCGCAAGTTCTACATGACGTGGTGCTTACTACACCCTTTCTGATCATATCCTTGATTGACGCGGATGCGCCATCTCCTTGTTGAGCATCCCTTTGATAGGCCTTCCCCTTTCCTGTCCCTCGATGAGGTGCATGGTTCCCGCCAAGGTTGAAATACTTTTGGGGCACATCAGTAACTGGCTCAGGTGGAGGAATATACCGTGACCGCTTCACCTCAAGAATGCAGTACTCAGTAAGGTTCTTACCCGTAACTTGGCCCACTATTTCCCGTGCCAAGACCTCTGCAGGCAGACTTAGAGAATGGCTGGCAAGGTGGTCCGCCGATAACCAGATCGACAGCATCCCTTGAGTTTCCTACGACATTTCGAAAATCTTCTTTTCCAAGTTCCTCAAGCGGCCCTTCGATAACAGATTGTCCCCCGTTCAGCCGAAGTGTTTTGCAGGCGTGCTTGTCGAAGTCGTTCTTCAAAACAATATCGCAGCCTGCGGCTTCAAAACCATAGTCTAGACCACCACATCCCGAAAATAAGCTGACAGTAATCATCATATCTCCGGATCGAACACAAGCTCTGTCCGCTTCCGGTTCACCGCTTCAATAATGTTTGCGATGCCATCTGCGCTAACCCTTGAATGTATCTCATCCCACCCTTTGGTCTCTTCAGTGACAGAAATATGGACATTCACTTCAGCACTTGCTTCGGTACCCCAAGCCCTCAGGCCAATACCCGGTGTTCTTTAAGGTAGCATTTGCAAAACCCGGATCGCCTTCCGCGCTGAAATGACTCGGAAAACCGGAAGGGCTACGTGTTCTGAGAAAGCCGACCAACATAACTCTTATTACAGGCCCAAGCCGAACCGCAGATATAGAGAAAACTCTCATCATAGGAATGCATGGTCCCAAGAGAGTTACGGTGATTGTCTGGTGAGGCGGTCATGCGAAGGATTGCCGCAACAAGGCAACGCCTACGTTCATTCCATTGTTTGATCAGGAGAAACTTACCGACCCAAACAATAACACAACCAATTGATTATCCGATACTTTTATTACGCACAACCCTGCCTGGCATTTGTTTGGAGGCGCCTTCTTTATTGTTTATCGGATTCCTCACCACCAGCCAAAACCCATTGTGAGAATCGTCTTGGTCCCTTGTTGCGGATGTCTCCCTCCGCGCGTAAGGTCGTCAAGAGATTATGAATCAAGGTGTTCTTCTGTTCTGGAGAAAGAGATTCAGGTAGTTTGTCCAACAATAGGCGGTTGATCTCTTCCCGGGGCACGGGTCCGTGTTCCCGAATAAGCTCCAAAATCATTTGCTTATAATACCCACGATTTAATCCTCTGTAGCGAATGTGTTTGGCTTTTTCGTCGGTGTCTGCGGCGACCTTTGCGCTGACAAAGAGATTAGGATATCTTCCCTCAACCAGCCCAAGTTTCTTGAGTTTCTTGTGTTCTTCCCGATCCAAGCACCGTCCTTTCTGAACTTTGTCCAAGAGCATCACAGCCCACAGGTCCAAGTCTGTACGCTCCATGAGCACACGCGTGTATGTCTCGTCTAGAATCCTTCCTGGGATGGTCACGACGACCCTTTCAGGCTCCGTCAAATCATAGTCCGGTAGCGGAAAACTGCGTTTCATCTGAAGATGGAACATGCGTTTAATCCCGCCGCCCTGGGTGTCAATCATGTTGAGGTGTACCATGGCCTGCGCGAGGGCTCGATTCCTATATATTTCCAATGGAGCGTCTTGTCGGATGACGCTTTCGACAGTGCCGGGTAAGAAGCTACCCACGTTAGAGAGGATTAGGCGATCCGGCATCTCGACCAGATTGATTCTCCCGGCCAGGCAGTAATCCTGGTGCGCGATGGCGTTGTGCAACGCCTCGCGCAGGACCCACGGTTCGTATTGCCTTATTTCAATGGGAAACAGTGTCCCACTCGGTAATTGTCGGATGTTCAGATTCCGGATTCGTGTCAATACCCGATCCACCGTCAGGATAAACGGAGGATCGAAGTGCTCGTAATCCTTCTCCCTGTTTTCCCCGTCTTTCAAAATCCAGGAGATTCTCGCCGTGGCAGGGGATATGAGAGCCGAAGCTTCAGGAAGACCGAGCAACAGAATGGCGGCATGGGTGATGGTTCCATGCACTGCCAATCCAGTTTTGTTGAGGAATGTCGCGTTATTCCAGGTATCGGATTCAGCCGTCTTTCCGGGGGATTTGACCTTGTATTCCTGTCTGGCCTTCTGGATGGCGTCAGGATCGAGATCACCAAAGGAGGCTCGCTCGCAGATCTGCGCAGACCAATCCGTACGGCTCTGCCAGATAATGCGTTCTTTCTCTGGGTGCTTTGTAAGTTCGGTTTTCGAAGAACCAACGCGGACGAAGGCCTTGCCGTAAAATTTGACTGGCCGATTCAGGGCAGGTGCTACTTCAAAGAGGACAATTCTCTTGCCGTCCGCGATGAATTCATGAAGCTCGAACCCGGTGCTAGGCTGTAGCCCCTTGGACAACCAGAGAAGCAGATCTTGATTACCAGCCCCTTTTTCTTTGCGAGGCCTGAAGGTTGTTCCAACTATGGCATGGGAGTCATTTTCGACTCCGAACACCAGGTATCCCCGAGGCTTGCCGTGGATACAGGCGGAGTTCGCCAGCGCAGAAAGGTATTCACCGAGATGGTCCGGATTATATCGGTTGACCTTGAACTCCAGCCACTCCGTCTCGTAAAGCTCGTGTCGCAACCTATTCAGCAAAGCAATAAGATCTGCCTGGTTTCTATCCATGCTCATCCTCTAAAACATGATTACCCTCGAGTCCCTTCGTCTCCCCACACTTCCGCAAGCCGCGCCTGAATCTTCTTCTCCATCCGGGTAATCAACTCACGGTTGGTGGCAACGAGGGCTTGCTCGGCTTCGATCTCGGCGACAATCTGACGCTGGATGGAGAGAGGCGGGAGGGGGATCGGAATTCGGTTCATGTTCGCCTGACTCAATTTCGGCTGAGCTGCGCCAGTTACGAAGTCCTCGATGTCGATGCTGTTTATGTGATACTCGATGAATTTCTGTGTAGGCGGATCATCGAACTCGAGAACATGGGCATGGTTGTTGACCCGTACTTTACCCGCCACACTGAATGCAATCGGGGTGCTCCTTGCGACCAGGTTGGCACCATCCTCTGAAACCAAGAGGTAATTGCCATCGAAGATGAAGTCATCGACATAGTCGACAATGCCGGATGCTCCGTAATACGGATAAGGGCCTGCTTTGCGCTGTCCTTTTTCGATCGGCACCCTTTTCCCATCAAGATTGCGGACGATCGCGCCGAATTCCTTGATCGGCCACTCGGGATCAATGCGGATGGTGGGTTTGTAGTTGGCGAGTACCTGTCTTGCACCTTCGATCACCTTGCGGTAGCCCTCCAATTCGGCCACAATCCGTTCCTGCTCATTCAAAGGAGGTATAGGGATTTCGAGAGTGGAAAAATTTGTTTTGGAGATCTCTTTGAATGTCCCTCCCGATGCCATCAATTCCATCTGCGGGACCAACTGCGTAACGGCATATGCCACGTATCGAGGATTCAGTTTCGAGCCATCTTTGATGACGATGTTCTTGAAACCCTGATTCGTGGCAGTAGGCACTTTCGTTATTGCAACCCGGCCGATGGTCGCCCGAGAGGACACGAGCACCGAGAAGGGAGGCAAAAGGACTGCTGCCGATTGTTTGAGACCTCTTACCGTGATCTTGCGCTTCGTATCTATCAACTCCGTGACTAGCTCGGTTTGTGGCAAGTCAACTAGTATAACGATTCATAAATAGCTTTTCATGCTAAATCAGCACTTCGTCTAGCCTATATTTCCAACGGAAAATAACTGGCGATTCGTTTATTTCCTTGATGTATCGGTAAAGCCTTTCAACCAGTTCATCTTTGGACTGCACTCGGAGACTCCTCAGAAACGAACGGGCCATCTTGCTAAAGAAGATTTCCACCATGTTGAGCCACGAAGCGTGTTTGGGAGTGAATACAAATGTGAAACGACTCGGTCGAACTGCCAACCATTTGAGGGTCTCCTTGGAGACATGCGCTGAGTGGTTGTCCATTACCAGTTTGATCTTCCAGTCAGAAGGATAGCGGTGGTCTATTTCCTGCAAGAATTCAATGAATTCCCGACTTCGATGACGATCCCTTACCAGAGCATGAACGTGGCCGTCGTAAAGGTCAAGGCCAGCCATAAGACTGACTGTCCCGAGACGCCTGTATTCGTAGTCTCGTCCCCAAGTGCTATACTTGTGTGGTACAGGCGCAAGGTCCACAGCGACGTTTGCGATGGCCTGAATTCCCGGTTTTTCGTCATAGGATATGGTTGTCTCCCGTCGATTCTCATTCTTTTCTGGGGTCTGGCGAAACACTTCAATCTCTTTGTAGACGACCAATACCTGTGCCATTTTCTCTTCAAACTCCGGGTCCCGTCTCTCCAAAAAGTAGGAGGTCTTGTGGGGCTTAATATCATGTTCTTTCAGAATCCGCTGAACAGTTGCTTTCGCCGCTTTGCCGAGGGATAGATGTCCAGAGGCTTCCGCAGTCTTGCGCACGTGCTTGGCCAGTTGACTATGGGTCCACGTTTCAGCGGCATAGCCATAATCAGTCGGTTTTGAGCAAGCCAAAGAGACCAACCACGTCTTGTCATCTGCCGTTATTACATTCGGTCGTCCCGACCGCCTCAAGTCCCTAATGGAGACCTGAATTCCGGCACACAATGCCTTATTTATACACAAATGCACAGTGGGGCGACTCACTCCGATACGGCGTGCAATGGCACTCTTGCTCTCGCCCGCATGGTAAGCCAACAGAATCTTAGCCCTGGTGACCTTGTCATAAGGTTCTGTCCGTGAAACGCTTAACTGCAGCAACTTCTCCATGTCTTCGCTGCCCAGTTCCAACTTTGAACGCATTCTTCTCGCTGTCATCGCGCCTCCCCCAATAAAAAGAATGCGTCCTGTTATTCTGTCTCGCACCTAATGTCAATTTAAATATGAATCGTTATACTAGAAATAGAGGTCGAGCGAAGGGTCAACCTTGTCTATGTCGAAACTCTTGCCAGGCTCGATGTTGGTGGATTGTTTACGGGTCACGTCCATGGTGATGATCGGGTAGAAATAGAGATAGGCATCGACGCCTATGGCGAGAGCCTCCTGTTCGCTGATTGCAGCTTTGCTCGTTGCCGGGATGATCGTTAGGGTCACAGCGAGCAGTAAAGTCAACGCAACTGGTCGACAAAACACATTCCGAAGAATTTTCCAACTCAGAATGATAGGTTTTGTCCTCTCTGTGCTAGTTCTTAATAACGGTCTCTAATAATGCAGCAGTCTCTTTAATCAACCACGATCTGAATACCCCGGCTGTTCGCCCTCTTGAAATACCAATCCACAATGTTATCGGGGGGTTGATCCTGGTCAGATTCAGGTTTTCGGACCAAGGCAATGGCACTCGTAGGACAGGTATTCGTACACACCCCGCAGCCTATGCAGCGTTCCGGCTGAACCCTATAGGAACCGTCCTCCTCCACAATAGCGCTCACTGGGCAACGTTCATCAGCGCAGGTGCCGCACGCAGCGCAGGTGTCCTGGTCGATGAATGCTACGAAATTGCTTTTGGCCATGAGGTGCGGTGCATTGAAATGTTTTATTCCTCGAAGGATGCCGCAGCAGCACGAGCAGCAGTTGCAGACGAACATCTGACCCGATTGGACATTGTACGTGCAGTGGACAAGACCTTCCTCTTCCGACAGGTCCAGAACCCGGAGCGCCTCATCCTTGGAAATAATTCTGCCCATGTGGTACTTGTCGAAAGCTCCTTCATGCTTGGCAAAAGACATGCAGACCTCGGTCGAGTGCTTCTTGCAGGGATGCCCCTGGAGTGCCCGCTCCTTACGGCAGATACATTCCATGACCTGGAATGATTTCGACTCCTGAATTGTCTTCTTCAAGTCCTCGTAACGGTGTACTTCATGCTGGGCTTCAATCTGGGCGTTGATAGGTACGACACGCATCACCGCCGGAGGGAACCGCCCAACCGTGGTCATTAACGAAGGGGCGTATTGCTCGACCAGGTCTGCAAGTTCTTTGTCCAGCCTGTTCAACTGGAACTCGAATATGCCCACAATGAAAGGCACAAGCATGTAAACCTGTTGTCCCCTCATGTTGGCTGATCCAATCTGACCCTTATGTACCATGTCGTCCAGGATTCCCTGCATTTCATCGAGAGGCTTGCCAAGGCGCTCAGCAATAGCTTCTGCAGGTTCTGGGATGGGCCTGATCTTCAAAGCCATTTCAGCTTCTTCAGGAGTGAATATTTTCTGCAGAATCTTCAGTTCTACTCCGCTCTCAGTAGCGGGATAACCGTTGGGAAGTTGATCCAGTTTGGTTGCCAGTCTATTATACACGTCGTTCAATATACACCTCCGCGAATTACCATCAAGGATGGTGTTTAGGATTCTTGAGAACAGAATTCTCTAAGACTTCAGAAGATTTCGAGTTCCTTGGCCATCTCTTTGTACTGTCCCGGAAACTCAGGTTGAAAATTCTGGTAAAAGGTTATCGGATAGCGTGCGCCTATCTTCTTTCCTGCTTCTGAAAGCCCCTCGACCAGTTGGCTGAGACGGGATCCTGGAAGGGCAAAGACCATCTCGTCGTCCTGAGTCATGGAGAAAATCCTGTCCCCCGCGCCTGGAATGGCGATCCTTGCTGCGGAACTCTTGAAGGGAGCAATCAGGTATTCGGTGCATTCCACTTTGCCCCCAAAATTTCCCACGACCCTTTCCCCCGAATGATAAGTCCAGCCCTGAATCATTCTCATCACTTGAGCCGGATTCCCATAAACTGCGATCGTGTCTGGATCAAACCCCACCTTCATCAAAGGGCCCATTGCTATGGCCTTATACTCTTCATTTTGCAGGAAATTCATAGACTGGGTTTCAATAGTGCTTGCCTCCTGGTTACGGGAGAAGGTCACGTTGCAGAACAGCTTTCCCAAAGTATTCTTCTGGTTGGATGCGCGGGTAAAACCAAAAGCGATCATGGCGGGGACACAGATCAAGTCTTCTTTGGCAAGTGCCATGGTCCACTGGTAGATACGGGCCATGGTGACTGCCTGGCAGATAGTGATCCGCTTTCCCAGGAGCTTTGACGGCTGCTTGGCCCCATTAGGGATGTCCGAGCTATCTTTGAGGAATTTAATCGCGACGGGTTGTGTTCTTAATCTAAGGTTACTGGCAATAAATTCTGATGCTTCGGATTTATCCATGGTAGCCTCCTGGTATGATGTTGAAATTGACGGGTGTCTGTCCAGTGATTGCCAGGTTTCGTGGGTTGCCCAAGTTGAAATAACTGCAAGTCAAAAAAACAGTTTAGCCAGACTGGCAAAAATCAGGATCCTGCCCCTTGAATTTTTTCGACAATTTCCTTGCAGTATCCTTCAGCTATTTGGCGTTCAAAGTCATAAAGGGTTTGATCACGATTATGGGCCAACGGGTTTCGAATCCTTGACAGGAGTTCTGAACGCTGATGCCAATAATTCTTGTCCCGCCCCAGCACATCTTTGAACATGTTCCACTCTGAAAATATTATGTCGAAAAGATCCTTGGGATACGTGAAATCAATCAAATTGGTTGATGCTCTGCTTCCGAAAGATGAAACTTCTTTAGCCTGGGACACTCTGCAATTATCAAAAAGTTTCTTGAGGTGAGGCCTTCTTTTCTCAAGTTCTTCAAGCCAGTTTTCGCCGTCTGTCGCCATCATTTTTTCAGTTATCATCCTTCGCAGCCCCATTTCGGTATCCCTCCATGTAGGCCACAAATCCACTTGCCTTTCTATCAGTGTCAAATATCCTTGAAAGAAAGGAGAAAAAGCTTGGTAAGTTCCAAGGCTCGTCAGTTTCAAGAGACCGTATCTCACAAAATCATCCACATCCGTTTGTCTTACATCGACAACCGGCCCAAAAAGTGTTTGCAAGATTTTGTTCAGGCTCCCGTCCTCTCGCAACAGTTCAACTATTCGGTCAAATTGATCAAGAAAGGATGCCTGAACTCTGTTTGCACTACGATCAACATCTACGATGCCTAGTTCGAAAAATGATTCCACGACTTCGTAGGCTAACATCTCAAGCAAATACGGATGTCCCCCGCAATAGAAGTCGATTCGATTCCTCAAAATTTCATCCTCGGGGAGTCCCAATGAAAAAAGACGGCAATAAAATTCTTCAAGGCTTTCTTGGTCAAACATTCCCAAGTAGTGTTTGTGGAAAATACCGTCGAAGGTTGAAATAGCTTTGGTCTGAAGTTCAATATCCCGGATTGTGCGTCGGGATGTAGTTATGTAAGTAACTCTCCATTCCGGTCGATACGACAACTCCCGAAGTCCTTGAAATCCTGAAATATCTCCCTTAAACAACAAGCGAGCGTGATCAAACTCATCCAAAATGAACAGAATCCGAAGATTGGATCGTCGAATTTTTTCGAAAAATCGTTGAATTCTTCCATACCCCTCTGTCCACGAAAGTTCATCCTGAAGCGCCATTTCGCCGCTTTTCCTTATGGGATCATTGAGCAGTCCCAGTTCTTCCAGTTCGTCGAGGCATCTCGTAACGAGGGAACGAAAAAACATTGAAGAACTGTCATAAGTTGCCAAATTCACCCAAATGGGCAGAATGCTCCTTTCGATCAACTGATCACGGGATTCCATGACCGCCTTATAAACAAGGCTACTCTTGCCTATTCTAGGTTCTCCTATTATGGCCAGATTCCCAGGTTCTCGTGCGCGAAGCACTCTATTTTCGATTACTCTAAGGTTTTCCCGGCGTCCTATAAAGCGATCTTCACGTACGATATTCCCGTAGTCAGAAAACGGATTATCTAATTCCTTCAGCATGTTGTCCCTCAATGATTAGTTTCCAACCATTCTCTAAAGATGCCTACCTGGATTCGGAAATTGTTGCCCCCTTCATTTTCGATTACGTCACGTTTCACCAAATCTTCAAGAATCAGGTCCAGGTGGGTCCCCGTTTCGCAGACAATGAAATTCCTGTTGCAGGAACCTCCTCGTCCATTTTTGGCTATTTCACTGAGAACTCTCAAAGAATCTCCATCGCTGATAGCGTCACCTGAGGTATCCCCGGAGTTGAAAAGATTCTCGAACTTGTCAATTCCGAGAGCGTTTACTCCTCGGATCAACTCATCTTTGACTTGTTCGACGTCAGCCTGAGTTACTAGTATGGCTTTTTTGCGATTCATATATTCCACTAGCCGATTGCATATTATTTGTATATAGAAGGGGCTACCGCCTGACAAATCCAGAATTCGTTGAATTGCCCGTTCTCTAAAACGGCTTTCACCTTCGCGTCCACCTATCCGAATGGGATCCTCAATAAGTCTCACAGCATCTTCTGGCCTGAGGTAGGTTACTCTTTCGTCTTGTGTGGTGCCAAATTCGTTAGGAAATGCCTGCTTGAACTTCTGCATAACATCTTGCCCCACAAGCACAGCGTTAAAATAATTCGCCTGTAATAAAGCCTTCCAGTTCTTCATGAAATCCGCTGGAATATACCCGGCGATTATCTGGCCATATATGTATGAGAATTCATCAATCAATAATATGGGTCGTTTCTCTCTCCATTCTTTCATCTTCGAGCATACGCGCCGAAAAGTCTCAAAAAAGTCTCTAAAAAAGATTAATGGACTAGGGTGCGCATAAAATTCTTGGTCCGAAGGAAACGATACTCCAATCGTAGGCAAACCTTCTGCCTCTTTATCTTCGATTTCATACCTAAAAACTCTCAGAATGCTCCACAAAATTCTGTACAAAAGTGGGACAGAGGAGTAATCGTCTAGCAGAGCGCCAACGTTGCCTATGTCTAATATGAGGTACTCTTGCTGAGACTCGAGCTTTTTTTTGAGATGATGCAGAATTGAGGACTTTCCAGCTCTTTTTTGGCCAAAGATGACAACGCACTTGCTCTGGTTCTTCGCTTTCTTAACGGCATCAAATATGTTTCCAATAAGATCTTCACGACCGTAAAACATCTCGCCGTCTACGATGCCACCCTCTGCATAGGCAGCATACGGGTTGTCTATCTCACGAAAATCTTCCCTGGAATATAGCCTCACCGGAAGATTTTGTAAGGGAGTGTTTGCGATTTCTCCGAACCGACTGGTATAACTAACATAAACTGGCAAAGAAAAAGTTTCTGAAAGGATTGCATTCGACGAAACCTGAAGGGGAAACCTCAATATTTGCTGATCTCCCCCTCGCAAGGAACCGTTAAGTCCAATTTTCTGGGCCTGAAGCGCAAACAGCTCCAAATCTTCGTTGACAACAAGCTCCACTGAATCTGCCGGACTGCAAGCGGCTTTATTGCTCACAACTAACTGCACTTCGATTACCTGATTTTCGTCTGGAGCATATGACTCCATATCCCTGACCGGACGAATACTTAACTGTGGCAATGATCTCTGATAAAGTTCTTCTAGGCGTTGCTGTACTCTATTCTTAATCCCTGATATAATAGTATAGATTTCTTCAACTGACAGTCGTGTAGGGCTGTTCTCTATTTCTCTCAGTAATTCTTGGCATCTGTGGTCGATCTGAATACTGAGCCGCTCCTGCTCCTCGAAAGTTTCTTGTTCACACAGGTCAAGGCAGGTCTCAAGAATTTGCAGAAGCTGGCTAGCTCTTTCTTGGTCCAAATCGAGGAAAAAGCGACCTATGAGGTTCTTCACTCGGACAATGCGATCTTCCAAAGACGCCACTGCCAGTTCGAGAGTGCCGACGAACTTGAACTCGGCAGCGATAGCCCTGCTATCCCCGAGCATTTTTTTCTGCAATTCAGTCCACAATGAGAGGAAATCACTAATCTCTTTGATGGGTTGCTCGAGGACAATTCTCTTGTCATTTAGATATTGCAATGACATCGCCCTGAGGGTTGATTTTTTGAACAGAGGATTCAAAAGACGACTCGCAGCATAACGGCTCCGGAAAACCAAATAGGCTATGGCATCAAACGCTCGCGCAGGTTGCGGGTGATTTTGAAATACTCTTTCAAGCGAGTCATCAATTGTCGGAATTCTTGGGGTTAGGGGAACGTGAGTTTGCCCCAAAGTTGCGAATAAGAACCTCACTAAGGAATTCACGGCGTCTTGTTCTTCACCCTTTGCCCTAGATCTATCCCCGTCATAAACAGACAATGCTTCGCAATAAAGGTCCCGGGCAACATCCAAAAACCTGCTCTCGGCGACCATAGCGTCTGCCATAGAGGAAAGGCTCCTACATAGGTACTTACAGAAATGACTTGGATCACCACCATCATCCAAGAGTGAGGTTATTTTCGCGGCTGAGAGATAGTATCCTGCTCTGTCTCGCGGGCGACGAGTTCCCAATTCAGTGGCCAACTCCACCAACTTTTTGATGTCTGATCCGGTAAAGTACGTGCCCCTCGCTCGTTTCGGTGGCACCCCTGTATAGTCACAACGATCTAGAATGAACTGGGCTAATGCGCTGGTCTCCCCAGAAAAGCCCAAAAGGGTATTCTCAATGATAATCGCGTCAATTTGTGTTGATTCACCGGTGGTCTTCGCCTGCTTTATAGCGTCTAATAATTCAGAGGCCTTTTCATCGAGGGTTGAACCTAGAATGCTCTTCAAGATCCGTTCCGCCTCATCGAAGCGCTCCAGCTTGATTAGACACATGGCCAGGTTTCGCTGGGCAGCTAAATTATCTCTTTGAATTTTAATGACTTCCCGTAGATACCCTTCCGCCTCCCTATAGTGTTCCTGTCGCACCTCATTGTTGGCCATTCCGAGGAGTAGGTGCGCCCTCTTTCCAGGCTCGGATACCAGATCAAGTTGCTTTTTCAACAGTGCTTGGGCATCTTGATATCTTCCGGCGCTTTGGTACAATCCGAGGAGCATGTTTTCCGCTGTTCGCCAGTTGACAATTTTGTCCCTATGCTGGTGGAGCAGTTGAATAGCCTCTTCTGATCTCTCAAGCTGATTCAACAAGGACGCCAAGTCCTTGATGGCACTCTCTAAATTGTCTTTTTTCTTTATGGCTTCCTTGAACAACTTTTCGGATAGTTCAAGATCTCGTTCAACAAGCTGAGCCCTTTTAGCTCTGGCGTACGGATTGGATCCTCTCGGAACTCCGGAAATCCGAGCAAATCCTCTCCATTTTTCATAAAGCTCTTGCGCTTGAGGGAATTCGGGGTCTAATGCTAATGCTTTTTTTATTTGAGAGATTGCTTTCCCATACTCTCCTTCGTGCGCAAATCTGGAAGCTATCTGACACATCTCGTCTATTGTTCGAGAAAAGGATATCGAGATGGCCAACGGGCCTTTGGGACCCTGGGTAGGTTCGAAAATCACTGAAATTTTGGCGCCCGGAGTGAATCGTTTAACCTGAGTAAGCAGCTCGTCGTCCACGATAGCGCTTTCATGAAAGAAATAATTTGAATTGTCCTCTCCCATCAAGAAGCCAAACCGGCGCTCCGGAATATACCTATAAATGTGTCCTCGTGGCTTCCGACCGACCTCCTTAGTGACAACATCCAATGAAGTCTTAAGCTTAAGAGTCTTCAATTCAAGTCTCTTAACCAACTCTGCGTAGGAATCGACTGGCCTGCTTCCTAAATGCCGTAAGGCCTCTTCGACCAACTCTCTGACAGGCCAACCGGCTAACAATTTTCGTAACAACTCCAATGCCTCTTGTTCGCGACCAGTTATCTTGAGTAGGTAAACCCCGCTATTAATAAGCATACTTTCGTCTGACTCACCCAAGACTCTCTCTTGACTCGTGAGCCAAGGTAAAATCCTATTATAAGACTCACACAAATGCATGAGTCTTATGAAAGTGTACCATGCAGGCCGTTCGGAACACGGAGAGGCTGCTGAGAAGAATCTTTCAAGGGCATAGCAAGCCGAGTCTTTGTCGGAAGCCACTGACAATACTGCCAAATTATACCAGTCGTCAGGTTTGTTGGAGATGACGGCAGCACTTTCATAGTTTTCTATGGCTTCTTTGTCTAGACCTGTTAACCAGTATAGATAAGCCAAATGACTCATTATGCTGCCTGATTTAGGAAATCGTTGAGCTAATTTGCCAAAATCATATAGGATCGGCCGGATCCGGCCAAAAGTTGCTCCCAGTTCTTTCACTTTCTTGGCATACTCATATTTGTTTTTGCACCGATCCCAGATCATTCTGGCTTCGTCGGCAGCCTTGGTTGGGATGTCGTCTAAGGGAAAAACGAAATCAGGCTCCTTGACAGTGATTTGAGTTGCATGGATCTGTGCAGTAAACTGGGCTTCGATCCGAATAAGTTCTTCTCTTATCTTTTGGTCAGGCTCTTCTTCATGGGATTCTATGGGCGAATTTCCGAGAGACGCGACGAGTTGGTCGTCAATTTTTGGTTCACTGTCAAACAGTGATTCCCCGAGAATCCCCTCATGCTGCTCCAATTTACAGAGTTCCCAGCTACCGATCAGGTTCGGCAAGAGAGTGACCAGCTTATTGTTGGTCTCAATAAGGAGGTGAGACCGCCCGATCTCGACCAGAATGCCTTCCACTTCACTCCCATTAACCAATGAAAACTTGACGTTGCTATCAAGTGGGACTTGCCTTTGGACTAACCGGATAACATCGCTCATCTGTCACTCCCCTGGCCGACAAGATAAGGTAAGTTGTCATCCATAAGATCTCACAATTTCCTCTAGCGCTTCCAGATTCACATCCTGCATGGCTAAAGGGCCTTTTCCCAATACCGCAAAGTGGTCCTCGAAAGATGGGCGATCATTCTGATAAATTACACCTATTGGAATGCGTTCTCCGAACTCCTGAGAAACTGAAATGGCCTCAGCCCAGTCGAATGGATTGTAGTCGGGAGGTAGTTCGTAGCAGCGCTGATTGTACCACCCAAAGGTGTTCACTTTGTTGAAGGATACGCAGGGCTGAAGCACGTCTATGAGCGAGAAACCCTTGTGACTGATCCCTTTCCGGATCAACCCTGACAAATGATCAATACGGCCCGAAAATCCTCTTGCCACAAATCCTGCTTTTATGGTGACTGCCACAGCAATCGGATTGAATGGAGAAGAAACAACACCTGTCGGCTGGGTCTTGGTGACAAAACCTTCCATTGACGTGGGGCTGGACTGTCCCTTTGTCAGGCCATACACCTGATTGTCATGAACTATCATAGTAATATCAATATTCCGGCGGATAGCAGCGAGGAAATGATTGCCCCCTTCACCGTACGAACATCCCTCTCCGCTTTCCACAATTACGTTAAGGCTAGTGTTGGACAATTTGGCCCCAGTGGCCACTGGCAAGGCTCGACCATGCAGGCCGTTGAACACGTTTGCCTTCAAATAGTGTGGAGCTTTTGCCGCCTGCCCGATCCCGGATACGAACAAGACCTGAGAAGGTTCCAGTTCGAGTGACACAAGCGCATTCTTTACTGCGACCAGAATGGAATGGTTTCCACAGCCGGGACACCAGGCGGTCTCGTAATTTCCGTAGTCCTCGATAGCTACCATGTCATATCATTTCCTCAAGATACCTCGAGTTCTCGTAAAATAAACTCAGGTGTAATGGGCAATCCGTCATATCGAAGTATTCGCCTTTCGATGCTAAATCCTGTTTCCCTGTGGATTAATCGAGCCAATTGACCGGTTGCATTACTCTCTACGCACACCACCCGGCGGGCAGCCTCCAGAGGTTTCAGCAGCAGCTCCGGAACAAGGGGCCAGACCTGCGACAGGTGCAGCGTTGCAACGTTGGCCCCCTGGGCCGGCAATCTGGATGCTGCTTCCAGGACGGCCCCTTTGGTAGAACCCCAGCAAACAAGCATGAGATCAGCTTGATCATCTCCCGTGAGTTCCGGAGGCACGACCTGTTTCCTGATAACTTCCAGTTTTCTGAGCCGTTTCTCTACCATAATCTTTCTAACGGCAAGATCTTCCGTCAAATGTCCGTTTTCTGAGTGTTCGTCGCTGTCAGCGACGACAAGCTGCTCTGATCTCCGTGCCTGGACGCAGCCGCTTGAAATGCCCGGGAAAAGTCTTGGAGACACACCACTGTCCGTAATGGCATAGGTCTTATAGATGCCTTCCGGCATAACTGAAGCGGTACAAGTATTAACCTGCGACAATTCTTCAAGTTTGAACGGATCTACGGAGCGGTAGGAATCCGCCAGAAATTGATCTGTGAGGAGAAATACAGGGCCGTGGGAATCTTCGGCAATCTCAAAGGCTTTGCGGGTGAGATGAAAACAATCCTCCACAGTTCCAGGAGCAAAAATTGCCCTTGGGAATTCGCCGTGACCTGCATGCAGGACGAATTCCAGGTCGCCTTGTTCTGTACGGGTAGGCAAGCCCGTTGATGGTCCCGGCCGTTGAGAAACAACGATTACCACAGGTGTTTCGGTCATTCCGGCAAGGCTTACCGCTTCGGTCATCAGGGCGAAACCGCCCCCTGACGTGGCCACCATGCTCGGCGCTCCTGCAAAAGAAGCCCCTATGGCCATGTTGATGGCTGCTATCTCGTCTTCTGCCTGTTCGACGATGAGTCCCATTCTTTCAGCACATGCGGCAAGATTAACTGCGATGGATGTTGCAGGTGTCATAGGGTAAAATGCGAAGAATTTCAAACCGGCAGACATGGCTCCCAAGGCGATGGCTTCATTGCCGTCCATGGCAAGGTGTGGTCTCGAAATCCGGACGGGGGGCAATTTGCGGACAGCCTCAGGGTGGGCGGACATCCATCCGAAACCTTTGGCCAAGGCAATTCGGTTATTGTCGATCAAGGTCTTGTCATGTTGGCCAAAAAAGTCATCCAACGTGCGGCCAATGCATTCCTGCCCGATGCCCAGCAAACCACCAATGACTCCCAGAGCCGCTACATTATAGAATTTTCCGGACCCCAGTTTCCTTAAGGGAACTTGCAAACGCGAGCCACCAGATATTTTCGAGGCTTCGTTCACTATAATAATGCCCTCTGGAGAGAGTTCCTTTTCATGTAAGAGAACCGTCTCTTCATCGAGAGCTACAAGCACTTCTATCCGTTCTTTGGGAGCGCGGATTTCTTCATGAGACACACGGATAGTGTAGGTATTGTGGCCGCCGCGAATTCTCGACTGGTAGCTTTGTGTGACAACAATTGAATAGCCTTCACGGACGAGGGCTTTGGCCAAGATTTGGCCGAGAGTCACTAATCCCTGTCCGGCTTCTCCTCCGATAACAAGGTTTATTGAGTTGTCAATCATGTGACCTCTGCCTTTACTCGGGAAAAGCTGAAACGCATTACACACAAGAAAGGTCCAACTGAAAACTTCGACAGTGGCCTCCAAGCATACCAGGTCAACAATCCCGAGGAATTTGCTCTTTCTCCCTCGAGCTACACTTCGCATCCCAGGGCGAATCCATCGTCTATGGCTTCTCCGATGCGGCCGCATTTCTTGGCATCGCCGATGACTCGGATTGCCACACCCGAGCTTTCCAGCAGTTGAGCAAGGGAATTCTCCGGTCGTGAACCCATGGCCAGAACTACCGAGTCCGCCTCCAGCGTGATATCGTTACCTTTGGAATCAGTGTAGACAATATGATCGGTCGAAATATCCTTCATTTTCGCTTCAGTGATCAGTTTGACTCCTCGCATTTCCAATTCTTTGAGCAACACCCAGCGGGTGGACGGCCCAACGTCTTGAGCCATGCGTCGGACCATTTCGATTACCGTGACCTTTTTGACTCCTTTGAGCATGAGTTCCCTGAGGACGTCCGGGGATTCGGCTTCGTGCAGAGTCAGGAAATAGAGTTGTTCAGCGGAGATTGTCCCTTTAGATGCGAGGAAAATGGCGGTTTCCAGGCCGACCGAGCCACCACCTACCACAACCACATTCGAGCCGGTCTGGACATTGCCCTTCAATACATCCCATGCCTGAAACACGTTGGGCGCCTCCGCGGCCTCTATGGGAGGCTTGAATGGTGCAGCACCTGTGGCCACTATTACCATGTCCGGATGTTCCTCTTTCACTAAAGCAGGAGTCACTTCAACTCCGGTTCGAATTTCCACCCCTTGCCTTGGTAGCACTGCCCGGTAATAGTCTAATATATAATGAAAATCAGGCTTGTGTGTCGCTTGAGCAGACCAGGGAACCTGACCGCCGATGTGGGGTTCCTTGTCAACAAGGATGACCTCATGACCTCTCCGTGTCGCCGTGAGGGCAAATTCACAGCCCGCAGGACCTGCTCCAGCCACAAGGATCTTTTTCTTGCCGACTGCTGGAGTGAAAGCTGTTTCCGCCTCTTTACCGGCTCTGGGATTCACAATACACCCCACAGGCATAAGCTGAAATACGTGGTCGAAACATCGCTGATTACATGCCACACACCGTCGAATTTCATCGTGTTTCCCCTCTCGGGTTTTGTTGACGAATTCCGGATCAGCAATGAGTCCTCGGGCCACTCCGACCAGGTCGGCCACCCCTTCTTTCAGCACTTCTTCTGCGACGAAAGGGTCGTTGATTCTGTTACAGCCTACAACTGGAATCCCGACAGCCTCTTTAATCCCTCCGGCTAGATACACATATCCAGCTTGAGGAAGATCCATGGTTATTTGTGGAACGCGACTCTCATGCCACCCTCCGGTAACATTGATGCAGTCAGCTCCGGCCCTTTCGCAAGCGGCTGCAAAAATTCTGGCTTCACGGTTTGTGTGGCTGCCCGGCACGAAATCATTCCCGGCTACTCGGACGATTACTGCCAGGTCAGGGCCGGCTTGTTCTCGGACTCGTTCTATGGTCTCCAAACCGAAGCGCATGCGGTTTTCCAAAGGGCCGCCGTACTCGTCCTCGCGCTTGTTCGTCTTGCTGGACAAGAACTGGCAAATCAAATAACCGGCGGAGGCGAGAACCTCCACAGCGTCAAACCCTGCTTCCTTTGCTCTTCGAGTGGCTTGAACGAAATCCTCCTGGACGCGTTCAATGTCTTCCATAGCCATAGGGGTAGTTTTTTGACGTGTGAAGTAGCTGACAAATTCAGAAGGAGCCAGGATAGGTAGCCCCCGGAGACCGCAAAAAGAATAAGCGCCGGCCATATAAAGTTGAATGGCTACCTTGCCGCCCTCACAATGGATCGCTTCAGCAAATCTTTTCAAGCCGGGGATGCTCCGGTCATCTTTTATGGAAAGGAAAAAATCCAGGCCACATGCCTGATCGTTGATTTCGGCGCCACCCACAATGATCAAGCCCACACCTCCACGGGCCCTTGCGCGGTAAAAGTTGATAAATTGGTCGCTAACCTCGCCATTGGGCGTGTAGTTAAGGTGCATTGCGGTCATGACGACTCTGTTGGAAACAGACATGGAGCCTATGGATATGGGTTCGAACAATCTCTTAAACACTTCAACCTCCTGGTGCAATTCTCTCTTTATGGGGCCTTAGCCGATCTCTCTGAAGCTTTGTGCCGCGTGATGTCAGTGGCCGGATGACGTTAAGCGCCTTTGAATCGGCCCCGGCGCTTCTGCAAGTAAGCCGACATAGCTTCCAAAAGATCTTCGGAAGGCATAATCATGCTGGATCTGGCGGCATTGTAGTCCATAGCTTTGACTGCAGGCATGACATCGTTGAAAAGGAACACGTCTTTTGCTCCCTGTACGGCCAGTGGGGGATTGGCCGCTATTTCATGGGCCATTTCCAAAGCCTTAAGATCCAAAGTGTCCTTGTCAGGATACACGTGGTTTACCAAGTTGATGGAACGAGCGCACTCGGCCTCGAAAGTATGGCCTCTGAAAGCAATTTCTCGGGCGTGGCCCTGTCCGACGACTTTGGGCAAACGCTGCAGGCCACCCACGTCGGTTATGATTGCAAGCTTCGCTTCGGGTAGAGCAAAAACAACATCTGAGGAGCAAAGGCGAATATCACAGCAGAGCACCAGTTCGAGACCCGCACCCAGACAGTGACCGTGAATGACGGCTATAGTGGGTGTTGAAAGATTTTCCAGGTTATTATGGATTTGCAGAAGGCGCTTTAGCAACTGGTAGAACCGCATCTTCTGTGAAGCATTGGGCTCACCGGTTATCATCGGAATAATGTCGTTTTCCGGGCTCAGGTCAAGGCCGGCGCAAAATGACTTCCCAGCTCCACAGAGTAAAACTACTCGTGATTCTTTATCTTCCCGAGCCAGACTGATAGCCCTGTCCAATTCCTCCCAGACTGCCACGTTCAACGCATTTCTTTTTTCAGGCCTGTTGAGAGTTATAAATCCAACATTACCTTCTCTGTGAAAGGTTACACTGTTCTGCTTCGATTCTTCCTTATGCATTTTGACTTTGTCCTCCGTTGTTTCCTGGAAAAAAGTTCTATCTATGAGCTTTCATACAGGTGAACCAAAAGACTGGTAGCAGTTTCAGAACTGCTTGGATTTACCATGCCCTGCCCCTCCCATCAAGTTCGGGGAGCATATATTCCCCCGGTGGGAGAGGGAAGGGTGAGGGATACGTTTTGGATTCTGAAACAATCTCTCTGTCGGCCTGAGATGGCGGATGTACTAAGAGTCTGATCCGCCATCGTAAAAGCTTCCATGCACGAGCGGAGTGACGGAAGATTGCAGGGACTTGGAAAGAGTCTCCTTGGCCAGTGCCGACTTGACCCTGAGGTCCAGGACATGGTGTTCCAGTGACGGTATACGTCGGGAGCCAGGTCGGGCTGCCTTGAGACATTGCAGGAGAGTTTCCTGAAACTCCTGATCAGGTATCTCCGGCATCGTATCCATAAGCTTCATTGCCCGTTCGGGTTCACCCATATTCAGAAGACACCTGACACTCTTGAGTATACTTGAGGGCACATCTGCTGCCAGGGCTTCGTAGTATTCGAGTGCCCAAGAATACTTACCGCATCCCACAAGAGTTTCGGCAAACGCGTTCAAGGCAGTAAGCTTACCTTGGATCATTTTGGCGAGTCGCCGGATGTCCTCACGCTTTCCAAGCTTTGCAAGCCTGTGAACGAGGGTCAAAAAATGGCTGGGTGTCTTCAACAACACTTGAGGATCAGAGTCCCGAAGGGCCAAATAGTACAGTATTTCGTTTTGATCTCTCAACAAGTCGAGATCCTGAAAGTCGTAACGGTTTCTGTACCATGTATTCTTTAAGTCTTGAAGCGTAAATATTTCCACACAGTTAAAGACTTTGTGGATTCTCGCATGCACTTCGACTTGCTTTCCCCGCAGTTCCGATTGGCTATAATCATCCGGGAAAATGAAGCCGAACTGTATGCTCATTCCCTGGCACGCCCCAACAAAACCTCGCTCAAAATCCGGAAGCAACGACCCGCGTCCCAGGAGCACATCCCAGTATTTGCCGGATATTCCGGTAAAAGGTAATCCATCGATGTAACTGCGAGAATCAAAAATTACCCTGTCTTCGGGGCCGGCTGGTTCTCGGGTTTCTTTGAAGAAAGTCAGTGCGGAGATGATCTCTTCCACAGGAGAACGTTTTTCCAGCGGCAGTCTTTCATAACCGTCAAGAAACTGTTCCATCAGGCTGAATTCTTCTATGGCCGCGCAAGTCAAGGCACCATAGGCATAAAAGGCAGGCTCATCTTCCAGGTCCTGTCGATTTCCAAGCAGGAAGTCTAGTAATTCAAAAGTACGCTGTTTGTAGTAAACGTCCGTTTCCATTTGTTCGTTCGCCAAAGCCCACAAGTTGCGTACCTTTGCGATCTCTGCCTTGGACATTTCCGCTGTTTCATATCGGTCGCCAATGGATAAATAGTCTGGACGATAACCGGGAAAAGGCTTGATGCCGAAAAGTTCCGGGGTCTTATCGTAAACTGACCCGAAGTAGACTTGCATTTGTTGGGAGCCAGAGTTCGACTGTATTGGAACTCCTGAGGAGCGTACAAATTCCATTGTTTGCCTGGCATCTTCAATGGTTTCACCAGGAAGTCCGAATATGGAAAAAAGTTCGGTCTCCATTCCCAGGGATTGCGCTACTCGGAGGTTTTGTCGTAACTGTTCAAGCTCTATGCCCTTGTTAGCTTTTTTCAGGACTCCTGGGCTGCCTGATTCCAGACCGAAGGCGATGGTATCGGCTCCCGCCTGTTTCAGATCTTTTAACATGGATGCGTCCACAAGGTCAGTTCGACTCTGACACCAGAATGGTGTGGAGATGCCTCTCCTCGCTTTTTCTTCCAAAAGCCTTTTCGTTCTGTTTCTGTCCTGGGTGAAGTTTGGATCGGCAAACCAGAATCGCTCGATGCCTTGGGCGACAAGAAACTCCATTTCTGTCAAAACCCGCTCGATGGAGTGGAAACGGACTTTCCCACCGCATAGAAGGGGAGTAACACAGAACCTACAGACATGACGGCATCCCCGCGAAGAAAGTAAAATCGCGGTATTTTTCCCCTCAAGGTTCAAGACGTTGCCCAAATAGGGCGAAGGGTAGGCATCCAGATTTTCCGGTGCATCAGGCCCATGACCAGTGTCTACAACGCGTCCGTCGCATCGGCATGTAATTCCCTCAACACTTGCGACATCTTCTCCGCGGTCCAATATTTCCGCCAAACGCCTGATTACCAACTCCCCTTCTCCGCGGACGAGGATGTCAACGTCTTCGAGTTCTTCCAGTGCCCTCGACGGCATGGCAAATGCCTGAGGTCCCCCTAGCGCCAAGTGAATCGACCTGTGCCTGGACTTAATATATCGGCCAAGAAAACGGATGCGGTTCATAGTGCTTTGATAAGCGGTAAAACCAATCACCTGGGGATTCAATCGGCGGATCCATTTTTCGAGATTCCTCAGGGTCAATGGTCGATCCCGAAGATCGTCTAGAATTACACCGTCGGAACCGTGGGCTTTGATACCAGCCAAGATGTATCCCATGGAAATGGGGATACTCTCCGAGGATTCATACCCCACGTCGTGATTGATATTGATAAAGAGAAAAGCCGCCACAGCCAGTCCTTGTTTGAGATCAGCCCCAACCCATAAAGTTATCATTAAATGAAGCCGATTAACAACCTTATGTTGCTTGTGTACGATCTGGACTGATATAATATTTTTGAAACCGCCACTCAGGAAACAATCGATCTCTATGAAGAAGATAAAGAGTCCCTGGTACGGTGTTGTCTGGATATTCGTCTGGACCATTGCCCTGATATGGTTCATTGCTTCAGGAATGTTCGATCAGAGGGAAAGCGTCGGGTTGGTTATCGTATGGATCGTCCTGGTGGGAGTGACTCTGTATGTGTTACTGCAGAACTTCAGGCTGAAGGCCAAACAAACTCAGGGTCGTCTCGCACCTTCCATGGTCTCCCCCTCTCTGAATTCCCCATGCCCCTGTGGATCCGGAAAGAAATACAAACGGTGCTGCAAAAAAACGGCTGAACCTTGAGAGGTCAAGGCAGACCTGTTCTCGAATGTCAATAATCCTGAAGCCACTTCCCACAACTCTCAACTAACGTTCGGGCCGCATCTATTCCCTTAATGGCATCATCTTTTGAATATATCTGGCCTGGAGTAAGATCAGGCAGACCGTTAGGATAGCGTGTAGGAACGTAGAATTTGTCGAGTAATGCGGCTTTCTCAACCCAGTCTTCGAATTCGGCGATCTCGGCGTTCCGAGGAAATTCCATGATGAGACGCTTCACCGAATGCCCCCAAGGATCCGCATCCACCAGATACCAGAGAGATTTGACGGCTTTTTCACCTGCCTGTTGAGCGAGAAAGCACGCCTGGGCGTAAATTTGCACCTTGAAAAGTGCTTCTGCTGCACCCAGATCTTCCTCAGCCGTCAACAGCCATCGTTGTGCCTGATACTGGTTGCCGCTCCGACTCATAGATTACAATCCCTTCTTCCAAAGCCTTCTTTATGAAAGAATGATGAATCATCCCGGCAAATTCTTCCGGGGTGTAGATCAAAAGGTCCACGTCCCGTCCGTGTACAACTTCCGTAATGTCACTCAGAATCCCATCGTAACGATCAAGGTATCGCTTATCCGTAACCTGAATAACAAGGAGGTCCAGATCGCTTTTCCGTGAAGGTTCTCTCCGTGCTAGGGAGCCGAATACGATAGCCTTTTGAATCCGGTATTTCTCAAGGATCGGTTTTAATCTAGGAACTATCTTGTCGAGACCTTCCGGTTCCATGTAGGCCTCCTAAAACCAAGTTTCCCTCAAAGAAGTAGCCGTGGACTAAGATTTTTCACGGTTTAAAGGCAACGTCGTATAAAATTCATCTCATCAACAAAAACTATTGCGGAGCTGCCTCTGCCCAAATCTCTCCCCATCGCACTTCCTGACGCGTGAGCATCAAGTGAGCCGCCTGTATCTCAGAAGCAAAACTCTCCAACGTATATTCAGTGTAGTGTGTGGGATCAAGCCGATAGTCCATGCCTAACTCTTCTTTTAAGGGCACTCGCCAATCTCGCTCAAAAAGAGGAACCCTAATGAGAATTCTCTTGGGTTGGACTGCACGGACAAGCCGTCGAAGAAATACGGGCCGGTCTTCCAGGTGTTCAAGAACATTTGACAATATTACCACGTCAAAAGGGTCTTCGAAGGAAACTTTCAGCACATCGCCAACGATGTACGCGACATTGGGGTGCTGGTATCTTGCTTGAGCAACCGCTATATTATCAGGATTCAGATCTATACCGTACACGTTCGCTCCGGATTTTTCTGCAAGGTCGTAAGCAAGAAACCCAATCCCGCAGCCAACATCGAGCACCCGTTCTCCCTGATTAGTTCTGGCAGTGAAAAAATCGTGATAACGCGTGTGCCGGTGCTTGGTGTGAACGCCGCCTCCGTAGGCCACTGACAGTCGGCCTTGGAGTTCGTAGAGACAAGCGTCCATGGCAAAGAGGAATCTTAGTCCCGCGGCAGGGGGCATGGACTCAACGTGCTTACCAATGATATCCACCAGCAAATCGAGTATGTCTCCATCAGTCGTTTCAGAGAATTTGTCGCGCAGCCGGTCAAGGTTTTTGGTGTCCATCAACGTCTACTCAAATCATTTAGCATTGAGAGTTCCAGGGATCCAATTCTCTCAAGGGAGTAGTGGACTACAACGTGTTCCCTAGCTTTCCTGCCCATCTCCGCACAGAGGCCGGGATTGGCGAGGAGATGATGGATAGCATTACGGAGACTCAACGCATCAGGACGGCAAAGATAGCCGGACTCGCCGTGGCGTATAATTTCCCGTATCCCCGGCGAGTCGGCTCCTATCACTGGCGTGCCGCACGACATGGCCTCGATGAGCGCTTTCGGGTGACCCTCGTAAAAAGAAGGTAACACAAACAACGCACATCGGTTGAGATATTCCGGCAGCTTGGAATTTGGCACGTTGCCTTGCCATGTCAACCTGTCTCGCAGGAAGCCATATTCTCGCTCAAGCTCGTTCCGAAGATGACCTTGCCCAATAAGTACCAGCTTCACTCTTTTCAGGGGAATAATTGCCTCGAATAAAGACCGCAAGTTTTTCTCAGGAGCAATTCTGCCGACAAAGAGCAAGGTGTACGGATCGCGCGCGACCTGGTACGGGCGGAATGTATGCTCATCAACATAGTTGGCTATTACAAACGTCTTGGATGATGCACCGGGAATACTCTTTTCGACATCCATCCGCATAGAATTGGTTGTCACGACCAACCGTTGGGCCTCTGAGAAGACTTTTCTTTCAACCCGGAGAGCTTCCCTGGCTTGAATAGAATCAGCGCCATGCTCCCTTGAGGCATTGTACGACCACATGTAGCCACAGCGTGCCACAAGGGGTCTGCCGATCAAGCGGGAGGTCCAGAGAGCCGCTTCCGAACCGTAAGTTTGATTTGTCTTTATGACGCTCACATTCTTCAGGGCCTTGCCGTGCCTGAAGACAATCTGGCTTTCATACGATTCTAAAGGCAGTCTTTTCTCGTTGCACAGGATCTCTATTCCACTCAATTGCCTGGAATAGCTCAGATCATTTCCGTCTCCGTAGGTTACAAAGCTGATTCGGTAACCCCGGTTGACAAGATAATCGTAGATAGCCAGCTCTCTCTGCAAAGATCCGATGATGTCCCAAGTTTGTAAAGAGACTCCCCGAGTAAAGAACAATACCAAATGAGGCATCATCCGATGGCCTCTCTAATGAGCGTGAGATATTTTTCCGTCACTACGTCAAAACTGGAAACAGCGATCAACCGTTGAAAAGATTCATGTGCATCCACAAGCTCTTCCAGGCGAGGGAGGATCTCTTCTTCGGAGTTGAACGGTAATCCCCCCAGTCCAGCCAACTCAGGATGCCCCCCACTATTGAAATAAAGTACTGGCAGACCACACGTCATTGCCTCGATAAGGGCGTTTGAGCAGGGATCATTTCGGCTGGCGGTAATGAAAATGTCGTGTTCTCTGAGGATTCGGGCCACATCTTCCGAAGGCACGGGGGGAATCTGTTTAATTCTATTGAATTTCTCCGAAGCATTTCCAACGAATGTGTACTCAAACCGATCCCAGTCCAGGTGATCTTCAATCCACCTGTAAACTGGTCCCCCCTTCCTAGGATTTCCAGACCAACTAGTAGTAATAAGTCTGATCTTGCGATTGGTTTCAAATGGGATGCGGCCTCTGGCGTGGAAAATATTCGGGTCTACAGCGTTGTGAACTACCACGGGCGCGACTGGACTGTAACCCATTTCAACTATACGTTGGTACGTCCACGCTGATTGAAGGACAGTTGAGGAAGCGAACTGAGAATTGAGCTTGAAACAAAGTTCATCCTTCTCCCTGTCAAAACCTCGTACAAGATGTATGGGGCCGTCGATTCTGTGAACAACTTTCATCGGTCGATCTTTGACCAACTTTAGGAACAGGTCCACGTCGAAATGGATTGAATTGACTACGTATGCGTCTATATCTCCGCTTATTTCATTGTCTCGAATATTAATTCCCCGTTCAAGAAAGGCGTCTTTCAACGCCATCATGAACTGATTCCCGCCTCCATAGGGAGGTTTGAAAAATGTGTGCCAGAAACCGATGGTCAGAGGGAAATTCCCGGATTCAACCTTTTTCCCCGGAGTTGTCTTTTTGGTTTGCCGGTGGTGACTTGTGCTCTCAGGGAGTTCTCGGGGACCTCTATAAACAGGAATACGTTCAATATTTTGATATAAGTCTGCAAAGAGTGGGGTTTCAGATTGAGGCCGATGAGCACGATATACTTTGTTGAAATGAGGCTCTATGGTTGAGTTCAGGAAGCCTTCATTCATATCCTTTTGAATGATGCGTATCGCCTCACCCAGCGAAGAGAAAATTGCTGCCGGTTCGAGCACATCTGTCGCCAGTCCTACCGGCGTGCTAACTATTTTGCATTTCGCCGCAGCGGCTTCAAGTATGGAATGAGGGCCGGCCTCCCAACGACTGGAAACCACGTACAGGTCCATCAGGTTGTACAAGATATTTAGCGTGCTTCGGGGCAAGGAATTAACCGCAATGTCATCATCCAGGCTGGGCGATCCTATGTAGGTGAAAAGGAAATTTTCGTCTTTGAGTTTTTTGAGTAGCCAGTGCCGCCTCGGACCAGCCAGGATCACATGAACCTTGAGTTCTTTACTCCGAAGTCCCCGTAAAATCTCGAAAAACAGATCCGGCCCTTTGGCGAGTTTGGGGGTTCTCAGGCCTTTACCTTCGGTATCCCTGTGGAAATTACCTATGAGGTAGGCGTCGTTAGGAATATTCCATTGCCGTCTGAATTCTACAAGTTTCTTGTCATCTGATGGCAATCGTCTGAAGGTATCCACCGAGATCGCGTATGGTATCAGACAGTTGGATATTCCCAAACTGTTCAATTCATGAGCCCCTTCGGACGACCGCGTCACCCACATTCCCACTATGGAAAAGGCATGCCGGTGAGCAGGTACGGCGAGGTAGTGAAAAGGTTCATTTTGTACATGACAAATTATGCGTTTCCCGATTAATTTCTCTCTGGGAATCATCATGAGGCCTTCCCACCACATTGAGTGGACCACATCACATTGTGAGAGATCGCCAAAATCCACAAGATCAATGAGTGCTTGGCGGGTCAGCCTCAGGTCTTCGTCAATGGCCCAACCTATATCGTCCCCACCGGTAAGAAAAACACAGGGTCTTTTCACGGCTTAACTCCTATAATTCCGAAACCGGTGGTAAATCCTGTTGGTTGGGAGATCTGTCCTTGCATGTTCGAAATATCCAACTCCAGTGCCTTGTGCTTGCACTCATAAACGATGCGTTCGAGAACTCCGAGCCAAAAAGCCATCCGGCTATCCCAAGAGGCAGTCTTTGCATATACAAAGCATCGAATCATCTCGGCCAGTACACTCCAAAAACCTCCCTGGGATTCGATTATCACGTTCTTGAATCCCACTCCTCCAAGGATTTGGGACCAGTAATAGTCAGTATAACGACCGAAGTCGGTCGGATCTCCATGAATTCGAGTCATGAACGGAACGCAAATTAGGACCAATCCATCCTTCCGAAGAACGCGGAAAATTTCTACGAGAACCTGTATCGGGTCTAACACATGTTCGAGAAGTTCTGAACACACGACTACATCAAATGTGGCTTCCTTGAAAGGGACATGTTCGGCCATTGCTTTAACGTGAGGTCTTTTCGCCACGGAAAGATTGGCATAAACTACATCCAACTCGAAGGATTCTATATCGAACAATCCTCGTTTGCCAATGCGATTTCCTCCTAGATCCAACACCAGTGACCTTGCTTCGAGTTTTGAAACGTGCTTGAAATGAAATTCGTCCACGTAGTGTCTTCTCAGTGAATACGAAATTTCTCCAGAACCAATTTTGGGTCTTCGATTCATTTGTCAGGGTCCGACTATAACCTGTGCGAGTCAATAGCCTGCAAAGAAGCCGGTTCGACAAGAAAGCTCAGGCATACAAATTTGAGAGGACCACACGAATCCATTGTTGCACATCGGTGCCCTTGGTGTGCTCCCCACAGGACTTTCTTACGCCTCGACCAAGATGCACAAAGAATACGTCCCCCTCATCATCAAATGACCGGTCAACGTGAAGGTCTCTCCAGGGAGACGAAAGCGGAATGTTGTTGATTAACTCCGGGTTCCACAAGGTGTTTGAGCACGCAAATACTTGATAGCCACACTTGCGTAACTCGACAGTAACTCTGTCTCCCACGTCCAAGTCTGGAAGATCGGGGAAAAAATCTAAGTTACACTTTCTGAATATTTGAAAGTCTACCATGAAACCCAAAACGTGGAGGACGCCTTCCGGGTTGCGGACTCTATCCATTCTAACGCCCGCAGCAGCAACTCCCCTATTATTTAGTCTTTTCTCGTTCGGATCGGCTGTCAACTTTGACCGTAGAAAAGAAAGCCAACCAGATTTGCATGGCACAGCATCCATGTGAAGAAGCATGAGCAAACGCGAGTCCGGGTCTATTACTCTTACGGCTAATTCCAGTCCAACAGCGTTTGCATAACTTCCCCAGTCTAGCTGGTTAAGACAGTCATTTGGCAGCCGGTTTGCCTCAGTCACCGTGGGCGGTAGCGGTTCTGTCCGATTAAGAATCAGGTTGACGTCCGGCCACGCCCCCAGCCATGTCAGATTCTCTCGCGGAGAATTGTTGTCCACGACCCACATCTCATGGGGCTCCGCGGTGAAGCGCCGAACAGCCATCAAAGATGTCTTCAAAAGCTCGACTGCTGACTGGGTGTGCAAGTGGGAAATCATGACCAGGCGAGGTGAAACCGGCGGCAGCTCTACTCTTCGGCTAACGTCCAAGTCATAAAGTCTTCCATCCAACCGTATGGTCCGACTGAATTCTGAACCAGGTTGCACGTCACTGTCCGTCATGTCATTTGATCCCTTTCAACGGACGCAACGATGCCATCCCCAGTTCCATCCCTTGCTGCCATACCGCAGGGAAGTAAGTGGGTCTTCACCAAAGCATTGTCTCGGTCTGATATCATTCCCTGATCCCAACACCTTGCGAAGACCCCTCGGCACTGTTCCACGGAGCCAGTTCCCATCTACATTTACCGGTCACGATTCCTCTGGCACGCTGTGATCCCACAACGGCAAAACTCACTATTCCGGCTATTCGTTCCAGGGTTTCGTACGATGCCACATCTCTGGCAGCAAAATGTCCTTCATAGGCTCCGTTAGCCAGATGATTCTGTGGATACCAGACGCGTAACACGTATCGATCACCGTCCCCGAGGACTGACAAACCATCTTCTTCGGAAACATTCCATTTGCACAATATCCCTGCCGCGTTCACAAGTCCCATTGAAAACATCGGTTTTTGTACTTGCCGGTTTAGCTGGAGATCAACTTCGATTCCGAAGGGGACGCCCGAAGGAACCTCGGTTAATGATTCCCCATCCTTCGTATAGACCCGGGCACTGAAAATGTTGACTTCTTCTGAGGATATGCGAGCCCTGACCCGGTGCTCCAACCGTTGCTGCTCAGATCGGAATACCAGGGTCTCGTATGCGCTGATTGCCTCGAGAGAAGACCCTGCAGCCACCAATCGGCCCTCTTCCAACACGACCCCTGTCTTGGCCACAAACTGAAGCGAGTCAAGGCTATGGCTCACCAGCAAGACTGTTGCGCCACTCTCTCTCATTTGTTTGACTCGGGCCATACTCTTGTTCTGGAATTTGAGGTCACCGACAGCAAATGTTTCATCAATAAGGATGACGTCACTGTCAACATTGATAGCAACCCCGAATCCAAGCCTACCCAACATCCCGCTGGAATACATCCTCACGGGTCGATCGAACCATTCCCCCAACTCAGTGAATTCTTCGATTTCAGGCAACTTGGATTCTATCTCGAGCCTCGAAAAACCCATAACTGCTCCAAGCAGGCGGACATTTTCCCTACCGGTGAGTTCCATGTTCAAGCCGGCGTTCAGTTCAATCATTGGGAAAATGCGTCCGTAGACCTCCACACGCCCACTAGTAGGGGTGGTAACTCCTGCAAGCACCTTGAGCAAAGTGCTCTTGCCGGCTCCGTTACGACCTACAATCGCAACGGTTTCGCCTTTATTGACTTCAAGATTGATGTCTCTGAGCGCCCATGGGCCATTGTCTCGAGATTTTTTGAGGCCTGTCGCTCGTGTAGCTAGGTTGAACGTCCTACGTACGATGTCCGGCACAGGCAGTCCGTAGCGTTTCCACAACCCCTGAATTCGAATAGCTACGTCCTTCGACACTAACACCTCACAGCACGTCGGCAAAGTAGGCGGAAAGTTTGCGGAATAAAGGCCAAGATATAGCTAATAAGACCGTTGTGACAAGAACTGCAGAAGCCATTGGTTCCCATGCCGGGGCAGACGATTTTAAGAGAACATTACGAAATCCTTCGATCACCCCGACCATGGGATTGAGCATATACAGCGACTGCCATTTTTCCGGGACGGTACTCAGAGGATAGATGACGGGTGTGACAAACAGCCAAGCTTGGGTGAGAAAGGGCGTGGCAAAGATGAAGTCCTTTCTGAACGTGCCCAGGCCTGCCAGCAGTATTCCTACGGCGAAAGCCGTTGCAGCCATCAGAACAATCAGGACAGGCAACCACAAAAGGACCCATCCTATCTGCACTTTGAACCACACCATCATCGCAGCCAACAGGATGGAGGACATTGCAAAATCAAACAAGGTTGCAGCTACAGCGGCCAAGGGGAAGACTTCTCGAGGCAGCGCAATCTTTTTGATCACATCGGCGTTGGTAATAATACTGGGCCCGCAGGCAGCCACCGAATTCGTAAAAAAAGTCCATGGGACGAGAGCTGAGTAACTAAACAGAAGGTAAGGAATGCCATCGCTGGGTATGTTCACGAAGCCCCTCAACATATTGAAGAGAAGCATGAGAATGAGGGGCTGAAGGAAAGCCCACCACATTCCAAGAGATGAGCGACGATATCGGCTGGTAACGTCTCTTACCACCAGTGCAGAAAGCAAGGCGACAAATTTTGAAGCCCGCCCCCGTGTGTCTGAAGCATTGATATAAACGCCTCGGCTGAAAAAACCCGGTTCACTCAACGCATAATCTCCTGAAATCCCTGCCTCAAAAAATCAAGAACCCAAATCAAAACCAAAACGAGTCCTGCAATTATAATAATCATTTTGAACCAATCGATGGTATCCGCCTCTTAGCGAACTGGAGCCAAAAGTCTTGGAACTAATTCGTGGCGACCGTGCGGATTCTCCGAAAACTTCGTGTCATTTGTCAAGGGCTTGATGATGAGCATCGGGTACAGGCTGTGGAAATTATTCAGGGGGGATTCGGCTCAGGATGCTTGAGAAGAATTCCTGCATAGAGCTAACCAAGAAGGCAGCACTGATAACATTACTGCAGTGCTGGTCTGCAAAATCCCTTAATTCCAATTCAAGGCTTGCAACTGTCACTTTTTGGTCCCGGCTTGGTCAGTGATTCACGAGACACCGCCATCAAAGTGACAATGGATTTCGCCACAGCCACCTCGTGGTCGCCACGCGGGTTTCAAATCGGCCCCATTGAGCATGAACGGCCTTGAACCCGCAGAACTTGATGAATCCGCGCTCATAGTCTGTCTTAATGTAATTGATTCTTTTTTCGGTGATTTCTCTACGACGCATGGTGCAATTTGTTGTGTAATTCGAGATTCACAGACTGATCATTTTGTTTGGAATTAAATGAGAAGTTCTGCTAGACTTACGGCTTATTCTCTGAATTGTCAATCAACAAGAACACGGAGAGAATCATGATTTCAAAATACGTTTTCTCGTTTCATGAAGGGGATGGCAAGAATAAGAAGCTTCTGGGCGGCAAGGGAGCGGGTCTTTGCGAGATGACCCAAATAGGATTGAACGTGCCGCCGGGGTTCGTAATTAGCACCGAAGCGTGTCTCGCTTACCTGCATTCAGAAACAGGCGAGCTGCCGGAAGGGCTGATGGAAGAAGTCAAGGAACACATGAAAGCTCTGGAGAAAGCCACCGGAAAAACGTTTGGCGACCCTGCAAATCCGCTTCTGGTATCAGTTCGCTCCGGATCGGCTCTTTCCATGCCTGGTATGATGGATACTATCCTGAACCTGGGGCTTAATTCCCACACACTCGACGGTCTTGCGAAACAGACAGGAAACGAGCGTTTCGCCTACGATGCCAGGCGCCGGTTCATTCAGTTGTTCGGTAAGGTAGCGATGGGTATCCCTGATGAAGAATTCGATAAAGCGCTTCATGATATCAAAGTTAGATCAGGCGCAATGTCTGATGTGGATATGAGTGTGGAAGATCTTCGGGAGGTTTGCGAACTCTTTCGCCATGTCGTAGCTGAACAGCGATTGCAGCCATTTCCTGAAGACGTTTACGAACAACTGAAAATGGCCATTAAGTCGGTTTTCAGCTCTTGGTCTGGAAAGCGGGCTGTGGACTATCGTCGGGAGTTCAATATTACCCCCGACATGGCCAACGGGACAGCATGTAACCTTGTGGCCATGGTTTTCGGAAACATGGGAAACGACAGCGGTACCGGCGTAGGGTTTACCAGAGACCCCGCGACGGGTGAGAATGAGATGTTTGGAGAATACCTTGTCAACGCGCAGGGAGAGGACGTGGTAGCAGGAATTCGTACCCCCAAGCCCATCCAGGCCATGTCGAAGGAGATGCCGGATCTTTATCGTCAACTGGAGGAGCTGCGTGACAAACTTGAGAAACATTACATGGAAATTCAAGACTTTGAATTTACTATAGAAAGAGGTACTCTGTACTGCCTTCAGACTCGTAACGGCAAGATGAACGCCGCTGCCATGGTACGTACCTCGGTCGAGATGGTCGAGGAAGGCTTGCTGAATAAGGAGAAAGCTCTTTTACGAATAAACCCGGATCATCTGGAACAGCTTTTGTATCCAGGGCTGGATCCCAATTTCAAGGGAGTCCCGGTTGCCCAGGGCCTCCCTGCTTCACCCGGTGCAGCTTCCGGAAAATGTGTATTTGATGCAGATCTCGCAGAAACGAAGGGTAGACAAGGGGAAAAAGTGATTCTCGTGCGGGAGGAAACCAAACCTGAAGACATTCACGGCTTCTTCGCGTCACAGGGAATTCTTACGAGCCGAGGAGGAAAGACATCTCACGCGGCGGTGGTAGCCAGAGGAATGGGTAAGCCTTGCGTTGCCGGCGCTGAAGGAATCTCAGTCGATATCGCACACAGGCTGGCCATGATGGGCGAAAAGGTGGTCCACGAGGGTGATATCATCACCATAGACGGGACTACCGGCAATGTCTACCTGGGGGAGATCCCCACCGTGGAGCCTGAATTCAGCTCTCAATTAAATACTCTTCTGGATTGGGCGGATGAGACGGCATCTTTGGGTGTAATGGCCAACGCCGACACTCCCGAGGATGCAGCCAAGGCCCGAGGGTTCGGAGCGGTCGGTATCGGCCTATGCCGGACTGAGCGCATGTTCAATGCCTCTGACCGCCTTCCCATAGTCGTTGATATGATACTTGCCGATACCCCCGAGGCCCGTCAAGCCGCGTTGGATCGTTTGCTGCCAATTCAGAGGTCGGATTTCAAGGGCATACTTAAGGCTATGTCTCCATATCCTGTGACTATCAGGCTCCTGGATCCGCCCATGCATGAATTCCTGCCATTTGAAAGCGAACTGGTTCAGCAACTAGATGACTTGAGGGCTCTAAGGCGTACAGCAGCAACTACTCGTAAGACACTGGACAGCCTTAAGCTGGTTGACCCACAGATTGTTGCCGGCTACCTGGAGAAATCGGAAGGCTTGCAAATACGGCTGGCAAATCTCGACGTAACTTGCGTCGATGAAACGATCAAGAAGAAGGAATTGATGCTTCAGAGAGCCAGGACTTTGCGAGAGATCAATCCAATGCTTGGGCATCGTGGGGTCCGATTGGGGATAACAAACCCTGAGATCTACAAGATGCAAATCAGGGCCATACTGGAGGCAACTGCTGAATGTGCAAAAGAGAATGTTGAAGTGCATGCGGAAATAATGGTACCTCAAGTTTGCGCAGAATCTGAATTGAAATGGGTCAAGTCATACGTGGACGAGGTGAAAGATCAAGTGGAAGAGACCGAAGGGGTGGAACTCAAGTTCAAGTTTGGTACAATGATTGAAGTGGTACGGGCCTGTTTGACCGCAGGAGACTTGGCCAGAGTAGCGGAATTCTTCTCGTTCGGGACTAACGATCTGACTCAAGCCACTTTCTCTTTCAGCCGTGAAGATGCTGAGAACAAGTTTCTCCCATTTTACCAGGAAGCCGGAGTTGTTCCTGATAACCCATTCGAGTCTCTGGACGTGACCGGTGTTGGCAAGTTGATGAAAATGGCAATCGAAGACGGTCGAAAAACTCAACCGGGTCTAAAGATAGGGATATGTGGAGAACACGGTGGTCATCCGGCTTCTATCAGGTTCTGTCACCAGGCGGGATTGACCTATGTGTCATGCTCAGGCCCCAGGGTTCCCATAGCACGGTTGGCTGCTGCTCATGCAGCCCTCTGGCAGAGGAGTTACGACTACTAATTTTCAAGGGGTGGTCGCCATATAACATGAAAACCTGCAAGGTAACTTGCAGGTTTTCTTTGATGTTGGCCGACAGGCTCATAGGGTGCAAGCGAAATCATTGTTGTTCATCAGCGCGAGGATGGTGGATATCCTCACCCGTTTGTCGAACACAAGAGGCAGTATTTTCATGATAAACTTTGAGCGGTCCATGTTACCGGAGATCAGTAAAGTGGCCAGTCGAACGGCAAAAAGAAGGCGGTACACGAACTTCACCGGGTCGAATTCGTTGGAACGTTTCCAGAAGTCCCTGTCCCAGTAGTAGTTCAGCTTTCTCAATATCGAGTCAAAAGAATAGACTGATCTTACGACCTTCCTGTATCCCTGCAAGAGGTCCTCTGGAGACATCCGGGCAGGCAAAAAAACAACATGCTGCGTGTCATATTTACTCCAGTCTTTGTGCAGAATCCTTCCTTCTTCTTCAAGACGCTTGAACAACTTGGTTCCAGGGAAAGGAGTGAGGATATTGATCAACGGCATTAAGAGGTTTGATTCTCGAATAAAATTTATTAGTTCATCAAATGTCGCTTGGGAATCAAAATCGTAACCCAGGATGAATGAGCTGTGAACCAATAGTCCATAAGATTGTATTTTTCTGATTGCTTCAATATATTTATATCGTTGATTAATTCCCTTGTGCATCATTGCAAGGTTCTCGTCGCATATCGACTCAAAGCCGATAAAAACTGCCCCACAGCCACTGTCTCTCATTAATTCGAGTAGCTCAGTCTCCTGTGAAATGTTGATAGACGCCTGACACATCCAGTTGATCTTGTATGGCTGGAGAGCTAAGAACAATTGCTTGGCGAATGCCTTGTCGGCGATAATATTGTCGTCGGCAAAGAATATCGCATTTTTCTTCTTATATGTGGCATGAGAACTGTTGATACCCTGAATCTCCCGGATGACCTGCTCTATGGTTTTGCTTCTAATCCGCTGTCCGTCAAAGGCATGCACAGAGCAGAATTCGCAATGGAATGGGCAACCTTTTGTGGTCTGAACAATATCCAAGAGGTATCGTTTTTTCGAAAGTGATGACCTATCAGTGATAGGAGCCGCCCCTAGATCGGCAAACTTGTGGGCTTTGTAAAGCCTCTTCAAATGACCATTTTCGGCATCCTGTAAGACCGCGTGCCACGTCTCTTCAGCCTCACCGATTACAACGCTATCGCAATGTGGCAGAGCATCTTCAGGACACATGGAAGGATGTATGCCGCCTAAGACCGTTTTTGCTCCTCTGGTCCGGTACGTCTCGGATATCGCATAGGCTCTCTGGGCAAACATCGTCCTCACGGTGATTCCTGCCAGATCTGCTTTCCAAGTATAATCTATATCTTCGATGTTTTCGTCGAAAACCCTAATCTCATGTTCTGGCGGGGTTATTGATGTCAGGGTAGGGATAGCCAGGAGATATGAAATATGTTTTCTGGAAAGGAGAAATCTTGTACCAAACTTAAAATCGTAAAAACTCGTGTCAGATTCGGAGCTGTTCCTGGGAATTACTAAGGCTATTTTCATTCTTATTCCTGTAAATGGGGTCAGGTCTTGAAATATAAGCGAATCCCCGGTATTTTGAGTTTAGGACCGGACCGTTGAGAATTGCATACCATGAAGCCACGTATAACATCCCGGCCCAAGGCAATGCACGAGAAAAGATTTTCTGCGACGATCAAGAACGGGAGGACTTGCTGAGCGTCCTGGGTTCCGTAGTCAGAAGATACAACGTGTTGTGTCACAGTGATTGCCGGATGAGGGGAGTGACCTCACGGAGTGGCCGGTCTACCTGATATTTCAAGACCCCATTCATTCGCGACGCCCATACGAAATACGGATACACCCTTAAACAGATCGGAGAGCACCTGGGAATCCACTATACGACTGTGAGCAAAGTGGCCTCAAAGAGCGAGAGAGAGAAACTGATATGTCAAGACCTGACCCCAATTTCCTCTTGACATAAAGTGCAAGTAGTGTTTAATGTTTCTCACCAGTTCCCGGCTAAACATCGAGGAATAGTCATGAGAGTTCACAAGATTATTATCGTTCTCTTCGTTTCTGCAGTGGTCTTGGCCGTGCCGCTGCACTGTGATTCGGCAGAGTGCATTCCTCGAATTTGCGTGCCTGACCGGCCAGTTCCTCCGGAAAGCGTTGGGCCGATTCCCATCCCGTTCGATATCCCTGTATGGCCGACAATTATAAGGACTGAATTCAATATCTTACCTTGGGTTACTTTTGGCAAAGCCTCAATCTGCCTGCCTGGTACCTGTAGATCCATAGACATACCAGCCCCTTGTCTCTCCTTGAAGCCCGTCCCATTCTGGTTTCCGTGGCTTCGACCTCTGGATGCTGAGTGCGTACCGCCCGCGGGCTTTTCCATTCCCTGATGTTGATAAGACGTGACTCGCTCCTCTCTTGCTTCCAGCCTTGAAAAAATAAGAGATTTTTTGCAGTCGGACGCGGCTTTTCTGCTCTCAGTTCGGGTCAGAGAAGATTATCTGGAAAGATCTGTTCGACTCCTGGAAAAGGCGCAACAGCCAGGTGAGGTACTTTACGTAGGAATAGTCGGGGGAACCGGCGTAGGAAAATCGACACTTATTAACGCCTTGGCGAATGCAAAGATTTCTGATGTTTCCGATAAGCGGCCACAAACAAACCGAGCAGTTGTTTACCGTCACACAGATACCCCCAGGGGGCTTGAAGAGATCTCCGACATGTTTCGTGAGACCGACTCGGTACACCAAATCGATACCATCAGAAACTTGCTGCTTCTGGATCTTCCGGATTTTGACAGTTTTGAGGAACACAATCGCAAAACTGTTCTCAGGATCCTTCCCAAATTGGACTCCATTGTATGGGTGGTGAGCCCGGAAAAGTATGCCGACGCAGCCTTCTATCGGCTGGTTGGTCAGACTACTGTTCATCAGGAAAACTTCACATTCATTCTGAACAAGGTTGATGAACTCTTGGGCCACGATAAAGACACTACACTCCACAGAGTCAAAGAAGTCATAGGTGATCTGACTTTGCGTCTTAAGGATGAAGGGGGGATTTCGCAACCTAGAGTGTTCAGTATTTCAGCTTCTGAAGTACTTGATGGACACCCAGAGACCGAAATAACAGGTAGTGAATTTCGACGATTTCGAGATTTTCTCATGGTTCGACGGGAAGCCAAGGATGTGGCTTCGGTGAAAACCAAGAATCTCATTGAAGAATCTGTCGGGCTCTTGAAGGAGTTGGATGCCGAGATCCAGCCTGATTCCAAAAAGAAAATTTTGGATTTGCTCAGACAGATGCAGACAGAGAACAACGGAAATGAAGACCAAACAGTCCTCGGCGCACTTCCTCAGGAACATGATTTGACTTCTATAATTTCACAAATGTTTGTGGTTGAAGACAGTTCCATAGGGCCCGTGAAGTGGATCATGAAGCGGCTGGCTAGGGCGTTTTCGTTCAAAGAGCGAGCTAACCGTGACGCAATGGAGAACGTGTTTGGGTCTGCCGCCCAAACCTTAGTGAAAGATAGACTCCCGGAAATGGAGAAGATGGAGGCATTGATAGATGCAGAGCTTCTTCTCGCTTTTGGGCCCACCGAAGCTGGTCTGAACAAACAGAAACCTGATCAAATCTTGGCAGCCGCCATGTCGCAAGCCTTCAAGAATTTTTGCAGGGCGATTGAAGTTCGAATGCAAACCATGGGCGGTGTCCGTTCCCGATTCAGACGTGCATGGCAAAAACTTTGCCTGTTTGTGCCTCTGCTGATGCTGATGCTGAAACTGGCGGGTCTTCAGAGAATAGAGGCTTGGTGCGAGGTTCCGAGCCTGGGGGGTCTCGTTTCCATATTGTTGTCGCTCGCCACCGCACTATTCAGCTCCGAAGGATTAATTGGACTGGCTGTATTGTCAATTCTGGAAATCCTGTTGATCTATCAACTAGCTGCGAGGCGAATGCGGAAAATAGAAAGACAATCTAAGATGTTAGCCCGAACCGCAATCACCAATTTGAGAGCACAACTTGATCTAGTGGCTAAACGAATACGTGAAGATGGAAGACGCACGTTAAATCACATCCAGGCAGGTTTGAACGTATTGGAAGATCTGAAGAAAACTTTTCGTCAGGGAATAGCGTTGATCCCGGAATCCTCCGCCCCAACGGTACAATTTTCCCCCGGCCATGACATGGGATGATATTTCAGTCACAATTACAGCCTTTTTTGCCGGTCTTTGAAGTTGAGAAGCTCACGCTCGCCCTCATGTTAGCTGTTTCAATCTTGGTGGGTTTGGCAGCGGCGCTGCCGCCGGCGATGCGTGTGAACCGCACGGGAATTTCCGAAGGCCTCAGGCACATCGGTTAAAGTCCGATGATCTCAGGATTCGTTATTCTCAAGAGACCCGTTGTCGCTGGGAATCCAACTCCGTGCGTTAAACAAAAAGACAAGCGCTGGGAGCGATAGGAAGAAAGTAAAAGCAAAGTAATGTGCGTATCCCATATAGTTGGTAGCCCATCCACTCAAAGACCCTGAGATTATGCCTGTAATTCTGAATAATGATGATAGCAGGGCATATTGGGTGGCAGAGAATTCTTTCTTGCATATGATCATGAGAAAAGCCAAGAAAGCAGACGTTCCAAGGCCTCCACAAAATGATTCTGCTGCGGACGCACAATAGATTGCCCAGTGGCCGACATCCGGCACAGCCGCCACCCATGCGTACGTGAGGTTGCTCACAGATTGCCATAGGCCCAAGAACCAGAGCCCGTGAAAAACTCCAAACCGAGCCATGAACAGTCCACCTGCAAGACCTCCGACAATGGAACTTAGAACTCCCAGGGATCCGGTGATCAGACCGATTTCGGTGGTAGTCAAACCGCAGGACAGCCAGAATGGGCGAACCATAGGACCGAGGGCCATGTCGCCCAGCTTGTACAGAAGGATGAAAAGAGTTACCTGAACTACGCCCGGTCTGAAAATCAGATCTCTAACTGGAGCGGTAATGGATTTGAGGGATAATGTGGGCCTTTGAATCTCAACGTGGGGGAGTTTTAGCGATACCAGACCGCATGAAGCAAGAACTACGGCCGCCATCAGGTATGTCGCCTTCCAGCCGATCCAGCCGCCGGCAGCAACAAAAAATCCACCCGCAACAACAAGAGCCACACGGTATGCGGCCTGTCTGAATCCGTTGGCTATCCCCATTTCTGATGGCTTTAGCAACTCTATGGTGTACGCGTCCACCGCAACGTCCTGCGTGGCCGACAGAATCGACAGACAGAATATCGTAGCCCAAAGCAAGAAACTTGGAGAAGACGGGTCCAAAGGCAGGAGGCACAGGATTGACGCTGCCATGAGAAATTGTGCGCATGATATCCATTGGCGCCTATGGCCAAGAAAGTCTACGGCAGGAGCCCACAGGAATTTGACTGCATAAGGTAAACTGAGGAGGCTAAGCAAGCCGAGGTCGACCAGAGACATACCGTGGAGACGAAAATATATGGGAAGCGTCTGTTCAATTATGCCAAATGGGAAGCCCTCGGCAAAATAGAGAAGAGAGACGAGCAGTAATTTTCTGTCGAGCTTCACAATATCTCCACAAATCCTGGCACAGAGAGGTGGGTCCCCCTAGGACGTGGGGATAATACAGAAATACCCGACAAATATCCAAAAATTATAATGTACTGGTTATAAAATGATGTGAATCATAAGAATAATTAATGTCATAGCATGCATATAGCGCTACCACCTGATCCATACGTGAGATTCATCACAAATCGTCACAAATAGAATTGGTCCATTGATACGGCGCCATGTTCATGTGACATCTACATGCTTGCCTGTTCTGTAGGCCAGTGCTTGGGCTGTGGCTATAAGTTTCGCCCCGTTGACTTCTCGAATATGGCAATGGTACGACGCAGTACGGTTTGTCATGTAAATTTCTTCAGCTCGTGCCTCGAGAATTGCATCGCGTGATGGAGCAGCGACATAGGTGACGCTCACGTTGAGGGCCACGGCTATCACGCCGTGAGAGTTGGATGCCAACTGAAAAGCTTCGTCAATAAGCGCGAAAAGAGCCCCGCCATGGACAACTCCGAAAATATTCTGCAAATCTTTGTGAACCCGCATTCTGACCACCGCAATTCCTGACTCGACTCGTACGACTTCCAATCCCAGCAGTCGTCCAAAAGGTTCGGAGTTGGACCTCATCACTAATTGGTCATGCAATCGTTCGTCCATTTTGCACCTTCTCTCCTGGACCTGAGGAACAGGATTTGCCAAGGACCTGCGGTCCAAGAAGCCCAAGGGACATGAAAAGTTTCGCCAAGTCCTCGATAGGCATGTCCAATCGGTGGAAATCCTCCACACGAACCAAAAAGTTGAATCCTGTGGCTGGTATGGGACAGTTTGGAATGAACACCAAAAGGTATTCCCCGCCATCTTCCATGGTGTATCTTTGGTTGGATGTGAGAAGGCCGAGCAACTTGGCGTTTCCCATGCTGATCTCTCCGACTCCCCCAAATCTGTCGAGTCCAGATTGTTCCTTATTGCCAAGTAATTCAACAACTTGGCCAACGGCCGTGTAAATCTTTCCTATCAGAGGGATCCTGGCGAACATTCCATCTATTCCTCTGTGGAATCTGTCTACGGTAGCCCGAGTTACCAGGAAGCCCAACAACATGATCAGGAGGATAACTACTGGATAACCTACAAGGTAGCCCACATATTTCTGATTTTGTCCTACCATGGTCAATAGAAATCGTCCAAAGGAACTGCTTGGACCCACATAAGCATCTGCCGACTTCACCACCCACGTAACCACAAAGACGGTGACGACCAATGGTAGTAACGTGGCGACACCGGTAAGGAAAAATCGAACGACTGTCCTGACAAATCCGCGCATGTTGTCTCTCCACAATAGGAAAACGTCACGCCTGTCCGGCGGTCGTGGCATCTGGTGATAAGATTTTTCTTTTACTCCTACGGGAATGGCCAGTGAAAAAACACTTCATGTCAAAAAAAATCAGAGCCCCGAACTACCGATTCCACGTTTCATACGATATAATGAAATATCTCTTTTTTAGTCCCGTCAGGTAACGGCATGGAAATCCCTGTAAGCCCGTCTGATGGATCTTTGTATTAAAACAGGGGCATGCTGCTGGAGAAAAGGAGGGAAAATCCTTCCGGAGCGCCTGCAAAGGCTCCCCAAGTAAACTGAATATGGGGGCGTAGCCGGTAGACACGGTTCGAGAAATTGGCAAAGAAACCTCGGCCGTGTTATGAGGTTCCCATGACATTTTGGGGCATTGAAAAAGCTGCTGGATCGACTGGGGTCCTTAACCGGACCCCGAGTCTTATTGTTATTCGGCTGACTGTCTGATCGGGTCAAAGTCAGGTATCCTGCTACCACAAAAAAAACAATGAGAACCACTCCGAGGACGATCATTATCCCGTCTCGGTTGGTTCTGGTCGTGCTTGACTCTACCATCTTGTTTTTTCTAGGAAGTTCCGGCACGGGTAATCCTAGTTGTGTTTTAACATGTGAAACAATTCGCTGTTCCCTCGGCAGATAAACGGCGCCGATACATTTGAGAATATACATGAACCTGTCCTTGATGTCATGTGCGTCTTCGGTCAGGTTCCGGGCTGCAATCGCGTAGTTGCGACATCAATTGGCCTGCATTTAGGAGGAAAAAATGGACATCGAATCCTTTGTCAAAGACAGGATCAAATGGCTGGGACATGCGAGCTTTCGGATAGACGGTTCGAAAATGACCATTTACATCGACCCTTGGAAACTTAAGACCCCTATTCCGGCTGATCTTGTGTGCATTACTCACAGCCATTTCGATCATCTTTCAGGAGATGACGTGACGCTTATTCGCAAGCCCTCCACCGTTATAGTGGGGCCGCCCGATTGTAAAGGTCAATTCGGAGACGCGTTCAAGGCAATAGAACCGGGAACTGAAATTACCGTGGACGATGTGAAGGTAGAGGCAGTGCCTGCATACAATACCAACAAAGATTTTCATCCCCAAAAAAACAAGTGGGTGGGATACGTGATCGAAGTGGACGGCATAAGAATTTACCACACCGGCGACACGGACGTGATTCCTGAAATGGCTTCAATTAAGGCTGATGTGGCCCTCATGCCAGTCGGAGGGACCTACACCATGACCGTAGAGGAGGCTGTGGATGGGCTAAAGAAGATCAATCCCAAGATAGCCGTCCCCATGCATTGCGGGGACATCGTTGGTACACTTAAAGACCGCGAAAAATTCCAGGCGGCTTCAAAGTCCAAAGTGATGATTCTCGATCCTGCAACCTAAGAGTAATGCTGTAAATTATGAACAATAACGCAAATTTGTATGAAGGGGTAGTGCGCGTACGCTTCGCACCGTCTCCTACCGGATACCTGCACCTGGGGGGGGCGCGCACGGCGCTCTATAATTGGCTCTGGGCAAGAAAAAATAACGGAGTGTTCATTCTAAGGATAGAGGATACCGACGCGGAGCGTTCTACAGCGGAATCCGTCCAAGAGATATTAGAAGGGCTCCGATGGCTTGGGCTGGACTGGGACGAAGGGCCATTCTTTCAGTCCAAGAGTCTTGCTCAACACGTGGAAGCTGCCGATAGACTTTTGGAGATCGGTCATGCCTACCGGTGCTTCTGCGTAAAGGAGGATTTGGAGAATCAACGAAAAGATGCAGAGTCAAGAAAGGTTGCGTTCATGTACGATGGGCGCTGTAGGAACCTATCTTCAGAGAAAATTGAGGAAAACTTGGCAAGGGGTATGCCTTACATCATTCGGTTCCAGGTGCCCAGAGACCCGTCTTGGTCGGTCGGCTTCAATGATGCTGTGTATGGGCGGGTCGAAAGGAAGGCACGAGATATAGAGGACTTCGTCATATTGCGATCCGACGGTCGGCCTTTATACATTCTGAGCAACGCCATTGATGATGCGAATGACCGTATCACGCATGTAATACGAGGAGCAGACGGCATAGCAAACACTCCGAAGCAGATCCTTATCTACCAAGCCCTGGGGATCAAGCCCCCCATTTTTGCCCACATGCCGCTCACGTTAGATAACAAGAGGGCCAAACTATCGAAAAGGACCCACGGAGAGGTGGTAACGATTTCTTACTACCGAAGAAGCGGGTTTCTGCCGTGGGCTCTGTGCAATTTCCTAGCCTTACTCGGGTGGTCAAGTCCCGATGGAAGGGAGTTTTTCTCAAAAGAAGATCTGATTGAACTATTTGAATTGTCCAGGATAAACAGGTCCAACTCGATCTTCAACTATATACCCGGAGATTCCAAGAATTGGACCGACCCCAAGGCCGTCCATTTCAATTCAACGTACATTCGATCTATGCCGCTTGAGGATCTCATACCATTTGTAAGGGATGAGATGCGAAGAGAGGGGCTTTGGAAAGACGCCTTTGATGGTCAAGACAGGCAATGGTTTTACAGGGCGATTGATATTATGAGAGCCCGGTTTCTGACACTCAAAGATTTTGTGACAAAGGGCCGCTGCTATTTCTCCGATGATTTCGAGTTTGACGAAAAGGCTCTCAAAAAGAACCTTCTGAAAGATACAAGGCTGAGGCATTTCCTGCCCGATCTGGGATTGAGACTTGAGCAGTTGCCGGTTTTCTCCGGATCATCGATCGAGACGGTGTTTCGGACCTACGCAGAAGACACGAATGTCCCGGCCGGGCTTCTGATAAATGCCGCGAGGACCGCAGTTTCCGGGTCATCAGTTGGCCCGGGACTCTTTGAAATGCTTGAAGTTATTGGGAGAAACGCTGTGGTTCGGCGTTTGAGAAAATCGAAAGAAATGATTCCAGAAAGCCAGCCCGTGATGTAATCTAAAAGATGTCGATGTGTTACTGTTATTTGTTATCAAATTGGATTTGACATGATATTATGTGACCATGGATTCGAAGGGCAGTTACGACCACATTCTTATAAGGGATGCCACTGTCCTGGTACGTGTCCCCAAGGGAACTCGACGAGTGATTAGCGGTGGCCATCCTGAAGTTTTCGATGTACGGACGGGGGTTCAGCTCAGGGAAATCTACCCGGATCTGCAGGAAATAGAGCTGCACAGAGGCTACCTCATGTCTGAAGAAAGCGCAGAATCAGTTCTCAGGTCGGGTACGCCAATATCGCTGGATCCAGCCTTAGACCTTCCCAAAGTGGTAACCATACTGGAAGTCAAGCAAAGAAAACTGGATTCGGTCGTTGCCGAGTCCATACTGGATCAGGTCAGAATTATTGCTGATCTTCTCCAGCAGTTTCTTGCAGTAGCAGACATCTCTCAAAAAGAAGAGAAGTTCTGGCTATCACAGCAAATTCTCACTCTAATCCGCAAGTTCTCGGGAAGGGAGTTGGCGGAACTGGAAGAAATAGTTGAATGGTTTAAGAAGCGGCCTTCGAAAAAATAAGAACTCCTGTGTCATACCCTCCAAATGGAGGCAAACTGGGCGACTCGAAATGCATGAAAGTCATATCGGTTTACGTAGGGCAGTGATTCTAAAGCTTTGTTGTGCGATGCTGGTTTATTGGACTTGTTGCGGCAACCTGCAGGCGGCGACAGAAATCACGATGTTGTTTGAAACGGGCAAGAGACACTTTCAGGCCGGAGAGTATCATAGGGCGGCAGAAGTTTTTTCGAGAGCCCTGCAGAGAATTGAACCGGACACTCCCAAACTTCATCTGGTTAAGCTGGCAAGGGCACAGGCGTACTACGGAACTGGGGACTATAAGAGGGCTTGGGGAGACCTCAACGCGGTCTTGCAGTCCAGTGGTATCGACGGAGAAACAATGGCTTCCGGCTTGCTTCTCCGAGGAACTCTTAACCTTAGCCAAGGGCGAGATAAGAAGGCGTTTGAAGATTTTACCGCTGCCATAAACTCTTCACACGAGAACACTTCGCTGCGCGCTCTTTCTTTTACTAACAGGGGTATAGCGTTTATCAATAGGGGCCACTTGGAACGGGCTGTCGGCGATCTGAATCAGGCTATCTCCATTGATCCGAAATCCGGCTTTGCGCTCGCCGCAAGGGGCCTTGCTCATCTGAGGGGTGACAAGATCGAGTTGGCCCGAAGAGACGGTGAAAAAGCTATGGCAATGAATCCGGATCCGTCCACGGTCAGGATTGCCCAACAAGTACTGAACGAACTATCTGTCTCTTCTTCCGGTCCCTCCATGGTTACCGTTCCCCTGAACGAAAACGGCCAAATATTCGTTCAGGTCCGTTTTGGAAAGAAAGGAGCACCACACAGGTTTCTTGTGGATACCGGCGCCACTCACACCGTGGTTGACCGACGATTGCTTGGCGAGATCGTTCGTGAAACGCAGGTTCGTGAAATCGGAAAGACCAGAGTGGTTCTTGCGGATGGTTCAACTCACCCTGTTACGAGATACAAAGTGACAAGCGCTTATTTGTTCGACGTGCCGCTGGGAGAGATAGAAGTTCATGCTTTCGATAGGAAAACAAAAGGTATGTTGAACCTTCTCGGAACGAAAAGCCTGTCAAAAGTAGCCGTTTCCATAGACAACGCGGGCCGAAAGGTTGACATCAGCCGAAGAGCTTCTCAAGGCAATCTCATAGATACACTTGAGTAGGTGGGCACTGGTCTTTTTGAAGTCTTCTGATTACTCGCTCGCTTTCGTGGAAAAAAATGGAGTGTGAAGACTTTCAACCATACGGCGTATCATCCTTTGAAAAGGCCTAACAGATCGGTTTTAGCTTCTACAGGCCCCAGGGCCACTATGGTGAAACGACCTGAATTTATCATTTCCCTTGCTGTATCAAATAATTCGTCGGTCGTGACGGCTTCCATAGAACCGATAATCTCTTCCAGCGGTACGTGCCTCCCGAAGTAGAATTCTTCCTTCGCAAGTCTGTTCATGCGTGAATCACAAGATTCCATGGCTAGTATGATATTGCCCCGGATCTGATTTCTGGCGGTCTGAATTTCGTCGTCTGTCATACTCTCAGCAAGGCCCATGGAAACTTTGCCGGTTGTCATCAATAGCTCTTCAACTCTATCCGGCGCACAACCGGCGTAAATCCCAAACATTCCGGCGTCTGAGAAAGACGAAAGCCATGAGTAAACGCTATAGGCCAGGGCTTTTTTTTCTCGAACTTCCTGAAAAAGCCTGGAACTCATGCCACCGCCCAAAAGGGTGTTCAATATGTAAGCGGCATGGCGTCTATCGTCTACGGCACTAAGGCCTTCGGTTCCAATACAAACGTGGACCTGTTCCAGGTCTTTCACTTCGACATGCGACGCAGATGCACTTCGGGCCGGACCCACACAAGCCCTCCCTGAAGCGCTCGGAAGTTCAGCCATCTGTTCTGAGATCAACTCGACGAATCTGTTGTGATCCACATTTCCAGCCGCGCAGACCAGTATTTCACAGGGTGTGTACTGGTCATGTTTAAAGCGCAGGAGTGTTTTGCGGTCTAGCTTAATGACACTGGGGATTGTTCCCAGGATTGGCCTACCGAGTGGATCATGATGCCAAAATCGGGTTCCCAATATCTCATGAACCAAGTCTTCAGGGCTGTCCTCAACTTGATGGATTTCCTGGCAAATGACCTGCTTTTCGCGCTCAATCTCGTCTTCCGGGAAAGAGGAATTCAGGAAAATATCCGTCAACAAGTCGACGGCCAATTCCAAATGTTCGTTGAGGATCTTACAGTAGAAAGAAGTCAATTCCTTGCTAGTAAAGGCATTAAGGACTCCCCCAACCGAATCTATTTCCTTGGCGATAGCGTAGGCAGACCTTTTCGAGGTCCCCTTGAAAATCATGTGCTCGATAAAATGGGAGATACCATTGAGGTCGGGCTGCTCGAACCTCGATCCCGACCTCACCCAGATACTCAGTGAGATGGATTGAACGTACGGAACGCGTTCCGTAACAATCCTGATGCCGTTATTGAGAGTCGTTTTGCGGTAGTTGTTGAGATCTTCGTAAGTTGCAACCAAGCGCTGGACCACGTTAAATTAGCCGAATCAGTCGGGAGTTTTCCCAATCGCATCCTTGCGCGAAAGCTTGATCTTTCCTTGGGCATCGATACCTATGACTTTGACAGGGAATGTGTCCCCTTCTTTGACGATGTCCGTAACCTTTCTTACACGCTCCGGAGCCAACTGTGAGATATGAACAAGTCCGTCGGTTCCAGGGAAAATTTCCACGAATGCCCCGAAGTCAGTTATTTTTCGTACAACGCCCATGTAGATGCGGTCCAATTCAGCTTCTTGAGTGATGCTCTGGATCGACGCCTTGGCCTGGTTTCCACCCTGCACATCTACAGAGGCTATTACAACCTTTCCGGTATCATCCACTTCGATCTTGGTACCCGTCTCCTCTTGGATGGCTCGTATGACCTTGCCGCCCGGTCCGATTATATCCCGGATCTTTTCAGGGTTCACGTACATGATAAAAATTCTCGGTGCATACGGAGACATCTCCTTCCTTGGTTCCAAGATGGCCTTACTCATTTCATCAAGGATATGCCTGCGCCCTACCTTAGCCTGACTGAGGGCCTCGGACAAAGTCTGTTTGGTAATCCCCTGGATTTTTATGTCCATTTGGAGAGCAGTAACACCATCCCTAGTACCGGTGACCTTGAAGTCCATGTCCCCATGGTGGTCCTCGTCTCCAATAATGTCCGACAGAACCACTGTTCGGTCTTTGTCCTTAAGAAGACCCATCGCAATTCCCGCCACAGGTTCTGCCATCGGGATACCGGCATCCATCAAGGAAAGAGACGAGCCGCACACCGTGGCCATAGACGATGAGCCATTTGATTCCAGGATCTCTGAAACCACTCTGATTGTATACGGAAACTCTTCGTCATCGGGCAATAAATAAGCCAAAGCCCTTTCCGCCAGTGCTCCATGACCGACCTCTCGACGGGATGGACCCCTGAGAAACTTTACCTCACCCACCGAAAAAGGAGGAAACTTGTAGTGGAGCATGAAGGATTTATAACTGGAGCCTTCCAGAGCTTCAACTTTCTGTTCGTCGGAGGAAGTTCCGAGAGTAACTACCACAAGAGCCTGGGTTTCACCCCTAGTAAACAGGGCGCTCCCGTGAGTTCTGGGCAAGACCCCGACTTCACACGAAATATCGCGAATATCTGTAAAAGACCGTCCCCCAATTCGGACATTCTTTTCCAGAATCATGTTTCTTATAAATTCACCTTCTATCTTGTCCGTGTACCCAAGGATCTCTCCACGCCTCCGCTCTCCTTCGTCACCCAATGATGCCAATATGTCGTTATAGATTTGGTGAAGGCCGGCGTAACGCTCGAGCTTGCCCGGAACAGTTACTGCTTCTTCTATCTTCGCACCCCATTGATTTCTGATCTCCTGGATAAGTTCTACGTCTTCCGTAACAGGCGGAACGAGTCGTTTGGGCTTGCCCATCTTTTGTCTGAGTTCCTCCTGGGCAATCACTATCTTTATTATTTCATCATGTGCTTTAAAGAAGGCATCCATAATAACTTCTTCAGGCAGCCGGTTCGCACCGCCCTCCACCATTACTATGCCATTTCGGGACCCAACCACTATGAGATTCAGGTCCGAATACGTGTCTTCAAGTGGAGATGGATTGACAATGAGATTCCCGTCCACCCTTCCGACGCGCACTGCACCGACAGGGCCCCCGAACGGGATGTCGGACACATGGAGCGCAGCAGAAGCACCATTTATGGCAAGCATGTCCGGGTCATGTTCGCCGTCGGAAGAAAGCACAGTTGCTATGATCTGAGTCTCACAACTGAAATTCTTCGGAAACAGCGGTCTTATGGGGCGATCAATAAATCTCGCAGTGAGAATCTCCTTCTCGGTGGGCCTGCCTTCACGCTTGAAGAATCCGCCAGGAATCTTACCCGCTGCGTACGTCATTTCGAGATAGTCAACGGTAAGAGGGAAAAAATCGATACCCTCCCGGCCATGTTTTTCAGAAACCGCCGTCACTAGTACCACCGTTTCACCACTACTAACGAGAACTGCGCCGGAAGCCTGTTTGGCCAGACGACCTGTCTCGAACACCATTTGCTTGCCTGAAACAGTGCTATTTGTCCTATGCACCATGTGCTTGATGGTCCTCTCTTCGCCAAGCAACAGAGTCGCGTGGCAAAGTTTCACGTCCGAGTAGAGGTCAGTGCTACTTCCTGATGCCCAATTCGGTGATTACAGTCTTGTACCGATCCACGCTTTTTGACTTAAGGTAGTCCAACAGCCTTCGGCGCTGACCAACAAGTTTCAAGAGGCCTCTCCGGGAGTGGTGGTCTTTTTTATGAATCTTGAAGTGCTCGGTGAGGTATCCGATGCGTTCGCTCAGCAAGGCGATCTGGACTTCTGGTGAACCTGTGTCACTCTCGTGGAGGCGATATTTCTCGATAATGGTCTTTTTCTTCTCAGTGGGAAATGCCAACTCTCGTCTTCCTCTCTAAATGGTCCTCAAGGCGTTCTTTATGCTTAATCTCGTATTACTATCACGTGCCGGAGGCGATGTAAAGACGTTGAAGTGTAGTACGGAAAATTTTTAGGTTTGACCGGATGCTCGGCAAATCTAACGGTCCGAAGAGCATGTCAATTGCATAACAAGATATTTCTTCTATGTGAACTCCAGGCATTTACACTAAGATTTCTCTGAACCGCCCTGACTTAAAAATCATGACAGCTATCATCTATTAAAACGATGGGTTATTGAAAAGCAGTCTGAGTCGGGATAGCTACATCATATCCCGAATAGTGACTTTTGTGTCCGTATAATTTTCGGTAGACAGAAATTGATTTATTTCCCAAACTACATTATGATAAGTCTCAGTTAGACTAGTGTTGAAAGCAATTTTACCGCAATTTCAGTCTAAGGGCCGACCCTGAAGATGCAAATTCGCTTTAGCACGCATCCAGTTCAGCTCCCAAAGGAGAAAGCCATGGACTTTATTAAGAAACTTGCCGACATCGTAGGGGAGAAAAACATTGTGGCCTCAAACGTGGATTGCCTGGCCTATTCCCGAGACATGTCGATCCATGCTGGCGTCCCCCAAGCTGTTGTTTTTGTGAGCAATGCAGAACAGGTGAGCAACATACTATCGCTGGCCAATTCAGAAAAGGTGCCTGTAGTGGCCCGAGGTACCGGCTCGTCTGTTACTGGTGCGGTTTTGCCTATAAAGGGCGGGGTAGTGGTCGATTTCACTCGAATGAACGCTGTCAAAGAGATCAACAAAGCAGATGGATACGTCGTAGTTGAACCTGGAGTCATCTGCAACGCACTCAATGCCAAGCTTGCCCCGACGCACTTTTTTCCTCCCGACCCAGGCAGCGCGCCCATAGCCACAATCGGGGGCATGATTTCCACCAATGCCAGCGGAGTTCGCGCAGCGAAGTATGGTACAACCAAGGACTACGTGAAGCGTCTAACCGTAGTACTGGCAGATGGACGGATAATCAGGACGGGGGATCTGGCGCCGAAGAGTTCAGCAGGCTACGATCTTACCCATTTATTTGCAAGCTCTGAGGGAACCCTTGGAGTTATTACAGAAGCCACTCTCAAGATTTTACCCATGCCGGAATATGAGGCTTTTGCCAAGGCTTCTTTCCCCGACGTTGACACAGCCGGAAGAGCGGTTGAAAAGATTTTCACCTCGGGGCTGGAATTGGCGACATGCGAGATACTGGACAACGTCTGTCTGGATGTGGCTCGTGATGCCCTCAAAATGGACATACCGAAAAATGTCAATTGCCAGCTCTTTATGGGGGTCGATGGCCCCAAGTCCGCTGTAGAGGAACAGATCAAGAAAATCGACGAGATATGCAAATCCGTGGGGGGGATTGAAAACATCTGGTCTGACAATCCTGTGGAAAAGGCAAAACTCTTCGCAGCCAGGGGTGGTCTGGTGCCTGCCATGAGCCGGCTCAGACCCTCTTATCGCCTCGTACCCCTTGTGGAAGATTTCGGAGTGCCCATAAGCCGAATTCCTGAAACCATAGCGGAAATCCAAAAGGTGGGAGACAAATACGGTTTCCCAGTTGCTACTTTTGGCCACATTGGCGACGGCAACCTTCACGCCACCTTCATCATGAACCCGACTGTGCCGGAGCATTGGGACAAGGTGAAGAAAATTGCCTTGGAATTCATTGACATGACCCTCCGTTTCCAGGGCACCGTCTCAGCGGAGCACGGAGTTGGTATGGCCAAGTCCCCATACATCGGCAAGCAGTTGGGCGAAGCCCTTGAACTCATGAAGGCCATCAAGAAAACAATCGACCCCAACAATATCCTCAATCCCGGCAAAATGGGTTTCGATGACTCCATAAAGGACATTCTGGACGAAAACATATTTGCCAGGTTTCTCAAAGAACCTGAAAAGGTGGAACATTTCCTGGACTACGTGGACAACGAAATACTGGCATGTATCCAATGCGGGTTTTGCCGCGCGGGTTGTCCCACTTTCGCCGAGACCACTCTGGAATCGCTTAATGCCAAGGGGCGTGTAACATTGGCATTTCAAATGCTGACAGGCAGCCTCGAGCCGTCGGAGGATCTTGCGAAGAGGCTTTACCAGTGCATGCTCTGCCTCAACTGCCGGTCGGTCTGCCCCGCTCAAGTGAAAGTCTCCGACATTATTAGGGCTGCACGAGAAAGACTTGTGGAAAAGGGATACCTTCCGGAAGTGTTCAAACCGGCTCTGGCTTCAATGTTAGACGCCGCCAACCCACTTCTGGCTTCAAAAGAAAAGAGGGCTGACAGCTATCCTTCAGATTACAAGAAGGCCGTCCCCGGCCAAACCCAGGCCATCCTTCACCTTGGATGCGTTACAAGTTTTCAGGATGTAAAGATAATTCCCGCTATCATGGAGATTTTGGACAAAGCCGGAGTGGATTATGGAGCACTCGGACAAGACGAAACCTGCTGCGGCTATCTCGCCTATCTCGTCGGAGACATGGACACATTCAGGAAAGCCATGGATGTCTATACTCAGCGCATGGCTCAATACAAACCTAAACAACTCGTAACGACTTGCGCCGGCTGCTTGAAAACCTTCCGCGATCTCTATTCCCATTACGGAGGCGGCAATGGGTATGAAGTTTTACATAGCGTGGAGTTGCTGGAACAGCTCATCAGCGAGGGCCGCGTCAAATTCAAAGAGGACGGAACCCCACTAAAAGTTGTGTATCACGACCCGTGCGATATGGGCCGCCACATGGGTGTATACGAACCGCCTCGCAATGTTCTGAAAGCAATCCCGGGTGTTGAACTTCTCGAGTTCCCACAAAATCGAACCCTTGCCAAGTGCTGTGGGGGCGGAGGCGGCATGAAGGGCTTCGACAATGACATGGCTGGAGACATAGGTTACAAGAGACTGCTGTCAGCCATTGACCTTGGGGCGGATGTCCTGGTTTCCGCTTGCCCATCGTGCAAGGGAACTTTCAATCAAGCTGCTGCCAGGGCTCGCAAAGACAAGAAAGGCAAAATCAGGGTGATGGATGTAACTGAGCTGGTGGCAAGTCGTTTGGCATAACAACTCATTGGCATTTATACCGATTGCGTTTGCGGCAACCAAATTTCAGCGAAGAAATAATCTTGGATAGGCGGGCGCCCTTGCCCGCCACTCTGCCGCAGAAATTTCGAAATAGTATCGGATGAGGGGATTAGCGTTCTTTAGAGAGAGTTAGTCCCCCATCAAGGCAAACAAGAATTGACATGAGGCCTTCGAAACGGCAAAAAGAGTTGACAAGCAAGCCAATTGTTTGATAAATGAACATCAAACACTGAACAATGGCAGGGCAAAATGGACGATCCAATACTCGAATATCATATCCTGGATGCAGTCCACGACAATGATGGAAGCCTCACCCAGAGGAATATTTCCGAAAAAATCAGCCGGTCTGTTGCTTCGGTGAATTTCGCCCTGAGGCTTCTGGCGGTCAAAGGTTATATAAAGATATCAGGAGCCAATCCCAGAAATCTTAAATATCATCTGACTCCCAGAGGCGTGTTGCAGAAATCTGTCTTGGCGTACAACTTTCTAAAAAGGCAAAGAGCCCTCTACGACGAAGTCAGAAAGCAGCTCTTGGCCCAGTTAACGGGACTGTCAGAGGAAGGCGTGTCTTCGGTGGCGATCTACGGCTGGACGCCGTTTACGGAAGCCGCTGTACTTTTTTTAATTTCTGAAGGGATAAATATCACTGCTCTGTATGCCAAGAGTCTTGACGGTGTAGGCCGGTATAACAAGATACCGGTTAGGCTCATCGCTGAGTTTCAAGCGGATTGCCAAGTTTTGGTGCTCATGGAGCACTTACCGGAAGAGTGCAAGCCCAAAATTGGTACCAGAATTGAAGAGTGTTTTCCCGTGGGCTGAGATAGCGGGTCTTAAAACAAAAAGAATCTTGGCCGATGATTTAAAATAGCTTATGTATTAATATGTTAGCTATTTTATAAAGGCGCGAAGCGTGTACTGATATGTAATTCGATATGAATTGTAAGACTGACTCTCGTGGTCCTGAAAGTTGAGGCCGGTCATCAGAATCCAGATCATAAAGACCCGGCGTGCTGACTTGGCCGCCAAATTCAAAGCTACAGTGGCCCTGGACTTACTGGTATGCATCCCTGACGAGATTGACCGAATGCGAGAACGTCCTTTTTCTTACATGGCAACACGGTGATCTTCGACGTTGGAGGAAACGATTATCGGATCGTGACCGAGATCGACTACGAAAGGTAGGCTGTCATAGTACGTTGGGGAGGCTGTCATAAGGATTACGATAAACGTAACTGAAGCTCGCTCGAAGTTATACAAGCTGATCGATGTGGTGAGTGATGGCTAATCGTTCAAGAGACTGGCTAAATCACGCGATACGAGACCTGGACCAGGCCAGGTCTTCCCAGTCCGAAGGTCGTCATGAATGGGCGTGCTTTGCAGCCCAACAGTCGGCTGAAAAGGCTGTCAAGGCCCTTCACCTGGCGTCGGCCCAAGAAGCCTGGGGACACATGGTGGCCAGATTGCTCATGGAACTACCCTGCGCGGTGCCCGAGCCGTTGGTAGAGAGAGCCAAAGTATTAGACAACTATTACACGCCAACCCGGTATGCCAACGGACATCCGGAAGGAGCGCCTTTCGAGCATTATGGACAAATACAGAGCGGGGAGGCAATTCAATATGCCGGCGAGATCGTTGAATTCGTCAGTGTTCAAATGGCCTGATGCCCAGGAAGTGGATCGGGCGGTTCGAGCATGGGCCTCTGTTGTAGCTCGAAGGCACACAAATGTAGTCCGAATTGGTTACTTTGGATCATACGCCCGGGGTGATTGGGGTGTGGGAAGCGACTTGGATCTGCTTGCAATAGTTGAAGGCTCCGAGGAACCGTTTGAACGTCGTTCTTTGTCGTGGGACTTGCGTGATCTTCCCGTCGCGGCTGACTTGCTGGTTTACACGGTAGATGAATGGGAGAAGCTTCAAGCGGAAGGCGGCCGATTCGTGCGCACGCTCGAACAAGAAGCTGTCTGGCTGCAGTGACTCATGGAGAATGTTGAATGATCAATGTTGAGTGTTGAATGGTGAAGCTGGGTGGGCCTGCGTGGCGGCGACTGGATCCCTAATCAAGTTGGGGATGACAAGAACGGGAAGTCACGGGAAAACCTTTGTCGTGGCTGAACCATGAACAAACGAGACCGTATCACCATAAAGCCTGTTGTGTGTCTGGGCCGCCGACCATGGTTTTCAACATGCAAATAGACGTCTCCCCTTATACGATGCGATCGCAACAGAGAGAGCGTGAACGAGAATCAGCCCTGAAGAAGCGCCACGATAACGCGTGGGCACTGGCGAGGGCAGCGGCTGAACTACTGCGAAACAGTTTTGGAGCCAAGAGAGTCGTTGTGTTTGGATCGGTAGCGCAAACCGAATTATTCCATCCTGGGTCCGATGTGGATTTGGCCGTATGGAAATTAGAGAGTGGTATATATTTCCGGGCAGTTGGTCAATTGCAGGCGCTTGATCCACAGATATCGATTGACCTGGTAATTGTAGAAGAAGCCCCCGAGTCATTGCAGCGAGTAATACTCAAGGACGGGGTCGACGTATGAGAAATGGCCTACTACCATTAGTCGGGCGTACTGAACAGTCTTTGACGGACGTGTTGGCGATTGTCAGCCGCGCCGAAGCACTGGTTGATAAGTACCGCTCGAGTTTGGACGATGGGTATCTGGACGGGGTTGCACTGAATTTGCAAGCGTTTTACTCGGCAATCGAGAAAATATTTGAAGACATTTCAAGGTCCATTGAATCTAGCGTTCCTTCCGGACCCGATTGGCGTCGTGACCTCCTCATACAAATGTCGGCGGAGATACCTGGAGTGCGGCCACCTGTTATTAGCAGAGAGACGAGGCTTGTTCTTGATGAGTTTCGAGGTTTTCGACATGTTGTCCGTAACATTTATACCTTTAATTTAAAGGCTGATCGCGTGCTTGAACTGACCATGAGGGCTCATGATTGCGCTTCATCCGTCCATGACGATATTCACAAATTCATGGATTTTATTGTCAGGCTCAACAAGATCCCTGACGATGATTCATAGCAATAGCAGGGCTATCAGCGTCGTTTATGGGAGATAGGGAAGAGAAGAGATGGGGAAGAAGAGTGTTGAGAGTAACCTGATGCCTATTATCTCGTATTTCTTCGAAATAATTATCAAGATGTATTTCGATGACCATTACCCACCCCGCGGATATTGACAACACGTACGAAATCATGTACGTTTAGTGACGAGGTAATGCCTGTGACCACGATAAACGTAACCGAAGCTCGCTCGAAGTTATACAAGTTGATCGATGAGGTGGCGTCTTCTCATGAGCCCATTCATATAGCCGGTAAGAGGGCACGAGCTGTCTTGATTTGCGAGGATGATTGGCGTGCTATACAGGAGACGCTCTATTTGCTCTCGATCCCTGGGATGAGAGTTTCGATTCAAAAAGGTCTCGAAACACCCCTTGACAAATGTGGTGAGCATCCTGGATGGTAAAATGGAGAGTTTTTTTTACCAGGCAAGCTCAAAAGGATGCAAAGAAGCTTGATCGGGCAGGGTTGCGACCAAGGACCGAAGAGCTTATTGACATCATTACGCACAACCCATTTCAGGTTCCGCCCCCTTATGAAAAACTGGTGGGGGATCTTTCAGGGGCCTATTCCCGTCGCATTACGATCCAGCATCGGCTCGTTTACCAGATTCTTGAGGATGCGCAAGTCGTCAAAGTAATGAGAATGTGGACTCACTATGAATAATTTTTTCGAGACGTGTTCCTCGAGTCCGGAACTCCGGTATGGAAGAATGGCTACGATTTGTGTCCTAACCCTATTTGGAAACGAACATACGGGGAATGATTTTCACGGAGACCAAGCTGCAGGGAGCCTACATAATTGAATTAGACCCCATTGTCAGTGAATGGAGCTTTTGGTCAGGACCTTTGGCGCCAATGAGTGTTGACTGAGGAGTGTTTATCGATTAGTGGTGAATGCGGAAGTGAAAATAGGCGATATAAGCAGACCAGAATACGCTGTCGGTCAAGTTGTAGGGGAGACGCACGCGTCGCCTCATCGGCCGGGAAACTATCATGGAAATCCTACGTCGTAGAAACATTTTAGATTTTATGGCTTCTGGAGATGCAAAGGCTAGGAAGCTTTCCCCAGCTTGGCTTGAAGACACGGAGGAAGCCGAATGGCGTGGCACGATGGACGTTAGGACAAGACACCCGAGAGCCGACTTCCTGCCGGGCAACAGAGTGATCTTCAACCTTGGCGGCAACGATTACCGTCTCGTGACCGAGATCGACTCCGAGCGGCAGGTTGTCATATTACGGTGGGTGGGCTATCATAAGGATTACAACAAAATAGATGCGAGGACTGCGTAGCTGCAGCGTAAAAGAGACAGTGTCCTGGAGATCAAACCAATTCGAACAGACGAAGAATACGAAGCGGCCATGCGACGAGTCGATGAACTCTGGGGGATACCAGCAGACGGCTCTCCAGAAGCTGAGGAGTTGGACATATTGCTGGCATTGACGGGAACTCATGAGAAGAAATACCACCGATACCCGCCCCCAAGTGCGTCTGATCTGTATGAATATCACCTGGATCGCTTAGGCTTCAGCAGCGAACAGATCACCAGTCTCCTGGAAAACAGAAAAAAGCTGTCGAAGATCATCGTTGAGGCAATCGGTCTGCCTGCCGATCAAATCCAGAAGATGGGTGATGTCCCTCTCAAGGTCTTTACAGCGGGATGATCCTTACAGACCCGTCATTCCGTTGAAAAACGAAATCCAGAAAAGAATCCTGTATCCCGGATCGGGGTCCGGGATGACGAGGATGCCAATGCCCCCTCACCTGGCGTATCCAGCGGGGCGCCTTGACGTGCAACCCTAAACTGGTTATGATTATTACGTATGTAGGAATACGTTTCTAAGTTTAAGAGCCGTGACATGATCAATACCCTCAGAATTTATAATGAACTCAAAGAGACCATGGATCCGGTTGCAGCGGAAAAAATCGCGGATGCCGTCGGCTTGATCTATGAGGAACTAAGATATTCGGTTACCAAGACCGAGTTTAATGAACTAAAAGACGTAGTCAGCGAACTGGCCGAGGCCCAGAAGCGTACTGAAATACGCCTTGAAGAACTTGCCGAGGCGCAAAAACGTACTGAAATCCGTGTGGAGCAACTGGCACAGGCACAGGCAAGAACGGAAATACGCCTTGAAGAGCTGGCCGAGGCCCAGCTACGCACCGAACAGCGTCTTGAGCAGCTTGCAATCGGCCTGTCGAGACTGGAAAAAAAGGTTGAAGATCTCGTAGGAGAGATGAGAGTTTTCAAGAAGGAACTAGGTGGATTGGCGCACACGGTCGGTTACAGGCTGGAAGACGAAGCCATGAAGTCGCTGCCGGCTCTCGTGAAGAGGGACCTCTCCATTGAGACGCAGGGCTCACTGATCAGAGATTATCTGGAAATTGGGCCAAGAAAGTATGTGGAACTCAACATTTGGGGGCGCGGACTTCAAGACGGTAAACCAGTTGAAATTATTGGTGAAGCAAAAAGTCAGCTCAAGAAAAGGGATGTTGACATATTTCTACAAACTATTAAGACCGTAGAGCCGATAATTGATCGACCTATCATACCTATTGTCGTTACTTATCAGACTTCTCCCGATGTGAGGCAATACGTCAAGGCCAAGGGTATAACCCTATATTTTTCGTATCAATTGTAATAGTAGCGTCGGCATCCGTACTGCCCATTTGACGGTGTGAAAGTGGGAGACATTTGTGAGATAGGAGATGGGGAAGAGGAGAGATGGGACAGACTGTAGGGGCGCACGGCGGGTTGACATGGAGATATAATTGAGAATGATATTCCCTGGGACACGTGGTCCCCGATTACGGAGGTCCCACCATGCAAGAGCAAACTTTCCTTGAACGAATAACAATAAATCCCAATATCTTCGGGGGAAAGCCAATCATACGGGGCCGTAGATTGGCGGTGGAGCACGTTCTGGGAATACCGGCCGCAGGCGACACTATAGAAAACATCCTCGAAGGATATCCATGGCTCAATCGGGAAGATGTTCTGGCCTGTCTGGTTTTTGCACGAAGAGTTGTGGGTCATGAACGAGTTGAGCTTGTCTTCAGTGATACCGGCGCATGAAGCTTTTTTTCGACACCTGTATGATGTGGTTTGGGCCGGTGAATGGCCTGAAGATCCGGGAGATGAAGAGATTCTCGAACGAGCCTATCTCGAGGGTAGAATCCTTGTGACATTGGACAAGGATTTTGGGGGAATTGGCAATAGTGTATAACAGACCGCAGTCTGGCATTATCCGGTTGGTTGATTTTAGAGGGAACGACCAGGCTGCTGTTTGTCTCAGCGTTTTAGAGCAATATGGCGAGGAGCTTCAAAGAGGTGCGATCATAACCTTGGAACATGGTCGATTGAGAGTCAGACCCCACCTCCATTAAATCACCGGGAGACGTTAATGTCATGTCAATCCGTTGAAAAACGGAATCCAGAAATCCTGGATCTCGGATCGGTGTTCGGGACGACAGACGAGGATTTCATTCCCCAAGGAACAACAATTTTTTTGTCTGTAACGGCAAAGAACTGTACAAAGGTGGAATCCAATGTTGTTGAAAGTATTACTCAGACCCGACGCCTGAGTCAGTCAACACGGTCCTGCGTACCCTCATTGCAGCGATGCCGACGACGAAGTCAAGGTCGGGGCGAAAGTCGTCGTCTGCATAGGCCATCTCTCGAAACAACAGACCAATGCCTTATGAGTTAGGTTCCGAACAGGCTTCGTTCCGCGTCATTGCATCGGTAACCACATCAGTAGGGCAGGCGTCCCTGCCCGCCGATTGTACGGCGCGACGCATCCGTGGCGGCCCGATTGGTCCGTGCCCCCCACTCCCCCGTCATTCCCGTTCCCCCTACTGTCATCCCCCTGGAAACGGGAATCGGTGTCGGGCAAGAAACTGAGTATAAGACATGGGTGAAGTAAGAGTAGTAGTTAGACTGACTAATGCAATCGATGAGGCTCTGGTCCGGAGAGGACGGTTAAACATATCACAGGTGAGGTTTTACGAGGCCGATGCCTTGATTGATACCGGGTCAGTGCGATGTATTCTCCCTGTTCACGTAGTAGAGAAGCTGGGGCTACAAATTAGCGGTCGCCGCGTCGCCGAATATGCTGACGGCCGACTGGAAGCAGTCGGCCTAACTGAGCCTTTCACCATGAGTGTATTGGGTCGGGAAGAACTGGAAACAGCTATGGTGCTGGGCGATGAAGTCATCATCGGCCAAACGGCACTGGAAAAACTGGATTTGGTAGCAGACTGCGCGAACCAGCGTCTGCTGCCCAATCCAGCTCATCCGGACCAGCCGGTTTCGAAAGTGAAATAAGCATCCGCGTCCGAAGATATAGTGCTACGCGTTGAACATGGGTCCTAAGCGAAAGATGCCAGGACGCTTCTCAGGGACGCAGGATTTCCCTGAAAGCGGTTGAATCTTCTGAACAGTCTCTCCTTGAGTTCACTCAAGGTTTCGAAGAAGCGGTTGTGTGTGGTTTTTCTTCTGGTTTCTTGCCAGACATATTCGGCCGCATTGAATTTCGGCGAGTAAGGGGGCAGATAGTGGAGTTCAATGCGATCCTGCTTACCATTAAGCCAGTTCCTTACTTCTGGACCCTTGTGCTGGATACATGCGGAGCGGTCCATAAACAAGCTCGTGGGGTCCAACGATGCACAGCGTGAGGCTCTGGCAAAGATACGAACCCAGATTTGGGAGTTCTACGCGGAGCTGAAATCCTACAAGCAGAGTCCTGGCCCTGAAAAGAAAGCAGAGCTTCAAGAGCGTTTTGATCAAATATTCACCACACACACGTGCTATGAGACTTTGAATCAGGCCTTAAAGAGGATCCACAAGAACAAGTCGGAGCTTCTGCTAGTGCTGGAACGGCCTGACGTGCCTTTGCACAACAATACGAGTGAGACAGACATCCGGGAATACGTGAAGAAGCGGAAGATCAGCGGATCGACTCGCAGCGATCTGGGGCGCCGCTGCCGTGACGCCTTTGCGAGCTTGAAGAAGACCTGCCGCAAGCTGGGCAATGGCTTCTGGCGCTGTCTCGAAGATAGGGTATCTCGGAAGAACTCGATTCCGAGCCTTCCCCATCTCATGAGGCTGAGGGTGCGTGAGACACTCGTATTACAAACTCCCCGCGCTGACTGGTCAAGGACTCTGCCACCGACCGATTTGACCCACCACCTCGCCGAGGGAACCAGCGGGACTCAATCCTTAACTATTGTCGGAATCTCCCCCGAGTTATTGAGCAGTTACAGCATATGTTCGAAATGACAAACCGACACCCACAAGAATACGGTCGGACCGTGGGCTCATATACGTTGCCCCATCAAGAGGGGCAAATTGGATCACTCTTGAATATATTCCTTTTTGGGCCGCTCCTGCGGTCCAACTCTTGGTGCCCCATGGGTGTGCCATGGGAACGTAGGTCTAGTTTTCTCCTGACTTTCTTAGGATTTGCATTCCCATTTAGAATGCCGAAAGGGTGTAAGCAGTGATTATTGAACGAACTCTCGAATTTCGTGGATCCAAAGGTAGAGCTAATTTGATGGCTCTTTTCGATAGCGGAGCAACATATTCTTGCGTCAACGCAAGTGACGTGGATGGCCTAGCCAATCGGGAGCCTCTTCCTGATCCGATTGATGTTGAAACAGCCAGCGATGGAAATTTCATCAGAATTGTACATCGAGTTGGCCTCGACTTCTATCTTGACGGCCTGCGAATGACCGACGAATTCATGGTAGTTCCTAATTTGTCTGAATCTGTCATCATAGGAGCTACTACAATACAAAAATGGAAAATCAAACTTGATTTTGAACATGATACGATAATTCTGGACCCGCGAGTCGCCAAACTCAAACTCGTCTGATGACTGGCCTCATTACCTGTGTATTTTCGCTGTTTCATCATTGTCTATAGTTTCGCCTTTTTTGGATCAATAGTTTGAAATTGTGGGTGAATCACTTGAAAACAATCGGCGTTCCTGCCATACCCGTTTTTGGAAAAAAAACATGGGAAGGGGAACGCCGATGGCCAAGAGGAATTTACCACAGGCTTTCGAGATAGACAAGATCCGGTTCAGAGATTGTTTCAGCGCTCCAAGCTTGAGGCATTTCGCTATATTGATCACCGGTTGGGCGCTCACCGTTGGAACGCACACGATCACTCAGGTGATTCTGGCGACTAGATTACACGAGTCCGAGCATTTCGCAACGATATATAAGTTCCTTGGCAAGACCAAGTGGGAACTGGACAGAGTAGCCTTTGAAGTGTTTTGGACCATGGCGGAGACTTTGTTGCCCGGTCAGTGGAATATGAAACCGTGGTGGATGACACGCTTAACAGTCACGTGGGGAAAAGGATCTGTGGTGCCGGCGTACAGCACGATGGTAATG